>Ga0208589_1001307_pt1 | contig 10510 bp, 8 predicted proteins | sample NGESurshal092012_2_FD_184486 | JGI IMG/M metagenome (GOLD analysis project Ga0208589, IMG submission 184486) | Arctic peat soil microbial communities from Barrow, Alaska - NGEE Surface sample F53-2 shallow-092012 (SPAdes) | ecosystem: Environmental > Terrestrial > Soil > Wetlands > Peat ... | reverse complement strand
CACGCCGGAGACTGTGTCTTTTTGGCAACTGCCGGGCTACATCCGCTCGTCCGAAAGCTCGGGGTTCGCGACCGCAGGCTACCGGCTGCAGTACCACAAGCTCATTGCGCAGCCGTTTTTGCTGGCCGCGATGGTCATGCTGGCGGCCTCGGTGAGCCTGCGGTTCTTCCGTTTCGGCGGCGTGCAGAAGATGGTTTTGAGTGGCGTGGGCGCAGGCTTTCTGCTCTACGTTCTGTCGAAAGTAACTGAGGATTTGAGCAAGGCCGAGTTGATGCATCCGATCGCTGCGGCGTGGTTGCCCGTGTGCGTGGGCGGCCTCACCGGCTTTTTGGCCTTGTTGTACCAGGAGGACGGGTAGTGGCCGTCGTCGCCGCCCGCCAAGGCAGGTCGTCCGCGTTCGGACGGAGCACCCCGGTGCGCCGCCATCGCAGTCGCGTGACCGCTGTCGGGCGCCCCCTCCTTTTCGTTCTCGGGCTGATGCTGACGTCTGCGCTGGGCATCTGCTCCAGCACGCCGGCTCTCGCGCAATTCACCTACAATCGCGGACCTGTCCGGACGGTGCCGCCGCGTCCGCCGAGCGACGGGCAGATGCTGGTGCAGGCGGTTGAGGTCGATTACGACTACAACAATTCGCGGGTGTCGGCGGTCGGCAACGTGCAGATGTTCTACAACGGCACCAGCGTCGAGGCCGACAAGGTCATCTACGACCAGAAGACCAAGCGGCTGCATGCCGAAGGCAACGTCCGCATGACGGATGCGGACGGCAAGATCACCTATGCCAACATCATGGATCTCAGCGACGACTACCGCGACGGCTTCGTCGATTCGCTGCGAGTCGACACCGCCGACAACACGCGAATGGCCGCGACCCGCTCCGACCGCACCGGCGGCAACTACACCGTGTTCGAAAACGGTGTCTACACCGCCTGCGCCCCCTGCAAGGACGATCCGAAGAAGCCGCCTTTGTGGCAGGTCAAGGGCGCCCGCATCATTCACGACCAGAACGAGAAGATGCTCTATTTCGAGAACGCCCAGCTCGAATTCTTCGGCGTTCCGATGGCTTATATGCCGTATTTCTCTACGCCCGATCCGACCGTGAAGCGCAAGACCGGCTTCCTGATGCCGTCGTTTTCGAGCTACACGGCGTTCGGCTATGGCGTCGAGACCCCGTTCTACTGGGCGATCGCGCCCGACTATGACGCGACCTTCAGCCCGCGCTTCACCACCAAGCAGGGCGTGTTGATGCAGGCCGAGTTCCGCCAGCGGCTGATGGACGGATCCTACCAGATCCGCGCCTATGGCATCGACCAGCTCGATCCCGGCGCCTTCGCCGGCCAGCCCGGTGATCGCGATGTCCGCTGGGGCGCCGAGACCAAGGGCCAGTTTGCGCTCAACGACAAATGGGTATGGGGCTGGGACGGCGTCGTGCTGTCGGACTATTACTTTATGTCCGACTACCGGCTGGCGCAGTACAAGGACCCACTCGGCTCGTTCCTGAACATGCCAACCGAGGCGGTCTCGCAGCTCTATCTGACCGGCGTCGGCAACCGCAGCTATTTCGACGCGCGCACGATCTATTATCTGAGCTTCTCGGGCCTCCAGAGCCAGGTGCCGGTGGTCGCGCCCGTGATCGATTATTCGAACGTGATCAACTACAATATCTTTGGCGGCGAGGTCAGCTACAAGGGCAACTTCACCAGCCTGACGCGCGATACCGCGGCGTTCGATCCGATCAATGCGAGTGCTGTGGCCGCCGGCAATTGCCTGCCGACGACGGCCGATCCGGCACATAACATCACGCCAGCCAACTGCCTGCTGCGCGGCATGCCCGGCACCTATACGCGGGCGACCGGGGAAGTGGATTGGCGGCGCTCGTTCACGGATTCGGCTGGTGAAGTCTGGACGCCGTTCGCGAGCCTCCGAGCGGACGCGATCGATACTTCGGTGGCCAACCAACCCGGCGTTTCGAACTTCCTGCCGACAGGCGAGACCCAGGCGTTGCGGGTAATGCCGACGGTAGGCCTCGACTACCGCTACCCCTTCATCAACGTTCAGCCGTGGGGCACCACGACGGTCGAGCCGATCGCGCAGGTCATCCTGCGTCCCAACGAACCCGATGCCGGCAAGCTTCCCAACGAAGATGCGCAGAGCTTCGTCTTCGACACCAGCAACCTGTTCACCGTCGACAAATTCTCGGGATACGACCGCGTCGAAGGCGGCGGCCGCGCCAATGCCGGCGTGCAGGCCACCACGCAGTTCGACCATGGCGGCACCGTCACCGCGGTGTTCGGACAGTCCTACCAGCTGTTTGGCCTGAACTCGTTTGCGGTGCAGGACCCCAACAATACCTCGCTGGAATCCGGCCTCGACAAGCCGGTGTCGGACTACGTCGCCAGCCTGACCTATGCGCCGAACCGGACCTACACCTTCTCCACCCGCGCCCGGATCGACCAGGCCACCGGCGAGGTCGATCGCTTCGAGGCCGAGGGCAAAGCCAATTTCGACCGTTTTTCGGTGAGCATGCTGTATGGCGACTATGCCGCCCAGCCGGAACTCGGTTACCTGACGCGCCGCGCAGGCATCCTCACCACCGGGACCGTCAAGCTGACATCGAACTGGGTGGCCGTCGGCGCCGCGCGCTGGGATCTCGTCACCAACCAGATCAACCAATATGTGATCGGCGCGGGCTATGTCGACGACTGTTTCGTGTTGGCAGCCAACTACGTCACGGCATATTCCTATTCTGCCGGCACGACTCCGCCCGTGCTCAGCCATTCGTTCATGCTGCAGCTCGGTCTGCGGACCATCGCTCAGAGTTCCACGTCGTCGTCGGCCGGCGGACAGATCCAGTAGCATCGAGGTCGACGCGCCGATGGCGGCCAGGCGCGTGCCGAATCCGAAGAATCAATCGATAGACATAGCGACGATGACCATGACGACCACCCTGCTTCAGCGCCTATCAGCTCTCGTCTCGGCTTGCGCCGTAACCGTGACGCTGGCCTTGCTCGGCTGCGTGACGCCGTCCCACGCGCAAACCGTCGCCGTCATGGTCAACGGCGAACCGATCACCGACTTCGATATCGAACAGCGCACCAAGCTGGACTTCCTGTCGACTCACAAGGCGTCGACACGCCAGCAGGTGATCCAGGAACTGATCGATCAAAAACTGAAAATCCGGGAAGCGAAGCAATACAGCGTCGACCCGGGTTCCAGCGAGGTCGACGCGGCGTTTGGCCAGATGGCCGGGCGGATGCGGCTGAGTTCCGACCAGCTCTCGAAGATGCTCGAGTCCCAGCACATTCGCCCCGATACGCTGAAGCAGCGCATCAAGGGCGAAATGGTGTGGGCCGCCCTGGTGCGCGGCCGGTACAAGGAAAGCCTCCAGGTCGGTGAAAAGGAAGTCAACGCGGCCGCCGGGGCTCCAGGCGAAGTCAAGGACGAAAAAGACGACAAGGACAAGACGGACACCGAAAGCTTCGAATACAAGATGCAGCCGATCGTCCTGATCGTTCCGAAAGGATCGCCGCCGGCCGCCATCGAGCTGAGGCGCAAGGAAGCCGAAACCCTGCGCGGCCGCATCCAGACCTGTGACGAGGCCAACGCGCTGTTCAAGAGCATGCAAAATGCAGCGATACGCGACGCCGTGGTCAAAACCTCGGCCGATATGCCCCCGGCGCTGCGTGAAGTGCTGGACAAGACGCCGATCGGCCATCTGACCGAGCCGGAACTGACGAAACAGGGCGTGGAAATGGTTGCGCTGTGCAGCAGAAAACCGACCACGGTCGATACCCCGCGGAAAAAGGAAATCCGCGACAAGATGTTCAACGACAAATTCGAGGCGAAATCGAACGCGTACCTGCAGCAGATTCGCAAGGCCGCGATGATCGAATATCGTCATTGAGACATGGCAAAAGCCCTCGCGCTGACGTCAGGCGAACCCGCGGGCATCGGGCCGGACATCACCCTTGCGGCGTGGTTGCGCCGCGCTGAACTGAACCTGCCGGCGTTCTATGTGCGCGGCGATTGCGGCTTGCTCCGAGACCGCGCCAGAACGCTCGGACTGGACGTCAGGTTCGCCGAAACCAGCCCGGAAGATGCGCTTGCGACATTTGCGAATGCGCTGCCGGTCGTGGCGACCGGGCAACCGGCCACGGCGCGACCCGGGCAGCCCGACGACAGCAGCGCGAATGCGGCGATCGCCTCGATCCGCCAGGCCGTGGAAGATGTCGCGGCGGCTCGCGCCAGCGCGGTCGTCACCAATCCGATCGCCAAGAGCGTGCTCTATCGCGCCGGATTTCGTCACCCCGGCCACACAGAGTTCCTGGCCGAGCTGGCCGCGAATGGCGGCCAGGCGCCGCAGCCGGTGATGATGTTGTGGTCGCCTGCCCTCGCCGTCGTTCCCGTGACGATCCATCTTTCGCTGCGTGACGCCATCGCGCAGCTCTCGAGCGACCTGATCGTCTCGACCGTGCGTATCGTGGCGGCCAGCCTGAAATCACGTTTCGGGATCGCCCGCCCGCGTCTCGCACTGTCCGGACTCAATCCTCATGCGGGGGAAGACGGTTCGCTCGGCACCGAGGAGCGGGACATCGTGACCCCGGCCATCGACATCCTGCGCGCCGAGGGCATCGACGTCAGAGGGCCGTTGCCGGCCGACACCATGTTTCACGAAGCGGCGCGCAAAACCTATGACTGCGCGATCTGCATGTATCACGACCAGGCGCTGATCCCGATCAAGACGCTGGCGTTCGACGAAGGGGTCAACGTCACCCTGGGGCTGCCGTTCATTCGCACCTCGCCCGACCACGGCACCGCTTTCGACATCGCCGGAACCGGCCGCGCCAACCCGTCGAGCCTGGTCGCAGCCTTGCGGCTTGCCGCCCGCATGGCAATGCGGCCGGCATGAGCGCGATCGATGACCTTCCGCCGCTACGCGAGGTCATTCGTCGGCATGCGTTGTCCGCCCGAAAATCGCTCGGACAAAACTTCCTGCTCGACCTCAACCTCACGGCGCGGATCGCGCGCGCGGCGGGCCCGCTCGAAGATGCAACAGTGATCGAGATCGGCCCCGGCCCCGGCGGGTTGACGCGCGCGCTGCTGGCGCTCGGCGCGCGGCACGTGATCGCGGTCGAGCGCGACGAACGCGCGCTGGGTGCGCTGGAGGATATTTCAAAACACTATCCCGGACGGCTCGAGATCGTCTGCGCGGACGCCCAGCGCTTCGATCCGCGACCGTTGCTCGGCAGCGCCAAGGCCAAGATCGTCGCCAACCTGCCCTACAACATCGCGACCGCGCTTCTGATCGACTGGCTTTCCGTCGAGCCTTGGCCGCCCTGGTACGACATGATGGTGCTGATGTTTCAGCGCGAGGTCGCCGAACGCATCGTCGCCCGCGAAGATGCCGAGGCCTATGGCAGGCTCGGTGTGCTGGCGAACTGGCGCGCGGAGACCAAGATCCTGTTCGACATCTCGCCGTCCGCGTTCGTGCCGCAACCCAAGGTCACCTCCTCGGTGGTGCGGCTGGTGCCGCGTGCAGAGCCCGAGCCGTGCGACCGGCGTGCGCTGGAACAGATCGCGGCCGCTGCATTCGGCCAGCGGCGCAAGATGCTGCGGCAAAGCCTTAAATCGCTGCCGGCCGATCCGGCCCGGCTAGCCGCCGCCGCCGGGGTCGATGTGACGCGGCGCGCCGAGACGGTTTCGGTGTCCGGCTTTGTTGCCATGGCCCGCGAATTGACCAATATACGCAACGAAAAACCCGGTTCCGTTTGAGGAGAATGCCCATGGCGTTGATGCGCCGCCAGTCGCTCGTCAAGTTCGACGCCCCGTTGTGCGAGACCATCGTCGATACCCCGAAGCCGCAGGGGCGCGAGGTTTTGGTTCGCATCGAGCGCTGCGGGCTGTGCCATTCCGACCTGCATATCCAGGACGGATACGCCGATCTCGGCGGCGGCAAGAAGCTCGATACGACGCGCGGCATGGCGCTGCCCTTCACGCTGGGACACGAGATCGCGGGCGTGGTCGAGGAAGTCGGGCCCGATGTCGACAAGAGCCTGATCGGAACCAAAAAGGCGGTCTTCCCCTGGATCGGCTGCGGCCAGTGCCGCGACTGCCTCAACGGCGATGAGAATTTGTGTATCAAGCAGCGCTTTCTCGGCGTCGCCATCGACGGCGGCTTTGCGAGTCACGTGCTGGTGCCTGACGCAAAATATCTGCTGGACTACGACCCGCTGCCGGTCAACCAGGCCGCGACCCTGATGTGCTCCGGCGTCACCGCCTATGGCGCACTGAAACGGCTGGTCGACCGGCCGCGGCAACGCAATCTGCTGCTGATCGGGCTCGGCGGCGTCGGCATGATGGGGCTTTCGTTTGCGCAAGCCATGTTCAAGCAGAAGATTTCGGTCGCTGACTTGAATCCGGCCGCACGCGAGGCCGCGTTGAAGGCAGGAGCTTCGGTCGCTTACGATCCGGCGGAAGCGGATGTCGCCAAGCGCATGGTCAAGGAAACCGACGGCGGCTTCGATGGCGTGGTCGATTTCGCCGGCAACGAGAAATCGATGGCGTTTGCGGTCTCGACGGTCGCGCGCGGCGGCAAGATCGTCGTGTCCGGGCTGATGGGCGGCAATTTCAGCCTGCCGATGGTGCAGTGGATCTACAAACGCATGACGATCGAAGGGTTCATGGTGGGAACGTTGGCGGAGGCGCACGAACTGATGGCGCTGGCACGCGCCCGCAAGATCAAGCCGACGCCGATGAAAGAGGAACCGATGGGCGACGTCCAGAAATGGATCGAGCAGTTGCGCGCCGGAAAAGTGGTTGGACGTATCGTGCTGAAAAACTGACGCGAAGCCGGATCGTGTTGTCGAAAGTCGGATTGCGGTAACCTATCCGCCTGGCGAGAATGCGCAGAGACAGAAAGCCCCGTTCCGTTCAATGCGGATCAGAAGGGCGCGAGCTTCGTGACTGACAGAGGGGGAGACGCCTGATGCCTGCCGGAGACCGTTCGAAGCTTGCCGCCTGGGCGGCATTGATTTTCGCTACCCTGGTGACGCCAGCGCTGGCGCAGAAACAATACGGGCCCGGCGTCACCGATACCGAAATCAAGATCGGCACCACCACGCCCTATAGCGGCCCGGCCTCGGCCTACGCGGCCGGTGCGATCTCCGCCACCGCCTATTTCGCCATGATCAACGATCAGGGCGGCGTCAACGGGCGCAAGATCAACTACATCAGCCTCGACGACGCCTACAGCCCGCCCAAGACGGTGGAGCAGATCCGGCGCCTGATCGAAAGCGACGACGTTCTGTTCCTGGTCAATCCGGTCGGCACCGCCACCAACATGGCCGTGGTCAAATACATCAACCAGAAAAAGGTGCCGCATCTGTTCATCGGCAGCGGGGCAACCGTGTTCAACGATCCCGCGCACTATCCCTGGACCATGAGCTGGACGCCGCATTACGCGTCCGAGGGCGAGATCTACGCCAGGTATATTCTTTCGAAAATACCCAACGCCAAGATCGGAATCCTGTCGCAAAACGACGATCTCGGCCGCGATTACCTGATCGGGTTCAAGCACGGGCTCGGCGACAAGGCCGCCAGCATGATCGTCTCGCAGCAGACCTACAACACCAGCGATCCGACCGTGGATTCCCAGGTGGTGACGCTGAAGGCATCGGGCGCCGATGTCTTCCTGATTTTCTCGGTGCCGAAATTCGCGGCGCAAGCCATTCGCAAGGCCTATGACATCGAATGGCGCCCGCAGGAATTCGTCTCCAGTGTCGGCTCCTCGATCGCGGGCGCGATCAAGCCGGCGGGGTTCGAGGCCGCCAAGGGCATCATCTCGGCGGCCTACCAGAAAGATCCGCACGACCCGCAGTGGAAAGACGACCCGGCCATGGAGGCCTGGAACGTGTGGATGGACAAATACAATCCGCACGTCGACAAGAGCGACTATTACGCGCCCTATGGCTACAATATCGGCTACGCGGTGGTGCAGATCCTCAAGCAATGCGGCGACAATCTCACGCGCGAGAATATCATGAAGCAGGCGGAGCATCTGGACATGGCGCCGCCGCTGCTGCTGCCCGGGATCCGCCTGCAAACCAGCCCGACCGACCATCGCCCGATCAAGCAAATGCGGCTGGTGCGGTTCGACGGCGAGCGCTACGTGCTGTTCGGCGACGTGCTGGCGAGCCGGTAAAGCCGGTTACGCGTGATGTACCGCACTTTTCGCCGCGGACGGCCGCTGCTAATCTGACGTCACGCCGGATTGCGGATCAAGCCGGCAGGATGTGGCTGGAATGCGCTCGCCGCCCGCCAACTGCGGAAGCTTTATCGTTGCGGGGCTGATCGCCCTGCTGACGCAGGCGTGGCCTGACCCCGCGGCGGCCGAGCGGCGCGTGGCGCTGGTGATCGGCAACTCCGCTTATCAAAGCGTGGCGCGGCTCGATAATCCCCGCAACGACGCCACGCTGATGGCCGAGACCCTCGCTACGCTCGGCTTCACGCTGGTCGGCGGCGGCGCGCAACTCGACCTCGACAAGGCGTCGCTGGACAAGGTCGTGCAGAATTTCGGACGGCAAATCCTGGGCACCGACGTCACGCTGTTCTACTACGCGGGCCACGGCGTGCAGGTGAACGGCGCGAACTATCTGGTGCCGGTCGACGCCAATGCGACGCGCGAGGCCGATGTCGATTTCCAGATGCTCGACGTCAACAAGGTGCTGAATCAGATGCAGGGTTCCGGCACCCGCCTCAACATCGTCATTCTCGATGCTTGCCGGAATAATCCGTTCGGAGGGCGTGGCATGCGATCAGCGAGCGGCGGACTGGCGCAGATGCAGGCTCCGGATGGCACGTTGATCTCCTACGCGACCCAGCCCGGCAGCGTCGCGCAGGACGGTAGCGACGGGCACAGCCCGTTTACCAAGGCATTGGCAAAAGTCGTTCGCGAGCCCGGGCTCGACATCTTCGAGACCTTCAACGAGGTCGGCCTCACCGTGAAGCGCGCCACCAACGGATCGCAACAGCCCTGGGTTTCACTGTCGCCGATCGACGGCAAGTTCTATTTCGTGGCGCCATCGGCGCTGCCGGGCCCGCAGGCTGCCGTCGCGGCGCCGCCGCCGTTGGCCGAGACGTTGCGCCCGGACCCCGACCGCGTTCCGCTCCGGGATGTCGCACTGCTGCGCGAACTGAGCGACCGCCTGTACGAGCATAATTTCGATCCCGAGCCGATCGACAGCAAGAACGGCATGAAGGTCGCCATTTCGGAGTTTCAGTCCAAGACCAGCATGACGCCCACCGGCGAGGCTACCGAGGGCCTGCTGATGCGATTGCGCAAGATGGATGACCTGAAACCGTGGGGATCGATTGTCTACGGCCCGGACGGCGACAAATGGGGCATCTCGTGGGACTATTCGTCGCGACGGGAGGCCGTTGCCGCCGCGCGCGTCAGTTGCGGCTCGGCGAAGTGTCCGATCGAACTCAGTTTCTACGGCAAGCGCTGCGGCGCGTTTGCGATTTCCGGGAAATCGTGGTCGCTGATTCAGCGCGACACGGTGCAAAGGGCCAAGGATGCGGCCCTTGACGAATGCGGCAAGACTGGCAAATCATGCCGCATTATCGGAGCGGTATGCGCCGATGGCTCCGGCCGCTGAATTTGCCTTTTTCGAATTGGAATTTGACGCCATGCCATTTTTCATTCGCCCGGTCACCGGGATCACGCTTGTTGTTGCCCTGATGGCCACCGCGACCGGCTCGGTCACGGCGCTCGCAGAGTCTGGCAGCGCCGGTGGCAGCATCGGCAACGACGAGAAGTCGTTGTCCGGTTCGCGCGACGCCGCGTTCGGCTGAACCCGAACGGCGCGCGCGGCGGTCCGAGCGAGAGGAGCAGCACCGGTCGTCAGGCGGTGGCGGCGGCAATCGATTTGACGGCAGCTGGTCTTTTGTCGCGGTCGGGACCACCTGCCAGGCCACCGTCTCCGGCGCAGGCATCATCGCCAACGGCAAAGCGATCGGCGCGGGCACCACCCGGCGGGGTCAACGCGGGCGGCGCCTACCACGCCGTCAGTGTCGGCAACGACGGCATTGTCACGAACGTCGTCGGGCACCTCTCGGGCAACTCCGGAGCCGGCACTTTCACGCGATCCGACGGCTGCAACGGCCGCTGGAATTCGACCCGGCAATAGCGGCTCTCCGCTCAAATTCCCGCCACATTCGCCGCCCGAAAGCGGGCCCGAATTAAGCCCCATGCTGTCCGGAATTGCGGCGCATTGCGACCCAAGTCTTTGCGGAGATTTGGCCCGCGACGCGTACCGTATCTTCGCCGGAGCAGCACACCATGCCGAACCGAACCGCGAAATTTGTTTCAGCCATCATCGCCAGTCTTTGCGCCGGCATTCCTCTGGCCGCATCGCGGAGCGCAACGCCTGCGTCCGCCACCGACGAATGCCTTCTTGCGCCGAAGAATGAGACGCCCGACGGCAGCCATTGGTACTACCGCATCGAACATCCC
>Ga0208589_1001306_pt1 | contig 10522 bp, 5 predicted proteins | sample NGESurshal092012_2_FD_184486 | JGI IMG/M metagenome (GOLD analysis project Ga0208589, IMG submission 184486) | Arctic peat soil microbial communities from Barrow, Alaska - NGEE Surface sample F53-2 shallow-092012 (SPAdes) | ecosystem: Environmental > Terrestrial > Soil > Wetlands > Peat ... | reverse complement strand
CGTCGGCGACTCGGCCGCGACAACAGTGCTCGGCTACAGCACGACTACGCCGGTCGACCTCGACGACATGCTCGTGCTCGCGCGCGCGGTGCGCCGCGGGTTGAACACGCCGCTGCTGATCGGCGATCTGCCGTTTGGCTCATATGAGATCTCCGACGAGCAGGCGATCACGACATCGATGCGGATGGTCAAGGAGGCCGGCTGCGAGGCCGTCAAGCTCGAGGGTGGCGGCGAGGCTTCGGTCAAGCGTGCGCGCGCGATCGTCGGTGCCGGCATCCCAGTGATGGGTCACGTCGGGCTGACGCCGCAGACCGCGACGGCGCTCGGCGGCTGGAAGGCGCAGGGACGCACCGCCGGCGCAGCCGCACGAATCGCCGAGGAGGCGCTCGCGCTGCAGGAGGCCGGCTGCTTTGCGCTCGTCTTCGAGGCGATTCCGGCCGCCGTCACCGAGCAGCTGATGGCGCATCTGCAGATCCCCGTGATCGGCATCGGCGCCGGAGCGGCGACCGACGGGCAGGTGCTCGTCTTCCATGACCTGCTCGGCATCCGCGACGGACTCGGCGCGCGCTTCGTCAAGCGCTACGCGAACCTGCAGCAGGAGATGAATGACGGCGTTGCGGCCTACGCCGCAGATGTCCGCACACGCCGCTACCCGGGGCCTGAGCACACGTACAAGATCGACCCAGGCGAGCTCGCGGATTTGCAGGCGCGGCTGAGCTGAGCCGGATCTAAAGCGGCTCGCCGAAGCGCTCGCCGAACGCGAACTTCTCGACCGGTTTGCGCGCGAGCTTTTTGGGCCACGGCTCGGCGCGATAGCCGACGCCGATGTGCGCAGCGAGCGCGATCTGATCAGGGATCTCGAGCAGCCGCTTGACGTCGCCCTCGGCCGGGATCAGCAGCGTCGTCAGCGCCGCGCCGAGGCCCTCCGCGCGAAGCCCGAGCAGCACGTTCTGCACGAACGGATAGACCGACGCGCCGCCGACGATGCTCTGCCGCGGCAGCTCGGAATCGGTCACGACGAGATCCTCGACGCGCACGCCGATGACGAGATGGACGGGGACTTCGTGAAGAGAGTCGGCGTAGTCGTTCGCGCGCGTGACGCCGCGCACCTGCTTGGGCTCGAAGCTGTCGGCGTCGGCGAGCACGCGCGCGCCGCCGGTGTGCTCCATGTAGGCGCGCCAATGCGGCTGGTAGAGCTCACGTAGCGCGGCACGCCGCTCGGCGTCTCGTACGACGACGACACGCCAGCCCTGGCGGTTGCCGCCACTCGGCGCGAAGCGCGCATTCTCGAGCACGCGAGTCAGAACCTCCGTCGGAACCGGCTCGTCGGTGAAGCGCCGGCTCGTCGGCGCACAGCGCATTGCCTCGTATAGATCCACCGATTCAGCCTAGCGGCGCTCGCGCCCACGCCGGCCACAGCCGTAGTCCGCGGCCGGTCGTGGGCCTGCCACCTGCGACTAGCCGTACTCGACGTGCTTGATCGCGCGCGCCGGGATCCCGGCGGCGACCGTGAACGGCTCGACATCGCGCGTGACGACGCTGTTCGCGCCGATCACGCTGCGCTCGCCAATGTTCACGCCGCTCGTCACGACGACGTTCGCGCCAAGCCAGCAGTTGTCGCCGATCCGCGTCGGGCCCTTGCTCTCAAAGCCCTGCCACGTGATCGGCTTCCGCGGGTCATCATGGCGGTGGTTCGCGTCTGAAACGAAGCAGCCGTTCGCGAGCATGCAGTGCTCGCCGATCTCGACAAGCTCCTGCGCCGCGACCATCACGCCGAGGTTGAGAAAGCTGCCGGCACCGATTCGCACGCGCGCATCGTCCGGCGCCGTGATCCAAACACCCGGCTCGAGCAGTACTTCGGGCCCGATCTCCAGGCGTCCCTCGCGCAACGCCTCGAGCACGTTGCCGTGTAGCGGCCAGCGCGCGAACGCGCCGCGACGCATCAGCTCCCAATGGATCCGCGCGCGATTCCACGGCAGCGAGTTGCGCTCGTACCAGCGCCACTTCTGCAGCCACAGACGGGCCCGTGCAGCCGGCGCGCTCATCCTGCCGACGGGCTCGCGTCAAATGGCTCGCTCGGCGCCACGATCATCGATCGACCCTACATCAGCCTCCTCGATCAGCCTGGATCCGACTCCCGGAGCAAGACTGTCCGGCACGAGCGGCGACGCTTATGCCTCGAGCTCGCCGGGCCCCTCGAGCGGGCTCACCACCTCGACCGCACCGTAACCGTCGAGCGGGCGATCGACGAAGAAGATCTCCATCGTGATATCCGGCTCGACGTGGGCTTGGCTGAGAAAAGCAAGCACGACTCGATCCGTGAGATCTTCGATCGTCTGCTTGTAGCGATCTGCCATGACACGCTGAAAGTCCTCGCGCATCGCAATCACGCGCTCGGGCTCGCCGCTATCCATGATCGTCTGCTCCAGCGGTGTGAAGCCACTACCACGCATGACGACGACGATGATGTCGTCGAGCGCATAGGTCTTCGCCTTCATCGGCCCGCGGCCGTAATGCTCGTGCAGCATCCCGACGATGCTCGTCGAGATCGCAGCCAACAGCTGCCCACCACTTAGCGGAGCACCGCTAGCAGGGTTCCGGTCCACTGGTACTCCTTCTCCTGGGGCGTCGGTGCACCCCTCCGATCCGTAACGAATATCGTCGCTGATCGCGCCGCGGGACCGCGTTCACAGGGACAAACGCGACTAGCGTAGCGCCGGCTTTGAATACGGTCAAGTCAAATTAAGCGAGCGGTTTCGCTACTTCGATCGATGTCCATTGCAGGAGCGCATGTCGAAGCCGGGAACCACGCGGATGCAGAGCGCGCTATCTTTAAGTGAAAGCGGCTTCTGTCGTGTCGTCGGGGCGACGGCATGTGAGGCTGCTTCTTTAGATGACGGAGCAACGCGGACAGTCACACGCTGGCTGTCAATTCTGATCCGTACAGGCTCGTGAGAAGGGATGCGAGATGCTGGCGGTCGACAGAATCGGTACAAGCTTCTATTCGGGTGGCGCCTGATGGCAATGGTGTTCCTCGTCGTTGCTGCAGTTGCTTGGCTCGCGGTCGCCGGGTTCGTCATCGCGATGTGCCGTGAAGGCGCACGCGCGGATGAGGTGTCCGACGCACATGCAGGCGAATGGCAAGCGGCCGGTTCTGATCGCGGCACGCCGAAGGCGTCCGCTCACACGATTGATGACCTTGGACGGCGCCCCCTGCGGATCCGCCGTCCACGAAAGCGCGAGCGTGCTCCATCCCCACGTCTCGCGCTTACGAGGCGCGGGGGCGACCCCCCCGCCGATGCCCCCGCGCCTCAACTTCGCGTTTCGGCTTTCGCGCCCACTCGATACGAGGAGCGGCTGCGATGAAGGACTTCGAACCACCTGTCGTTCGGCGCCGCTGCTTCGGCGCCCAGCCCAGCGCCTCGCAGGCGCACGCCGTCGAGCGTCATGCGAGCCAGCTGTGGCTGGCTCGCCACCTGCTCGCTCCACTCAAACTGCAAGCGCCTCAGAAACGGGGATCGGCTTGCCGAGATGGTACCCCTGCCCGAAGTCGACTCCTGACTGCTTCAGTACCTCGACGGTCTCACGATCCCCGACGAACTCAGCGATCGTGTACTTACCAAGACCCTTTGACATTTGCACAATCGAGTCGACGATAAGTCGATCGGTGCTACTCGTAGGGAGGCTGCGGATGAACTCCCCGTCGATCTTCACGTAATCGAACGGGATGTGCTTGAGGTAGTAAAACGAACCGAACCCGGCGCCGAAGTCATCGAGTGCGAAGCCACAACCAAGCGCCTGCAGCGTTGTCGCGAACCCGCGCGCGCGATCCATGTTCGCGATCGCCGCCGTCTCGGTGACCTCGAGGATCAGATTGGCCGGGTCGATCGCCGTGCGCTCGAGCGTCTGCTCGATCAACGCGAGGAGCTGCGGGTCGCCAACCGAGCGCCCTGAGATGTTCACCTCAAGGCAAACCTCGCGGCCGGCCGCCTGCTGCTCGGCGATCAAGCTGATCGCCTCACCGAGGACCCAGCGGTCGATCTCCAAGATCAAGCCTGAGCGCTCGGCCGTGTAGAGAAACTGCGACGGCAGGATCAGCTCACCGCCAGCACCAGGGAGCCGCAGGAGCAACTCCCAACGCGAGATTGCGTCGCTCGCGAAGTCGACGATCGGTTGGCAGTGCAACTCGAACAGACCGTCGCGGACGGCCCGCGCGACGCGCTCGGTCCATGTGAGCCGCGACGTCGACGGCGACGTCGCGGCACTTGCCACGGCGACCCGCGCCTTGCCGGCCTCCTTTGCCGAGTACATCGCGTCGTCGGCCTCGATCAGAATGCCCTCTGCACTCTGGTCCACGCCTCGTTCCTGGAAGCCGCCGACACCAATGCTCAGCGAGACGCGCCGGCCCTCGGGCAGCGCAGGACCGCACTCCTCGCGCACCGCGTCGAGCAGGTCCGCCGAAAGCCGCTGGGCATCGGCCGGCGTCGTGTGCGGCAGCAACACGGCGAACTCGTCGCCGCCGAGCCGAGCGAACACGTCCGTCTCGCGCAGGCGACGACCGACGATCCGCGCGATCTCGCTGAGCACCTCGTCACCCGCCGCGTGCCCGAGCGTGTCGTTGACCGCCTTGAAGTCATCGAGGTCGAGGAACAGCACCGCGCCGTCGCCGCCGTAGCGACGAGCGTAAGCCATCTCGTGCGTCAGCTCACGGACGAACCCGCGGCGATTCAACAACCCGGTCAGCGGGTCATGCTCGACCAGATAGCCGAGTTCGCCTTCATAGCGCTTGCGCTCGTCGATGTCCTGCAATTGCCGGATGCAATAGAGCGCTCGCCCGTCGGCGTCGCGCACCAGCGACGCATCGACCGTGACCCAGACGACATGGCGTTCGGCATGCAGCAGCCGCTGCTCGAGGTGGAAGCGATCGATCTCTGCAGCGCACAGACGCTTCATCGCGGCTCTGTCGGTGGCCTCGTCGTCGGGGTGGATCAGCTCGCGAATGTCGACTCCGGCGAGGGCCTCACGCGAACGGCCGGTCAACTCGCTGAGCGCCCCATTGGCACGCAGCACGCGCCCAGCCGAGCTCGAGTCGACACCGAGCAACGCGATAGCGATCGGCGCATCCTCGAAGGAGCTCAGCAGTAAAGCGTCGGCGACCGGCGTCGACGGCCTGTCGATGGCAGCGACGCTCGACTCGATCGTCGAGATGCCTGTGACCGCGCCCGACGCGTCCCTGATCGGGGAAGACTGCACGACGACGGCGACTTCGCTGCCGTCCTTGCAGAGCCGCACAGTCTCATAGCTGTCACAGAGACCTGCCAACACGGACACCCTGAGGACGTCCACCTCCCAGCCTCGCCTGGCTGGCGGCACGACCGTCGCTAGCTCGTGCCCGACCATCTCGAGCGCCGAATAGCCGTACAGGCGCTCCGCCCCGGAGCTCCACGTGCCAACGACGCCATCGAGGTCCTGACCCAACACGGCCGGATCCAGCGACTCGAGGATCGCGACCGCATCGGCTCGGCGCCTTGCCTGTCGGCGCGCTCGAAGCTTCGACGACTTCAGCCTGCCGCCGGGCGACAGATCGAGCCTAGATACCCCTGTGCTATCTCGAAACACGGTGTGACCCTCCTTGGACGAGCACCCATCTGCAGGGCGTCCGCGGAGCTCAGTCACAATGTGCCTATCGCCGCGTCCGGCGCTTCGTAGCGATATCTGCCGTGTCGACCCCCGGGTCAGCTTGACAGTTGCTACGTAAGCAAATTCAGGCTAGCAAAACTTATTGGATGGGCGTAGCGCGGTGTCGAGGGCACCGCGATACGCGATCGCTCAGGCTGCGACCTTCGTCGCTCGCTTGCGCCGGGGAGCCTTGCCATTGCTGCGCGGAGTGCCGCGCGAGACCGTTGGCGTCAGCAGCTCGGCAAGGAACTGGCCCGTGTGCGAGCTCGGCTCGGCTGCGACCTCCTCGGGCGTGCCGACGGCGATCGCCATGCCACCCTCCTCTCCACCCTCCGGACCCATGTCGATCAGCCGATCGGCCGACTTGATGATGTCGAGGTTGTGCTCGATCACGACGACGCTGTTGCCCGCGTCGACGAGCCGCTGCAGCACCTCGAGCAGGCGCTGCACATCGGCGAAGTGCAGCCCCGTCGTCGGCTCGTCGAGGATGTAGAGCGTTCGGCCGGTCGCGATCTTCGACAGCTCCGTCGCGAGCTTCACGCGCTGCGCCTCACCGCCCGAAAGCGTCGTCGCCGGCTGGCCGAGACGCACGTAGCCGAGACCAACAGCGTTGAGCGTCTCCAGGCGGCGGCGCACCTTCGGGATGTGCTCGAAGAACTGCAGCGCCTCCTCGACGGGCATGTCGAGCACGTCCGCAATGCTCTTGCCCTTGAAGCGGACTTCGAGCGTCTCGCGGTTGTAGCGCTTGCCGTGGCACTGCTCGCACGGCACGTAGACGTCCGGGAGGAAGTGCATCTCGATCTTGATCTGCCCGTCGCCGCGACAGACCTCGCAGCGACCGCCCTTGACGTTGAAGCTGAAGCGCCCCGGCTTGTAGCCGCGGATCCGTGCCTCCTGCGTCTTCGAGAAGAGATCGCGGATCACGTCGAACAGACCCGTATACGTCGCCGGGTTCGAGCGCGGCGTGCGCCCGATCGGCGACTGGTCGACGGCGATGATCTTGTCGAGCTCGTCGAGCCCGTGTATCGCACGGTGCGCGCCCGGGCGCTGGCGCGCGCGGTGCAGGCGGTTGGCGACGGCCTTGTAGAGCACTTCGTTGACGAGCGTCGACTTGCCCGATCCCGACACGCCCGTGACGCACGTCAGCACGCCGAGCGGAATGTGCACGTCGATGTCGCGCAGGTTGTGCTGGCTCGCGCCGAGGATCTCGACATAGCTGCTCGGCGTGCGCCGCTTCGCCGGCGGCTCGATCGTGCGCGTGCCGGCGAGGAACTGGCCGGTGAGTGACTCCTTGACTCGCTGAACCTGGGCAGCCGTGCCCTGCGCGACGATCTGCCCGCCGTGCTCGCCGGCGCCGGGACCGAGGTCGACGAGGTGGTCAGCGCAGCGCATCGTCTGCTCGTCGTGCTCGACGACGATCACTGTATTGCCGAGATCGCGCAGCCGCTCGAGCGTCGCGATCAGCTTCGAGTTGTCGCGCTGGTGCAGCCCGATCGACGGCTCGTCGAGAATGTAGAGCACACCGACGAGCGAGGAGCCGATCTGCGTAGCCAGGCGAATCCGCTGCGCCTCTCCACCCGACAGCGTCGCCGCGGCACGGTCCATCGAGAGGTAGCCGATGCCGACGTTGACGAGGAACTGCAGGCGCTCGGAGATCTCGCGCAGGATCAGCCGCGCCACGTGGCGATCGGTCTCCGACAGCTCGACCTCCTCGAGCCACTCGAGCGCGCGCCGCGCCGAGAGCGCGCAGAACTCCTCGATCCGCGTGCCGCCGACAGTGACCGCCCGCGACTCAGCGCGCAGGCGCGCACCGCCGCAGACCGGACAGGCGCGCAGCGACATGAACTCCTCGATCTTCTCGCGCGTCCACTCCGAGTCGGTCTCGCGGTAGCGGCGCTCGAGGTTTTTGACAATCCCCTCAAAGCGAGTCGCGTAGGAGCGCCGGCGCCCGTAGCGGTTGCGATAGCTGACGTGGATCGGCTCGCCGTTCGTGCCCGTGAGGAACAACTCGCGCTGCTCCTGCGGAAGGTCCTCCCACGGCGCTTCGAGATCGACGTCGTAGCGCTCTGCGATCGCCTCCGTGACCTGCTCGTAGTAGTTCGAGCTGCTGTTCGCCCACGGCGCGAGCGCGCCTTCGCCGATCGACAGCGACGGATCGGGCACGACGAGCTCCGGGTCGATCTCCATCTGAGAGCCGAGCCCCGTGCAGCGATCGCATGCGCCGTGCGGTGAGTTGAACGAGAAGATCCGCGGCTCGAGCTCGACGAGGGAGGGACCGTGCTCGGGACACGCGAAGCGCTCTGAGAACGTGAAGATCGTGCCCGGCTTCGGCTTCTCGCCGGGGACGATCTGCGCGGCCGCCGCGCGCGGCCCCTTCGCGCCCTTCGCGCCCTTGGCCTCCGTGTCGCCCTCGGCCTGCTCGTCCGCTTCTTTGCCGCCGCCGACGACCTCGATCTCGACGAGGCCCTCTGCCAGGCCGACCGCCGTCTCGATCGAATCCGCGAGCCGCTTGCGCACGTCGTGACGCATCACGAGGCGGTCGATGACGACCGAGATGTCGTGCTTGTAGCGCTTGTCGAGCACGATCGACTCCTCGAGCATGCGCACGCGGTCGTCGATCTTCACCCGCGCGTAGCCGTCGCTGCGCAACTCGTCGAGCAGCTTGCCGTACTCCCCCTTGCGCCCGCGCACGACCGGCGCGAGCACCATAAAGCGAGTCCCCTCGCCGAGCTCCATCGCCTGGTCGATAATCTGCTCAGCCGACTGCCCGACGATCGGCCGCCCGCAAATCGGGCAATGCGGTTTACCCACGCGCGACCACAGCAGGCGCAGGTAGTCGTAGATCTCCGTGACCGTGCCGACCGTCGAGCGCGGGTTGCGCGAAGTCGTCTTCTGGTCGATCGAGATCGCCGGCGAGAGGCCCTCGATCGAGTCGACGTCGGGCTTGTCCATCTGCCCGAGGAACTGGCGCGCATAGGCCGACAACGACTCGACGTAGCGGCGCTGGCCCTCGGCGTAGATCGTGTCGAACGCGAGCGAGCTCTTGCCCGAGCCGGACAGCCCCGTGATTACGACCAGCGCGTCGCGCGGGAGCGACAGCGAGACGTCCTTGAGGTTGTGCTCCCGGGCGCCCGAGACGACTATTTGGTTGCCGGCGGGCATCTGCTTCGTCATTCTATGACGTCGAACAGACGTTCGTACTGGCGTTGCGCGCGCGAACTCCGCACTTCGCGGTTGCTAGGCAAGCCAGGGACGCCGCGGCAGCAGCAGCGTCGCGATCAGCACGATCGGCCCAAGCAGCAACCCCGCGACCAAGTACAGGCCAAACGGCCGTCCCTAGCCGCGCGCGACCCGGGCCGACAGGTAGGCCGGGAGAACCAAGATGACGAGGATCGCCAGGGCTGCGTAGACAGCGCTCACGACAGTTAGCTCCCCCGATGGCGAGCAATACAAACACCAGCGGCCGCGCCATGCAATTCTACCCCTCGACCATCCTGGACGAGCGAGTCGTGTCGCCGCCGCAGATCCGTCAGCCACGGTCGAGGTTGACGCGGGTGCGAGCCGCCGGCGCGCCCGGCTTCAGGCGAGCGTTCGCACGGCGTCCGGCGCGAATGCGGGCTCCGGGCGCGAGCGCCCCAACCTCGACCCGAGCGCCAAGATTGGTCGGGACCGCAGGGACACTCGCCGTGTGGTGTCCCGCCGAGAGCTTCAGGAACAGGCTCCTGCCATCGCTGAGCTGAACCGCCACGCCATAGCCTGGGGCCCCGGCTACGCGCCGGAAGCTGATCGACAGCGCTCCTCTCTGGCGTTTGATCTTCAGACCCCGGGGCGCGGGCAGGACGGGTGCGCCGGCGTTGAAGCGGGCGATGACCGCGTCTTCGCGCGGATGCCCGTCCTGAGAGACCATCGCCTCGATCGTCCGCTTTGCGCCGAGTTCGGCCGACGGCGTGAACGTCAGCGTCCCATGCGTGCCGCGAGCGCGACCGATCACACGGAAGTTGCCATCGGCCTGTCGTTCGGCAAAGGTGACTTGCTGGCCGGGGATCGCCCGTAGGCCGTAGCGCAGGCGCTCGCGCCCACCTCCGGCGCGAGACAGGCGCCCTTTGACGTCAGGCGCCGGCAGCGAGGAGGCCTGCTGGATCGAGGTGACCGGCGCTGAGCCAGGTTCCGGCGTCGCCGTCCAGGCGCCCGCTTCGGGGTGGTTGATGAAGAAGTAGGTCTCCTTGGTTTCAGTGTTGTCCTCGATCACGACGTCGTCGGTCGTTTTCACGTATCCCGCCGCGGGGGTCGCGATCGTCCGGCCTGAGGGTCCCTTGAGCGTGACTTTTGGCGCGGCGCCGCTGCCGGGTACCCCGATCACCGCGACCTTCTCACCCCGCGGGACGGTGAAGCTGCTCGCCGTCGCGCCTCGTCCACGCAGGTCCGTCTTGTAGCCCAGCGAGCGGAACTTGCCGATGTCGCAGGTATCGAAGAAGATGATCGGGTTGTCGGGGAACTGGATGCCCCCACCCGCATGCGTGAAGCCCAGGTCCGCGCAGACCCCGATGCCGCGGTCCGAGACCACTGCCTCGGCGCCGAGGCAGAATTCCTGGCTGAACAAACTCAGGCAGGCGCTCATATTGGCATCGGCCTGGAAGTGCCCCTGGGCCGTGTCGACGTCGAAGTCGACGCCTCCTTCGATCGAGAACACGAGGAAGTGCAGGTGCACCGTCCCTCCGAGGCCGATGTGACCGCCGCCGTCGAGGTGGAAGTACTCGGAGGCGACCGACTGGCAGAGCAGCTGCCCGGTGCCGTTGGCGTTGAGTTCGAATTCCGGTTCGAAGACCACGACGACGTTCGCGTC
>Ga0208589_1001304_pt1 | contig 10524 bp, 7 predicted proteins | sample NGESurshal092012_2_FD_184486 | JGI IMG/M metagenome (GOLD analysis project Ga0208589, IMG submission 184486) | Arctic peat soil microbial communities from Barrow, Alaska - NGEE Surface sample F53-2 shallow-092012 (SPAdes) | ecosystem: Environmental > Terrestrial > Soil > Wetlands > Peat ... | reverse complement strand
TGCTATTTATTTTTTCTGAAAAAGGGGTGGGTCAACATCACTGGAATGGTGGGTCAACATGTTCCGGAATGGTGGGTCAGCATGCTCCGGAATCTACATGAGCAACAGATGGAGGGAATATGTTGTAAAGGAAGGGCTTGGAATTGATATTGATTTTTATTCTCTGAAGAATTTGAATTTAGATGAGACTTCCGATATCCTGGATGCGGAAGCGGCCGCAAAGATGGCTGGTCATACTTCTACTGTGATAACATTGAAGCATTATTTAATAAATGAAGAAGAAAGAAAAATGGAGAAGCTTAGGAAGGTGAATAATGATTTTGCGTAAGGTAGCTAATCATAACGGGTAACAATAAACGAAAATATTTCTTCTATAAAAACAAAGGATGCGCTTTTAAAAATACGAGTTCAAATAGGAAAAAGCTATGCTGAATACTCGCCAAGGAGGGCACTAAAGTACCAGTCCACAAAATGTTTATTAAACGCACTTAACTTTCATCTTGCTCGTCAGCTGCCATAGCAGCAACCATCTGTTGGGAGTTTGTTCTTATTTGTCCATCAAGCTTAAACCTATTAATGCAAAAGTCAATAATTAGTTTCCGTCTGTCGTCAACATTTTGCTTTGCAAATTTTCCATTTTCAATTTCACCAGCCAGATTTCTAGTGTCATTGATTGTTGACTTTAAATAACCAGTAACTTTATTTATTGGAGGCAGATTACCGAGACCTTCATTAAGCCAATATTCAAGCAAACCCAAATTACCCAAACGATTTTTTTCATAATCATAATCTTCACTGAATCCATAACTGGATACTTCGTAGTTGGGGTTTTTGCTAAATACATGCTCCACTTGAAGATTTTTATATGTTGCGAGCTCAATATTGTCCTTGTTAAATTCAGAAAGAATATATTTTACAGCACCATTGCCAGCAATAGCGCCATCAAGGTAGGTTGCAAAAACATGGTTATTTACAAATTTTTCATTGAAATTAATTAACGAAGATTTGATTTCGTCAATTGTCAAATCGTTTTTAGAAATATATAAGCTTAACCAATACATATCTGAAATAGGATTTGTCCCACGAAGTTTGTAAACTCTCACTTCAATTGCTTCAAGTATTGGAAGCAAATCGTCAAGCTTATTTTGCATGTAAAGACGGACGATTAAAGGAAAAAGCGTGGCAGTAAATTCAAGGTAGCGAAATGGTTTTTGAAAAATAGGTTTGGTTTCAACTTCTTTAATCATGTTAGAATAACTAACAGCAAAATTTTGAAAATCTAATAAATAGTCAGAAATAAAATTTTTCAATTCATCTGGATTGTCTTTCAATTCTTCGCATTGTACTTTAAGATTATTAAAAATTGTGTCTGCACCGTCACGGTAATTCCATGTTGAAGGGAAAAGCCTTTTTGAGGAATAATAGTGTTGGGTAAAAATCGAATTTTCCTCTAATCTTCCTAAAATTCCGAGCTTGTCCCTTGTTACAAGCAAATCGTCATATGAGTCAAAGATTTTTTCAAAGCTATCATTGATTTCACCGTTGAGGTGTTCTCCCAAATGGAGAGTTGAATAAAGCATTAAAATACTTTTCGTTTTATCTAAAATCCTAAGTGGTAAACCCCGGTCATTGATGATTGAAAACATTTTTACTGCTTGTGCCTGGCTTTCAACATTAAAAACTAAAACCTCAATCCTGTCTCTGATAAATATTATTCTCTGTTCAATATCTTGTGGCTTCAACGCGTTTGTAAAAGCAATAAATAATTTCATAGCAGAATACATAAACTTTTGGCTACGCTTAGATATCTCTTCCTCTTTGATACTTTCAAATTCAAAAAGCAGTGTGTTCAAAAAATCTCCGTCCGCTCCAAGTGGATGAAGTTTTAAGCTTCCTTCGCTTCCGATAAAAGCGCCAAGTTGGTTCTGTCTCGTTTCTTCGGTTGGGATTTTGTCAATGAGAACTTTCAAAAGAATGAATAATGTTGTAATTCGCTGTTGTCCGTCTATGATTTCGTAAAGAGTATCAGTTGAAAGTCCCACCGCCTTATTTTCCTTAAATGAAAGCGTCCCCACAAAATGGTTCATGTCGTCTTTGATACTTTCTTCAATGTCTTGCCAAAGAGCTTTTCTCTCCGCATCTGTCCAACTATATTTGCGTTGGTAGGTTGGAATTACAAATCGGTTTCCATTGAATATTGAACCAATTCTTTCTGTCTGACTTTTTGAAATTGACATGTAGTTTTATTTTAAACTGTTAGTTGTTATTGAAGCAGGGTTTATTTTTCATTTTCTTCGTTGAATCTTTTGTATAATTTCTTCAATAACAAATCTTGAACAGTCTTTTTAAATTCCGAACTGTCCATGACTTTATCAAAGATTTTCTGATTGTCATCCATCCTGTCTATAAGCGTATTAATAAATACTTCCTCAAAACCATATTTGAAATTATCAATATCGTTGTTTTTTGCTTGTCGTCTAAGTTTATCGTCATTGAATAATTCTGTTTCAATTTGGTCGAAGAAAAGTTTATCTGCCTGGTCAAATTCTGTTCCGAAGCGGTCATTAAGTACATCAATAATTTCAGATAGTTTTGCTTTTTCCTCTTTTGGTCTGCCGATACCAGCTTCTTTTGTAGTGTCCACTGGAACTTCTCCTTTTGCTTCCAAAGTGATTGAATTTTCACTCATTTTTTGAAGCCTGTAATATTCTAATGCTACATCGTTATCAAGCTTTAATCTTTCAATATAATTTGTTTTTGGAAGGACAATTAATAGCAAACGACCGTACGTATAAAGCTTCTCAAGTTCTACATCTTGAAATGGTAAAATTTGAGAAAGAAATGCATACAAACGAACAAAAGAAGTTAAGGCTTTCTTAAACTCATCCTGGATTGGTTCCTTCATTATTTTAAAACGGTCTTTGGCAGGATCTATCCACGTATATAATTTCGCCTGGTCTTTTACACTATTTTCTTCCTTTTTGAAAAAAACATCAGCAAAAGCATTTATCTCACTCCATTGATAAATTTGCGACGCATCTAATTTGCCTTTTAAGTCATATAAGTGATTGGGATCTGTGTTTTCTTTGAGAATTGTCATTTCATAATAGGGCTGAAATGATTCATAAATTATATCTTGGTCATTTACAAAATCCAATACAAAAGTGTTCTCTTTCCCAGGACAGGTTCTATTTAAGCGGGAAAGTGTTTGCACAGCTTTAACTCCTGATAATTTTTTATCAACATACATTGAATGTAAGAGTGGTTGGTCAAACCCTGTTTGATATTTCTCGGCTACTAATAAAATCCTGTATTCATCGGTTTCAAATTTTGCGGGAAGTTGTTTTTCACCGAAACTATTCAAAAATGCCTCTGAAACTCCGTCAGGATATGCAGTGTCTATTACTTTTCCCGAAAAGGCAACAAGTGGTCTTATATCCTGATAATTGTTTTCTTTGATATACTTTTTAAATTCAAAATAATATCGCAAAGCATGAAGCCTTGACCCTGTAACAACCATTGCTTTGGCTCTTCCTCCAATTTTCTTCATTGTTACCTGACGAAAGTGCTCAATAATTACTTCTGTTTTTTGTGAAAGGTTGTGAGGGTGTAACGATACAAAACGAGCGATGGCACTAGCCGCTTTTTTTTTATTGAGCAATGGATCTTCTTCAATTGCTTTATTTAACCTGAAAAATGTTTTGTAAGTCATGTAGTACTTCAAAACATCTAAAATAAAATCTTCTTCAATTGCCTGTTTCATCGAATAAAGATCAAATGGTTTAGGATTACCATTTTCATCTTTTGTTCCAAATACCTCAATTGTTTTCGCTTTTGGCGTGGCAGTAAAAGCAAAAAGGGAAATGTTTTTTTGTGGGCCCCTTGTTTTTATTTGTTCTCTGATATAATCATCAGTCGTTTGTTCTGTTTCTTCGTCTTCTCTTGCAGCTTCGTCTAAGGTTTTGGCGGCTAACAATTCTTTCATTTTCCTGGATGCCTCACCTCCCTGACTGCTATGAGCTTCATCAATTATGATTGCATAGCTTTTATTTTTAAAATTTTCTAAATCGATGTTTTCAATATCAAGTTTCTTTAATGTTTCAATATTACCATTCTCAATTTCTTTTATTGTATCTAACGTGAATGGAAACTTTTGAAGTGTTGTTATGATAATATCTTTCCCGTTTACAATTGCTTTAGCTAATTGTGTACTGTCCTTATCAATCCTTTCAACGATACCCTGCTTATGTTCAAATTGATAAATAGTATTTTGCAATTGTTGGTCAAGAATATTTCTGTCGGTGATAACTATTACACTATTAAAAACTCTATGGTCTTCTTTATCATGCAAACTTGATAAACGATAAGACAACCAGGCAATAGTATTGCTTTTACCACTTCCGGCTGAATGTTCAATTAAATAATTTTTCCCGGGGCCATTTTCTAAACAATTGGTAACTAACTTTCTAACAGTTCGTAATTGATGATAACGTGGAAATATCAAAGATTCTTTGTTGTAAAGTTTACCATCTATTATGATTTCTTCCTTTTGTAAGTGAATAAAACGACTAAGAATATTCATCCAACTTTCTTTTTCCCAAATTTTCTCCCATAAATAGGCGGTTTTGTAAACCAAAGATGGCGGATTTCCGGCGCCGTTTTTATATCCTTTATTGAAGGGTAAAAAGCGGGTTTTACTCCCCTCTAATTTCGTCGTGATATATACTTCATCGCTATCCACCGAAAAGTGAACCAATGCTCTTTTTTTAAATTGGAAAATCAATTCTCTTGGATCGCGGTCATATTTAAATTGACGTTTTGCGTTGTTAACATCTTGCCCAGTGAATTGATTTTTTAACTCTACGGTTGCGACGGGCAAGCCATTTAAAGAAAGCACAAGGTCCAAACTATTTTCATTTCTTAGACTGTACTTTACCTGACGAGTAACGCTTAATTTATTTTGCTCATAAAGCTTAATCGTTTCCTCATTTAGTTTAGTGTCGGGTTGGAAATATGCTAACTGAAATTTTATTCCGCTATCTGTAATTCCATGTCGGATTACATCTAACGAACCTCTTAAGTCCAATTCCTTAAATAGTCGTTTTATAAACTGGCTTTCTGTATCGGCCTTGTAAAACTGAACCAATTTATTCCAATCTTTTGGCTGTGAAGATTGCACGAAAGCCAAAACCGCTTTTGGGTTAAAAGCCAAATCACGGTCGAAGTCTGTGTTTATGCTCTCTATCCAACCATTGGTACATAAATACTCTATAATGGCAGTTTCAAACGTCTGCTCAGTATGGATTTTATTCTTGTTTATTGTCTCCATTGTTTTCGTCAGTATTTATTTTGGGCTGTGCTTTTTCTATTTCGGCGACAGGCTTTTCGTCTACTACCGCTTCATTTTCTCTGACTGCAACTACAACACCTGTCTTAATTATTTCTGGCGCCTCAATAATTTCTTTTTCTTCTTCGTATTCGATATTAATTGATTGGTTCTCCAATTCTTTAACTGTGGTTTGGTAAAATGAATCCTTCAAAATTTCAAATAAAAGTTTTCTTTCGGTTTTTGAAAGATTATTCTTGAGTTTACCATTTGGATAGCACGCCTCTAGAAATGGAACATAATCATCAGATAGGACTTCTAAATGGATATTGAGATATTCAGGCAAAGCCGTTTCGTAAATAACCAATGTATCCGGGTCAAAATATCTTACTTCTGGCTTTTCAAATAGCTTGTATTCTTTGCCTAGAAAGTGGGGTCTGCCTTTGATGCTCGGCCACATTACCCCAAACATTTCATTGTGGCCGCTTTTGTAAACTTTCGCAATTTGAAGTGCACCCATTATACTTGTAAACTCGGCTCTGTCCCGGCTCATTATAGTAAGAACTTTCAAGGGTTCCATATCCAAAACATTTTCAGACTTCTCCCCTATAAATTCTTCGTAGTAAAGCGCTTTTGCATCTTCTACCTGGTCGCCAATAAAAACAACCTGTCTTGACTTTTTTTCCGCAAAACAATCCACGAAAACAAATTTGTGTTCATGACTGTCATAAAATATTTTGAAAAGCACAAACTGTTGTAGACTCCAACTCCAGCCTCCAAACAGAAAATTGGCTTCGGCTCTTAAATGTTCAATAGGCTCTGAATTTTCGCTAATCAAATAAACCAATTCAGTGAAAAGGTCCGATACAAATAGAGCTAAGTCTGTCACGTCTTTGGCTTTATCTTGAAACTCTTTATTGTAATGAAGCGCGGAAATTAAATTTAAGATTAACGGATAAGCTCTGTCTGTTCTGTCGGCGAAACAGATTAGAGCATCTTTTCTTGGAAGGTCAAAAAGTTTTATACCTGTTGGCCATCTTTCACCTGCACTTAAACAGCTATCCGTGGCGAAAATCAATTCGTCATTATCTCCTGTCTTTCTTATCCAAGCTGTGCAAAGTGTCATTTTAGGTCAAAATAATTTTACCTGTTACAACGTCGTTTATTAAGGATGCTTTATATTCTTTGATGAGTGCGATTTCTTGTTCAATTCTTAAAATACTTTTTGAAATATTTTGAAGTTTATCATTTATATATTCGACTATGGAAATTTGTTCTTTTAAAGAATTTGGGATAGGAATTGAAATGTTCAAAATGTCTTCTACTTCTAAATAGGCTTGATTAGCAATCCATGCACATAGAGCATTTAAATTTGACCTAAAATAATTGCTCAGCAGTGAAAACTTTAAATACCCTTGATCAATTTCATTTGTGGGTCTTAGACAAACAGTATTTTGATTTAAGTATGAATTAGCAAATTCAACATTTATCAAAGCCAGTTGACCTACTACTGAATTAATGACATCTGGTTTACTGCCCACAGTTGAAATAATAATATCTCCTTTTTTTAATCTAACTTTTTCAAATTCTGGTTTTTGATTTGTAATGTCTATAAACTCTTTGACATTCTCAATTTGCCAATTCTTAATGTTGGTTGCTTTTATTAAAGGAATGCCTGCTTCAGAAAAATCAGAAGATTTAAATGCAAAACCTTTAAAATAGCCTGTCAAAACCTTTAATCTTTTTTCAGTCCAATTTTTTGGTATGTTATTCAACCATACATTTTGTGATAGTTTAGTATCTGAATTTTCATTAATACCTTTTGTCGTTGCCCTCGTAATAATTCCAAGTCTTTCCTCTTTTAAATAATCTATTAATTTTTGTTTCTTGGAAATGAGAGTGTCTATTTTTGAGGTCTTTTGGTCAAGGTAGTTAGAAATGGCCTGTTGGATTGAGATTGGGGGAATTGGAATTGAAACAGACTTTATAGCTTCAATACCTAATCCATATCTTGTAATTCCATTAGCTGCTATTTCAAAATTGGTGTTGAATTCTCTTGATTGAAAAACTCTGAAAATATATTCGCCAGTAATTTCATTAGTATTTGCTCTAATCTGCGCTAAGTGATAGCCGCAAATTAGATCTTCACTTTCGGTTTTTACCAATGCAGCAACTGCAATATCCGTAGGCGTTTCACTGTCTTTGGTAATTAAAACATCTCCGATTTTAATTTTAAACTTTTCAATTTCATCTTCTTTTGCTGATGCTTTCATAAAAGCAATATCTTCTGTGATAAAATCATTTTTATAAACATCTATATAATTACAAAGCCTTATGGGGATTTCTTTCTCATCAGTTTTTTTATCGACGTTACTTGGCTGAACCATTGCCACATACTTTAATTTCTTAATCAACCAATTTTCGGGAATTTGTGTGCACCACGTCAAATTAGTTTCTTTATATTTTATTCCCTTACTCATTAGTTAATAACTGTTTGAATTAAGCCTTCGGTTTCTTCTTCCAACTTCATAATGTCTTGTCGGATTTCTTCCAATGAACGAAGTGGTTTAAACTCGTAGAAGTATTTAGTAATATTAATTTCATAACCAACCTTTGTTTTGTTGTGGTCAATCCAGGCATCGGGGACGTGTGGCTTCACTTCACGGTCAAAGTATTCTTCAATGTTTTCTTTGAAAGGCACGTTTTCATTGTCTCTAAAATCCGAATCCGGAAGTGGATTTCCTTTCTTATCCTTCAGAATCTTCCCTTTCTTGTCTTTCTTGGGTCTATCAACTGTAATCCGGTGGTAAGCAAAATCTTCATTGTCGAAAATCTTACAAAACTTATTTGGCTCAAACGCTCCATAAATTTTAGTTATTTCTTCAATCTGTTCGGGTGAAATGAATTTTCGTTTGCTTCCCAAGCTTCGGGAATTGTCTTTCGCGCTCCCCTCTTTGAAATAAGAAGTAGCATTAATCAGTTGAACTTTCCCACTTCTGAATTCGCTTTTGCGATTTGTCACAATCCATAGATAAGTGCTTATTCCTGTGTTGTAAAACAGTTGGTCGGGCAACGAAATAATAGTTTCCAGATAATCTTTCTCAATAATCCATTTTCTAATTTCGCTTTCCCCGCTGCCTGCGCCTCCATTAAACAAGGGGCTTCCATTGAAAATAATTCCAATTCGTGAACCAGTGGCTTCGTCTTTCATTTTACTCATCATATGCAAAAGGAAAAGCAATGAACCATCATTAATTCTTGGTAGCCCTGGGCCAAAGCGTCCTGCAAAACCTAATTTTTCATATTCAGCTTTTATTATTTTTTCTTCTTTTCTCCATTCCACACCAAAAGGAGGATTGGAAAGCATATAATCAAACTTTTCTTTTTCAAGTCCGTCACTTGTAAAAGTGTTACCAAACTTTATTTGAGAAGGGTTTTGCCCTTTAATCAGCATTTCTGATTTACAGATAGCATAACTTTCAGGGTTAATCTCTTGTCCGAATAATTCAAGCCGTGCATCTTTATTCATTCCTTTCAAGTGCATATCGGCCACCGAAAGCATGCCGCCTGTTCCGCAAGCTGGGTCATAAAGAGTTCTTACAATTCCTGCTTTTGTTAATGCCTTACTATCTTCTGCAAAAAGCACATTCACCATTAATTCGATAATCTCTCGTGGAGTAAAATGTTCCCCAGCTGTTGCATTACTAGCTTCAGCAAACTTTCTAATCAAATGTTCGAATACATATCCCATTCCAAGCGTGTCAAGGTCTTTGTATGATTTCTCAGAGAAGGCTTTAGTAACTTCAAATAATAAATCGCCCTCGTCCAATTTGGCAATTTGCTTATCGAATTCATAATATTCAAAAATCTCACGAGCTTGTATAGAGAATCCGTTTAAATAGTTTCTCAAATTTGGCTGGAGATTGGCGGCGTCAGCCACCAACTTTTTTAAAGTGTATTTGCTTCGGTTGTGAAAGCGATATCCACTTATCTTATTTAGTTTAAGCTCTTTTAATTCGGTGTAGTTTTTTGTTTTCGCTTTGTCCTCCTTCTCTACCTTGTTGAGAATTTCCGCCTGAGCCAAAACAGCATCTTTGGTTGGTTCGAGCAATTCGTCCAAACGTCTAAGAATTGTGAACGGTAAAATCACTTTACCATAATCGTGTTGGTAATAATAACCTCTTAGCAGATTAGCTATATTCCAAATATCGTTTGCTCTTTCTTGAAAATTTATCATTATGTTTCGGTAAGTTCTAGTTATGAATTGGCGTAAAGTTATAGTTTTAAGCTTTTGGCAATAACATTATTTCCCAAAAAAGCGATTTTGCATCCAGTTGGACACTTTTACTCCGGATAAACATAAGACATTTGAGCGAAGTAAACACCCAATTTGGAAATATCATTCATTGAAAAATTCTTTGTGGTGATCCGGTAAAATAATCGCCCCGGGAATTTACATTTCTTCAATTCTTCGACGTTCAGGCCACAGGCCTTGACGGCCTCCAGGAAAACAGATTTCTGATCTGATTTTATTTCGATTGCTTTCATGATGAAATTATTAAAAAAGTGATAATTGATGTGGAGGAAAATTGCGCCGGGCAAAATCAGATCCTGTTACATGATCATCGCAAACTAAATTCATTCTGTTGCCAGGCGTTTAATGTCAGATTAGAAACTTTCATATAATAATTTTAAGATTAAAAAGTGAAAAAATAGCGGCCATTTCTGGCCGCTAAATTTTAATATTCACACGGCAACATCAGGCAGCTATCAACCAGCCATAAGGTGGCAAGATCATAAGGGAAATCACTGAAGGGAATTTCCTGAATTGTAACCCGGTTGTGATTGCCATCGGTAGCAATAATGGTGAAGGAATTATCCTCTACCCTTTTCAAATCCCACACCTGGAACGGTTCTTTTTTTACGGCATCATAGATTTGATGGCTTAGGATAAGATCAATTATCCAATAAGCCTTGCAATCCTGAACCAAAGATTTTACACCATCAGTGTAAATGAATTTTGTAAAAGAATGCCTGTACAGATTTTCTGAACCTGTAGAATTTCCAAAGAAGTTGTTTGCATTTTTCATAATTTTTTTATTTAATTTTTAAAAGAAAAAAGGAAAAAAAAGAAAGTATTCCACTACGTAGCTGCAAACTTTTTCCAAAAGGAAACGGAATAAATGAAGGGGCTGTGC
>Ga0208589_1001301_pt1 | contig 10538 bp, 11 predicted proteins | sample NGESurshal092012_2_FD_184486 | JGI IMG/M metagenome (GOLD analysis project Ga0208589, IMG submission 184486) | Arctic peat soil microbial communities from Barrow, Alaska - NGEE Surface sample F53-2 shallow-092012 (SPAdes) | ecosystem: Environmental > Terrestrial > Soil > Wetlands > Peat ... | reverse complement strand
TAGGCTACGGTCGGCTTAGCGGGATGTGGCGCAGCTTGGTTAGCGCGCCTGCTTTGGGAGCAGGAGGCCGCGAGTTCGAATCTCGCCATCCCGACCAAAAGTGCAGGTCAGCGGCTTGTCGTGGACTGCCAGGGTGACTTCCAAGATCGTTTGACCGTCATTTGACCGTGGTCTTGAACACCAGCCAGTGGCAGTGACCGTCACGGACTGGGCCCCACTGACACGGCGTAGCGGCGTAGCGGCGACTCCCGTTGAACAGATTCCAGGTTCCTTGTCCGGCCGGCCTGGAGCCCGTTGGGAGATGACGATGCTAACGGCTGCGGGTCTCTCAAGGCGGTACCGGCGGTTCGAATCCGCTCGGGGTTACTCATGGCCACAGGCTCAGTTCCCTGTCTCTTGGGGAGCCGGGCCTTGATCATCTGTGGGCAGAATGTGGGCAGGATGGGGCGTCAGTGGGCGGTGCCGAGCTCCGCTCGGTGCCTCAGGCGGAGCTGATCGGCACCGCTTGGCATGCGGTCAGGAGGGGCTACGTGACTCGTGAGGAGTTCCTTGACCTGCTGGCGCGGTTGCGGCGGGCGTCTGTCGGCAATGTCCGGGCGCCGCACAAGCCGCTGTTACTACTGTGGCTGTTCGGGCGGTTCGCGGCTACTGGCAGCACTGCGGCGGCGTATGCGGAGGCTGAGGAGCCGGTCAGCACGCTGATCAACGACTTCGGGCCGCCGTTTGCGAAGCCCTCGGCGGGGCGGCAGCGGGCGGCGATGCCGTTCGTGCATCTGGAGCGGGAGATCTGGGACCTGCGGGACGGTTCGGGGGTGGAGATCGGGCCGGATGCTCCAGAGCGCGGTCGGTGGCTGGCCGGGCGTGGCGTGGTGGGCCGGTTGCGGCCGGGCGCCGAGCAGCTGCTCGCGGATCCGGGCACGCTGGCGGCCGCCGCGCGGCTGCTGCTGGACTTGCACTTCACCCCGGGCCTGGCCGCCATGATCTGTGACGCGGTGGGCCTGGATCTCGCGGTGCTGGAGCTGGCGGCCAGCCCGGCCGTCGCGGCGGGCAGGCGGAGCCTGCGGCGTCCCGGGTTCGCTGAGGAGGTATTGCGGGCTTACGCCTACCAGTGCGCCATGTGCGGTTTCGACGGGGCGCTGGGCCGTAATCCCGTCGGGCTGGAAGCCGCGCACGTGCGCTGGCACAGCCAGGACGGCCCGGACGTGGTGGCCAACGGACTGGCCCTGTGCGCGCTGCACCATGCACTGTTCGACCTGGGCGTGCTAGGGCTGACAGCTGAGCTACGTATTCGTGTTTCCAGCCTCTACGTGGCCCGCAGCGACGCCGGGCGGCGGGCAGTGGACGACCTGTCAGGCCAGCCGCTGCTCGCACCCCGGCCGGGCCAGCCCGTCGTGGAAGTGAATCACGTCGACTGGCACCATCGGCAGGTCTTCAAGGGGGCCGGCGTCGAGGCCGCATAAGAGCCGATCGGGTTCGACACAGATCGACCGCGACCGATATTAAATAGCATCCCTGATTTGCATTCGACACTATTGCTGAGCGTCAGCCTAATGAAGCGAACCCCGCAAAGCGACTGGTGGGATTGCGTATTCGGGTAGTGCGTGTTTTCCGGCGATCCTGCTGTAATGTCACTGTTTGTGTTCGGGGAGCTGCCAGGCGGCGGCCTCTATCTGGGCCGCTGCATCCTGGGTGACCGGTCGCGGTGCCCGGGCCGGTGGTCAGGGCCTGGGCTTGATCGGAACGGGCGGCTCCTGGTAGGCAGCGCCAGTGTCATCTGCAGGGACGGGCTTGTCGGCGCCGTAGATGGTCAGGCCATACCCGTAGGAGGCAGCGGTGACGGCGAAGAGGAACTCGAACGGCCATGCAGCCCCGTGGACCGCGTAGGTGATCACGAAGCCGCCGAAGGCGGCGGTCATGGCGACCGCGCCAGCCAGGCCCCGGGCCTGCAAGCTGATCAGTTTTTGCCGCTCATCAGCCCGGGAACCGTAGATCGCGCCCAGGTCGCTGTCCTCCCCCGCCCGCACGTAGGCGGCGATCGCGTAGCCGAGCGCCAGCCCCCCGGTTATTACCGCGAAGGCGATTCCCAGCGCCCTCGGCCCCGGGCCGGCGGCGAAGACGGCTGCGGCTACCGCCCCGAGCGCGGCTATCCTCACCGGCATCCGCAGGCGAGGGCGGATGAACTTCATCATGCCCCTGTCTCCTCGTCTTCCGGGTCGAACATCTTGTCGACCGGCAGATCAAAGAACCGCGCGATCCGGAATGCCAGCGGCAGCGACGGCAGGTAACGCCCGCTCTCGATCGAGATCACCGTCTGGCGGGACACCCCCAGGGCCGCCGCGACCTCAGCCTGGGACATCCCCCGCTGGGTGCGCTGCTCCCGAACCCGGTTCCTCACGATGTCAAGGTAGCTTTACCTCGATTCAGATGTCAAGTGACCTTTACCCTCACCCGATCCCGGACCCGGGCTGGCCCACCCCCGCCATCCACCCTCCGTCACCTTCATCAGAAGTAAGGATCTTTCATCGGATGAAGGTGACCGGCGAGTGCGCAGGCAGGCGCGGCAATGCTGCCCGGCCGGACGGCCAGGAACCGGCTGCGCCTTATTCCTGGGCGTGACGGTAACTGCTGCTAGAGGCCATTTCTGGATGACATTTACTTGCGTGTGCCAAGTGATGCCAGTTCTGCATCAGATGAAATCCGCAACAGTCGAAGCAAGTTATTCATATCCATTGGATATGTCTGGACTGGGCGCAGATCCAGACATAAGAATGGGCATCGTGGACTTGGCCGGGACCGGGCGCGGTCCCGGCCAAGGAGGGCATCGCCAAGAGATCGGAGGCGGTGATCATGGTGTCGGGCGCGGGTGTGCGGCGGCGTTCGCGGCAGCCTGTCTCGCGGCCCAAGATCGTGCAGTTCTCCCTGACCGTGGAAGAGTTCGAGTCGGTCAGCCGCGCAGCGGCCCAGGCTGGGCTGGCACGTGGGGCGTACGCCGCCGAAGTGACGTTAGCCGCGGCCTGCGGTAGTCAGTCCCGTGAGGCTTCGCCACTGCGCGAAGCCCTGGCTGACCTCATCTCCGCTGCTGGACTGGTCCGCCGGGTCGGCACGAATCTCAATCAGGCGGTGGCGCGCTTGAATGCAACGGGACAGCGCGGTGAGGATCTGCTGCCAGCGGCCGAATTCTGTGCCCGGGTAGTCCGCCGTCTGGATGAAGCCGCGGAACATGTGAGCCGGAGCATTCCGTGATCTGGCCAGGGTGTTTCACGTGATCGGGAAAGTGCTCCGCGGCACGCACGCCCGGCGCCTGCTCTATTACCTCTATGGCCCGGGAAAGGCGAACGAGCACGCCGATCCGCGCCTGGTTGCCGGGTTCAGTGACCTAGGCGAGCTGGAACCGGGGCGCCGTCCGAACGGGTCGCGTGACTTCCGGCGCCTGGCCGGGCTGCTCGCCCAGCCCCTAGCCGCGCTCAACGGATCGAACTATCGCGAGCCGGTGTGGCACTGCGCGGTCCGAGCCGCGCCCGAGGACCGGCTGCTATCGGATGCGGAGTGGGCGCAGGTCGCCACCGCGATCATGGGGCGGACCGGCCTCGCCCCTGCCGGGGATGATCTCGCTGTCCGCTGGGTGGCGGTCCGGCACGCCCCGGATCACATCCACCTGGTCGCGACCCTGGCCCGGCAAGACCAGATCCGCCCGAAGGTCTGGAACGACTACTTCCGGGTCCGGGAGGCCTGCCAGGACGCGGAACGCCAGTTCGGCCTTCGTTCCACCGCCCCAGCCGACCGCACCGCCGCCCGGCGGCCAACCCTGGCCGAGTCGGAGCAGGCGATCCGGCGTGGCTGGGATGAGCCGCCCCGCGCCAGGCTCCGCCGCGAGGTCTGCACCGCCGCCGCCGGAGCGCGCACCGAGCAAGAGTTCTTCAGCCGCTTGACCCAGGCCGGAGTTCTGGTGCGCCGCCGGTACAGCACGGTCCGCCCGGCTCAAGTAACGGGCTACGCCGTCGGCCTGCCCCAGCGCGCTGGCAAGGACGGCCACCCCATCTGGTACGGCGGCGGGAAGCTCGCCGCCGATCTGACGCTGCCCAAGCTGCGCACTCGGTGGGCTGGGCCGCAGGCGCGCGATCCTCTCGCCGGTGCGGACCAGTTCCCGCGCGCGGCCGTCCGCGCCGTGCTCCGGGCCACTGTGGCTGAGGCAGCGGAACACGCCACCAATGAGGCAGGATTCTTCACCCGCCTGCGCGTGTCAGGCCTGCTGGTGCGCGAGCGGTTCAGTGAGGTCAATCCCGGCGAGGTGACCGGCTACGCGGTGACCCTCCCTGGTTGCACCGGCCCGGACGGGACGCCCCGCTGGTTCGGCGGCGGACGCCTGCACAGCACGCTGACCCTGCCCCGGTTGCGCGAGAGCTGGGCACGCGCCTATGGGGGAGCGGAGCGTTCCGGCGCGTCCCGGTTCACTGGACCGGAGCGCGCCGAGTTCTACCGCTACGCGGCCCGGCAAGCCGCCACCGTGGCAGATCACCTGCGCCACTGCACCGCCACCGACCCCGACCAGGGAGCGGACCCAGCCTGGGCCGTGGCCGACGCGCTCCACACTGCCGCCAGGGCGACCGGGAGCCGGGCGTTGCGCTGTGCTGCGGACACCTACGACCGGGCCTCCCGCTCACCGCACGGCAGGATCCCGCGCCACACTCCGGAGGGGAACCGGCTTCGTGCCGCGGCACGGTTGCTCGCGATGACGGGCGGCACGACTGGCGACGGCATGGGCCAGGCGGGCGCGTTGGCCGGCAATCTGGTGGCCCTTATCGATGCAGTGGCCGGGCTACGCCAGGCCCAGGCGCACGCCGCCCAGGCCGCAGCCGCCCGCGCGGCCGCAGAGCAGCTTCACGCGGCCCTCACCGCTGCCCGGATACGCGTAACGCGTCCCGGCCAGACGCCGGCCAGATCTGCCCGGCACACTGCAGCCGCTGCTGAATTCCCCCTACCGCTGGCCGACATTCTGGCTGCGGCAGTATCCGCAAACTCTGCTGAGCAGCGATCCACGCCGCAGGTGGCCAAGCCACCGGCCCGGGCGAAGCCAACTCGCTAACACCCGGCGCGGATTGCGCCCGACAGATTGCCCTCGCGGCCAATTCTGGCCGAGGCCACGTCGCACATCCAGGTCATTTTATCCTCGCTCCGCTACGGGCGCTCCACCTGGACCTGCACCGCCGCCCAGACAGAGTCGGCAGGCAGCAGCCCTCGTCACTGAACGTGAGCCTGTCGAAGGGTCAAGATGATCCGCAGTCGCGCAGATCGCCGAATACTTGCTCATCGACGGCAGCCTTTGCGACTGTGCCTCGGCACTCAGATCATCCATTCTGGCGCACGCCTTTCCCTCGCTGCCGCGGGTTCTCTATCTGTCTGCACCACACCGTCGTCCGGGACGCCCCTGGCCGGCGGGCTCGGCTGGTGGGCCATCGGCGAACTGCTGGCCATCCACCCGCAGGCCGCGTTCGAGGAGTATGCCAACCCTGGCCGACGGCACCGAAACCCCGGCCCGCGCTCGCGGTAGTCTGCACCGCCGGGCTGGCCGTCCTGCACGACATGGGGCCCTGGCACGGCATCGACATCGCTGACCTGGACTCCGCCCACAGCCTCACCGCCGACCCCACGGCGGCCCGGCTGCGCGAGGCGGCCCGGACGCTTGGCGAGGACATCTGGATCGCCGTGAAGCTGCCCGGCGAGTACGAGGGCGATGACGACCTCGATGACAGCGCGGCGATCCGCCGGTGGGCGACCGTGGTCCTTCATCCGGACGAGCTGGGCTGGCTGCGCGAGGGCCCTAGCCCTCGACGCCGACGGCGAGGACCCGGACGACGAGGACGAGTGACGCCAGCTGCCCAGGCAAGTACGATCGTCCGGCTGCATCATCGCCGGCGCGGCTGGACCTGGGTCGCCGTTTGCAGCCTGATCGGCCTCGTGGTGTACGTGGCCGTCGGTGCCCATTTGTTCGACAACCTGACCGGCACGTCGGAACTGCTGAGTGTGATCCCGGTTTTCGTGCTGCTGGCCCTGGTGCTGACAGGGCTGATTGTCGCGATAGTCGACACCGTGCGGCTGCGCCGCGCGGACGCGGCCGTCCGGGCGACCGCCCGCGCGAACGTCTCGCATTACTCGTTGCCCGTCCATGCCAGCCGTTATCTGCCCCGGCACGCTGGCAGCTGGGTGTTCGGCATTGTGATGCTCGCGGCCGTGACGACCATCGCGGTAGCCATCCTGCCCGAACAGGTGAACTCCGTGGCATACCTGGCCGGCGCGGAAAGCCAGGACACCTTCAACCCGCTGCCCTACGGCCAGGCCTGCAGCAAGGGCGGCTGTCATACGGTGACCGAGGGCTACCTCTCCAAGAGCGGCGCGGATGTCACCTGGGACAGCCAGGTGCCGCTCGGCCAGCCGTTCACCGTCCGGGTGCCGGTCTGGGCATGGGGAACCGGCCGGAACCTGATATACGGCGACGGGACCCGATCGCCATGATCATCGTCGGGCTGTTCTTCGAGGGGATGGCGGTATTGCTGGTGTTTGTCCTCCTGGCGGTCCTAGCTAGGGCACGGGCGGTCGCGGCGGCGGCAGGGGATGATCGTGCCGGCTTCCGCCGCTCCGTACGGAAGCCGGCCACCGCATCATCCCGATCTGCCGTGAACCCTCCCTGCTAGTGCGCTACGACCTGGTAGCGCGCTACGACGCCACCGGCGCGTGAGCCAGCGTGACCGTTACCGACCGTGTGTGGGCAGGTATGGTGACGGCGCCGGCTCCGTTGTCGACCGTGCCCGCGGATGTCGAGGCGATGTTGTTTACGAAGGCGGGCAGCTCGAAGGTCACCGGTCCCGAGGGCTTGCCGGTCAGCTGCAGCGTGACCGCATCTCCTCGCGTGGTGATCGTCACGCCGATCCGGCCACCGTCGGTGGTGGGGAAGTTGGAGACGGCGATCCGGCGGCCGGACCCGACCCAGCTGTTCGGGACGCCCCTGCCGACGATGAGCGACCCGTCGGTCCGCTGGGACACGAGCGAGTCGAGCATGCCGAGGTCACCCATGGCAATGCCCCACGAGTGCGGAGACGCGCCGCCGCCGCTGGCCGGGTGATTCCCGATCCACGGCGTCGTCGTGCTCGGCGGGGTCGAGCCCTCCCACCAGGAGTACGGCCCGGCCTGGTCGTTGTTGATGAGGAACTCCAGCGAGAGGATGCCCTCGTCGCGGTAGTTGTTGCTGCCCAGCCCCCAGGCGCCGTATGCGCCGTTGTAGGCGGTCGAGTAGAAGCCCTCGCCCGGGTACCCGCCGAAGGTGTTGGCCGGCAGCATCCCCTGCACCCGGCCGAACCCGTAGGACAGGGTCTTGTCGATCCAGTCCGCCACGGTCCCGCCATCCGGGCCGGTCATCGGGGCGCCGAGCAGGTACCCGTTCCAGGCCCAGTTGAAGTAAACGCCGGGCGCGGCCCAGTTGGCGTCCTCCGGGTTGGAGCAGCGGTTGGCGGTGTTTGGCTCGACCATCGAGCACGGGATGTAATTGAGGTTATTGGAGGAGATGGTGGACGACAGCGTCGAGTTCACCGCCTGCAGCAGGCTGTTGTACTCGCCGGCCGCCCATTGTTCCTGGGCGGTGTTGCCCAGGACCTTGGCGAGGTACTCGTAGCCGGCCAGGCCGAGCAGGGCCTCGTAATTGTCGCTGACCCAGTAGCCGTTGGCATCGATGTCGCTGGTCTCGCCGATGATGCCGCCAGGTCCGGTGCGGTCAGCGGCGATGATCTGTGCGGTCGCCTCGATGCTCGGCTGCGCGCTGGTCCCGAGCGGGCCGGGCGAGCTGAAGCGCGCGGCGAGGAACTTCGTGTCACCAGTCTTCTCGACGTACAAGGCCCACAGCCACGGATAGACCCACGTCCCGTCCGAGTACTGGGTGTTGGTTCCGACCACCCGGTCGGTCTCGTCGAGCAGCGCGTGGGCGTCGGTGAAATAGCCCTCATTGAACATGTTCGCGAGGATGCCGACGACGTCGTGCTCGTACTCCGCGTGGTACCCGTTGGTGCCGGTGTCCAGGGCGTTGCCACTCCGGTCGATCTGTGTGTACGCGAAGCCGGCCTTATAGGCGTCGACCAGCTGCGAGTCCGGCAGCGTGAGCTGGGTTATCCGCGCCAGCTGGCTGTTCCAGAACGCGCGCATGTGCGCGAAGTGGGCGTTGTAGCTGCCTGCCACGGCAAGCTGGGCCGCGGTCGGCCAGGCGTAGGTCCCGCCGAACCTGTCTTCCGCCACCACGTAGTCGTGGTCGACCGTCGCACCGGGGCTTACCTGGTCAGGCGCGCTGTTCAGCGGCACCAGGCCCGGCGACGGCTGCGGGTCGACTGTCAGCGTCTGGCTGGTGGGGTTGTGCACTGCCACGCGGCTGTAGATCAAGACGTAGGGGTTGCCGCCGATCACCACGCGGTCGCCGAAGTTCGTGATGGAGACCTTCGCCCCGGCCGACGTGAAGCTGGTCACGAGCGCGGGCAGGTACCCGTCCGCGTTCGTCCAGGTCGTCGGCGAATCGTTGTAGACGCCGAACCCGTACGTTGTGTCGATGCCGTTGGGGACGTAGAAGCTGCCCCCGAGACAGGCCGTCGCCCCCTGGCCGTTACCGAGCCAGCCGATCGCCGATGCGTCTACTCCCGATGTGAAGTTCGGGCCGCCGCCGGCCGGGCACGGGTACGGCGCTCCCGAGCTCGCGTCGGCCGACGCCGACGCCGACGCCGCCGCTGCCCCGGACGCCGCCAACGTCACTGTCAGCACCGCCGCGGCAGCCCGCCAAGACCGAACGATCCTTGGCCTCTTCGCCATCACCGAGCTACCTCCCACGCCACGTCGCGTCGTTAAGCCGGATCAAACATTTCTTGACAAATTAGAGCATTGGTGACGCTACGCGCGACAACGTTCACTGGACAACCCCTACAGGCCCGGACACTCCTGCGCGCGGCCGCCACCCCGGACATGTACAGCCAGAACTTCACCTACACCGCGATAGGAGCGTGATGCCCTGAGCACATCACCCGCGCCCGCGTGGTCGATGACGGCCGGGCCGAGCCACCTGCTGATGGAGCCGGGGCACACCGCGCGGCTGGCGGTCACCGACATCGGCACGAAGCCGCTGGCGGTCACCGGGTCCGTCGTCAAGGTGGGCGAGGCCGGCACGCGGTGCGTGCCAGCGCCCGCACCGTGGCCGGCGTCACGGTGTCTCCCGAGCACATGTCCATCGCGCCGGGGCACACCGGCTGGGCGACGGTCACGGTCGCGAAGGGAGCGCCGGACCAGGACGTGGCGGCGGTGTTCGCCGCGTCGGCCGGCAAGGGCGCTGGCACGGCGCGGGTGTCCGGCGCGGTCGGGAGCCAGGTGGTGGTCGGTCACGTGCCCGGCTGCCACATCCCGGCCCCGGCCGCAGCGCCCGCGCATCCCGGCGGCGGCATCGGCGCGGAGGTCGGCCTGGCGCTGATCGCGGCGCTGGCGCTGGCGCTGGCCGGCATCGTCGCGGCAGGCCGCTGGCTGCGCAGGCACCTGCGGTGGGTGTCCAACTGAGACAGGAGGGACCAAATGACCGGCAAGCTGATGTCTTGGACGCTGGAGGATCTGGAGCGGGAGCTGGACCGCTGGGAGCGCGAGATGCGCGCGGTCACCACCGTTGACGGCCGGCACTACTCGCCGCACACCATCGGCACTCACATAGGCCAGGCCGTTCATCCGCTGGCTGGCTGGCGAGTGGCAGCCGACCGGCCCGAGAGGGGAGGTAACGCAGACCAGATAGAGCCACCCCGGAACGAGTGCCCTGCCGTCGCCACCCCTGTGCGGCAGGGCGCTCTCACGTTGAAACTGGGGTGCTTCTATCGAGCACCACCATCAGCTGCGCGGTGGCGATGACGAGCAGCGCCAGGCCCGGATGGCGCGGGCCGCCGCCAGTGGCAGCGGGCTGCGGCCGGGTGGCGGCGACCGCGGGTCGTTCGGGCATCTGGTTCTCCCTTCGTGCCGAGGCGGCCCGGTGTCGGCCGCCCGTTGGAGATGAGGCCCGCAGGGCCCGCGGGCGTGACATCGCGCCGGCCATGTCACATTCGCTGGGCGTTGCGCCTCATTACTGATGGGCGGCACCTGCCCGGACGGGCGGCGCCCGCCCCGATCACCGCGCTGACCACGACTGCGTTCACACCGGAGCCCCGATTGGCCAGACGGTCACGGTGTTGACGTCGTCGCCGCCCGGCTGGCTGATCGCCCGCGCGATGGAGTCCGCGAGCAGGCAGACGGTCAGGTGGCTGCCTTCCGGGACGGGCTCGCTATTGACCACGCGCCAGACCCTGCCCCGCCAGCTGGTGGCCGATCCATTCCGCCGGTCCCGGCGCGACTGTGCTTACCGATTATCCAGTTATGCACCTGTCTGTGACATATCGGCGGAGTGCCCGTGGCCATTGGAGTGTTCCCGCTTTTCTGGACACCGGGATTAGGCTGCCAATTGACTGAGTTGCCTATATCCTGGAATCTTATTCAAAAGCCTCTGG
>Ga0208589_1001299_pt1 | contig 10562 bp, 8 predicted proteins | sample NGESurshal092012_2_FD_184486 | JGI IMG/M metagenome (GOLD analysis project Ga0208589, IMG submission 184486) | Arctic peat soil microbial communities from Barrow, Alaska - NGEE Surface sample F53-2 shallow-092012 (SPAdes) | ecosystem: Environmental > Terrestrial > Soil > Wetlands > Peat ... | reverse complement strand
CGAACTGCCGGAACGGCGCCGATCCGCATGACGTCGCCAGCTTCGCTTCGGCGTTGCTTCCGATCCCGGCAGCATGCACCACCGTCGCGAGGATGACGGCGGAGGCCAGACCCAGGAACACCATGCTGGTCAGGCTCATGCTCAGTCCCTCGTTGCACGGGTGATCTGTGCGGAAACCACCTTCCACTCGTCGTCGTTGCGCACATAGACATCGATGTAGCGACTGATGCCGCGCGTACCCGTCTTCTTCGTCCACGAACCCAAGACGCGCACCAGTGCGACATCGCCGTAGAACTTTACGTCGACATCGACCAGCTTGTAATCCTCAAGGTCCGAGCAGCCCTGGGCAGTCAGTCGCAGGAAGGCATTCTTGTCGAGCAGCGAGGCATCCGATTCTATGCAGACGAACTCGTCGGCCAGATGCATCCGATACCAGTCGACGTCGCCGGCCAGTGAGGCCGCCACGTACTTCTCATTCATTCGCTGCAAGTGTTGTTCGTTAGGCATGGTCATGCTTCCCCAGGCTCGATGACATCGGCAATGCCCATCCGCTGCGAATGGGCATCACCGTATCGCCATGACTATTTCGACGCGTTGAAGTCGGAGGCCTTGAGGCCCATGCGCTGCAAAAACTGCGCACGCAGTTTCAGCGGCATCGGAACGTCCCTGGTCGAACCACTGATACCTGCCGAAGAGCGTGTGCTCCAGTTGTAACCGGGAGCCGCCACGAAACTCAGGACGTCCCCAGTGGCGTCCGCAGCCTCGCCGGTGATCACTCCCTCGTCATTGATGTCGCTGGCCTGGATAAGCTGATCGTCGTAACCTGGCGCGACCAGCGCATTGAGATTGGTCATCACGCCGTTCTGCCACAGGAAGGCCGCGCAGCTGGCGAACCCTGCCGTACAGGACAAACCCACCACCTGGCCCTGATCATTGATACCCAGCGCCTGACTCTGCGCATCAGCGCCCTGGCCCGGCAACGTGCCCAGATCCATCATGCCGCCGCTCTTCGTCCAGCGGAACGCGTGGGCCAGAAGCCCGCTGCCTGCCTGCACATTGGCGAATCCGACCACCGTGCCGTGCTGATTGATCGCCATCGGAGTATTCCAGGCCGCGCCACCGATATTGCCCATGTAAGTCGGTATGCCTTTTTGCCAGATCACGGCATGGATGGCGCTGAGTCCGCCCACTGCATTGGAGCAGATGCCCGAGATGCCCACGACCTGGCCACGATCGTTGATCGCCGTGGCCGCTGAAACCGTATCGGCCACGGTTTCACCAAGCTGTAGCGGGAGTGGCGGCAGTTCCTTGATCTGATCTCTGCCCGGCCCCCACATGACCGCGCGGAACTGCAGCACCTGCGGCAGGTTGCAGGTCGAGTCGTGTACGTTGTTTTCCGCCCAGCCGACCGTCTGGCCCAGATCATTCGTTCCCGTGGCGAAACCGTTGTAGCCGCCCAGCGTGGGCAGCGCGCGCAACTTGCCCCAATCCGAAACGAACCCGAGGCAGTTGTGCAGGGTGGCGTTGCCGGGGAAAAAAGCCGAACAACTCCAGGCCTCGCCCAGCTTGTTCACCGTGGCGGTTTCGGCAATGCCCGAGATCACACCCACGTTGTTCTTTACCGGCCACTGCACGTCGCTGTTGGCGCCGCCCAGGGTACCCAGGTCGAATCTCGACCCGAACAGCCAGACGGTGGCGTGCGTGGTCAAGTTACCCGACTGATTGGCATCGCCACTGATGATGCCCAGATCATTGATGCTGTTGCCGGAACTGAACGAGCCACCCGCCGAAGGCAGGTTATAGACGGAGTAAGTGGCCCCACTCTGTGCCGCCAGCGAGGTTTGCGTCACGGCAACACTGCCGGCCAACAACGCGATCAGGATCGCATACGGAATCTTGCGCATGGCGTTCTCCCTCTTGATGTGGGGCACCGAGACTGGTCTCGCGCGATGCACATCGGAAGCTCCACTTTTGCGATGGAAGCTGGTCCGGTCATCGCAGAGAATCGTCTACAATCAAGCCATGCGCCGCTGGGAACTGACGATCGCGTTGGACCCTGCGCGGGAACTGCCTCTGTTCCTGCAGCTTGCCGGTGCCATCGCCGACGACATCCGGCGCGGCCGGCTCAAGCCCGGCGAAGCGCTGCCGGGTTCGCGCGAGCTGGCCGAATCCCTGGGCATCAACCGCAATACCGTGGTCGCCGGTTATGGCGAGCTGGCGGCCGAAGGACTGATCAGCACGCGTACCGGCGGAGGTACGTTTGTTGCCGTGTCGACGACGGCTCCGTTCGCTCCGCACAAACCGGTGATGGAAGTTCCCACCTATGCGCTGACGGCGCCGGTGTTCACGTGGTCGCATCCCGGCGTGCCGCCTGCGGGCACGCTGATGCTGTCCAACAGCATCCCCGATGCGCGTCTGTTTCCGACGGCGGCACTGGCGCGTGCGTTCCGCCGTGCGATCGGACAACGCGGCCGTTCCTTGCTGACCTATGCCGATCCCAGTGGCCATCCGCGTTTGCGCACGGAACTGGCCACGATGCTGGCCCGCACGCGCGGTCTGCCGGTGGCAGCGGACAATCTCATGGTCACCCACAGCATCGAGCAAGGCATCGATCTGGTGGCGCGCATGTTGTTGCAGCCGGGCGATGTGGTGGTGGTCGAGACGTTTGGCTATCCGCCGGCGTGGAGTGTGCTGAAGCTGGCTGGTGCGCGGCTGATGCCGCTGCCGCTCGACGAGGACGGTCTCGACGTCGATGCACTGGAGGCATTGCTGGCGCATCAGCCGATACGCGCGGTGATCCTGTCGCCGTACCACCAGTTCCCCACCACCGTTGTCATGTCGCAGGCAAGGCGCGACCGGTTGGCCAGGCTGGCGCTGCAGCATGGCTTCGCGATCATCGAGGATGATTACGACCACGAATTCCATTACGTCGGCAAACCGATCCTGCCGATCGCCTCCGGCATCGGGCGCGCGAATGTCATCTATGTCGGCTCATTGGCCAACCTGCTGGCGCCCGGGATGAGCACCGGTTTTGTGATCGCGCCGGCGCCGGCGTTCGAACGTCTGGCGAGCCTGCGCGCGGCAAGCGATGCACACGACGACGTGGCGATGGAGTGCGCCATCGCCGAACTTTTCGAGGACGGCGAATTGCTGCGTCACATGCACCGGGTGCGCCGCATCTACGCCGCGCGTCGGGATGCGCTGGCCACATCGCTCACACGCCATCTCGGCAGCGCCGTGACGTTCCGCGTTCCCGATGGCGGCATGGGTTTGTGGGCGCACGCCGACGACGCGATCGACCTGGCCGCATGGACTCAGGCTGGCGAGCGCGAAGGCGTGCAGTTCTTCGGTGCCGGTCGCTACGACTTCTTCCGCCGCGAGCAGCCGTTCATGCGGCTCGGCTTCAGCTATCACGATGAGACCGAACTGGACGAGGCGGTTCGGCGCATGGCACGTGCGCTCGCACAGTTGCGGAACCGCAGCGCCGGCGCGGCGCATAACGCGACCATCCGGGCCACGCAAGCGGTGTCCTCCGGATAGCATTGGAAACGCAGCGTGACTACTTGCCGCGCGCCTGTTGACGGGCCGCGCGCAGCGCCAGCAGCTTCTCGCGCAATTGCAACTCCAGCCCGCGCTCGACCGGCTCGTAGAACACGCTGCCGACCAGCGCATCGGGCAGGCACTGCTGGTCGAGTGCCACGCCGCCAACAGCATCGTGGTCGTACTGGTAACCCTTGCCGTAACCGAGGCCCTTCATCAGCTTGGTCGGCGCGTTGCGCAGATGCATCGGCACCTCCAGTGTGCCGCCGTCGCGTACCGCCGCACGCGCCTTGTTGTACGCCATGTAGGCGGCATTGCTTTTCGGCGCGATGGCCAGCCAGATCACCAGCTGGGCCAGCCCCAGCTCACCTTCCGGACTGCCAAGGCGTTCGTAGGTGTCCCACGCATCCAGCGCCATGCGCCAGGCACGCGGTTCGGCCAGGCCGATATCCTCCACCGCCATGCGGGTCATGCGTCGGGCCAGATACAGCGGATCGACGCCGCCATCCAGCATGCGGCACAACCAGTACACCGCGGCATCCGGATCGGACGAGCGCACGGATTTGTGCAGCGCGGAGATCTGGTCGTAGAACTGTTCGCCCATCTTGTCGAAGCGGCGCGTGCGATCGGCCAGCACCTGGGTCAGCGTGACTTCGTCGATTCGCTTGTCTTCGGCCAGCTCGGCGGCAATTTCCAGCAGGGTCAGCGCGCGGCGCACATCGCCGTCGGCGGCCTCGGCGATCGATTCCAGCGACGCATCGCCGACCTGCAGCTGCAACTCGCCAAGACCGCGTTCGCTGTCGGCCAGCGCGCGTTTGAGCGCGGCCACGATGTCGTCCACCGCAATCGCATCCAGCACATGCACGCGGCAGCGCGACAACAGCGCAGAGTTCAGCTCGAACGAGGGGTTCTCGGTGGTCGCGCCGATGAACACGATCACGCCTTTTTCGATATGCGGCAGGAACGCATCCTGCTGGGTCTTGTTGAAGCGGTGCACCTCGTCGACGAACAGCACCGTGCGCCGCCCCTGCGCAAAGTTCACCTCGGCTTCGGCCAGCGCCTTGCGCACTTCCGGCAAGCCTGACAGCACCGCGGAAATCGCGCGGAAATCCGCATCGGCATAACGCGCCACCAGCAGCGCCAATGTGGTCTTGCCGCAGCCGGGCGGACCCCAGAGCACCATCGAATGCACGCGCCCGGCTTCCAGTGCGCGGCGCAGCGGCTTGTCCGGGCCAACCAGCCGCTGCTGGCCGACGATCTCGTCGAGACTGCGCGGACGCATGCGCTCGGCCAGCGGCTTGAGTGCGTCGGATTCGGCGAACAATTCGGCGGAATGCGGTGACATGGTGTGGATGATAACGCGCGCAGACGGTAGCGCATGAGCCACATCGCATGGCAACGGCACATGCAGCAGCGATAACGACGCGCGTGGTCGGGATGCCGCGTGCGCCACTACGCGGCGCGGCTCAATCCTTCAGCGGCTGCACCGTCAGCACCGGCAAGTCGCCGATCACGTCGGCGCCTTTCGGCGGCACGAAATTGAACGTGGACGGCGGAATCGCCGCGTTGCGCTGCCAGTCGGAAAAGCGGATGTCGGTCGTGGAGCCGAGCTGATCGCGGAACGTCATGCGGGCGAGGCCGTTCGCGTCGAAGCCGAGGTCGGCGTAATCGAACTGCGGATCCTTCGCGGTGGAGGTGAGTCGCAACCAGCTCAACCCATCGTGCTCGCCCTGCTCGGCGACCTTGAAATTCTTGTCCAGCTGCTTGACGTCGGTCAGCACGGTGAGCGGGCTGTGCGCCTCCTCGGTACTCTGCACACGCACGGTCACCTGCTCCAGCTCCGGGTCGTACATCCACACCCGGCTGCCGTCGGCGACGATGGTCTGCTTGTACGGCGTCAGCGTGTCCCAGCGAAACTCGCGCGGCGCTTCCAGCGCCAGCGTGCCGGAACTGGTCTTGCTGGTCTTGCCGTTGATGTCGGTCAACGACTGGCTGAAATGCCCGATGAGCGAGTGCAGATCCTGCGCAAACGCATCCAGCCGCGCAAGCGCCGGACCGGTGGCGGCCTGCGCCACGGCGACCGATGACAGCGCCAGCACAACAGTGATTACGGCAAACATGAAGCGTTTCATCGGATTTCCGGAAGATGGCGACAGCGGTGAAGTGTGGGTACTGCTGACTTAATGGAAGGCAAGTCGAAATCTGTGGGAGCGGCTTCAGCCGCGATGCTTTCATGGCAAGACGCGAAGAGCATCGCGGCTGAAGCCGCTCCCACAAAGAACCGCCGGCCTCAATTTCTGGGCGGCGGTGGCGCCAGCACTTCGCGGTTGCCGTTGTGCTGCGGGGCGCTGACCACGCCGTCCTGTTCCATTTGCTCGACCAGCCGCGCGGCGCGGTTGTAGCCGATGCGCAAATGCCTTTGCACGCCCGAGATCGAGGCGCGACGAGTCTGCGTGACGATCGCCACTGCCTTGTCGTATAGCTGCGTGTCGGCATCGCCGCCGCCTTCCTCGCCGTCGAGCGGCAGGCCGGAGTCGTTGATGAACTTGCCGTCGCCGGTGGCCTGCACTTCCTCCAGCACGCCCACGATGTATTGCGGAGCGCCCTGCGACTTCAGCCAGGCGACCACATGATGCACCTCGTGGTCGTCGACGAACGCACCGTGCACGCGTTCCGGCGTGGCGGTGCCTGGTGGCAGATACAGCATGTCGCCGTGGCCGAGCAGGGTCTCGGCACCGGACTGGTCGAGAATCGTGCGCGAGTCGATCTTGCTCGACACCTGGAACGCGATGCGGGTGGGGATGTTCGCCTTGATCAGGCCGGTGATCACGTCCACCGACGGGCGCTGGGTGGCCAGGATCAGATGCACGCCGGCCGCACGCGCCTTCTGCGCAAGGCGGGCGATGAGTTCCTCCACTTTCTTGCCGACGATCATCATCATGTCGGCGAATTCGTCGATGATCACCACGATGTACGGCAGTGGTTCCAGCGGTTCGGCGGCGAGGTTCGGCATTTCCGGAATCGGTCGGAACAGCGGGTCGAGCAGCGGCTGCCCCGCGTTCTCGGCATCCTTCACCTTCTTGTTGAAGCCACCGAGGTTGCGCACGCCGACGGCAGCCATCAGCTTGTAGCGGCGCTCCATCTCGGCCACGCACCAGCGCAGCGCGTTCGCCGCCTCCTTCATGTCGGTGACCACCGGCGCCAGCAGGTGCGGGATACCCTCGTACACCGAGAGCTCCAGCATCTTCGGGTCGATCATGATCATGCGCACGTCTTTCGGGCTGGCCTTGTACAGCAGGCTCAGCACCATCGCATTGACGGCCACGGACTTGCCGGAACCGGTGGTCCCGGCCACCAGCAGGTGCGGCATCTTCGCCAGATCGACCACTACCGGCTTGCCGCCGATGTCCTTGCCCAGCGCCAGCGCCAGCGGCGACTTCAGCTGGTCGTACTTGTCCGAACGCAGGATCTCCGACAGATAGACGATCTGCTTGTGCGTGTTGGGAATCTCCAGCCCGATCACGTTCTTGCCGGGGATCACGTCGACCACGCGCACGCTGACCACCGACAGGCCGCGCGCGATGTCCTTGTCCAGGCTCGACACCTGGCTGCCGCGCACACCGGCGGCCGGTTCCATCTCGAAGCGGGTGATCACCGGGCCCGGATAGGCGCCGACCACCTTGGCGTCGATCTTGAAATCCTTCAGCTTGAACTCGACCTGGCGCGAGAGCACCTCGAGGGTTTCCTCGGAGTAGCCCGGACCTTGCGGCGGCGCCTCGTCCAGCAGCGACAGCGGCGGCAGCTCGCCCGGCGTGGCGGCGCCGGTGAACAGCGGAATCTGCGTTTCCAGCCGGGCGCGCTCGCTTTTCGCCACCGGCGCAGGAGCCGCCTCGATGCGCACCGGCTCGCGCTTGGCCTGCTTAGCCGCATCGGCTTTCTTGACCACCTCGCGCTCGCTGCGCGCCTGCCGCGCGGCCAGTGCCTGCGGCGCCTCACGCAGCTTGCCCCGGCCCCAGGCGATCAGCCGCAGCACGCCCTGCCCGGTCCGGTCCATCACCCTGAACCATGACAGCCCGGTGGCCAGCGTCACCGCCACCAGGAACAGCGCCAGCAACAGCAGCGGTGCGCCCTTGTCGCCGAACGCATGCAGCAAGGCATCGCCGACCCATACGCCGATGATGCCGCCGACGCCCTGCGGCAATACCGGATCGTCGTGGAAATTGAGATACAGCAGCGCCGGGCCGGTGATGAAGAAGAACACGAAACCGATCAGGCGCAGCGACGGCTCCCACGGATGCATCGCCTGCTCTCCGCGCTGGCGCAATACCTGCACGCCAAGCAACAGCAGCAACAGTGGAAAGCAATAGGCGGCGAGTCCGAAGATCCAGCGCAGCAGGTCCGCGATATACGCACCCACGACGCCGCCGAAATTTTGCGCATGATCCGTCTGGCTGGCGTTCGTCCAGCTTGGATCGTGCGCGTTGTAACTGAACAGGCACACCAGCAGATACAGCGCCAGCGGCAGCAGCAGCAAAGCACCGGCTTCACGCAGCCGGCGCTTCAGCTCCTCGCTGAGGCCTTCCTTCGGTTGTGGTTTGACGTTCGCGCTGCGCGCCACCTTGGAAGGCTTCCCTTTTTTGGACTGGCCGGTTTTTAGACTGGCACGTTCAGACAGGATCAGAGCATACCCTGCAATGCCGGATGTACCAGCTTGCCGCCATCGACATTGATGCCACCGCTCAACGGGGCAAACTCGCGCCACTCGTTGCCGGTGGCCAGACGCTGCACGTACGGCAGGATCGCGGCGGAGATCGCCACCGACGAGGTCTGCGGCACGGCGCCCGGCATGTTGGTCACGCAGAAGTGCGTCACGCCGTGCACGTCGTAGGTCGGTTCCTTCCAGGTGGTCGGCTTGGAGGTCTCGAAGCAGCCACCCTGGTCGATCGAGATGTCGACCAGCACCGAGCCCGGCTCCATCGTCCTGACCATCGCTTCGGTGACCACGCGCGGCGCCTTGGCGCTGGGGATCAGCACGGCACCGACCACGATGTCGGCGTCGCGCACTTCCTCGGCCACCGAGGATTCATAGGCGTACAGCGCGGTGACGTTCGGACCCATCGCCATCATCTCGGCGAGACGGTCCTGACGCTTGTCGAACACCACCACGTTCGCACCGGCAGCGGCGGCCAGCGCGGCGGCATTGCCACCGGCGGCGCCGGCACCGAGCACCACCACCTTGCCGCGCGGGGTGGATGCCATGCCGCCCAGCAGCTTGCCCTTGCCGCCCTGCGGACGATGCAGCAGCGTGGTGCCGATCTGGGTGGCGATACGGCCGGCGATCACCGACATCGGCAACAGCAGCGGCAGCACGCCGTCTTCCTCCACCGACTCGAACGCGACACCGGTGAGGCCGATGTCGAGCAGGCTCTTCGTGAGCGCCGGTTCGGCGGCCAGATGCAGGTAGCAGAACAACAGATGATGCTTCTTCAGCAGCGCCAGGTCACCGGCGACCGGCTCCTTCACCTTGACGATCAGCTCGCCGGCTTCGTACAGCGCCGCCGCATCCGGCACGATCTTGATGCCCTGCCTGACGTAAACCTCGTCGGCGAAACCGCTTTTCAGGCCGGCACCGGACTGCAGGAACACTTCGTGGCCATGGCGCACCAGGTCGGCGGCGGCGGCGGGAATGAGGGCAACACGACCTTCAAGGGTCTTGGTTTCGGAGGGGATACCGATACGCATGGGGGCAGTCCTGTGGGTTCGTTGCAGGGGCGATTTGCGTGCGCCGAGCAGGGTTGGGAAAACGTCGGTGACCGGAAAGCTTGAATCGGGGTGCTCCCTTCCCCATCCTTGCGGGTTCAAAGCCCCGCCACGTCACCGCGAAACGGCTGCATGAAACCGCGGCAGGGGCTGAAGCGAATAACGATCGAAGCTGCCGCTTAACCCAAGGATTATAACCATGACGACCCCCACCCCCAAGCACAGCCGCCTGCTGATCCTCGGCTCCGGTCCGGCCGGCTACACCGCTGCGGTGTATGCGGCCCGCGCCAACCTCAAGCCGACCATGATCACCGGCCTGCAGCAGGGTGGGCAGCTGATGACCACCACGGACGTGGACAACTGGCCGGGCGACGTCGAGGGGCTGCAGGGCCCGGCGCTGATGCAGCGCATGGCCGAACACGCGGAACGCTTCCATACCGAGATGATCTTCGACCATATCCACAAGGTGGACCTGAAGCAGCGCCCGTTCCGGCTCAAGGGGGACTCGGGCGAATACACGGCTGACGCGCTGATCATCGCCACCGGCGCCACCGCGAAGTACCTCGGCATCGCCAGCGAGGAGAAATACAAGGGCAAGGGCGTGTCCGCCTGCGCGACCTGCGACGGCTTCTTCTTCCGCGACCAGGACGTGGTCATCATCGGGGGCGGCAACACCGCGGTCGAGGAGGCGCTGTACCTGGCCAACATCTGCCGCAAGGTCACCCTGGTGCACCGCCGCGACAAGCTGCGTGCCGAGAAGATCATGCAGGACAAGCTGTTCGAGAAGGCCGCCCACGGCAAGATCGAGCTGGTGTGGAATCACAGCATCGACGAGGTGCTCGGCGACGCCTCCGGCGTCACCGGTGTACGCGTGAAGGACGTCAACAGCGGCGCCACCCGCGACATCGAGGCCACCGGGTTCTTCGTGGCGATCGGCCACACGCCGAACACCGGCATCTTCGAGAGCCAACTCGACATGCGCGACGGCTACATCAGGATCCGCACCGGCCTGGACGGCATGGCCACGATGACCTCGGTACCCGGCGTGTTCGCCGCCGGCGACGTGGCTGACCATGTGTATCGCCAGGCGGTGACTTCGGCCGGCTTCGGTTGCATGGCCGCGCTCGATGCGGAGCGCTGGCTGGATCAGCAGACTCCGGCTGGTTGATGCCTGAAACTCCCTCTCCCCCGAGTGCACTCGGGGGAGAGGGCCGGGGTGAGGGGGAGTTTTTGCTTTTGCCCTGGCGCACAAAGCTAGAGCA
>Ga0208589_1001298_pt1 | contig 10566 bp, 8 predicted proteins | sample NGESurshal092012_2_FD_184486 | JGI IMG/M metagenome (GOLD analysis project Ga0208589, IMG submission 184486) | Arctic peat soil microbial communities from Barrow, Alaska - NGEE Surface sample F53-2 shallow-092012 (SPAdes) | ecosystem: Environmental > Terrestrial > Soil > Wetlands > Peat ... | reverse complement strand
TGGCGCTGAAGGTGGGGATTGTGGGGGTCTCTGCCGTATGGAATCTGCGCGGTGCGGTTGCGGTGGGGAAGGGCTCGGAGCGGATGATGGCGGTGACGCTCTCTCCGTTTGTGGTGCTGATCGGCTTGGCGGTGTGGCATGGGTTGTCGCATGGGGTGCATGTGGCAGCGGGCGGCGCACCGTTCGATGTGGATCTGGGCGGAGCAGTGTCGGTGGCGATGTGGAATTACATGGGCTGGGACAACGCTTCGACGATCGCGCAGGAGGTGGAAGATCCGCAGAGAACGTACCCGGTGGCCATGTTAGCTTCGGCACTTGCAGTGATGTGCGTGTATCTTCTGCCGCTGGCGGCGGTGTGGATGGCGGGGATTCCGGCGGAGCGGTTTTCGACGGGGGCGTGGGTGGATGCGGGAATGCTGTTAGGCGGGCCGGCGCTGGCGTTGGCGATCGTATTTGCGGGATCGCTGGATGGGCTGGGGACGTTCAATGCGCTGACGCTCTCGTTGACGCGGTTGCCGTATGCCATGGCGGAGGATGGTCTGTTGCCGAAGGTACTCACCAAACGATGGGCAAACGGGGTGCCTTGGGTGAGTGTTCTGGCGTGCAGTGTAGGGTGGGCCCTGGCGCTGGGGTTTACCTTTGAACGGCTGATTTCGATTGATCTTGTACTTTATGGAGCGTCGCTTCTACTGGAGTTTATTGCACTGGTTGTGCTGCGGGTTAAATTGCCGGAGATGATTCGGCCCTTTTGCGTGCCGGGTGGCATCTACGGGGCGATTGCCGTTGGCGTTGGGCCCGCGGCGCTGATTGGCTTTGCGCTTTGGGCAGCGCGCGGAGAGCGGGTGGCGGGGATTCCAGCTCTCGCGTTTTCGGCGCTTGTAGCGGCCGGTGGGCCGCTGGTTTATCTGTTGGCGCGTCGCGGTCCCACTTCCACTTGAAAAGGGTGTGTATGTTGCGATGCCTGTGGACGGCGCAATTGAACTCAGGGGAGCTAATGTTTTATGACCGGTGGTGGGATCGGGTTCACCTTGTTTTCGAGGAATCGCTCTTGAGCCTCTGCAACCTTGGTGCGGGCAGCGGCGGCATCACTCCAGCCTTTTACTTCGACACGCTTGCCTTCGAGGTCTTTGTAGATGGCGAAGAAGTGGGTGATCTCCTTGAGCATATGGGGGTAGATTTCGGAAAAACTGGCGACATCGTTATATCGCGGATTGTTTTTGCCTACGCAGAGGATCTTCTCGTCGGGGATGCCCTGATCTAGCATTTCAAGTACGCCGATGGGGCGTACCTCCATGAGGCAACCTGGGAAGCTGGGAGCATCCACGAGAACGAGGACGTCGAGAGGGTCGCCATCGTTGGCCAGAGTGCTGGGGACAAAGCCGTAGTCGCCTGGATAGTGAACGGGAGAGTAGAGGTTGCGATCAAGCCGGAAGAGGTGAAGTTTTTTATCGTACTCGTATTTGTTGATGCCCTCTTTGGGTATTTCGATGACGGCATTGATGACGTTGGGGGAGTTGGCCCCAACGGGTAACTCAAGGTAGTTCGTCATAAGGTGTTAGTTCTCTTCTTGTTACGGGATTAAAGTGATTCGTATGTGATGCCAGTCCGGGCCTGAGGGCTTTCCCCTTCGAACACCACAGACTTCTGCGATGAAAAGCTGAACCTTGTCTATAATCAGACAGAATGAAGGCTCATGTCTATGTCACGCTGAAACGAACAGTGCTGGATGCCCAGGGGCAGACGGTATCGGATGCCCTGCGCAGGATGGAATATGTTGGAGTTACGGATGTGCGGCAGGGGAAATACTTTCTGCTCACGCTTGAGGATGGGATAGGCCAGGCCAAGGCCCAGTCCGAAGTGGAACGCATTGCGCGCGAGGTTCTGACGAATCCCGTGATTGAAGAGTTTACCTTCCAATTGGAAGCCTGATCTGAGTGGTCTGGGAGATGACAGACCACTCGGCCCCTTTGTCAATGGCTCGTTCGGGGCATCCTGTCCGGAGAATTTTGGGACATCATAAGCAACCATACGACCACTTTTGGAATATAAAGATTCAATAGAATCGTACAATTAAAAGAGCTTACAGAGTCTGGTTGTGGAGATAAGATGATGGGTGACAGGCGGTAGCCTCAAGTGGCTGTGCCTCTCGCGGGAACTTGATGAGCTTTTGTATGAGAGGGTAACGGATGCGGGAACAGAACCTACAAAGGCTTATTTTAAAGTTTGCTCTGACGACAGCACTTGTATCTTTGACGGTTCTAGCTCCTAAGCGGCTTAGTGCACAGGCAGCGCCAACCCGATCCAGAGAAGCGGGCGCGTCCGCCTTTGTAACCTATTCGCGGCTGGACCCTGACTACTCAACGGGGGGCAATGCGGTGACGGTTGGGGGAGACTATACGAGGTTTTTCAGGTTTATTTCTCCTTCCATTGAGGGCCGCTTCAAAACCGGATCGGGCCCGGCTGTAACTGAAACAACATTTGGGGGAGGAATAAGGGCCGAAACCCAGATCAAATATTTCCATCCTTACGGCGATTTTTTAGTCTCGGATGGTCTGATCTCATTTGCCCAGAAAGACTACATCGGCAGTAATGGGAAGGGCTCAAACAGCTCGCTGGTTTACTCTTTCGGTGGCGGCGTGGATTACGATTTTGCGGACCAGTGGGCTGCACGGATCGATTTTCAGAGTGAACGCTGGAATCTGCACAGCACGCCAAATGTTACGCTTACGCCAAGTATTTATAGCATTGGAATCCTCTACCGGTTCCGGTTAGGGCGTAAGTTAGACTAACTGGATTGTTGGAGTGTGTGCGAGGGTGCTACGCTCAAAAGGTAGTTTGGGGTGCCTTTTGACCAACGAATTAATGGCCGGTCAAGTAGAGAAAACCGGCGAAGAAACATCCTTAAATTTCAATACGGTAGGGAGCCGCTTTGTGCGGTCTTGCCTGCGCCTTCCAGTGGATCGCACGCCAGTATGGTTTTTGCGGCAGGCCGGGCGATACATGCCTGAGTACATGGCAGTACGGAAGCTCCACTCTTTGCTGGAGATCTGCCGAACGCCGGAGATCGCAGCTGAGGTCACTATTACAGCTGCCGAGCGTTTAGAGGTGGATGCCGCGATAATTTTTGCAGATCTGCTGTTGCCCTTTACTCCGATGGGCCTGGAGTTTGAGTTTCTTTCGGGGAATGGGCCCGTGGTGCATGTTCCCGTGCGAACGCTCGACCAGGTACTTGCTCTGCGCACGGATCGCGTCGATGAACTGGGCTACGTAGCCAGGGCGATTGAGAAGGTCGCGAAGCATTTCGCACAACCGCGGACAGATGGAGATGCGCTGGGGATTATTGGCTTCTGTGGGGCTCCGTTTACGCTAGCCAGCTACATGATCGAAGGCGCCTCTTCGCGAAACTATATCGAAACCAAGAAGATGATGTATAGCGAGGGCGCAGCATGGCCACTCTTGATGGAGAAGTTGGTCACGGTGCTGGTTGGCTTCGCGCAGCAGCAGGTGGAGGCCGGAGCCGATGTCATCCAAATCTTTGATAGCTGGGCTGGCGCACTGAGTGTTACCGACTATCGCCAATACTGCCTTCCTGCGACGACGGAGTTGGTAGGAAGAGTACAGGCGATGGGCGTCCCGGTGATCTATTTTGGGGTCGATACAGCTTCGCTGCTGCCGTCGATGAGTGAGACGGGTGCGGATGTGATCGGTCTTGATTGGCGTGTTCCTCTAGATGCTGGTTGGCAAGCCGTTGGTTCCGGCCGAGGAGTGCAGGGAAATCTTGATCCGATAGCGCTGTTTGCACCCGATGAGGTATTGAAGGCGCGAGTCGACGAAGTACTGACCGCAGCGGCGGGTCGATCAGGACATATCTTCAATCTAGGGCATGGCATCGTGCCGGGGACGCCTGTTGATAAGGTGATCCAGGTTGTCGAGTGGGTGAAGGAGTTCGGAGCTCGATGAGTGGGGCACCGGTTAAAAGTGCTGTGTTGCTGCTGGCTCATGGAACACCCGATGTGCTGGAAGAGATGGCGGAATATCTCGGCAAAGTGACTGGTGGACGGACACTGCCAAACGAGGTTGTTGCAGAGTTGCAGCATCGCTACGCACAGATCGGTCTTGGAGAGACTCCGGGCGGTGAGCCTCCGCCTTTGACGAAGTGGACCATGGCGCAGGGACGTCTGCTGGAACAGGCATTGAAGGCAGATGGAACTGATGAGAGGGTGTATGTGGGGATGCGCAATTGGCATCCTTACATCGCGGATGTAGTTGGCCAGATGCGGCTTGATGGCGTCACGCGTATCCAGGCCGTGTGTCTTGCGCCGCAGAATTCGCGAACCAGCGTGGGGCTTTATCGCCGCGCAGTGCTGGCGGCCGCCGCTGGGATGGAAGTGGAGTTCGTCGCTGGCTGGGCAGAACATCCATTGCTGGCCAAAGCGTTTGCGGAGCGGTTGCGACCTGTCTGGCAACAGGCATGCGAGGAGGCTGGCCGGCGAGTTCCGGTCTTGTTCACGGCGCATAGTGTGCCTTGCCGAACCATTACGACGGCCGAGTCTTCCGCTACAACCGCGTCGGCGCAACTCGCTCCCGATACTTATCCAGTGGAGGCGAAGCGGACGGCCGACCTTGTGGCTGAGGAGATGGCTGGCGTGGGCTTCGGCGAAAGCGATTGGTACTTCGCGTTTCAGAGCCAGGGCATCAGCGGGGGGCCGTGGATTGGGCCCACGGTCGAAGATACTCTGAAAGCAGTCAAAGAAGGCGGTGCGGTTGGCGTGGTGATGCAACCAGTTGGATTTCTTTGTGACCACGTTGAGATTCTTTACGACATCGACATCGCCTTCAAGGAGACCGCACGTAAACTTGGGCTGAAGCTGTGGCGTGCCGAGAGTTTGAACGATTCGGCCTTGCTCATTAAAGCATTGGCAGAGATCGCTTCGGGACGATACACGGCGACTACATATGGGCCTGCAAGTTCTACCGGGGTATAAGCTGTCTTGAGCGCGGGCCGCGGAGGCTTGGCCTCCGCGTAGTTTTTGAACGTGGGTCGGGAGAGCGAATGAGACGGATTGCGATCGTCGGCGGTGGAGTGGCTGGATTGGCGGTGGCGTACTATCTGGCACAGTCGGCCCGCAACGGCGCGGAAATTCAGGTTGTGTTATTTGAAGCGTCCACGCGGTTGGGCGGCATCATCGAGACGGTGCGTGAAGGCGGGTTTGTTATTGAGTGTGGGCCCGATGCGTGGGTAACGGAGAAGCCGTGGGCATGCGAACTTGCCGAGGAACTTGGCCTGCGTGATGAGTTGATGCCCTCGAATGACGCCACGCGCAAAACCTATATTTTGCTTGAGAACAAACTACGGCCTATGCCGGATGGAATGCGGATGATGGTGCCGGGAGATCTCGACGCTCTTGAGGCATCGGAGCTTTTCAGTGCCGACGCGAAGCGTGCCTATCGCCATGAAATTTCACGGGCCGAAGAACTCAAGGCGAACGCGCCAATGCAGGACGAGAGTGTCGCAGAGTTTGTACAGCGGCACTTTGGGAAAGAAGTGCTCGATACGATTGGCGCTCCGTTGCTCAGTGGCGTCTTTGGCGGCGATGTAGCTACGCTGAGCGCCAGGGCGGTGATGGCACCGTTTGTAACGATGGAGCGCGAACAGGGCAGCCTGATTACGGCGCTGAAGGCGCGTTCACCTTTGACATCATCTTCGATATTCACCACGCTGCGCAGCGGCATGGGAACGCTGGTGGACCGTATGATCGCAGCGATTCCTTCGGACTGGGTGAGGTTAGGCGCGGCAGTTAAGTTTGTCTCGCATGGCGATGAAGGCTGGCTGGTTGGTACCACACACGAGGTGGAGAGATTTGATGCGATCATGATGTCCGCGCCGGTGGACGTAGCGAGTTCCTTGCTTGCGCCCATTGATAAGCGCGCGGCAGAGTTGATGCAAATGGGCGCGAGTTCGGCTGTGGTCGTTGGGTTTGCCTTCGCCAAAGCAGATGAGTTTGTGGTGCCGCCAGGGTTTGGGTTTCTCGCGCCTCAGGGATCTGGAAGCCTTTTGCTGGCATGTACTTTTGTCGATCAGAAATTTGCTGCGCGCGTTCCGCAGGGAGGACATTTGCTGCGCGCATTCTTTGGCGGTCCCGCGGCCGAGCGCGTGATGCGCTGCGGCAACGATGAGATCGCTTCGATAGCGAGGCTTGAGCTGGCGCGGATTCTGGGACCGTTGCCGGAGCCTCAGTTGAGCGTGGTGAGGCGATGGCCAAGGAGCCTGCCGCAATATGGGGTGGGTCATCTGGAGCGAATGGCGGAGTTGGATGCGCGCGTAAAAGACCTCGACGGACTATGGCTGCTTGGCAATGCCTATCGTGGTGTGGGCGTGCCGGATCTGGTGCGGGATGCTCGTGCCGCAGCCCACGAAGCTGTCGCCCAGTATAGATGACTTCGATACTGCGAAAGCTGAGATTGACCGTGTTCGTTGGCCGGGATAATCTTGATCTATCGGTATTGGGAAGACGGTGCGAGTCCGTCGCTACCCCGTAACTGTAAACGCTGAGAGATTTGACAGGTTGTTCTAAGCCACTGGGGCCGACGTTCTGGGAAGGCGAGTCAAAATCTCATTGAAGCGTAAGTCAGGAAACCTGCCGATTGCCGATCCAGATGCGATTCAGCTCGATGGGAGCGCTGAAGAGGTTTTTTTGTTTACCAATCATCTTTCCTTGAGCTGAGTCGTTCAGCTTGCAACCATCTACCAACAGCAAGGTGTCGGGAAGCGCGGTGCAAATCCGCCACTACCCCGTAACTGTAAGCGCAGAGAACCAGGCATGGACGCGCAACGCCACTGGAACAAGTGTTCCGGGAAGGCAGCCGAGGTTCGATGACGCGCAAGCCAGGAGACCGGCCTTGCCTCACTATCCCGAGGGGGAACTATGTCTTTTACACTCTGCAAGGCGCGGGCATTCGTCCGCCTGTCCTGTCTCGTCGTTTCTATATTTCTCATTGCCCCTCAGGTCGCATCGGCGACTGAGCGAGGCATCCTGCGTGGGACCGTATCTGATCCGCTGGGCGCTTCCGTTGCCCATGCCAAGGTTGAATTGCTTCGCGGTGCAAATGTTCTGCATACGGCAACGACCGATGCTGCCGGGGCATATGTCTTTCACATCTCTGTCGCTGGGCGGTATCGTGTGCGAGTCGATGCGCGCACATTTCGGAGGACTACAAGCGAGTCTGCGTTCGTCAGACCGGCAACGGAAGCAACGATGAATGTAACGCTCGCGACGCAAACCTTGACGCAGCAGGTGACGGTAACTGCGACGGGCACGCCTACTCCGATTGCCCAGGTTGGGGCATCTGTAACTGTTCTGACAGCGGACGACTATCGCTACTCTCCGCAAATACAGAACCCGCTGCGTCTCGTTCCCGGGCTTCAGATTACACAGACGGGCCAGACTGGCGGCTCGACGGGTCTGTTTATACGGGGAGGGAATAACAATGACAACAAGGTGCTGATCGATGGAGTTCCTGCAACTGACATCGGCGGCGCAGTTGAGCTTGCGAATCTGGCTACGGTTGGGGTCGCGAAAATGGAGGTCCTCAGCGAGCCGAACAGCGCTCTCTATGGCTCGGATGCACTGGCGGGCGTTGTCAGCCTGACTACCGCGCGCGGCACGACGCATCTGCCTCTGTTTACTTATGGGGGCGATGCCGGTAATTTTGGCACGTATCGCCAGGATGTGTCTGCAAGCGGGCTCTATCGCCACCTCGACTACTTTTCGGAGTTTGCGCGAATGGACACGCGAAACAACCTGCCGAACGATCAGTTCCACAATGGTACGTATGTCGGCAACTTCGGCTGGAGCCCGAACACGGTAAATGATCTGCGCTTCACTGTGCGGCACATGGCAATCTCCGCAGGGCAGCCGAATGCGTTTCAACTCTATGGCATTGCTGATGACTCCGGATATAAAGAGCAGGAGACTTACTACAGCGCCGCCTGGAACAATCAGGTGACAGACAAATGGCACAATCAAATTCGCTACGGCGGCCTGCGTCTGAATTATGAATATGCCGATTACGCTCCTACAGGCATCTACGACCCGGACACGGACTTATATCTGGGTGCGCCGGTTACGATCAAGAGGGCGAATGGTTACAGCGTGAGCGGGCAGGCGTTGTTTCAATATGGCGCCAGCTATTTCGTGACGTATCCAAGCTTCTATACTGCGCCCACGAAGCGCGACTTCGTTTACGCGCAGTCGGACTATCAGGTCAATCCGCACCTGGTGGCGCTGGGCGCCTTCAAGTATGAGGATGAGCGCGGGTCGACGCAATCGTCGGGCTATGCGCCAACTTCAATCGAGCGGGGCAACTACAGCTATACGCTCCAGCTTGCAGGTGCGTTTGGCGATCGTCTTTATTACACCGTTGGTAGCGGGCTCGAAGACAATGGTCTCTTCGGCTTTGCCGCTACGCCTCGCGCATCGCTCGCTTATTATGTCGTCCGTCCCTCTGCAGAGAGCTGGCTGAGTGGGACGAAGATGCACGTCAGCTTCGGCAAGGGAATCAAGGAGCCGAGCATCTTCAACCAGAGTGTGTCGCTCTACGGCACGCTGGAGGCTTTGCCGAATGGCAGCGAGTTGATCGCACAATATCACATTGCGCCGCTGGGGCCGGAGACTTCGCGCACGTATGATGGCGGCGTGGAGCAGCAACTCTGGAATGGCCGGGCTAGGGTGGACCTGACGTACTTTCACAATGAATTCACCAACGTGGTTGAGTCGGTTCCGCAGTCGGCCCTGATTGAGCTAGGTATAAATGGCGCGAATGATCCAGCGTTTCTGTATGGCGCCACGGTGAACTCCCAGGCATTTCGCGCGCAAGGAGCAGAGGCGAAGGTGGAATACAGGATCAGTAACCACTTGTTTGCCAGAGGCGGTTACACTTATCTCGATGCGGTGATCCAGCGATCCTTCGCCAGCGATTCTGCTCCGGTCTACAACACCAGTTCCAATTTCAGCGACATCCCCATTGGGCAATATTCGCCGCTTGTGGGCTCACGTCCATTTCGCCGCGCTCCTCATACGGGCTACTTCGGCCTGAACTATATGCGGTCGCGCTGGTACGGCTCACTTACTGGATCGCTGGTCGGCAGACGGGACGACAGCACGTTCCTCTCCGATGAGAACTTTGGCTATAGTTTGCTGCTACCCAATCGCAATCTCGACGGAGCTTATCAGCGTCTTGACCTAAGCGCGGGTTATGAGGTGAGCCACGCGCTCACCGCTTACGCCAATGTCCAGAACCTCTTGAGCGAGCATTACAGCGAGGCTTTCGGTTATCCGAATCTTCCGCTGGCGTTCCGGGCTGGTCTGAAGTTCAGCTTTGGGGGTGAGTCGTGGAGCGTTAGATAGCTGCTTTCGCGTCGATCCCAGAGTATTCTCGTTAGTATTCGATTGAGCCTAGAGAAATCGGAGGAGGCGGTCTGTGAGTATCGCGACGAAACATGGTGATGGTGGACAGACGGGACTCGCAGGCGGGCTTCGTCTCTCGAAGGCCGATCTGCGAGTTGAGGCGTATGGGTCTGTCGATGAACTGAATACGACGCTTGGCTTTGCGCGTAGCATCTGCTCGCATAAAAAGATTGCGGAGTGGACCGAAGGGATTCAGCGAAAGCTGTTCAGTGTGGGTGGCGCGCTGGCCTCTCCGCCGGAGAGTAAAACGGCTCCGGTTATCTCTGCGGAGGACGTGGAACAGCTGACGGATCTTGTCAACCAGATCGAGGCGGTCGAGGGCATTCTTTCGGACTGGTCGCTTCCGGGAGCGCATACGCAGTCGGCAGCGTATGAGGTTGCTCGTACTGTCTGCCGCCGCGCGGAACGGAATGTGGTGCGACTGTCTGAGCAAGGGGGGCAGGTGAAGCCTGACATACTTTCTTATCTGAACCGACTGTCGGATTTGATCTGGCTGTTCGGCAGGCTGATCGAGCATGATGCAGGTATCGATGCACGTTTGCGTACCGGGGAGACGGACGGGCCAAAGTGGTCACGAGCGTGGGAGTAGTCTCCTGGCGCTCGTGATTCGAAGTTCGAGGGTTTGCGACACCCAGTCAAATAAGAATCTAATTTGGTACACGTTATCCACTGGTATTTGCTGAGGTTAGGCGGCTTTGATCTTGATTGGCGTGGACTTGCGGGGCATACTGCAAGAAGAGTTTGCTTGCTAGATTCTCTGGACTGAATTTTCGGGCTTCGTCCCGGCGGGGTAAACGAGACACAGACGTGACCCGATATAGCCGTCAAGACGTTTTGCGAATCCTGCACTTGCATGCGCGCCAGATGGTGGCGTGGGAGCGAGCGGGATTGATTTCCCCCAGCGAACAGTACAGCTTTGAGCAGTTAGGACAGTTGCGAACGCTGCGGGACCTGCAGGCGACCACGCGCATCTCCGCCCGGAGCATACGGGCTTCGGTCGATGCCATGCAGCGTGTAGCCGGGATGAGCAATCCGCTCATGGAAGCCAGCGCGGTCCGGCGCGGATCGCGGCTGACCTTCCGGCACGGCGGCGCGTTGG
>Ga0208589_1001296_pt1 | contig 10573 bp, 5 predicted proteins | sample NGESurshal092012_2_FD_184486 | JGI IMG/M metagenome (GOLD analysis project Ga0208589, IMG submission 184486) | Arctic peat soil microbial communities from Barrow, Alaska - NGEE Surface sample F53-2 shallow-092012 (SPAdes) | ecosystem: Environmental > Terrestrial > Soil > Wetlands > Peat ... | reverse complement strand
CCGCCCCTCATCCGGCCCTGCGGGCCACCTTCTCCCCGGAGGGGAGAAGGGAGCAAGTCCTGTGTTGCAGGATGTTCCTTTGAACGTCGCCCCGCTGTTCGAGACCGTCGACGACCTGAAAAACGCGCCGGCCACCCTGCGTGCGCTGCTCGATGACCCGGTGTATCGCCGGCATCTGGCTGCGCGTGGCGACCAGCAGTGGGTGATGCTCGGTTATTCCGACAGCGGCAAGGATGGCGGCACGCTCGCTTCGCGCTGGGGCCTGCAGCGCGCGCAGGTGGAGTTGCTGGAAGTGGCGCATGCGGCCGGCATCCAGCTGGCGTTTTTCCATGGTCGCGGCGGCTCGGCCAGCCGTGGCGGCGCGCGCATCACGCCGGCGCTGATGTCCTCGCCGCGCGGCGCGGTGGCCGGCGTGTTGCGGGTGACCGAGCAGGGCGAGGTGATCCACCGCAAGTACGGCATCCGCGCGCTGGCGTTGCGCAACCTGGAGCAGACCGTCGGCGCCGTGCTGCGCGCCAGTCTGCGTCCGCGCGAGACCGAGCCGCGCGAGGAGCGCTGGCGCGAACTGACGAGCTGGTTGTCCGCAGACAGTCGGCAGGCCTACCGCGCGCTGGTCGAGCGCGAACACTTCGTCGATTATTTCCGGCATGCCACGCCGATCGACGTGATCGAGCGGATGACGCTCGGTTCGCGCCCGGCCAGCCGGCGCAGCATGCGCGGCGTGCAGGACCTGCGGGCGATCCCGTGGGTGTTCGCGTGGACCCAGTGCCGCTCGATCATCACCGGCTGGTACGGACTCGGTACGGCCATGGAGCATGGCGTGGCCGAGTTCGGCGAGGCCGCACTGGCCGAGATGGCGCGCGACTGGCCGTTCTTCAGCAACCTGCTGGATGACGTCGAGATGGTGCTGGCCAAGTGCGATCTGGATATCGCCGCGGCGTTCTCGAAACTGTCCGGCCCGCTGCACGACGAGTTCTTCGGCCTGATCCGTGGCGAATTCGAGCGCACCCGGCATTGGCTGCTGCGGCTCAAGGGCAGCGACGCCTTGCTGCAGGGCGACCCGCGTCTCGCCGCCTCGATTCGCCTGCGCAATCCCTACGTCGATCCGATGAGTCTGCTGCAGGTCGATCTGCTGCAGCGCTGGCGCGCCGGCAACGGCGCGGATGACACGCTGCTGCAGGCACTGGTCGCCTGCGTCAACGGCGTGTCGCAGGGCTTGCAGAACACCGGTTGAGCACGGCCCGCCCCGTAGGAGCGCACCCTGTGCGCGATGCTCTTCGTCACGTCACGAAAAGCCATCGCGCACAAGGTGCGCTCCTGCAGTTGCTTAGGGCGCCTCTGCGTTCAGCCGTCCAGTTCGGACCAACGCGCGTAGGCCGCTTCCAGCTCCGCCTGCAATTTCGCGACGGTTTCGTTCGCCTGGGTGATCGCCGCGCTGTCCTGCCTGAAGAACTCCGGTGCGGTCATCGCCTCGCCATGCGCGGCGATGGCGCTCTCGAGCTGTTCGATGCGTTTGGGCAGTTGATCCAGTTCGCGCTGATCCTTGAAGCTCAGCTTGCGCTTGGGAGCCGTAACGGGTGCCGGCTCGTTGCGCGTGAGGCCGGGTTTCGCTGCCGCCGCCGCGACAGTCGCTGCAGCGCCGGGCCGCTGGCGCAGCCAGTCGGTGTAGCCGCCCACGTATTCGCCGATCCGGCCTTCGCCTTCCAGCACCAGCGTGCTGGACACCACGTTGTCGAGGAACGCGCGATCGTGCGAGACCAGCAGCAAGGTGCCCTGGTAGTCGGTCAGCAGTTCTTCCAGCAGTTCCAGTGTCTCGACGTCCAGGTCGTTGGTCGGCTCATCCATGACCAATAAATTCGACGGCTGCGCGAACAGCTTGGCCAGCAACAGGCGGTTGCGCTCGCCGCCGGACAGCCGGGTGATCGGCGCGCGGGAACGCTCGGGCGAGAACAGGAAATCCTGCAGGTACCCCACGATGTGCTTGCGCTGGCCGTTGAGCTCGATGAACTCGCGGCCTTCGGCCACGTTGTCCAGCGCGTTGAGCTGGTCGTTCAACTGCAGGCGGTGCTGATCGAAGTAGGCGACCTGGATGCTGGTGCCCATCTCCACCTCGCCACGCTGCGGTTTCAGCTCGCCCAGCATGATCTTCAGCAGCGTGCTCTTGCCGGCGCCGTTCGGGCCGATGATGCCGATGCGGTCGCCGCGCAGGATGGTGGAGGACAGATCGTCGATCAGCACGCGCCCGCCATAGGCCTGATGCACGTGCTTCAGGTCGATCACCTTCTTGCCCGACGCCTGCGCGGTGGCCAGCGTCATCCGGGCGTTGCCGCCGAGGTTGCGTCGCTCGGCGCGCTCGTTGCGCAGCGCCTTCAGCGCGCGCACGCGGCCTTCGTTGCGGGTGCGCCGGGCCTTGATACCCTGGCGGATCCACACTTCCTCCTGCGCCAGCTTCTTGTCGAACAATGCGTTCGCCTGCGACTCGGCGTGCAGCCGTTCCTCGCGGCGGCGCAGGTAGTTGTCGTAGTCGCCGGGCCAGTCGGTGAGCGCGCCGCGGTCGATCTCCACGATGCGTGTGGCCAGTGCGCGCAGGAAGCTGCGGTCATGCGTGACAAAGACGATGCTGCCGGCGAACTGCTTGAGGAAGTTCTCCAGCCAGCCGATCGCCTCGATGTCCAGATGGTTGGTCGGCTCGTCCAGCAGCAGCACGTCGGGCTTGCGCACCAGCGCCTGCGCCAGCAGCACGCGCCGCTTCATGCCGCCGGACAGCGCGGCGAAGTCGGTCTCGGCCGGCAGCTCCAGCTTGGACAGCACCTCGGTGACGCGGCGATCCAGATCCCAGCCGTGCTGCGCCTCGATCTGATGCTGCACGTCGCCCAGCGCATCGAAATCGGCCTGCGTATGCAGTTCATGCAGCAGATGGTGGTAGCGCGCCAGCAGGTGGCCGAGATCGCCCAGCCCTTCGGAGACCACGTCGAACACGTTGCCGGCGGTATCGTGCGGCACTTCCTGCGCCATCCGCGCGATCACCACGCCGTTCTGCACGCGCACTTCGCCGTCGTCGGCATGCAGCTCGCCGGCGATCAGCTTCATCAGGGTGGATTTGCCTTCGCCGTTGCGGCCGACGATGCACACGCGCTCGTTCGCCTCGATCGACAGATCGACATGTTCGAGCAGGAGCGGGCCGCCGATGCTGAAGTCGACGCGTTGCAGTTGGATAAGAGACATCCGCACATTGTAGCTGGGCCATGCTGACAAGCCCCGTTTTTTCCCAATACAATGGTTTGCAAACTTTTAAGAAAACAGGGTTGTCTTGATTTACCCAAGAATCTACACTGCCTGCGTTGAGAAAACGGGGGCGTCATGGAACGAAAGACTGGAGAGTATGTGCCAGGCAGCCTTTCCGGCAGCCAATACAAGGCCTTCGTACCCCATCCCTTGCCGCCGGAACCCGCCCTCAACTATGGGCCGGCCCTGGTTGCCCAGTTCGAGCGCGCTAATCAGTCACTCGGCCGACTGGACGGGATCACCCTGATGCTGCCTGATCCGGCCTTGTTCCTTTACCAGTACGTGCGCAAGGAAGCTCTGCTTTCCTCGCAGATCGAAGGTACCCAGTCCTCGCTGTCCGACCTGCTGCTCTATGAGCTGGCGGAAACACCCGGCGTGCCCATCGACGACGTCGAGGAAGTCTCCAATTACGTTGCCGCGCTCCAGCATGGCTTGAAGCGTCTGCGCGAGGACGGCTTTCCGTTGTCGTTGCGGTTGATCCGCGAGATTCACGGCGTGCTGCTGCGCGGCGGCCGTGGTGCCAGCAAGAACCCTGGAGAATTCCGCACCATCCAGAATTGGATCGGGGGCAAGTCGCCTGCGCTGGCCGGCTTCGTGCCGCCACCGCCCGATCGTCTGGCCGAATGCTTGCGCGACTTCGAGGCTTTCCTGCACACCGATCGCGACGCGATGCCGCCGCTGATCAAGGCGGCGCTGGCGCACATGCAGTTCGAGACCATCCATCCGTTCAACGACGGCAATGGTCGCGTGGGTCGTTTGCTGATCGCCCTGATTCTTTGCACCGAAGGCGTGCTGCGCGAGCCATCGCTCTACCTCAGTCTGTATTTCAAGACGCGGCGGCAGCAGTACTACACCCAACTCGATGCGGTACGCCGTACAGGCAACTGGGAAGACTGGCTGCTGTTCTTTCTCGAAGGCGTGGAGTCCACCTCGCGACAGGCGGTGGACACCGCTCAGCGCATCCTGGCGTTGTTCGAGGCCGACCGCGAAAAGGTGCGCGGCCTGGGCCGGCGCGCCGGCAATGCACTGCAGGTGTTCGAGCAGTTCGTGCGCCGCCCGATCCTGGATGCGCCGTTCATCCACAAGTCTCTCAGCGTGGCCGCCCCCACGGTTCGCTCCGCCATCGGTGCGCTGCATGAGCTGGGTCTGCTCAACGAAATCACCGGTCAGCAGCGCAACCGCATCTGGGTGTATCAGGGCTACTACGCGTTGCTGAGCGAAGGCGCAGCACCGCTGTGATGGTGCCGATACCAACTCAGTCAACCAGAGAGCTGTGCTTGCCGGCCTCTTGATTCTCCTTCTGGAATGCCATGTCGCGCACCCTCATCCAGCACTACCTCAACGACCTGGCCACCTTGCGCCAGGTCAGCGGCACCCATCGCGAGAGCGTGGTGCGCGAGGCGTTCAAGGATCTGCTCAAGGGCTGGGCGCGCTCGCACGAGCTGGTGTTCGTGCCCGAGTACGAGATCGAGTCGCCGGCGAAGGAGCGTCGCTACGTCGACGGCGCGCTGCTGCACGCGCTGCGCATGCCGTTCGGCTACTGGGAGGCGAAGGACAACAAGGACGACCTCGACGCCGAGATCGCGCTGAAGTTCATGCGCGGCTATCCGCGCGACAACATCATCTTCGAGGACTCCACCCAGGCCGTGCTGATCCAGAACGCGCGCGAGGTGATGCGCTGCCCGATCGACGACGTCGAGCAGCTGGAGCGCCTGCTCACCCTGTTCTTCGGCTACCAGCGTCCGGAAATCGCCGAGTTCCGCAAGGCGGTCACCCAGTTCACCACCGACCTGCCGGCGGTGCTCAAGGCGCTGCGCGAGATGATCGACGCCGCGCACGCGGACAACGCCGCGTTCCGCAAGGCCGCCCGGCATTTTCTCGACCACGCGCGCGAAACCATCAACCCGAACCTGGTCGAGGAGGACGTGCGCGAGATCCTGATCCAGCACATCCTCACCGACGAGATCTTCGATCAGGTATTTCCCGGCCAGCCGTTCCACAAGGACAACAACGTCGCGCGCGAGCTGCACAAGCTGGAGGACACGTTCTTCACCGGCAACACCAAGTTCCAGCTGATGAAGAGTCTGGAGATCTACTACCGCGCGATCCGCTCCGGCGCCGCGCAGATCGGCGGCCACCACGAGAAGCAGACCTTCCTCAAGCTGGTCTACGAGAACTTCTACAAGGTCTACAATCCCAAGGCCGCCGACCGCCTCGGCGTGGTCTACACGCCGAACGAGATCGTGCGCTTCATGATCGAGTCGGCCGACTGGTTGTGCGAGCAGCACTTCGGCCGCAACCTGATCGACCGCGACGTGGAAATCCTCGATCCCGCCTGCGGCACCGGCACCTTCGTCGCCGAACTGATCGAGCACTTCCGCGGTCAGCCGGCCAAGCTGAAACACAAGTACCTGGAAGAACTGCACGCGAACGAGGTGGCGATCCTGCCGTACTACGTGGCCAACCTCAACATCGAGGCCACCTATGCCGCCATCGTGGGCGAGTACCACGAGTTTCCCGGCCTGTGCCTGGTCGACACGCTGGACAATGTGGCCGGCCTCGGCAAGAAGACCGGCGACCAGGTCGCCGATCTGTTTGGCATGGGCGAGGCGAATATCGAGCGCATCAAGCGGCAGAACCGGCGCAAGATCAGCGTGATCATCGGCAACCCGCCGTACAACGCGAACCAGCTCAACGAGAACGACAACAACAAGAACCGCGTATACCCGGAGATCGACCGTCGCATCAAGGACAGCTACATCAAGGCCAGCACCGCGCAGAAGACCAAGCTGTACGACATGTACGCGCGTTTCTTCCGCTGGGCGTCGGATCGCCTGCACGATGATGGCGTGCTGGCGCTGATCACCAACCGCAGCTTCATCGACTCGCGCACGTTCGACGGCTTTCGCCAGATCGTGGCGCAGGAGTTCAACGAGATCCGCATCGTCGACCTCGGCGGCGACGTGCGCGCGAACCCGAAACTGTCGGGCACCAAGCACAACGTGTTCGGCATCCAGACCGGCGTGGCGATCAGCTTCCTGGTCAAGCGCCGTAGCGCCGCGCGCGGCGTGAAAGGCAGCAAGGGGACGAAGGGCGAGCACGCCTGCCGGATTTTCTACACGCGCCGGCCGGAGTTCGAGACGGCGGAGGAGAAGCTATCGTGGCTGGGGCAGGCAAAGTTGCGTGAGCTGGCGGCGGAGGAGGTGCGGCCGGATGCGAAGGGCAACTGGATCAATCTGACCAGCAACGATTTCGAGGAGTTGTTGCCGACTGGAACGAAGGCTGCGAAAAAGTCTGCGAGTATCAATCCCAAAGCGGTATTCAAACTCTTCCCGCAAGGTGTGAAAACGAATCGCGATGAGTGGGTGAGCGAACCGACGCGGTTCGCCGTGGTGATCAAGGCGGTGCCGTACGTCACGGTGCCGCCGCGCTTCTGTCACGCGCTGTCCGCTGCATTGCTTGATCTGGGTGTCGATCCGACGCAGGCAGCCGCAGAAGTGGCGGCGATGCAGCCGCTTCAATTGGCATCCAGCAATTCGAAGTCAATGCTCAGCGCGATCAATCATTTCACGCACGATGTGCGATGGGATCTCAGTCACGGAAATGCCTCTTCGGCGGCGGAGCTGACCCGTCGGCTCGGTGGACGATTCGTGTCGAGCCCCGCATACGTGGAATTTCCGGGCGATCGTGTGCGCGAGGTATTCGGCCTGTCGCCGTTGGACAAGAAGGATCGTGTGGCCGCGATGCTATGGCCGCCGGGTACCTTGCATTGACCCCTCGACCGCGCTGGTTATACTAAGTAAACACAAAAACTAGTATAACCGCGATGGAACTCTACACCGCCCTTTCCTTGTCGGCGCAAACCGCCTACGCGCAGCTGCTGGATGCAGCGCAAGCACTGGAGCTGGCGCGGTCGGTGGCCAACCTGCGCGGCTCGTTTGCCAGCAAGACGGTGAAGGGCGGCGTCTACTGGTATTTCCAGTACACCGAGCTGTCGGGTCGTCTGCGCCAGTTCTACGTGGGACCGGATTCGCCGCAGGTGCGCGAGTTGATCGCGCAGCATGGCGACGGTCGACCAATTGCTGCACTGGAACCGTTGTCGCGCTCGGCCATCGCGCTGGGTTGCGTGCCGGTGCTGCCGCCGCATTTCCGCGTGATCCGCCGGCTGTCGGATTACGGCTTCTTTCGTGCGGGTGGCGTGCTGGTGGACACGCACGCGTTTCTGGCTTTCGGCAACATGCTGGGTGTGAGTTGGGGCGATGCCTCGCGCACGCAGGACGTCGATTTCGCGCATGCCGGCAAGCAGCTGGCGATTGCACTGCCGGCGAATATCGAGATCGACACACCCGCCGCGATCGACTCCCTGAAGCTGGGTTTCCTGCCGCTGGGCAGTTCGGACGGCAAGGTCGGCGGTACCTGGCTGAGCCCGCGCGATCCCGATTTCCAGCTGGACTTCATCACGCCACGACATCGTGGCGGCGGCGAACCGTACCGGCATGCGCAGCTGGGGATTACCTTGCAGCCGTTGAAATTCATGGAATACCTGTTGCAGGACGTGCAGCAGGCCGTGCTGTTTTGCGCGGACGGCGCCGTGATGGTGAACGTGCCGCATCCACTGCGCTACGCCATGCACAAGTTGATCGTGGCGGGCGAGCGTGGCGCGACGCGCGCGGCGAAGTCGAACAAGGATCTGCGCCAGAGCACCGCCTTGCTGGCGTATTACCGACAGGGTTCCGACTGGGAAGCGCGCGAGGCATGGGACGACCTGGTGTCGCGTGGGCCGGGGTGGAAGACGCGTGCGCTGCGCGGGCTGGGTGCCGTCGAAAAACTCGCGCCGGAACTGGCCGTGCGGGATTGGCTGGATGCTGCCGGCGGGCGCTGAGGCAGGCAGCCGCAAGACTCTCGAAGTTGCAAAAGAAACAGGCCACGCCAAGTGTCGTTTCCCGCAGCCCTTCATCGAGCGAATCAAACGCGCGCGATAGTTGATATGGAACATGTACTTGGCTTGGTCAGTTCAAGTATTGCTATGGATATTGAAATCGCTATGCGTTAAGGTCGCGCAGCGCGTACTTCAATGCAGCAGTTCAGGAACGGAGAGACTGGGTTGGCTATCAAGTCCATAAAGCCACGACGATTGCTGCACCGGCTGCGGGGCATGTTCACGCTGCTGGTCCTGGTCGCCTTCGGCGGCTTTGCGGGCATGGCGCATGCCGGCTACGCGGCCATCGTGGTCAATCCGGCGACCGGCCAGGTCCTCAGCGCGGTCAATCCGGACCAGGAGAATCATCCGGCCTCGCTGGCCAAGATGATGACGCTCTATCTCACGTTTCAGAAACTGCAAAGCGGTCAGCTGCAGATCGATCAGTCGTTGCCGGTTTCGGCGTGGGCGGCGGCCAAGGCGCCGACCAAGCTCGGTCTGCGCGCCGGCCAGACGATCTCGGTGCAGGACTGCATCCTCGCCATGGTCACGAAATCGGCCAATGATGCGGCGACCGTGGTGGCTGAAGACCTTGGTGGTTCCGAGAACCATTTCGTCGCCATGATGAACGCCCAGGCCCTGCGCCTCGGCATGGTCGATACCCGTTTCGGCAATGCCACGGGCCTGCCCAACTCGGATGACGCGACGACGGCGCGCGACATGGTGAAACTGGCCATGGCGCTCTATCACGATTTTCCGCAGTACACGCACTATTTCGCGACGAAGGAATTCGTGTTCCGCGGACGGCTGGTGCGCGGTCACAATCATCTGATGGACCGCTACCCGGGCATGGACGGGCTGAAAACCGGCTTCACCGACGCGTCCGGCTTCAATCTCGCCTCGACCGCGGTCAGGGATGACCAGCGTCTGTTCGGCGTGGTCATGGGCGGCCGCACCGCGGCGGCTCGCGATCATCTGATGGCACGCTTGCTGGACGATGGTTTCGATGATCGCCAGACCCCGGCGATCCTGGTCGCCCAGGCCGGCGGTGCCAGCATGGCGCACCGGGTGCTGGCCGCGTTGTCGCCGATCGGAAACGCCGAGGCCGAAACGGTGCCGGCGCCGCGGCGTCACCATCGCCGTGGCAAGCACGTCGCTGTCGTGCGCAACACCTGCACGCGGCATCGCGGCGCCAGCTGTCCCCGCCGCAGTCTCGTGGCTCACCACCCAGCACGCAGCGCGACCCGACTGGCCCACCGCAACACCAAGCGGTCGGTCGTCGTGGCTTCGAATCACCACCACGACGCATGATGGCCGCCCGCGTCGCATAGGTCTGCTGCCATTCGTCGCGTCGAGCAGCGCGAGCGCCAATAAAAACCCCGCGACAGCCGCGGGGTTTTGTCGTTCGAGTGGGGCAGGTTGGCTTATTTCAGCCCGGCGTCCTTGCGCAGCGCCTCGGCGCGATCGGTCTTTTCCCACGAGAACGCGGTCCACTTCTCGCCGTTGGCGCCCTTCATTTCATAAGGGACGCGGCCGAAGTGGCCGTTACTGGCGGTCTGCTGGTACATCGGGTGGATCAGGTCGAGCATCTTGAGGATGCCGTACGGACGCAGGTCGAAGTGCTTGCGGATCAGCTTCTCGATCTTCTCGTCGCTGATCTTGCCGGTGCCGAACGTGGTCACCGAGATCGAGGTGGGATGCGCCACGCCGATCGCGTAGCTCACCTGCACTTCGCAGCGGTCGGCGATGCCGGCGGCGACGATGTTCTTCGCCACGTAACGCGCGGCATAGGCGGCCGAACGGTCGACCTTGGACGGATCCTTGCCGGAGAACGCGCCGCCGCCATGCCGGGCCCAGCCGCCGTAGGTGTCCACGATGATCTTGCGGCCGGTCAGGCCGCAGTCGCCGACCGGTCCGCCGATGACGAACTTGCCGGTCGGGTTGATGTGGAACTTGGTGCCCTTGTGCAGCAGCTTCGCGGGCAGCACCGGCTTGAGGATCAGCTCGCGCACGCCTTCGATCAGGTCCTTCTGCTTCACGCTGGGATCGTGCTGGGTCGACAGCACCACCGCGTCGATGGCCACGGCCACGCCGTTCTCGTAGCGCAGGGTGACCTGGCTTTTCGCGTCCGGGCGCAGCCACGGCAGCGGCGAATTCTTCTTCTTGCGAACCTTGGTCTGCTGCTCCACCAGGCGATGTGCGTAGTGGATCGCGGCCGGCATGTATTCGCTGGTTTCGTTGGTGGCATAGCCGAACATCAGGCCCTGGTCGCCGGCGCCCTGGTCTTCCGGGTTCTTGCGGTCCACGCCCTGGTTGATGTCCGGCGACTGCTTGCCGATCAGGTTCAGCACGCCGCAGGTCTCGCCGTCG
>Ga0208589_1001295_pt1 | contig 10584 bp, 10 predicted proteins | sample NGESurshal092012_2_FD_184486 | JGI IMG/M metagenome (GOLD analysis project Ga0208589, IMG submission 184486) | Arctic peat soil microbial communities from Barrow, Alaska - NGEE Surface sample F53-2 shallow-092012 (SPAdes) | ecosystem: Environmental > Terrestrial > Soil > Wetlands > Peat ... | reverse complement strand
GCGCCGTCCGAGCAGAGGAAGAACAGCAACTCGGCGACCTCGTTCGGCTGGCCCATGCGGCGCATCGGGATCTGGCGTTCCACGATGTCGTCGGTGCCGGGTGACAGGATCGAGGTTTCGATCTCGCCGGGCGACACCGCGTTGACCCGCACCCCGCTCCCGCCCAGTTCGCTCGCCATCTCCCGCGTCAGCGCGCCGAGCGCCGCCTTGGAGCAGGCGTAGGCGGCGGAAGCAAACGGATGGACGCGCGCGCTGACGATCGAGGTGATGTTCACCACCGACCCGCGCGAGGCGATCAGATGATCCTTCAGCCCCTGCATCAGCGCGATCGGCGCGAACAGGTTGACGTTGAAGACGTGCATCCAGTCGGCATACGGCATCTCCAGGCTGGGCATCTTCGCCCCGTTCGCCGTCTTCGGGGAGACGGCGGCGTTGTTGATGAGCGCGTCGAGCCGCCCCTCGGCGATCTCGCGGATGCGCGGGATCGCGGCATTGACCATCGGGATATCCGACAGGTCGAGCCGGATGTGGTTGCGCGCCCCGCCCTCCCACGGGCAGCGCGGATCGAAGGGCTGGCGGGAGATCGTCAGCACGCGCCAGCCGCCGTCGCTGAAGCGCTTCACCGCGGCATGGCCGATGCCGCGGCTCGCGCCGGTCAGCAGAAGGACGGGCTGGCCGTCGCCCATCAGCCCTCCACGATGCGCTGCGCCTGCACGCCGAGGCCTTCGACCGACAGCCGCATCGTCTGGCCGATCTTGAGATAGATCGGGGTCGGCTTCTTGCCCATGCCGACGCCGGGGGGCGTGCCGGTGGAGATGATGTCGCCGGGATGCAGCGTGATGAAGTGGCTGACGTAGCTGACCAGCTTGCGGCAATCGAAGATCATCGTCTTCGTCGTACCGTCCTGCATCTTCTTGCCGTCTACCTCGCACCACAGGCGCAAATTCTGCGGGTCGGGCACCTCGTCCCTGGTGACCATCCACGGCCCGGTCGGGCCGAACGTGTCGCACCCCTTGCCCTTGTCCCAGGTGCCGGCGCGCTCGATCTGGAACTCGCGCTCGCTCACGTCGTTGCAGACGCAATAGCCGGCGACGTACTCCATCGCCTCGTTCTCGGGGACGTAGTGGGCGTGCTCGCCGATCACGATGCCAAGTTCCACCTCCCAGTCGAGCTTCGTCGCTCCGCGCGGCATCTTCACGTCGTCGTTCGGCCCGCAATAGGCGGACAGCGCCTTCAGGAAGACGATCGGCTCCTTCGGGATCGGCGCGCCCGTCTCGGCGGCATGGTCGGCGTAGTTCAGGCCGATGCAGATGAAGTTCAGCGGGCGCGCGACGCAAGGGCCGAGGCGCGCGGAGGCATCCACCTTGGGCAGCGTCTTCGGATCGATCCCGCGCAGCATCGCCAGCGCCGCGTCCGACAGCGCGAACCCGTCGATGTCGCGTACCACCGAGGACAGGCAGCGGATGGCGCCCTGGGCGTCGAGCACCGCGGGTTTCTCGGCGCCGGACGGGCCGTAGCGGAGTAGTTTCATGTGTCGTGTCCCCCGTGAATCGCTCTACAACGTCCAGCCGCCGTCGATCACGACGGTTTGGCCGGTCATGAATTTCGCCTCGTCGGAGGCGAGATAGACGGCGAGCGCGGCGATCTCCTCCGGCGTGCCCAGCCTGCCCATCGCCTGGCGGGCGATGAAGACGGCTCGGGCCGCTTCGGTGCCGCCGGCGGCCGCCGCGTTGGCTGCGATCCGGTCGTCGAGGCTGGGAGTCGCGATGGTGCCAGGGCAGATCGCGTTGCAGCGCACGCCCTGAGCCACGTAATCGGCGGCCACTCCCTTGGTCAGCCCGATCACCGCCGCCTTGGTGGTGCCGTAGACGAAGCGGCGGGGCGCGCCTTTGATCGACGACACGGCGGACGCCATATTGATGATCGACCCGCCGCCCTTCCCAAGCATCCCCGGCAGGAACGCCCGCACGGTACGAAACATCGAACGCACGTTCAGATCGAACGCCAGCGACCATTCCTCCTCGGTCGCCTCCTCGATCGTGCCCTGGTGGACGAAGCCCGCGCAGTTGAACAGGATATCGACCGGGCCGTGATCGGCCGCCGCGCGCGTCACGTCCTCGGGGCGCAGCACGTCGAGCCGCGCGGTGCGGATCGCGTCGGAGGCGATGGCGCGGAGATTGGCCTCGTTGATGTCCGTCGCGATGACGCGCGCACCCTCGGCGGCGAAGGCGAGCGCCGTCGCCCGCCCGATCCCCTGGCCGGCGGCGGTGACGAAGGCGGTCTTTCCGGCAAGTCGTGCTGACATGTCTCGCTCCCTGTGACCGGAAAGTGGTCGGGGGCGGCGGCGCGTGTCAACCGGGCGCGGCGCCCCTATGATGGTGCGATGCACCACCCCGAATCGCGCCCAGGATGAAAGCCGCCATCGTGGGCCTTTCCGGCCTCGTCCTGACGGCGGAGGAGGCGGCGATGCTGCGCGCCCGCCCGCCCGCGGGCGTGATCCTGTTCGCCCGCAACGTCAGCACCCCCGATCAGCTTCGCGCCCTGATGGCGGCGCTGCGCGAGGTGCTCGGCGAAAATGCCCTGCTGATGGTGGATGAGGAGGGCGGGCGCGTCGCGCGCCTGCGCCCGCCGCACTGGCGCGCCCATCCGCCCGCTCGGGTGCTCGGCTCGCTGTTCGATGCCTCGCCCGGGCGTGGGCTGCGCGCGGCGTTCCTGACCGGGGCGCTGATCGGGGCGGAGTGCGCCGCCGCCGGCTTCGACGTGGTGGCGGCACCGGTGCTGGATCGCGGCCTGCCCGGCGCCGACGGCGTCATCGGTGATCGCGCATACGCGGCCGATCCGCGCGTCGTGGCCCGAATGGGCCGCGCGTTCGCTGAGGGACTTCTCGCCGCCGGGGTCCAGCCGGTCATGAAGCACGCCCCGGGCCACGGGCGGGCGCGCGCGGACAGCCACCACGCCTTGCCGGTCGTCGATGACGCCGCGATGGAGGCCGATCTCCTTCCCTTCGCCTTGAACGCCGCCCTTCCCTGGGCCATGACCGCCCATATTCTCTACCCGGCGTGGGACGCGGCGCATCCGGCGACGCTCTCGCGCACGATCATAGGGGACGTGATACGCGGCGGGATCGGGTTCAAAGGCGTGCTAGTGAGCGATGATCTGGCGATGGGGGCGCTGAGCGGGACGCCGGCGGAGCGCGCCCTGGCGGCGCTCGCCGCTGGCTGCGACCTCGCGCTCTACTGCGCCGGCGACCTCGCTCCGACCGCCGCGCTGCTCGCCGCCTGCCCGGACATCGGCCCCGAGGCCGCCGCGCGGCTGGCGGCGGGGTGGGCGATGGCGGCGCGGGCGCGCCTGCCGCTCGAAGCCGGCGCGTTCGCCGCCGAGCGGGATGGGCTGCTGGCATGATCGGCTCGGTCCTGATGATCGCGCTCGCGGCGATCGCCGCCGTGCTCGCGATCACGCTGCACGAGGCCGCGCACGGCTACGCGGCGCTGGCGATGGGCGACGACACCGCCCGCCAGGCCGGGCGGCTGTCGCTCAACCCGCTGCGCCACATCGACCGCTTCGGCACCATCATCCTGCCCGGCCTGCTGCTGCTCTCCCAGCTCGCCCTGATCGGGCGGGTCGCGTTCATGTTCGGCTGGGCCAAGCCCGTCCCGGTCGCCGCCTGGAAGTTCCGCGACCCGCGGCGGGGCATGATGATCGTGGCCGCGGCCGGGCCGGGGATGAATTTCGGCCTTGCCTGGCTGGGCGCGCTGGCGCTGCCCCACATCGCTGTCCCGCTCCCGGGGGTCTTCGGCTATCTCGATGTGGTGAGCGCGCGATACCCGATCCTGGGCGGGTTCCTGGTGCCGTTCATCGCCTACAACCTGATCCTCGGGCTGTTCAACCTGATCCCGATTCCGCCGCTCGACGGCGGGCGGATCGCCGTCGGCCTGTTGCCGCTGGGCGCGGCGCGGGCATGGGCGCGCACGGAGCGCGCCGGCATCGCGGTGGTGCTTCTGCTGATCTTCATCGTCCCGCTGGCGCTGGGCGAGTTCGGCATCGTCTTCGACCCGTTCCGCGAGGCGCTCAACGCCGTCATTCCGTGGGCGCTGCGCGTGGCGCTGAACCTGTCCGGCCATTCGATCGGCATCCCGGTGCATGAGCAGCTCGTCCTCTGATCCCGCGCCCGACGCGCTGGTACTCCATCTCGACGGCTTCGACGGGCCGCTCGACCTGCTGCTCGACCTCGCCCGCACCCAGAAGGTCGATCTGGCGCGCATCTCGATCCTCGCCCTGGTCGAGCAGTATCTTGTCGTCATCGAGGGCGCGCGCCGGCTGCGTCTCGAACTGGCGGCGGACTGGCTGGTGATGGCGGCGTGGCTCACCTGGCTCAAGTCCCGTCTGCTAATCCCCGATGCGCCCGAGGCGGCGGAGGAAGGCGAGATGGCGGCGGGCGCGCTCGCCGAACGTCTTGCCGCACTGCAAGTGATCCGCGCCGCCGCCGGCTGGCTTGGCGCGCGCCCGCAACTCGGCCTCGACGTGTTCGCGCGCGGCGCGCCCGAGAATCATGTCGAGATCGACCGGACCCGCCTTCGCCTCGACCTCCCTTCGCTGATGCGCGCGTACATAAACGCAGTGCAACGAGCCGCGGCGTCGCGCACCTATCGGCCACGTCCACTGACGGTCTGGACCCTTCAGGACGCGCTTGGCCGGCTGGCCGCGTTGCTCGGTACGCTGCCCGATTGGACCAGTCTGGAGCGGTTCCTCCCCGAACATCTCGCCGGGGAGACACAGCGCCGGGCGGCACTGGCCAGCACGTTGCTTGCCGGCTTGGAATTGGCGCGCGACGGGGCGGCCCGGTTGCGCCAGGAGCAGCCGTTCGGGCCGATCTGGATCGGCCGGGCATGAGCGACGCCGTCCCCGAGGAGGCCTGCCTGCGGCTCGCCGAGGCGCTGGTATTCGCCTCCGCCCAGCCCGTCACCTTGCGCCAGTTGGGCCAGTTGCTCCCGGAGGGCATCATGGCCGAGGCGGTGGTGGAGGCGTTGGCGGCCCGCTACGCCGGCCGGGGCGTGGAACTGGTGGAAACGGGAGGAGGCGTCATGTTCCGCACCGCGCCCGACCTCGCGCCCCGGCTGCGGACGGTGGTGGAGATCCCGCGCCGGCTGCCGCGCGCGGCAATGGAGACGCTGGCGATCATCGCCTATCACCAGCCGGTCACGCGCGCCGAGATCGAGGCGACGCGGGGCGCGAGCCTTGCCCAGACCACGCTCGACGCGCTGCTGGAGGCGGCGCTGATCGCCCCGGCTGGGCGCAAGGAGACGCCCGGGCGGCCGACGCTGTGGGCGACCACGCCGGGGTTCCTGACGCGGTTCGGCCTGCGCGACCTGCGCGAACTGCCCCGGCGGGAGGATCTTCTGGTGGAGCCGCCGGGGGCATTGGCGGCGGAAGATGCGGCCGAACCCGCCCCTACGGAGCCAAACGTTCCGGATTGAGCCGATGGCGTCGGCGTGCCGCATCGCCTGGCCCGTTTTCGCCGCCGCGGTTTCCTGCTAGCAACCGGGCCCGGAGAACCGCCCGCCGATGTTTGACTTCGCCTGGTCCGAGTTAGGAATGATCGCCGTCGTCGCCCTGATCTTCATCGGGCCGAAGGACCTGCCGGTCGCGGTCAAATCGATTACCCGAATGATCAAGAAGGCCCGCGGCATGGCCTCGGAGTTCCAGACCCATGTGGACGACCTTGTCCGCGACGCCGATCTGCACGAGGTGCGCGACCAGCTCAGCTCCTTGCGCGGCTATACGATCAAGGGTGCCTTCGAGAAGTTCGTCGACGAGGATGGGTCGATCCGGCGCAGCTTCGACGATCCGCTGACCACTCCGGCGCCGGCCGCGTCGGCGGCTGATGCCCTGGGCGCCGGCGAGGGCGATGTCGCGGTCGCGGATCGCGCGGAGGCGGCCACCGACATCGATGCCGAACCACGCCCCGAACCGGGGATCGAGCCGGTTCGTCCCGACATGCCCGCCTTCATCCCGCCGGGCGCGGTGCCGCTTTCGGCCGCTCCGGCGAATTGCACGGCGCCGCCCGCCTTTATCCCGCCCGAGTTCGCGCGCGCCGCACCGCCCGGGCCGGCCGCCTGAGCACTGGAACAGTCTTGGACGATCAGAACCCGATCATCGACGACCCGATCAATGACAAGCCGATGCCGCTGCTTGAGCATCTGGTGGAGCTGCGCCGCCGGCTTGTGTGGTCGGCCGCCGCATTCATGGTCGCCTTCGTCGGATGCTACTACTTCTCCGGCGACATCTTCTATTTCCTGGCCCGGCCGCTGGCGAAGCTGCTGATCGAGCAGGGCAGTGGCGATCCGCATCTCATCTACACGCAGCTGTACGAGGCGTTCTTCACCTATCTGAAGGTCGCGATGTTCGGCGCCGTGTTCATCAGCTTCCCGATCGTCGCCTCGCAGATCTGGATGTTCGTCGCCCCCGGCCTCTATCGCAGCGAGAAGCGCGCGCTGCTGCCGTTCATCATCGCCACCCCGCTGCTGTTCTTCATGGGCGGCGCGCTGGCGTATTACGTGATCTTCCCGACCGCCTGGCGGTTCTTCCTCAGCTTCCAGTCGCAGACCGGCGCCGGCGGCGTGCCGATCGAGCTTACCGCGAAGGTCGGCGAGTACCTGGACCTCGTGATGCGGCTGATCCTCGCGTTCGGGGTGACGTTTCAGCTTCCGGTGCTGATCTCGCTGCTCGCGAAAGTGGGCATCGTCACCCCGAAAGGCCTCGGCAAGTTCCGCCGCTATGCGTATGTCTGCATGTTCATCGTCGCCGCTGTGCTGGCCCCGCCCGACGTCTTCACCCAATGCGGCCTGGCCTTGCCGCTGATCGCGCTCTACGAGGTCTCGATCCTCTGCGCCCGGCTGATCGCGCCGAAGCAAGTGGAGGCTTGAGCCGATGCACGATTTGCGCGCCATCCGCGCCGCGCCGGAGGCGTTCGACGCGGCGATGGCGCGGCGAGGCGTAGGGCCGGTGGCCGGGGAAATCCTTGCCAAGGATGAGGCGCGCAAGGCTCTCATCACAAGGCTGCAGACACTTCAGAGCGAGAAGAATGCCCGCTCGAAGCGCATTGGCGAACTGATGCGCGCCGGTCGTGGCGCGGAAGCCGCGGAACTTCGTGCCGAGATCGGTGACGTGCTCGAGGAGAGCGGAGTCAAGGACCTCGGCGCTGCGATCAAGGCGGAGCTTGAAATCCTCCCGAACGTGCTTGATCCCGATGTCCCGGACGGCGCCGACGAGACCGCCAATCTCGTCATCGCCCAGCACGGCGAGCCCCGCGACCTCGGCTTCCAGCCCCGCGAGCATTTCGAACTGGGCGAGGCGCTTGGCATGATGGACTTCGCCGCCGCAGCCAAGATGTCGGGCAGCCGCTTCGTCGTGCTGCGCGGACCCCTTGCCCGTTTGGAGCGGGCGTTGGGGCAATTCATGCTCGATCTGCACACGCGCGAGCATGGCTATACCGAAATGGCGGTGCCGACGCTGGTGAACGAAGCCGCCGCCTATGGCACCGACAAGCTGCCCAAATTCGCCGCCGACCTGTTCCGCACCACCGACGGACGCTGGCTCATCCCCACCGCCGAGGTGCCGCTCACCTTCTCGGTCGCCGGCGAGACGCTGGCCGAGCCGGCGCTGCCGCTTCGCCTGACGGCGCTCACCGACTGCTTCCGCGCCGAGGCCGGCGCCGCGGGGCGGGATACGCGTGGGATGCTGCGCCAGCATCAGTTCCGCAAGGTCGAACTCGTCTCCATCACCCATCCCGACAGCGACGAAGAGCATGAGCGCATGACGCGCTGCGCCGAGACGGTGCTGCGCCTGCTGGAACTGCCGTTCCGCCGTGTCCTCCTGTGCGCCGGCGATACCGGCTTCGGCGCGGCGAAGACATTCGATCTGGAGGTCTGGCTAGCAGGCCAGCAGGCGTGGCGCGAGATCAGTTCGTGCTCCAACACGCGCGACTTCCAGGCGCGGCGCATGAATGCGCGGATGCGCCCGGCCGAGGGCAAGGGGTTGGCGTTCGTCCATACCCTGAACGGCTCCGGCGTCGCCGTCGGGCGGGCGCTGATCGCGGTGATGGAAACCCATCAGCAGGCCGACGGCTCGATCCTCATCCCGAGCGTGCTGTGGCCCTATATGGGCGGCATGGAGCGTATCGCGGCGGGGTAACCTTCGGTCTGGCTGAGAGGCTCTACGGCTCCGGGATTCGCGTGCCCACTTGCTCCCATCGGCCCGGATTGAGGACGGCGCGGGTCGCCTTCCCATCCACGACCGTGAACGCGATGCGGGTATGGTATCGGCCCGCGACGTAGAACTCGGTGTCGGAGGCGGGCACGACGGTAATCGGCTTGGCCGCGTTGAACTCGAACACGTCGTGGTCAAGCGCAAGCACCGCGAGGCTCCCCTGATCTTCCGTCACCTTCAGGAACGCACGTGGGCCAAATGCGTATGTCCCGACATAGGCGCGCAACCGCGCCTCTGGCACCGTCACGCCCGTCGGAGGAATGAAGGTTGGCTCGCGAGGAACGCTCGCCAGGATCGCATCCCACATGACCTCGGAGGCGACCGAATCCAGATCGAGCGCGCTGACCGATTTGCTGCTGACTTCATCGGTGGAAGCGCCGAACAGCGTGTCGCCGTCATTGAAGGTCGAGAACGGCTGGATCGCCCGCGCCATCGAGGTATGCACCTGGATCGCCAGACGTTTCAGTCCGGCGTAGCCGAGCCTCTTGTTGGTGACGATCAGGCTGATCGTCGTATTGGTATGGGTCGGCTCGTCGCCAGCTTGCGGCGGCTGCCAGGTGTCGGCGCGGCTGAGCGGCAAATTGTGCATCAGCTCGGCGGTCTTCGTGATGGTGCTCCAGGATGCGGCTCGATGGCATGAGACGATATTGCCCTGGCGGTCGGTCACCATGCCGGAGGCGTTCACCACGACAAAGGCGGCGATCTTCACGTCGCCAAGCTGGCGGAATGCCGCGCCCTGGCCGGAATGGGCGAGGCAACCGAAGAAGCCGCCCTGCATCGCCATGCGTCCCGCCCCTTGCGCGCCGAGCGGGAAGACGCCGGGCCGCAGCACACGAAGCGCGGCCTGGGCCAGCCGCTTGTCGGGGTAGATTTCGTTCAGTCGCCTGCCGCCGAAATCATAGATGGTGGCGCCTGTGGCAAGCGCGACGTTGCGCCAGGCACCGCTTCGCACGCCGTCATCCTTGAGTCCGGTCATAACGGCTGTAACGGCCTCCTCGCCATAGGACGAGCCGCCGGAGAACACGATGGCGTCCATGCGGGGAGCATCGTAGCCAAGGCGCAGCGCGTCCGTGTTGACCGTTCCGGGCGCGCCGCCGCGCGAGTCGACGACGACGCCGGCACGGTGGGCGAAGCGGATGATGGTGAGGCCGGTCGGTCCTTCCTCATACGCGCCGACGCCAATCTCGATGTCAGGCCAGTCGAAACGAAGCGTGGGACCGTGGATGCTCGTGTCCGCCACGAGGCCCTCCTGGCCGGCCAGGGCCCGAACGGCGGGACCCGCGCAGGCGATCAAGAGCGCCAGTGCGATCGTTCTGCCAAGCATCTCCGGCCTCCAAAAGGCTGCTGAAAATCGCCCGCATCCGCCAAGCTCGCGCTCGCCGCACGCTGTCCGGTCCAGAATATTGAAACGCTGCTTACCGCGCGGAACCACTTGCTGTCATGCTCGCGTTTATCGCGAGCATCCACGCCTTCGGAAGCAAGAACAGTCGTGGATGCTCGGCCTTCGCCGAGCATGACGCGGAACGCACAGGTTTTCACCAACGCGCTAAATCAGGCTTGCGCCGCCCAGCCCGCCCGCCCGCATGACCGCCAACCGATCGCCGAGACCGCGCTCGATGGACAGGGGTGGGATGCGGCCGAGGTCGCGACGGGCGAGCACTGCGGGGAGGGCGGCGGCGCGGGCGTGGCGAGGCAGGCGTGGGGCGTCCGGGGACGGCAGCCATGTCCGGGCAATCGCCGCGAGTTCGGCCATCGCCGCAAGAGCGGCCGGGGCGATCGGGGCGGCGATCGCGGCCTCGACCGAGAGTCCGTGACGGGCCAGCACATCGGCCGGCAGCAAGGAATGCTGGCGCCGGGCCAGTGCCGGAGCGTTTCGCAGCACGCAGGCGGCCCCATAGGCGGCGCCCGGTCCGCGTAGCTGCTCGGGGCTCGGCGCTCCGAGGAACCGTCCCGCCGCTACCGCGAGGCTTCCGGCGGCACCCTCCAGATACTCCCGCCACGCCGCGAGCGTCGGGATCGGCTCGACCTCGGCCTCGCGCGCGTCGATCATGGCGCCGAGGTCGTTCCGGTCCAGCGAACCCGCGTCCAGCGCCGCGCCGAGCGGGTCGGCGATCTCGTGGCGGCGGTGCTCACCGTTGACCACCTCGCGCCACCATTGCAGGCGGATCAGCGCGAGCATCGGTTCCGACACCGCCGCGCGCGCGCGCGCGAGTTCGTGATTGAACGCGTACAGCACGAACAATGTCTCGCGTCGCTCGGCGGGGGCGAATAGCGCGGTCAGGAAGCGGTCGGGATCGTTGCGCCGCACCAACGCCGCCG
>Ga0208589_1001292_pt1 | contig 10598 bp, 5 predicted proteins | sample NGESurshal092012_2_FD_184486 | JGI IMG/M metagenome (GOLD analysis project Ga0208589, IMG submission 184486) | Arctic peat soil microbial communities from Barrow, Alaska - NGEE Surface sample F53-2 shallow-092012 (SPAdes) | ecosystem: Environmental > Terrestrial > Soil > Wetlands > Peat ... | reverse complement strand
AAGCCGATCGATCCGCGCCACAAGCTCATCCCCGCCCAGCTCATCAGCCGAAGCCCAGACCGCGTCCACTCTCAGCTGCCAATCCGCTTCGTCGATCGCCATGGCGCTCAGGCTATCCACGGCGCAGGGTGCTTGTGACGGGTCTTAAGCGTCGATATCGGGCGAGCGCCCTAGGGCGTCGAGGGCCAAGCGAGGCAAGGACGCAGCGAGCGCCGCGTGCTCCGCACGCAAGCGAGCAAGGACGCCGCCTCGCGCCGCCATACGGACCGCTAGTTGTCGCAGCCGAGGCGGTCCCACATGTACAGCTGGATGCACTCGTTCGCAAGCTCGATCGCGCGATCGCGCGAGAGCCGCGGCAGCACCGTGTCGAGCGCCTGCTCCTCCGAGACGCCCGCCTGGAACGCTTCCTCGCCCCGGAACCCAGCGGCGATCTTCAGTGCCTCGCGACGGTTGTCACCAAGGCTCGGGAATACTCCGACGAGGAAGTCCGTGTTCGGAATCGGCTGGCCAACCTCGAGCGAGGCATGCCAAGCGGCGAGCAGATGCAGGTCGTCCTCGTCGAGATCTGCAATCGCCTTCGCGTAATGGACAGAGAGCTCTGGCTCGGGGATGTCATCAACCCAAGCGCGCACGACCTCGCCGACGAGCTGGCGGCGCGCCTCGCGCCCGACAGACTCGGCGATCACTCGAATGGCGTCCTGAGGCTCGATGAAGCAAAGTGGCATCGCGACTCCCGCGGCGGTGGGGAAACAGCTGACACGGTGGACTGTAGGCGGCCGTGTGGACGGCTTTTTCGCTCAAAGCCCGAGCGCGTCGTGCGCGCGGCGCCGCGTCTGCTCGTCTGCGACGTCCGCCGAGAATCCGCGCGTCGCGCGTACGCCGAGGCCCCAGTCGGCGAGCGCCGGCTCGAGCGCTCCGATCGGCGTCGAGCATGCTTCCGCGAGCGCCTTCGCGCGACGCTCGAGCAGCAGTGGATCGCCGATCGCGAAGACGCGCTTTGCGGCGATCGTCGCCGGGTCCTCCGACCCTGCACCGCGGGAGCTCGAGAATTGCAGCGAGCCGGCGCGCAACTCGTACAGGCCAAGCGATCCGAGCAGCAAGAGCAACTCGTAGCGCGCGGCACGCGTGAAGCCCGGCAGCGCGAGGCGCTCGAAGATGCGCTCGAAGCGGCGCTCCGGCGTCCAGCTCTCATCGCCCGTGAATGCAGCCGCCTGCGAGCCGGCCTGCCCGTACCAGGCGCGGTAAGCGCGCAACGTCTCGACGCCGCGCGCGGCGTCATGCGACGTGCGCGGGCCCAGCTCGATCACCGAGAGATCCTCGAGCTCATCGCGCTCGGTGAGCAATGCCGCCTCGATGCCGGCGAACGGTTCGGGACCCTCGAGCGGACAGAGGTACGCGCTGAGGAAGCAGATCCACGTGGCCTGCTCGAGATCGCTCGAGGCAAGCGCCTGCGCGCCGGCGTAAAGCGCCGGCAGCTCCTCGGCGCCCGCGAGCACGAGCAGCCTGCCATTGGCGAACGCCAGCTCATCGGCCAGCCGAACGGCATCGGCGGAAGCGCGTACGCCTGGCAGCAAGGGCGAGCTGTAGCCGTCCTCGGCTGCGCGCTGCTGGCGTTTTACGCGCATCGCATCACCGCGCGTGCGCCGCGCGCCACCGGCCGCGGCCGACCCTGCTCGGCGCTTGGCGCTGCCGCCCCCCGCAGGACGCCGTTCAGGCGTATTGCCCGGCAGCGTCTTACTGCAGATCGGACAGCGCTCTAGGAAACGGCCGTGGCGGCAGAAGGTAGGCAATTGACCGGTGGCTGAAAGCCGTTCGCACGAGCCCGTGTGGCGCCCTCGGCGCGCTCCTTCTCGAGCTTGTACAGGTAGTCCTCGAAGTCGACCTGGATCGTGTGGCGCTTGGACGTCACGTAGCGTCTGCGCATCGCCGCCTGGTCGGCCGCGATGTCCTCGAGCATCGCCGCGCGCGGCGGCAGCGCGTAGTCGCCGCGCAGGTAGTCGCCAACCCACGCCCCCTGCGCCTCGGCCAGCGGCATGATCGCCCCGAGCGGCTGCAGCAGCCCGACAAAGAAGACGTTTGGTATCTGCGGATCAAAGACGCGCCTGAACAGCTCGATGTGGTTGTCGGGCGCCGAGATGAAGTCCTCGTCAAAGAACGGGAAGGCGATCTGGTAGCCCGTGCAGTAGACGATGACGTCTGCCTCAACGACGCTGCCGTCGACGAAGCGCACCTGCGCGCCTTCGAGCGCTTCGATGTTCGGCTTCGGCGTGATCGTGCCGTGCTGAATCCGATCGAGGATCCTGCCGGAGACCGTCGGGTGCGCCTCGCCGAAGCGATGTGTCGGCTTCGGCAGCCCGTAGCGCTCCGGCGGCCCGGCGTAGCTGCGCACGAGCCGCTGGATCACGCGCTGGCGCACCTTGAACGGCACCCGCGGGTCGTTGCGCAGCTGGTCGAGTGGTTTGCCGAAGATGTACTTCGGGATGATCCAGACGCCGCTGCGCGCCGCCAGATAGGTGCGCTCGGCGACGTAGGAGGACTCGACGGCGATGTCCATCGCCGAGTTGCCCATGCCGAGGATCACCGCGCGCTTGCCCGCGAAGATCGAGTTGTCGAGGTAAGAGTGCGCGTGCAGCTGCTCGCCTGAGAACGTGTCGGAGCCCGGAAAGGCGGGTTCGGGCCAGCGCGGCTTCCAGTGATGGCCATTGGCGACGATCAGCGCGTCGTACTCGCGCGTCTGCCCGTTGTCGAGCCGCACCTCCCAGACGCCGTCATCGCGCCGCGAAGCATGCTCGACACCGGTCTCGAAGAGGATCTTCTCGCGGAAGCCGAAGTGGTCGACGTAGTCGTCGAAGTACGTCGCGATGTGCGTGTGGTGCGGGAAGTCCGGATAGGACTCGGGCATCGGGAAATCGGAGTACGCCATCCGCTGGCGCGAAGTGTTGATGAACAGGTCGCGGTAAGCCGCCGACATCCCGTTCTTGTTTGCGAAGACCCAGTTGCCACCGACGCGGTCGGACTTCTCGATGCAGTCGAACGGGAGCCCGCGCTCGTGCAGCGCCTTGGCCGCCGCGATCCCCGAGGAGCCAGCGCCGATGATGCACGTGCGCGGCTGGATCGCGCCGTCGCCCCCGTTCGATCGCGCGCTGTCGGAGAACTCCCTCACGCTTCCAGCCTAGAGAAAACCTGCGGTCAACCCGGCGAAGGCGATCGCTACCGCGGCTAGTCCTCGGCCGGGATGCCTGGACCGACGTGCTGCGGCGGGCCCTCTGGCCCTGTGTCCGCGTCGCCGTGGCCCGCGAGCCCCTCGTCGTGCGAAGCCCGCTCGGTGCCCTCGGCGGAGCCGTTGCGGCGCGCCGCGAGATAGCGGTCGACCATCCGCGCGCACTGACGCCCCTCGTTGATCGCCCAAACGATCAAAGACTGTCCGCGGCGAGCGTCACCGGCCGCGAAGACGCCCTCGACGGAGCTCGTATACGGCGCGACGGCCTTGACGTTGCCACGCGGGTCCTTCTCGACGCCGAGCTGGTCGAGCAGGCTCTGCTCCGGATGCAGGAAGCCCATCGCGAGCAGCACGAGCTGCGCCTTCAGCTCGCGCTCTGTGCCCGGCACCGGCGCGAACGGCGGCGCAGGCTCGGCCTGGGCGATGTGCAGCGCCGCGACGGCGCCGCTACCGTCATCGGCGAAGCGCGTCGTCACGACGGAGTAGTCCTGCTCGCCGGCCTCGACCTCCTTCGCCTCCTCCATCGCGTAGCTGAGGCGGTACTTCTGCGGCCACTCCGGCCACGGCGTGCGCTCGTCCGGGCGCTTCGGCGGCGGCTCGGGCAGCAGCTCGAGCTGCGTGATCGAGCGCGCGCCCTCGCGCAGCGAGTTGCCGACGCAGTCGGCGCCCGTGTCGCCACCGCCGATCACGACGACGTCGCGGTCCTTCGCGCTGATCACGCGCTCGACCGGCGGCTGCGGGGCGGTCGGCTCGGGGCCGGCCTCGCGCGCCACCCAGCGGTTGCGCTGGTAAAGGTAGTCCATCGCAAAATGCACGCCGTCGAGCTCGCGCCCGTCGGCCGGCAAGTCGCGCGGCACGCGCGAGCCTGTCGCAAGGACGACGGCGTCGTAGCCGCCGCGCAGTTCCTCGACGCTCACGTCACGACCGACGTCGACGCCGCAGCGCAGCTCGACGCCCTCTGCGACGAGCTGCTCGACGCGCCGCTGCACGACGGACTTTTCGATCTTGAAGTCGGGCACGCCGAAACGCACGAGCCCGCCGACGGACTCGTCGCGCTCGAACAGCGTCACGCGATGACCGGAGCGGCGCAGCTGCTGTGCCGCGGCCATGCCCGCCGGCCCGGACCCGATAACCGCGACCGATTGCCCGGTCTCCTTGCGTGGGGGCATCGGCACGACCCAGCCCTCCTCCCATGCGCGGTTGATGATCGAGTTCTCGATCTGTTTGATCGTGACCGCGTCGCCCTCGCGGATCTCGAGCACGCAAGCGGCCTCGCACGGCGCCGGACACAAGCGCCCGGTGAACTCCGGGAAGTTGTTCGTCGCATGCAGCTGCGCGATCGCGTCCTTCCAGCGGTCGCGGTAGACGAGGTCGTTCCAGTCGGGGATCAGGTTGCCGAGCGGGCAGCCGTTGTGACAGAACGGCACGCCGCAGTCCATGCAGCGCGCACCCTGGTCGCGCAACTCCGGAAGCGGCCGCGTGAGCAGGAACTCCTTATAGTCGTGTGCGCGCTCGCGCGGGTCGCGCTGCGGGACGCCGTGGCGCTCGATTTGCAGGAAGCCGCCGAGCTTGCCCATCAGGCCGCCTGCTTGTCGGTCTCGGCCGCCGCTGCGCGTTCGGCGAGCACGCGCTTGTAGTCGTGCGGCATCACCTTCACGAACGCACCGCGAGCGAGCAGCTCCTCGAAGCCCGCGAGCACGCGCTCGGCGACCGGCGAGCCGGTGCGCCGTCCGTGCTCCTCGATCAGCGCGCGCAGCTCGTCGGCGTCCTGCGGCGACGGCGCTTCGAAGCCGACCATGCCCATGTTGCAGCGCTCGGCGAACTCGCGGTGCTCGTCGAGCACGTAAGCGACGCCGCCACTCATGCCCGCCGCGAAGTTGCGTCCCGTTCCACCGAGCACGACGACGGTGCCGCCGGTCATGTACTCGCAGCAGTGGTCGCCGACACCCTCGACGACCGTTGCGGCGCCCGAGTTGCGCACGGCGAAGCGCTCGCCGGCGAGGCCGCGGAAGAACGCCCTGCCGCGCGTCGCCCCATACAGCACCGTATTGCCGACGATCACGTTCTGCTCGGCGACGAAGTGCTCGCCCATGCCATCGCGCGGACGAACGGCGATCACGCCTCCGGAAAGCCCCTTGCCGGCGTAGTCGTTGGCGTCGCCGCGCAGCGTGAACTCGACGCCCGGCGCGAGCCAGCCGCCGAAGCTCTGGCCCGCCGAGCCTTCGAAGTCGACCGTGATCGAGCCCTCCGGCAGACCGTCGGCGCCGCGGGCCCGCGCGATGTGGCTCGAGAGGATTCCGCCGACGCAGCGATTGCGGTTGCGGATCGGCAGCTCGATCTCGACGTGCGGCTCGACGATCGTGTCGGCGAGGCGCTCGCGCAGCACCGGCTCGGCGCGCTCGACGAGCTCCCAGTCGAGCGCGTCCTCGAGCACCGCCGGCGGCGGTTCGACGCGGCAGCGCGGCGTGCCCTCGGGCAGGTCGATGTGCTTGAGGATGTGCGTCAGATCGACGCCGCTCGCCTTCCAGTGGTCGATCGCCTCGCGCACCGAGAGCAGGTCGACACGGCCGATTGCCTGCTCCAGCGTGCGCAGGCCGAGCGAGGCGAGGATCTCGCGCACTTCCTCGGCGACGAAGAAGAAGAAGTTGACGACGTGCTCAGGCGTGCCGCGGAAGCGCTTGCGCAGCTCCGGGTCCTGCGTGGCGATGCCGACCGGGCACGTGTTCAGGTGACAGGCGCGCATCATGATGCAGCCCGTCGCGATCAACGGAGCGGTCGAGAAGCCCATCTCGTCGGCGCCGAGCATCGCCGCGATGACGACGTCGCGGCCGGTCTTCAGCTGCCCGTCCGTCTGCACCTTGATCCGCGAACGCAGGTCGTTGAGCAGCAGCGTCTGCTGCGTCTCGGCGAGGCCGATCTCCCAGGGGATCCCGGCCGACTGGATCGAGGACAGCGGCGATGCTCCGGTGCCGCCGTCGTGACCGGCGATCAGCACGCGGTCGGCGTTGGCCTTCGAGACACCCGCTGCGACCGTGCCGACGCCGACCTCCGAGACGAGCTTGACGGAGACCTCCGCCTGCGGGTTGCCGCAGCGCAGGTCGTAGATCAACTGCTTGAGGTCCTCGATCGAGTAGATGTCGTGGTGCGGTGGTGGCGAGATCAAGCCAACGCCCGGCGTCGTGTGGCGGATCGAGCCGATGTAGGCGTCGACCTTGTGACCCGGCAGCTGGCCACCCTCGCCCGGCTTCGCGCCCTGCGCCATCTTGATCTGCAGCTCGTCGGCGTTGACGAGGTAGTGGATCGTCACGCCGAAGCGGCCCGAGGCGACCTGCTTGATCGCCGAGCGTCGCCGGTCGCCGTTGGCGTCGGGCGTAAAGCGCGACGGGTCCTCCCCGCCCTCGCCCGTGTTCGAGCGCCCGCCGAGGCGGTTCATCGCGATCGCGAGCGTCTCGTGCGACTCCCGCGAGATCGAACCAAGGCTCATCGCCCCCGTGCAGAAGCGCTTGACGATCTCGCTCGCCGGCTCGACCTGCTCGAGCGCAATCGCCTGCGGCGCGTCCCCGCCCGGCCCGATCTTCAGCAGGCCACGCAGCGTCGCCTGGCGTGAGGCGTCCTCGTTGATCTTCTGCGCGTACTCGCGGTACTTCTCGAACGCCGCGCTCGTGCGCACGGCCTCGTGTGCCTCCGCGTCGCCCTGAAGCGCCGCGCCAACATCGCCGTTGGCCGCACGAACGGCGTGCTGCATCAGCGCGATCGTCTCCGGGTTCCACTGGTGGTGCTCGCCGTCACGGCGCCAGGCGTAGACGCCGCCGACCGGCAGCAGCTCGTCTTGGGGCACCGGAAAGGCACGCGCGTGGCGCTCGAGTGCCTCCGTCGCGAGCACCTCGATGCCGACGCCGCCGATCCGCGACGCGGTACCCGTGAAGTGCTTGTCGACTAGCCCGCGCTCGAGGCCGACCGCCTCGAAGATCTGCGCTCCGCAGTAGGACTGAATCGTCGAGATGCCCATCTTTGAGATCGTCTTCAACAGCGCTTTGCCGAGCGCTTTGACGACGTTCTCGGCGGCCTCGACAGCACCGACGGCAATCTCGCTGCCATCGGCCTGCACGCGCTTGATCGCGTCCTGGTTGAAGACCATGTCGTCGAGCGTCTCGAGCAGCAGGTACGGATTGATCGCGACTGCGCCGTAGCCGATCAACGTCGCAAAGTGGTGGACCTCGCGCGGCTCGCCCGACTCGAGGATGATCCCCGCGCGCAGGCGCGTGCCCTCGCGCACGAGGTGGTGGTGCACGGCGGCAACCGTCAAAAGGGACGGGATCGGGACACGACGCGGGCCGACGAGCCGGTCGGAGAGGACGATGATGTTGACGCGTTCCTCGATCGCCTCGGAGGCTTCGCGGCAGATCCGCTCGAGCGCCTCGGCCATACCCGCGGCGCCTGACTCCTTCGACCAAGTCGTGTTGATCGTGCGCGCCGCGAAGACGTCGTGCGAGACGTGCCTGAGCGTCTCGAGCTCGCGGTTGAGCAGGATCGGCTGTTCGAGCACGAGCTTGTGCGCGTGCTCGGGCGTCTCTTCGAACAGGTTGCGCTCCGAGCCGAGGCTCGTCGCGAGGCTCATCACGATCTCCTCGCGGATCGGGTCGATCGGCGGGTTCGTGACCTGCGCGAAGAGCTGCTTGAAGTAGGAGAACAACGGCGGTGCCTGCTCGGAGAGCACCGCCAGCGACTGGTCGTTGCCCATCGAGCCGATCGGCTCGGCGCCGTCGCGCGCCATCGGCGTAAGCAGCACGCGCAGGTCCTCCTGCGTAAAGCCGAACGCCCGCTGGCGCGTGCGCAGCGGTTGGTCTGAGATCGTCACCTGGTCGGAGGGCTCGAGCTCGGCGAACGGCACCGCGCTCTGCTCGTACCACTCGCGGTAGGGCTTGCGCGTCGAGACGCCACGCTTGACCTCCTCGTCCTCGACGATCCGCCCGCTTTCTAGGTCGACGAGGAACAGCTTGCCCGGCTGCAGCCGCCCGAGCCTGCGGATCTGCTCAGGCGGGAAGTCGAGCAGCCCGATCTCCGAGCCGAGCACGACATGGCCGTCTGTCGTCTCCACCCAGCGCCCCGGACGCAGGCCGTTGCGGTCGAGCGTCGCGCCGACGACGCGGCCGTCGGTGAACGCAACCGAGGCCGGTCCGTCCCACGGCTCCATCAGGCACGAGTGGAACGCATAGAAGCCCTTGAGGTCCTCCGGCAGGTCGTCGCGCTTGCGATAGGCCTCCGGGATCATCATCATCGCCGCGTGCGGCAGCGAGCGCCCGCCGAGCAGCAGCAGCTCGATCACGTTGTCGAACGTCGCCGAGTCGGAGTTGCCGGCGCTGACGACGGGGAGGATCTTCGGCAGGTCCTCGCCGAACAGCTCGCTGCGCAGCTCGCTCTCGCGGGCGCGCATCCAGTTGACGTTGCCCCTGACCGTGTTGATCTCGCCGTTGTGGCAGATCACGCGATACGGATGCGCGAGCTCCCAGCTCGGGAACGTGTTCGTCGAGAAGCGCGAGTGCACGAGCGCGAGTGCACTCTTCGCGCGCTCGTCGCGCAGGTCCGGGTAGAACGCCGCCAGCTGGTAGCTGATCAACATCCCCTTGTAGTTGATCGTGCGCGAGGAGCTCGAGCAGACGTACAGGCCCCGGCGCTCGGCGGTCAGCTCGCAAACGCGGCGGATCACGTACAGCTTGCGCTCGAAGGAGTCCTGGTCGGCGGCCTGCGCCCCCTGGGCACCGACGAACAACTGGCGTACGACCGGGCGACAGGCGCCCGCAACCTCGCCGGCGTGCTCAGGGTCGACCGGCACGTCGCGCCAGCCGAGCAGGCGCTGGCCCTCGGCCTGCACCGTGCGCTCGAGCAGCTGCTCGAGGCTCGCCCGTGCCTCCTCATCGCTCGGCAGGAAGCACATCAGCACGCCGTACTGCCCAGCCGGCGGCAGCTCGAAGCCAGCGACCGCGCGCAGCAGCTCGTCGGGCATCTGCATCAGGATCCCCGCGCCGTCGCCCGTGCGCGGGTCCGCACCCGAAGCACCGCGGTGCTCGAGGTTCTCCAATGCCGTGATCGCACGCGTGATGACCTCGTGCGTCGGCTGGTTGTCGAGCCGCGCGACCATGCCGACGCCGCACGCGTCGTGCTCGTAGCTGGGGTCGTACAGTCCGACCGCCTGTGGAGGCTGCTTGTTGTGCGAAGTCATGGAAGTGCTCCCTTGGGGCGGTGCGTACCCCGTAGCGCGGGCAGGCGGGCACCTGAGGCTGAGCCCGAAAGCGTAGCAGCGGACGACCGTCGGAATCCAGCCGCTCAGCGAGGAAAATCAGGCCCGCCAGGCGCCGCTTTGCGGCCGGGCAGCGCCGTTCAGGGGAGCTCGCGCAGCGTCTCGGCCTCGCCCCACGAGCACAGCCCCGCACGGCCGGGGCACGTCAGGCAGAGTCCGCGATGCGGCAGCGGGCTGACGGCGAACGGCTCGACGCGGGCCCGCGCGATCCGCTCGGCCAGCTGCTGCTCGAGCACGAGCCGCTCGCCAGCCGTATAGCGGGCGGTGACCGATTCGTCGCGCTCGAGGAACCAGTGCACGATCTCAACCGCCGGCGCCCCGTCGCGCAGGATCACGAGCGCATAGAGCAGACGCTGGATCGCGTACTCGCGCTCAACGAGTGCCTCGAGGTCGACATCGCCCGCGACGCGATCGCTCTTGTAGTCGAGCACGAGGCAGACGCCGTCGGCCTCGACCGCCAGCAGGTCGATCACGCCCGTGACGAGCGGCTCCTCAGGCGCAAGCGAAAAAGCGAACGGATGCTCGCGTCTTACGTCCGCAGCAGCACCGACCCGCTCGGCGAGGCTCGCGCGGCACGCTGTCGCGATCAACCTCGCGAGCTCCTCGCTCTCCTGCGCGCCCACGCGTAGGCCGAGCTCGCGCGCGCAGTCCTCGACGTCCTGCGCCGAGGGCGGCTGCGGCCGAGCGAAGTCGAGCAGCTCGAGCAGGCGGTGCACGAGCGTCCCGCGGGCGCGCGCCTCGAGCCCTTCCGCGGAATCCTGCGCGCGGGCCGCGGCGCGATCCTCACCGAGGCCAAGCACGCGTTCGAGGTAGTAGCGATAGCCGCAGCGCTCGAGCTCGGTCAACGAACTGTAGCTGAGCGTCGCGATGCGCTCCTGCTCCGGCGCGATCACCGGTGAGGGGGCCGCCCGCGCGATCGAGTCGCGTGCGCTCGCCCCCGCGCGGGGCGCCGTCGCCAGCTCGGCTGCCACGAGAGCCCCCGCGTCCGCCTGCGCCTCGCCCGCGGCGGCGCCCTGAGCCGTGTCACTCGGTCCGGCGCGGCGCTGCTCATCGGACAAGTCACCGCGCCGGCCGCCAGCC
>Ga0208589_1001291_pt1 | contig 10619 bp, 11 predicted proteins | sample NGESurshal092012_2_FD_184486 | JGI IMG/M metagenome (GOLD analysis project Ga0208589, IMG submission 184486) | Arctic peat soil microbial communities from Barrow, Alaska - NGEE Surface sample F53-2 shallow-092012 (SPAdes) | ecosystem: Environmental > Terrestrial > Soil > Wetlands > Peat ... | reverse complement strand
GCGGGCTCACTCGCACATCCTGTCCGCCCTGCCCACGGGGAGTTTCCCGGGGGTGGACGAGTCCGACGTGTACGAGTTCCTCGACCGCTACGACTCCGAATAGTGTCGGGGGCCTGGGCCGGCCGGGCGCCACCCGCGGCCGCGGGTGGCGGGGCCGGCCCGGACTGGGCGTTATTGTTACTTATCGGTAACTTACTCGTGCTACTCTTCGGTAACATACGTCCTTGTGCCGGATCCCCCGAGGAGCATGATGACCACTGGACCCGACGCCCCTGGCGCATTTTCCCTCGAGCCCGGCCCCGACCTGCGCGAGATGCGCGACTGGGTGCACGGGTTCGCCGCGGACGTGATCAGGCCGGCCGGCAGCGAGTGGGATGAGCGGGAGGAGACGCCCTGGCCCATCCTCGAGGAAGCGGCCAAGATCGGGCTGTACTCGCTCGACTTCTTCTCCGGCCAGTGGCTCGAGCCGACCGGGCTGGGCATCCCGATCGCTTTCGAGGAGCTCTTCTGGGGCGACGCGGGCATCGCGCTCTCCCTGGTCGGCAGCACCCTGGCCGCGGTCGCGGTGGCCAGCAACGGCACCCCCGAGCAGATCGGCGAGTGGCTCCCGGAGATGTTCGGCGGTCCCGGTGACGTGAGGCTGGGGGCGTTCTGCGCCTCGGAGCCGGAGGCCGGCAGCGACGTGGGCGCGATCCGCACCCGCGCCGAGTACCAGGAGGCCAGCGGCGAGTGGATCCTCAACGGGACCAAATCGTGGGCCACGAACGGCGGGATCGCCGACGTCCACGTGGTGGTGGCCTCGGTGGACTCCTCGCTCGGCGCCAGGGGCCAGGCCAGCTTCGTGGTCCCGCCGGGCACTCCCGGGCTCAGCCAGGGCCAGAAGTTCCGCAAGCACGGGGTGCGGGCCTCGCACACCGCCGAGGTGGTGCTGGACGGCGTGCGGGTGCCCGGCCGCTGCCTGGTCGGCGGCAAGGAACGGCTGGACGCGAGGCTGGACCGGATCCGGTCCGGGGGCCGCAGCGGCGAGCAGGCCGCGATGAAGACGTTCGAGGCTTCCCGGCCGAGCGTGGCGGCCATGGCCGTAGGCGTCGCCCGGGCCGCGGTGGAGTTCGCCCGCGACTACGCCACCCAGCGGATCGCGTTCGGCCACCCCATCGGGCAGAACCAGGCGGTCGGCTTCATGCTGGCCGACATGCAGGCCGCGGTGGACGCGTCCCGGCTGCTGACCTGGCGGGCGGCCTGGATGGCCCGGCAGGGCATGGCCCTGGACGGCGCCGAGGGGTCGATGTCCAAGCTGGTCGCGAGCGAGACCGCGGTACGCGTGACGGAGCAGGCCATCCAGATCCTCGGCGGCAACGGCTACACCCGTGACTTCCCGGTGGAGCGCTGGCACCGGGACGCGAAGATCTTCACCATTTTTGAGGGGACGAGCGAAATTCAGCGGATGATTATCGGGCGTGCGGTAACCGGGCTGGACGTTCGATAGCCTGACCTGCGGATATACCTATCATCTACCCGGAAAGGCAGGTCGGTCTGCTCCAGAGTGGACCGGATCGGCTCATGTCCCGTTTGTCCGGAACATGCCGGTTATTTCCCGTCGTTTCCGGACCGCGTGCTGAATCCGTGCTGATACCTGGGCCATATGGTCTATACCAATCTAAATTGGTGTAGACCAGTTGCTCCCGTGGGGCCGGATCGCCCGGAATTTATGTTGGAGGGCCGGGCATAGTCGGCCATTTGTGACCAGGGGCGTGCGGGGGCTTCCGGGTGGCCCGGCGGGGGTGACCGGTGGCTTGGCGCGGCGGGCAGAGTGGAGGGTGCATCCGTCTTGCGTCCGCCGTTGTTCCCAGCCCGTCCGGGCCGAGGCGAGCTAGGGATGGTCGGTGTCCTTGATGTCGGCGGCCCAGTTCCGCCAGAGCGTGACGATCCCGGCGTCGCCCGAGCAGGGCCGGGCCGGCCGCGCCTTTGTGGAAGGCCATCGTGATATGCGTTGATTGTCGGTATGGAGTGGTACGGTCACGCCGCCTGGCCTGTCTAACTCCTGGAGGCTCGGATGCGTGAATTGCTCTACCTTTCCACCAAGAAGCTCGGTACGTTCCTGCCGGCCTGGCCATCGCTCTCGGTGCGGGGGGCAGGAAGCGCTGGCGTTGGCCCTCTATCTGTGACGGTCGATGTTTCAGCCGCTTCGCCAGCCGGATTCGACGAGGCGACCATCAAGGCATTCCGTCGGGTGGTTGGACATCTCGAACGCGAAGCAGGCTACTTCACGTCGCCGGATCTGGAGGCCGGGCAGTGGATCTTCTTCGACGTCAAGATGGGATACGGCACGGTCTACCGCGATACTGGGCTCTTGGCCCCGGAGGATGACGTAGCTCTGTTCTACGGGTCGTACCGGGCTTCCGAACCGGACGGTCAGGTGTCCACTGACCTGATGCTCTGCGGATCTACCGAGCACCTGCGTCAGCGGACGGCTTCCGCCGGACGCATGGGGTCAGGCACGGAATGGCTGCACGACCTGATCGCGAAGGTAAACGACGCCGATCGCGATGGCGTTGGAGGGCTCCCTGACGAGGTCGGGCCGGATGCATTGGCCGTCAGGCGAACCAACGTGCCCGCCCAGATCGCGAGGTGGGTCTTCGATGTCATCTGGAATCACCACTCACCTGATCAGTACGCCCGGCTTCAAGGACTAGCCAGGATCTTGTTCATAGTGCCAGAGGACGGGATCGTCGATCGCCTCGTGCTAGCGACGCCCCTCTTTGTCCAGTTCGCCTCGGCGAAGCCGCTTGGCCTGCTCGGGCGTCGGCGCATGCGCCAGGAGTTGGCTCGGATCCACGGTGTCTGGGGACGGCGTTGGCAGCCCCAACTGTCCCCGACCGATCGAGCCAGGGTATACGTCCCCATCACGGAGCGGGGAAAGGATCCCTCTGGCAGTACGAAATAGGCATGAGCCGACAGGCTGGCTGGCTCCCGTCAGCCCTTAGGACGATGCGATCGCCGCGTGATGGCTGATCATCGCTATCCGCCGGGCGTTCCAAGGTCAGAGCGCGGGCAGTAGCTCGAAGGCGGCGCAGTGCGCGGGGCGGACCGCCCGGAAGCGCCGGTGGCCGATCGTCGCGACGTGGGTAGCGCCGAGGCGTTCGGCGACCGCGATCACGGAGGCGTCCGCCGTGCCCAATGGGAAGTCGGCGTACTGGCCACAAGGTCGGCCATCCGGGCGAAGTCCTGGGCGGTGGTGGGCTCGACGATCAGCTCGCTACGCGCTGGCGCGTCGAGGAACGCGGCCTCGGCTGCGGGACCTGGCTCGATCTGGAGGAAGAGGCGACCTCGGTGACTATTGGGGCCGGGACGATGATTGGGCCGTGGAAACCGCCGGAACAGCGCGGTGCATGTCTCGTGGGTGCCGGTCCTTGGCGTTGAGCATTGCCACCGAGCCGGGCTGCGATCGCGGCCAGCGTGGCCCGCCAGGCGGCCCAGGCCGGCCTCCCGCCGGTGCTCCCCGCGATCGGGTGCTACCAGTTCCTGCTAAACGGCCCCCGCCACTGGCGGCGGCCAGACGGCAGCAACCGCGCCGGCCAGCCGGACTACGCGGAAGCCTGCGCCTGGCTGTCTCCGGCGCTTCGCCCCTGGGCCGGGGGACTCCTGGCATCCGGCGAGAAGATAGCGCAGGAGCACCTCGGCCTCCAGGCGCTCCTGGGCGATCCGACCCTGATAGCCGGGTTGGCCTCTTGAGCGCGATCAATAGAGACCGCCGTCGTTTAGTCAGGATTTTGCGCTGTCCTCGCGGGGCCGACTGTGCCCTTCATCGCCAGTGATGCCCGATCATCGCTATCCGTCGGGCGGTTCAGGGACAGAGTGCGGGCAGTAGTTCGAAGGCGGCGCAGTGCGTGGGTGCTTTCAGAGTGCTTCGGGGAGAAGCTTGAACGCGGAGACATGCCTTGGGCGGACGATGCTGAAGTGCTTGCGGTCCACCGTCGCGACCTCCGTGAGGTTTAGGCGCTCGCCGATCGCGATCACGGCCGCATCCACGATGCCGAGGGGAAGGCTCACGTACTGCTCGACGAGTTCCGCGATGCGCGAGATGTCACCTTCCTCGACCTCAGCAACGTGGAAGCCGTTGCCGCCGAATGACTTGAGGAAGGTGACCTCCGCGTGTGGCCCGACGCGTGACTGGAGCAGGTAGCCGATCTCGCCCAGGACAGGAGACGGAACGAGGAGCGGCCCCTCGGCAGCGCGCATAAGCGCGAGGCACGCGACGTGATGGTGGTCATTCACGTTGCCCGCAGCGAGCAGGACGCCTGTATCGCACAGCAGCATGTCAGCGGCCGAGTTCGGCCCGCAGGATCTCTTCTGACCTCTCCGCCAGATCCGGATCAGACTCGAAGGACGCGAAGAACGGCAGGTCCCGTAGGCCGTGAGCGGCGTCAGCCCGGCCCCGGATCAGCTCAAGAACCGGCCGAACCTCCGCTTCGGGAAGTTCGTCCACCAGGTGATGCAGTTCCTCACGCATCGCGCTCACACAGCCAGTATAGGAGCACCGACTGGAGAAGGGCAGCGCGCCTTGCCGGAGGGCGACCCCCCGTGCTCCTAGGCGGGTTCTGCGGCCGGCTGGCCGAGGCTCATCTCATGCAGGCCGCGCCTAGTGGCGGTACGGCCCGTGGGTGCTCCACAGGTCAGCCCGGTTACGGGGTATGCCGATGACTCCACCCTTGCGCGAAGATCTTCACGATCTTTGAGGGCACCTCGGAGATCCAGCGCATGATCATCGGGCGGGCCGTGACCGGCCTGGACGTGCGGTGAGAGTGGCCTGCGGAAACTCCCCTGAAGAATGTGAACGGGCAAGAAAGACCCTCGCGGTTACCTGCGGATTGTTTCGGCAGGATCGTGACTAAACAGACGTTGGATCCGCAAAACTCGCGAAGCTCAAAAAACCGGCCTTTACCCCTCAAAGCGGGCAAAGGAGAGGTCAAATGTACAGCTCGGCAGCCACCCAGGATGATCACAAAGTAAATCAAACCTGTACATGCGGTCCGTTTGGGTGTATGACGAGTACCTGGGAGCTACAGGTCTGCCCCAATGGTGGCCGGTTGAGGCGCAGCAAGGGCAGTTTCTCAGGCCGGTCACGGGCCGGGCGCCGGGGGGGCGTGAATGTAACAATGCGGAAATTGACGCTAGCTATTATTTTCTCGATATGCATGGCGCTTGGCGTGGCAAGCTGCGGCTCATCGGGCGACTCCACTGCGGAGTCCCTCGGTTGCACATCTTCCGGGATCCCCGCTCCGGCTCCCTTCCAGTCCGAGTTCACGCAGATAGCAACGCAGTGCTACGGCTACATCACTAAGATAGTGATAACCAACGTTACTGATTGGGTCGTCTTTTACTTTAGTGAGGCGCCTAACGCTCGGTTTAACATGACAGTCACGCCTCCTCCCAATAGCAGCGATGATTTGACCCAGCAGACCGAGAATGCAACTTTCAGTCCCGGCACTTTCTCTGGAGCCGTTAATCTTCCCCCAGGGGACACGCTCACCGTGGCTGCCCCATATTCGGGCTTGATGGTGCACATGAATCTCGCCGGAACAAGGAACCAAACAATCATCAACGGGCTTGCTGAGGCATTCAAGAGTATTCTGCCGGAAGGTCCCGAGCAGCGTTATAGTGAGGCAGCTGACGATGTTGCTCAGTGTGTTCAAGGTGCAACGGAACTGCCTTCGATGACAACTGCGGGCACGACTATCTCGACTACGTTCTGGGATGAGGTTCCTCATGCCGAATCGTGTCACAGCGCTTACAGTTTGTTCCGTGACGCAGCAGACGATTCAGGCCAAGAGTCCGAGTCGGCCTCGGAGGTAGCGAAAGAATTCACCGGCTCCTTCTTCGAAGAGATTCTCCCAAAGCTGGGGAAGCTGCTTAGTGTCGTATCAGATCATTCCTAGTTCACCCGGATCGATCAGCGCCTCAATCACTATCTGAGGTTCGCCACCGATCCGGCCGCCACATGGTGCTGACAACGGGTGCACCCGCCGGCAGGCCCAGGGTGCCGGTGACGTGGAAGCCGAAGTGCTGGTACAGCGGCACGTTTTCCACCTTCGAGGATTCGAGGTAGGCGGGCAGCCCCTCCTCATCGCACCGCCGGAGCCGCGAGCGCAGCAGGGCTGCGCCGACCCCGTATCCTTGCCGGACCGGATCGACCCCGATGATTGCCAGATACCAATGCGGCTCTTCGCGCGGACGGGCGGAGACCGCCACCGACTGGTACTGCGAGACGACGGCGAGACGGCGGCCGAAGGCCCGCAGATAGCCGGGGAGGGCGGACACTTCGGTCCCGAATGACGTACCGGGCGGGAACCACACGGCGGCTCCGGCTACGCGCCCATCGGCACAGGCCGCTTCCACTGCGCCGTGGCGAAGCGACTCACGGTGCAGTTCGGTCACGAAAAAACGTCGCAGTCGCCGATGCCGCGAGCCCTCAGCTGGAAAGAACCAGCCGAACACCGGATCGTCATAGAAGGCGCGGGCGAGCATCTGAGCGGTCTCCGCCGCATCCCCACGCCCGGCCACCCGTATCTCAAGACCAGCCACGCACACCAGCGTAGGCCGCTACCGGATTTCACGGCTCGCCTGCGAAACGAACGACCCCCCGGGGCTGCGACTGCGCGCTCGTCTTCGGGACTTCCTGTCCTACCTGCGGTGGGTGATGGCGACGAGGGGCATGAACAGGTCATCCACGATCGCCAGGATCCGCTCCGGCGGGATCGGCCGGTGGGTCATCAGCATGTCGCGGCGGATCAGGTCGAACGGCTCTCAGGCCGGGCGGCCCGTATGGTCAGTGGCCGCGAACGGGCTCGAGCAGGCGGTGTGCGGTGGTGAGCGACTTGCTGACGAAGTCGTCCCCTTCCCCGTCATAGCCGGGGCCGGGAAGCAGCAGCAGGTCCGACGGCGGAACGGCGCTGCCGCAGGCGGCGCAGGTTCCGTCCGGCGCGATGGTGCCCGCGTCCTGGGCATGCTGGAACACCCGGCGCGGGCCGTTGGCTGAGTAGTACTCGTCGCCCCAGCTGAGCAGGTCGCGTACGACGGGCCACAGGCTCAGGCCCCCCCAGCCAGCGCGCCCGACGAACCCGCCGGACGACCGACATGTTGATGATCTTCCCCGCACCCTGCTCCCGCATGACCGGCAAGACGGCGCGGGTGACGGTGAGCAGGCCGAAGACGTTGACGTCGAATACCGCCCGCGCCTCGGCGTCGGTGACCTCTTCGACTGCGCCGAGCAGACCGCGCCCCGCGTCGTTGACCAGCGAGTCGATCCTGCCGAACCGCGCGGCAGCTGCCGCGACCGCCGCGGCCGCCTGGCCAGGGTTGGTGACGTCGAGCGGCAGGGCCAGCAGGGCGTCCCGGCGTCCGGGATCGCTTCGGCGATTGCCTCGGGGTGGCGGGCGGTGGCGGCGACCTGGTCGCCGCGGCCGAGCGCTTGACGGGTGATCTCCAGACCGAAGCCACGTGAGGCCCCGGTGATGAACCAGACGCTCATGGAATGTCCTTTCCTGCCGGGGCGTACGCGGCTTCATTCCGCCCGGGCTGCTAGGGCAGTTGGCTTGGCGTGGGGGGAAGACGCCAGTAGGCCGCGAGGAGGAAGGGAAGGCTGGCCGCGATGGCCTGGTCGCGCAGGACGGTGACCACCGGCCAGGGCCTCAGCCAGACGGTCTGGTCGGCGACCCGTCCCTTGTCGAGCTTGAAGTCGTCGATTCCTTGCAGGAGGTGGCCGTCGATGACGCAATTCCAGTACTCGACGAGCCGACCGGCCACGGTGAACCGGGCCAGGTATGCGCGCGGGCCCTGGATGTCGGCCATGAGCTGGTGATACGCCTCGACATTCTCCTGGCCGTGCAGGGTCTTGGTGAGCATGGCGTCGTGCAGCGCGGCGTCAGGTGCCAGCGGAAGAGGGCCGCCTGGACGCTGGCCGGCGCCCGTGCCGGGGTCCGGCGCGGGTGCTTTGCGGTCATCGAGCTGCCAGGCCGGCAGGGGGACGGCGCCGGCCAGCGCGGGGAGTATCCCGTCCCGGAAGTTCGCGGTGACTCCCCAGGGGCGCTGCAGGACAGTGATGTCGCGGATCAAGCCGCCGGACTCCTCGGCCAGGACGGTCGCGCCGGAGATCTCGCGCTGGTCCAGGATTCCCTTCCAGAACAGGATGAGCCGGTCGTCGTCGCTGACCTGATGGGTGTATTCGAGGTCATCGACGATGCGCGTTCCCGCTGCCAGGTAGCCCAGCGTGAGGTCCTTGCCGTGCAGGTCCGTGGTCAGGGTCGGCGTGTGGTACGTCACGTCCTCGGCGAACAGGGCGGCCATCGCGGCGCCATCGCGCCTTTCCGCCGCTTCGGCGAACCGGTGCGTGATCATGGTGAGCTCCTGTCTGAGCTGGTTAACTCAAAATTCTGAGCTGAGCCAGCTCGGTCATCAGCTGGCCTGACTCGCCTGGTAGAAGACACCCGGGCCGGGAGAGTTTCCGAGCCGCCGGCCCATCTCAGCTGAGAAGGCAAGGACGGCACCGAGGGGCCGGTGGTGAAGCGCCACGTTGTCGATCAGCCCGGTGCTGTCGAAGCTGAGGACGGTGACCCCCTGGACCTGCTGGCCCAGGGCCTCGAGCTCCCATTCGAGATAGCTGCGGCCAGGCGCCGCCGACTCGCGGGTGAAGCTCAGCGTGTCGGTGATGCTGCCGCCGGCGCGCAGGCTCGCCCACACCTTCTCGCGCCCGTCGATCGGGCGGGCGAAGATACTCCCTTCCAGGCGCACGTGCGGAGCTGCCACCTGGGCAAACGTCGCCCCGGACTCGTCGCGCAATGCTCCCGTCCAGATCGGGAGGATGGAGCGGATTGCCTCATCGTGTTCTGCTGGCATGTTCTTGCCTCTCATCCGCGCATGTCAGCGAGTGGGCGCCGCGGCGTGGGCCATGAACTGCAGGAGCGCGGGGCTGACCTGCTCGGCGTGGGCTGGCGGGAAGGTTCCCGCCTGGAAAAGATTGAGGTGCCTGACTCAAACGCTAGGCACCTGAAAATGAGTTGTCAACCTCAGAATCGGGGAGTCGGGCCGGCCGCTTGCGCCGGCGGGGGGAGGTGATGCGCCCCCGGCTGCCCGGCGCTCAGGCCGTCAGCGAGGCGATGTGGGCGATCATGGTGTCGAGTGCGGCCTCCAGCGGCGCGACGTCGCGCTGGGCCTTAGCCAGCAGCAGCCCGCCCTCCGCGGCGGCCATCAGCGCGCAGGCGAGCTGGCTGACGTCGGCGTCGGCTCGCAGCTCTCCCCGGTCCTGCATGGCCTGCAGGCCATCGCGGATCGCCGAGATCCAGCGCTGGAAGGTGGCGGCCAGGTCCGACCTCGCCACGGGATCCAGGTCCGACAGCTCACTGGCGAGCGAGCCGATCTGGCAGCCGCCCCGGCACTCGTGGCGGCGCATGGCGCTGACCACGAAGTCCCGCCAGGCCCGGATGCCCGGCAGGCTGTCCATCCGGCTCAGCCACGGCTGCTGGCGGGAGAGCAGGGTCTCTCCCTGCCGGGCGATGACCGCATTGGTGAGGGAGGCTTTGTCCCCGAAGTAGTGGTACATCTGCGAGCCGCTTACCCGGGCCGCCTGCTGGACATCCTGCAGGCTTGTCCCGGCCACGCCCTGCTCGAACATCAAGTCTGCCGCCGCGGCCACGATCCGGTCCCGGGTCGCCCGTCCTTTCGGCGTCAGCTCCATGACGTCGTGCGCCTTCACACTCGCCGCTCCATGATCAGCCACGGACCCAATTCTATCAATTTTTGAGGTCAGTGACCCAATTACTAACGGGAGCGTGATACCCGGGGAGGCTCCCGCTGACCTCTGTGGGACCTAGCATGTACCTCGCCGGCTGGCGCAGGGCTGCGACGACGGTTACCCAGGAGCCGGCCAGCGAGATGTGCCGTGCTGCCGCACCAGGAGAGCCGTGCAGGTGAGGACCGGAGGCGTGATGGATGGCGAGCCAGGCTGGGTACCGCCTGAGGTCGACGTCAAGCGGGCGAACACCGCCCGCGTTTATGACTACCTGCTGGGCGGCAGCCACAATTTCCTGGCCGACCAGGACCTCGGCCGGTCGCTAGCCGCGACGGACCCCAGCATCCGGGCGATCGCCCGTGCCAACCGTGACTTTCTCGGCCGGGCAGTGCGGTTCCTCGCGCAGGCCGGCGTGGGCCAGTTCCTGGATATCGGGTCTGGCATCCCGACCCAGGGGAACGTGCATGAGGTCGCGCAGCAGGGCAGCCCGGGTTCCCGGGTGGTCTATGTCGACGTTGACCCGGTCGCCATCGCGCATAGCAAGGCTCTCCTCGCGGGGAACGACAGCACCGCGGTCATCGAGGCGGACCTGCGCCACCCGGACAAGATCCTCGCCCACCAGGACACCCGGCGGCTGATGGACTTCAGCCAGCCGGCCGGGCTGCTGCTCGTCTCGGTCCTGCCCTTCCTCAGCGATGCCGCTGATCCCTGGCGGATCGTGGCCACGCTGCGCGATGCCCTCGCCCCCGGCAGCTACCTTGTCCTGGCCCACGCCACCGACGCGAGCAGGCCGGCCGTGGCGCAGGCCGCCGAGAAGGTGTACAACCGCAGCGTC
>Ga0208589_1001288_pt1 | contig 10624 bp, 5 predicted proteins | sample NGESurshal092012_2_FD_184486 | JGI IMG/M metagenome (GOLD analysis project Ga0208589, IMG submission 184486) | Arctic peat soil microbial communities from Barrow, Alaska - NGEE Surface sample F53-2 shallow-092012 (SPAdes) | ecosystem: Environmental > Terrestrial > Soil > Wetlands > Peat ... | reverse complement strand
AGCTGGGCCGGCCCAGGCGCAGTCACCCCATTCGTCGTTGCCGAGCATGCCCCATTCTTTTTCGCCGAACAGGTTTTCGTGCCCGAATTCGGCGGGAACCGCAGGGAGCTTCGAGGAGTCCACGTACTTCGCGAACAACAGGTCATGTGGATCGTGGGTTGCCGGTGTCTTGCCAAGCTTGTACTTCGGCATGCGATCGTCTCCCCCGAGTCGATGATCAGGAAGCGCGAATTAGATCACATGAGATTGTTCAGTTCTACGGAATTAAAGACGATCCCAGAAAAGATACATTTGCTTAGGAGCGTCACGATCGTCCGGCCGTTCGTGCGTTTCCGATCGCGCTCGGAGACGCGCCGGCGCAGTCCTGGCATGTCCAAAGGGGGGATGTCGCTTGGCGCCTACGTGCGGCGGTCGCTGCGGGCCAGTCGAGCCGGCTCGGGACGGCCGCTCAGACCTTGCGGAACTCGGGCACCCAGGAACCTTCGTCGTCCTTCGCGAAGTCCTGGAACAGTCCCGGCGCCTCGGCCTGCATGATCCGCGCGATCACATCAAAGACGGAGCGCAACTCCTCCTCGGCGCCCGGCGCAGTGCGCATCTCGATCACGTGGCGCAGCGTGCGCACGTTCGCCGTCCAGACGATGTCCGTGCTCAGCCCGATTGGAGCGAGCCGCCGCAGTGCTGAGGTGACCTCCTTCTTGACGTGGAACGGCACACCCTCCTCGTCGATTCCGAGCTCGGCCGCGGCGCTCACCTGGAACTCCTCGAGCTGCTCGACGATCGCGAGCACCTGCTCGCGGACCGGCTCGAGCGCCGGCGGCACGCGAAAGCCGATGTCCGTTAGCCGCACGTAGCGAAGGCTCTCCTGGCTGAAGGCCGAGCCGGCGCGATGGCGGACGAGCTCATGGGTGAAGACGCGGCTCACGTTGCGCAGCGCGAAGGAGTAGTTCGCGTGCTCCATCACGCTGCCGTGTGCCGAGCGCAGGATGTTCGCGAAGTACTCGCGCTGGTCCGTGCGCACCTTCGTCACGTTCGGGTTCAGTCCCGGCTCCCAGCTGCGGTAGCACGCGCGCCCACCGAACTCGACGATCAGCTCGCCGCCGTTCGGCTCTCCGTCGGCCTCGCCGAGGCGGCGCTCGAGCCATGACTCGCCGCCGACATCCTGCAGATAGCCGCGCATCCCCTCGACGTCGATCGAAGGGCGCGCGATCAGGAATACCTGCGGGGTCGTCTCGTGCATCGGGCGGTCGACTCTAAGCAGCGACTCGGACGTAGCTCGCGCCCGCCGGTGAGCGCTTGGCCGGGTCGGCTACGACGTTCGTGCAGTGTGGCCGCACGTTGTCCTAGACTTCCGAAAAGTGGATTTATCCGCAGCGCAAAACGGCTCGCAGACGATTGTCGAGGCGCAGAACCTCAGCCGCCGCTACGGCGAGGGCGAGGCCGCGGTCAACGCGCTCTCCGATGTGACCGTGAGCTTCCCGGCTTCGCGCTTTGCCGCGATCATGGGCCCCTCCGGCTCGGGCAAGTCGACGCTGATGCACATCCTCGCCGGGCTCGATCGGCCCACGTCCGGCACCGTCCTGCTCGACGACGTCGATCTCACGGTGCTCGACGACAAGCGGCTGACGAACCTGCGCCGCGACAAGATCGGCTTCATCTTCCAGACGTTCAACCTGCTGCCCGTGCTCAACGCCGAAGAGAACATCCTGCTGCCGCTGTCGATCGCCGGGCGCCAGCCCGACCGCGCGTGGCTCGACCAACTCGTCGAGACGGTCGGGATCGGCGATCGTCTCAAGCATCGGCCGGCTGAGCTGTCCGGCGGACAGCAGCAGCGCGTCGCGATCGCGCGCGCGCTCGTCTCGCGCCCGGCCGTCGTGTTCGCCGACGAGCCAACCGGCAACCTCGACTCGAAAGCGTCCGGCGACGTGCTCGATCTGCTGCGCCACGCCGTCGACGACTTCGACCAGACCGTCGTGATGGTCACGCACGACGCGCACGCGGCGTCCTATGCCGATCGCCTGCTCGTGCTCGCCGATGGGCGGATCGTGCACGACACCCCGTCGGTCACGACCGACGAGGCGCTCGATCTGATGAAGGCGATTGGATGACGAGGACTCACCTCAGAGCACGCAGCGCCGAGCCGGCTCGCGGGGGACTGGCCGTCACGCGGAGGATCTGATGGCGCGGCTGATCCTCCGCGGCTTCCTGCAGCGCAAGCTGCGGGTCGCGCTGACCGCGATCGCGATCGCGCTCGGCGTGGCGCTGATGGCCGGCACGTACATCCTCACCGACACGATCAACCAGTCCTTCGCGGGGATCTTCAAGACGGCCGCAAAGGGCGACTCGGTCGTCGTCACGCCAACCGAGACGCTCGGCAACCAGACGCGCTCGGAAACCTCGCCGATCACCGAGCAGATGCTGGCGCGCGTGCGAGGAGTGCCCGGTGTCGCGAAGGCTGCCGGCGGGATCTTCACCACGGCGACGTTCCTCGACGTCAAGCACAAACGGCTGACGAGTGGCGGTGCACCGGCGTTCGTCGCCGGGCTCGTGCCGCCGCCGTTCGAGTCTTTCAAGCCGATCGAAGGCCGCTTCCCGCATGGACCGAACGAAGTCGCGATCGACCAGGCGACCTCCGAACGCTCGAACCTGAAGGTCGGCGGCGCGATGCTCGTGGCCGGCCGCGCCCCTGCCAAGCGCTACGCGATCGTCGGCATCGTCAAGTTCGGTGGCGGCGAATCGTTTGGTGGCGCCGGAGCGGCCGTGCTGACGTCGACCGAGGCACAGCGCGTCGTCGGCGAAGTCGGCCGCTTCGATCAGATCGACGTCGCTGCCGCGCCAGGCGTGACTCCAGCTCAGCTGCAAGCGAGCATCCGCGCCGTGCTGCCGCGCACCGTCGATGTGCGCACGGGTGCCCAGCAGGCTGCAAAGAACACGTCGGACCTGGAAGAAAACCTCAGCTTCCTGCGGACCTTCTTGCTCGTGTTCGCCTACGTCTCGCTCGTAGTCGGCGCGTTCATCATCTTCAACACGTTCTCGATCACCGTCGCCCAGCGTGCGCGCGAGTTCGGGCTGCTGCGGACGCTCGGTGCCTCGCGCGCGCAGATCATGCGCGAGGTCGTCGCCGAAGGCCTGCTGCTCGGCGTCGTCGGGGCCGTGCTCGGGCTGTTCGCCGGGATTGGACTCGCGCCGGCGCTCGATCAGCTTTTCAAGGCGTTCGGCGCCGACCTGCCCGACAGTGGCACCGTCCTCGAGACGCGCACAATCGTCGTCTCGCTGCTCGTCGGCATCGTCATCACGGTGCTCGCCGGGTTGCAGCCGGCGCTACGTGCCACGCGTGTGTCGCCGCTGGCGGCGATGCGCGAGGGCGTCGGAATCCCGCCTCGTCCGCTGCCCACACGCAAAGCGCTGATTCTGCGTTTCCTGCTCGGTCTGATCGTCGTCGTGTTGCTCGGTCTTGTGATTGGCGGCGCCTCGCTGCCCGTGCTGCTCGTCGTCTGGATCCTGCGCAGCGTGAGGCTGTGGGTGCGCCTGCGCCGTGGCGGCGAGCGCCCGGCACGGCACTATCGGATCGTTCCCGCGCTGGCACGTGCGATCGGCGCGCTCGTCGCCTGGCGAGGAGTTACCGGCAGGCTCGCGAAGGAGAACTCGATTCGCCAGCCCGGGCGCACGATGGTCACCGCTGCGGCGCTCACGGTCGGGATCGCGCTCGTCGCTTTCGTCTCGGTGTTCGCCGACGGCCTGAAGGCGACGATCAACCAAACGATCAGCCGCTCCTTTGCTGGCAACCTGATCGTCGAGAACTCGCAGGGCGGAGGCGAACAGCAGGGGATCCCCGCGGCGCTTGCGCCGGCTGTCGAAGGCGTACCCGGCGTTGCCCGCGTGGCGCCCGTCGCGTTCACCGTCGGGCGCCAGCAAGGCAGCAAGAGCAACGCGACGATCACGGCGATCGAACCGAGCACGTTCGCCAGCGTCTACAAGATCGAATGGCGCCAGGGCTCCGACGCAACGCTCGCCGGTCTGCCGGCTGGCGGCACGATCGCGAGCAAGAAATACGCCAAAGCGCATCACCTGCGCGTCGGGCAGGCGATCTCCGTGCTGACGCCCGCGAACCGGCACGTGACGCTGAAGGTGCTCGGCATCGTCAAGGAAGAATTCGGGATCCTGCAGGACCTCACGATCGCGCTGCCGCTCGCGCGCTCGGCGTTCGGCCTGCGCGAAGACGCATTCGACTTCGTCGCGTATAAGCTTGGCGCCGACAACGCGACCGTGCAGCCGGCGATCGACAAGCTGCTCACCGCCCAGTTCCCACAGGCGCGCTCACGCACCGGGCAGCAGTTCAAGGACGAACAGGCCAAGCAGGTCAACACGCTGCTGACCTTGATCTACGTGCTCCTCGCGCTGTCGGTGATCGTCTCGCTGTTCGGCATCGTCAACACGCTGATCCTGTCGATCTTCGAGCGCACGCGCGAGCTCGGGATGATGCGCGCGATCGGCACCTCGCGCAAGCAGGTACGCCAGATGATCCGCTACGAGTCGGTGATCACCTCGCTGATCGGTGGCGTGCTCGGCCTCGTGATCGGGGTCGTAGCGGCGCTGCTCGTGGCCGTGCTTGCGCTCTCCGGATCGGGCTATGTGATCGCGGTCCCCGTCGGCACGCTGATCGTGCTGCTGGTGATCGCCGCGCTCGCCGGCGTGATCGCCGCGCAGCTACCGGCTCGGCGAGCGGCGCGCCTGGATTTCCTCAGCGCGGTCACCTCCGAGTAGCCACGATCACGCTCCGCGCGGCTAAGCTGCCAGGCGATGGCAGCCACCGCCCCAGAGTCGACCGACCCCGAGCTTCAGGCGACCGCCTGGGATCTCGAACCGCTCGTCGAAGGCGACGGGCCTGACGGCGTAGAGCGCCGCCTTGCTGCTGCGCTCGAGCGCGCCCAGGCCTTCGCCGGACGCTACGCCGGAAAGCTCGCCGAGCTCGACTCCTCCGGCCTGCGCGAGGCGATGGGAGAGCTCGCTGCGATCTATGACCTCGTCGGACGCGCCGGTGCCTACGCGTCGCTGCGCTTCTCGACCGACACCGCCGACCCGGCGATCGGCGCGCTGCTGCAGCTCGCGCAGGAGCGCGGCACTGCGATCGAGACGACGCTCTTGTTCTTCGAGCTCGAGTGGGCCGAGCTCGACGATGCGCGCGCCGAGCAGCTGCTCTCAGGCGATGGCCTCGACTTCTGTGCGCACTACTTGCGCAACGTGCGCCGCTATCGCGAGCACCTGCTCTCAGAACCGGAGGAGAAGATCCTCTCCGAGAAGTCGCTCACAGGAGCAGGCGCTTGGACGCGGCTGTTCGAGGAGCTGACCTCCGCGATCAAGGTCGAGCTCGGCGGCGACGGCGCCGCGCCGGTCGCGCTCGACGTTGCGCTCAGCAATCTGCAGCAGGGCGACCGTGAGCTTCGGCGCACGAGCGCCGAGGCTGTCACAGCCGCGCTCGCGCCCGGCCTTCGCACGCGCGCGTTCCTGTTCAACACGCTGCTCGCCGACAAGGGCATCGACGACCGGCTGCGCCACTACCCGCACTGGCTCGCCGCGCGCAACGTCGCCAACGAGGCCAGCGACGAGTCCGTGCGCGCGCTGATCGAGGCCGTGCGCGGGCGCTATGAGATCCCGCGCCGCTGGTACCGGCTGAAGGCGCGCCTGCTCGGCGTCGAGCGGCTCGCCGACTACGACCGGATGGCGTCGGTCACCGAAGACGAGGTCAGCTTCTCGTTCTCACAGGCTCGCGAGATCGTGCTCGACTGCTACTCCTCCTTCTCGCCCGAGCTTGGCGATGTCGCACGCGCGTTCTTCGACGAGCAGCGGATCGACGCGCCCGTGCGCCCGGCCAAGCGCGGTGGCGCGTTCTGCGCCTCCGCGGTCCCGTCCGTCGAGCCGTATGTGCTGCTCAACTACACCTCGCGCCGCCGCGACGTGCTGACGCTTGCGCACGAGCTCGGCCACGGCGTGCACTTCTCGCTCGCCGCGCGTCAGGGCATCTTCCACCAGGGCACGCCGCTGACGCTCGCCGAGACGGCCTCCGTGTTCGGCGAGACGATCGTCTTCGAGCGCCTGCTCGGCGAGGACTCCTCGCCGGCTTCGCGCCTCGCGTTGCTTGCCGAGAACCTCGAGGACACGATCGCGACCGTCTTTCGCCAGGTCGCGATGAACCGCTTCGAGGACCTCGTGCACACGGCGCGGCGCGAGGAGGGTGAGCTGTCCGTCGATCGCTTCGGCGAGCTATGGGCCGAGAGCCAGGAGGAGCTACTCGGTGACTCCGTCGAGCTGACCGACGGCTACCGCTCGTGGTGGTCCTACATCCCGCACTTCATCGGCTCGCCCGGCTACGTCTACGCCTACGCCTACGGGCAGCTGCTCGCCCTCTCGGTCTTCGAGCGCTACGAGCAGACCGGCTCCGAGCTCGTGCCGAAGTACCTCGAACTGCTTGCCGCCGGCGGCTCGAAAAGCCCTGAGGAGCTAGGCAAGCTCGTCGGCATCGATCTCGCCGACCCCGGCTTCTGGGAGTCCGGGCTCGACCTCGTCGAGCGCCAGCTGCGGGAGGCCGAAGCAGCCGCCGAGGCGTCAGGTCGCTTGTAGCGAGTGCCGCGAGCGCTGTAGGGTGCTCGCCAGATGCGCCTGAAGCCCGGCCCCGATGACCTGCTCGAGCGGGTCGGCATCTCGCTCAACCTCGCGCCGCTGCCCGGCGCATACGCGATGTACGGGATGGTCGCTGGGCGCGTCGTTGGCGTCGCGCAGCGCCTCGGCATCTTCCGGCAGCTGCTGAGCGGCCCCGCGACCGCTGGTCGCCTCGCCGAGCAACTCGAGCTGCAGGTGCCCGGTACACGCTTGCTCTGCGAGAACCTCGCGGGGCTCGGCATCCTCGAGCAGGACGGGCACGCGTTCTCGCTGCCGAAGCGCTCGCGCAAGTGGCTCGACCCCGCCTCTGAGACCTACGTCGGCAGTTGGATCGAGCACACGACGACCTACTGGGAGTGGTACGGCGACCTCGAGCGGATCGTCCGCGACGGCGGCAGCTTCGAGATCCATCGCGAGAGCGCCGAGGACGAGGACTACTGGCGGCTCTACATCACTGGGCAGTACGAGCTCGCGCGGCTCTCGGCCGGTGAAGTCGCCAAGGCGATCAAGCTCGGCGATCGGCCGACGGCATTGCTCGATGTCGCCGGCGCGCACGGCTGGTTCTCCGCCGAGCTCTGCAAGCGCCACGAGACTTTGCACGCGACAGTGCTCGACCTGCCCGGTAGCGCGCGTATCGGGCGCGAGATCATCGCCAAGGCCGGCATGAGCGACCGCGTTGAGCACCGCGACGGCGACATGTTCGAGTCAGTGCTCGGTGGCCCCTACGACGGCGCGCTGCTGTTCGACATCATCCATCACCTCTCTGCCGAGCAGATCGTCCTAGTCCTGAGCCGGATTCGCGCCGCGATGAAGCCCGGCGCGACCGTCGCCGTGCTCGACATGTTCCGCTCCGACGCCAAGCGCCAGCGAGCCTCCGCTGCTGCGCTCGGGCTGTTCTTTCATCTGACGTCAGGCGCCGATCTGTACAGCCCCGACGAGCTCGCCGGGTTCTTCTCCGAGGCCGGGTTCAGCGCTCCGAAGCGCACGAAGATCCGGCGGATTCCCGATCAGGAGCTGTTTCAGGCGCAGGCTGCTTGAGCGCTGGGCGTCTGAAGCGTGGGCGCATGTCGCTCTCGGAACGTACAATGATGCAGTCGGCAGGTGCTCTGATAATCGGAGCTATTCACGATGCACGGACAGCTCACTGTCATAGGTGGTGATTTGGCGTGCCGTCTCGACCGTGCCGACGAATCACGCATCCCTCTTGATGACGGAGGGCTCGAGCGCGTCGAGGGGTGGAACGCGGCCTATCGATTGGCCGTCGAGCACGACGACGTAGGGTCGCTGCTCGAGGTTGGTCGCGAGATGCTCGGCTGGCTCGATGGCGGCGGATGGGCGCGAACGTGGCTGCGCGGCACCGGCCCCCGCTGGCTGGAGATCTCCGCCGAGCGTGACGACACCGACCTTGTGCGGTTGACGCTCGAGGCCCCGTGGGAGTTGCTCGCGGACGACCAGGGCTTCTTGGCGGCCGATCCCACACAACCGTTGGTTGTGGTTCGCGCCATCGGCAGGGGCGCGGGCGACGAGCCGACGCAGCCGGCGTTTCGTGACCTGGCGCTGATGTTCATGGCGGCTTCGCCCGAGGGGCAGGTAATGCTCGACTTCGAGGTTGAGGAGGCCGCGATCCTCGCCGCTACCGACTCGCTCGACGTCCAGGTCGTCGTCGAGGAGAGCGGATGCGCGACGTTCCTCAAGGATCGCCTGGGCAGGGAGGGGCCGTTTGACGTAGTGCACGTCTCCTGTCACGGCGGGATGCAGGATGACATCCCCGTTCTCGCGTTGGAGACGCCCGAGGGTGAGCTTGAGCTTGTGAACCCCGGTGACTTCGTAGGGGCGCTCGGCGAGGGTAAGGCGAGCCTCGTGTTCGTGTCCGCGTGCGGCACCGCCGAGTCGGGAGCTGGTTTCACCGAGCCGTTCGTCCGCGCATTGGTGAGATCGGGGGTGCGTAACGTCCTTGGCTGGGACGGATCGGTCTATGATTCTGATGCCACTCAATTCACCCGCGCGTTCTATCGCGAGCTCTCCGGATACGCGTCAGTGCCCTTCGCGGCTTCGGCTGCGCGACGCGAGTTGTTGCGCGCGAATCTCGACGACGCGAGCAGGGGTCGCCACTGGCATCTCGCACGTGTCTATGCGGGGGTTGGCGGGACCGGGGCTTGTTGCGGTCCGGGTCAGTCCAAGCGACGTATCCGAAGGAACGTTGGCTACAAAGAGTTTCTCGACAAGGCTGGCAGCCGTGTCCCGGTCGCGACCGCGCGAGAGTTCGTCGGCCGACGCAGGGAGGCGCAAGCGGTGCTACGTGCCTTCCGTGATCCCGGAACGACGGGTGTGCTCATCACGGGAATGGGCAACATCGGGAAGTCGAGCCTCGCGGCGAGGGTCGCCAACCGCATGCCACGGCACCGCACGGTGGTCGTCTACGAGCAATACGACGGCATGGCTGTCTTCGAGCAGCTGCTTTCCGCGCTCCCAGCGTCCGAGCGCGCCGCTTGCGAGCGAACGTGGCGCGGGCAGATCGCCGAGGATGGCGGCAAGGTCGGACGCGCCCTGGAAGAAATGCTCGAGCAGCAGTTCGACGCAAAGCCGATCTTGCTCGTGATCGACGATCTAGAGCAGATCCTCGATCCTCCACGCCCTGGCCAATCGCGCACGCCGGTCGCCGATGCGCCGGGGGCCGCCGACACATGGCGAGCCCCCCTACGCGGAGTCCTGCGCGCATTCGCCTCTGCCGTGACGGACTCGCGGCTGCTTCTTACTAGTCGTTACGACTTCACCATGCCCGACGGCCGAGGGCGAGACCTGGCCGATGGACTCGAGCCAGTGCGGCTTCCGCCGATGAACAACGAGGACCGAGCCAGGCAGTGGCGAGCCGCCGAGTCCTCAGCCGACCGGCTTGATCTTAACGAGGAAGCGCGCCGGCTTGTGGTCCGCGCACAGCTAGAAGCGGGGGGCAACCCCGGCTTGCAGGAGATCCTATGCCGGCCGCTGCTCTCAGGTGAGCTCGCCGCCGCCCACGCCGCGATCGAGGCGATCGCCCATTGGAAGGCCTCAGGCGAAGTACCCAGCGACGACAGCGAGGCTCAGGAGTTCTTTCGGAGGGTTAGCTTTGAGACCTACCGCGACGCCTTGAGCAAGCAAGAGCTCGCTCAGCTACGGGCGGCGACGGTGTTCAGCGAAGGATTGCCCGCACCGATGGCTGCGCTCGAAGAGTCTGGGAGCGCGTTGGGTGTCCGCGACCCCGCCGCCTGCCTGCGACGGCTGGTGGCCCTCGGCTTGGTCGATGATTTGGGCCAGGTGCGAGGAGAGCGCACGTCGCAGGCGGCCGTGAACCCGCTGGCCCGCACACTGGGGGGGCGGCCACTGAGTGACGCCGAGCAGGGTCGACTAGCCGCCGCCGTGCTTACTGCGATCGAAGACGCCTGGCGCGACGAGAGCGGAGAGTTTCCGCTAGATGCACGCGGCGCTGAGGCGGCGCGACTTGCGCTCGCCGGCGACGCTGTCGCTGAGGTACTCGACAGCGCCGGCTATGCCGCGGGCGTGTTCCTGTTTCGCGTTCAGCAGAACGCGCGGGCCGCTCTCGAGGTCGTGCAAGCGGTGCTCACGAAGATCGACACGCAGGGGGGCGCTCCACGCCCGCGCCTCTTGAGGCTTGCCGCCGATTGCGCTGAGAGAGTCGGCGAGAATGTGCTGCGTGTGACCCTGCTCGAACAAGGACTGCACATGAAGTCGACCGAGCGAGTCGACTTGGCGCTTATCTTGGGAGAGCACGCTGTCGCTACTCTCCAGCAGCAAGGTCCCGAGCGAGCCCTCGCGACGCTGTTCGACGTACTCGCCACATTTGACGAAGCCGGAGCCGTCCGCGAGCGGGCTCTCACGATGGGCCAGATCGCGGACATCCTGCAGCAGCGCGGCGACACCGACGAGGCGCTGCGAATCCGCCGCGAGGAGGAGCTGCCCGTCTATGAACGGC
>Ga0208589_1001287_pt1 | contig 10630 bp, 5 predicted proteins | sample NGESurshal092012_2_FD_184486 | JGI IMG/M metagenome (GOLD analysis project Ga0208589, IMG submission 184486) | Arctic peat soil microbial communities from Barrow, Alaska - NGEE Surface sample F53-2 shallow-092012 (SPAdes) | ecosystem: Environmental > Terrestrial > Soil > Wetlands > Peat ... | reverse complement strand
CCAGCAGACCCCGCAGAAACGTCCGCATGAGCAGGTGCTCGTTGAAGAAACCGGCGTTCTTGACGCTCTCGCCCGCACCCACCACCGAAATCTTCATCAACCGGCGCACGCTATTGCGCCGCATCGCGTCCACAATATTGTGTGCCGCGCTCGTTTCCATCGTCGTCACTCTCCACGGCGTCTTGCCGCCCAGCGCGTCGATCACCGCGTCCTGTCCGGCGACCGCAATGTCGACCGCGGCCGCGTCCAGCACGTCGCCCGCAACAACTCTGACGTTCGCCTTCTTGTACTGCGCGGCGCCGCGCACGAAAGCCGTCACCTTATGTCCGGCCACCAGCGCCTCATTTACCAGCGCTTCTCCGCTCTTGCCCGCTGCTCCAATCACTAGAACTTTCATCGCATCCTCCTTTTGCCTCGTATTTGTCCGCCCATCCAAATGAGCGACCTGACGATTAGAGGTCTATGTTAACCAATGGTTGCAACATAATCATTGGTTGTTGACGATGGTCGTAAATTAACAGTCGGTTGTAAAAATCGCCCAAAGGGACTAAGCTATTGAAGTGACATCCACATCGCCAAGTCGTCGGGTAGAGCGCAAGGAGAGGTTACGGGGCGAAATCCTTGCGGCTGCCAGCACAATGTTTGCCGATCGCGGCTACGAAGCCGTGACGCTTCGCGAGATTGCTAAAGAGATCGGCTATACGCACGCCGTGATTTACCAGCATTTCCCCGACAAGTGGCACATCCTTGCCGAGTTGAGCAGCGAGACGATCGGGCTGATGGTTCAGAACTTCGACGCGATTGCCGCGAAACATCTTGCACCGAAAGAGCGTCTTTTTGCGACTTCACGCGGCTTGATTCAATTCTGCATTGCCCATCCACAGCAGTTCCGCAACGTCTTTTTCGGGCCTGAGAACCGCAACGGCGTCCGCGCTGGACAATACATTGACGACATTGGCAGGCCGTTGTTCGGACGTTTCGTGCAGCTTTTCTTCGATGTTGTCGAGGAGGAAGGATTGCCGAATAGGAATGACACGGTGGTAGCCCACACCTGGTGGTTTACGATCTTTGGCCTCGCCACACTCATGGTCATCCAAGGGGTTGTGCCTGACTTGCCTGACCAGACTCTTGTGGTCGAGCAGACGATCGCAACGCTTTGGGCGGGCGTTCAGGCCGTTCCGCGATTGCCAAAGAGTGCAATCTCTAAGCGATCCGGCCGATCCAGTGCCTCAAAGCAATAACAGCTTCTATCTACTTAGGAGCTGTTGGAGGTAACTGTGAGGAGTGCGAAGATCCGAACGCTATGAAGTATTGAGACAGGTCGTCGAAGATGAAACGCAATCAAAGCATGTGCATGCAAGATCCATAGGCCTTGATCGCTTAAGCACCCCGGCATTCGATTGGTAATGCTAAGTCGGCTTCTCGTCAGGAGCGCCAAATCTGACGAAATCTCCCTTGTGGGCGAGAGGGCGGGCTCAAATCTAAGGAGTAGACCTCTGCCCTAGCAGAATTGGCCAATTTTTCGGCCCTAAACCTCTGCCGAGCAACGGCAGCTGTCACCTTTGGTTAAGACTGCTGCTGTGCAACGGCAACCGTCGCGGTTGCCTGACCATTGCCATTGCAGGGCAGAGGTTTGTAACCAAGAAGCAGAGGTCGATGAGGGTGCTGAAGGTTTGCCTAAGGAATTTATCAATGACTTACAGTGCTTTTGGTAGCCAAGGGTGCTCATGAATTCAATGAGATACCGACCAAAAGCACTTCTGTCACGGCATGGCGCATGTAGAACTATGGCTCGAACGCAGGCCGCTCTGGCTGTCGGCGGCGGTCATCGTTGTGCCGATAGCGCACGTGGTGATCGGTCTGCTGCGCAGGCGGTCGCAGGCCAGGCTGGAGGATGGCGATGAGATCGAAAGCGAGTTCCAGTTGTTAGGACTTGGCATGGACTAGAGGCGGTTATGAACTTCGGTTGAGTGTATTGTGACTTTGCCCTGGAGAACGATCGCACGGCCGTGACGCCATTTCGGGCCGTGCAGTGCGTTGATGGGACCGGGCAAACGCAGGAGGCCAGCTTCATCCAGGAGTGACCGTTTCTTTATGCGCAATTGAGCTCACGTGATAGAAGTAATTCAGGCAGATGATGGAAGGGATCAAGGCAAAGACAAAGCGTTTCATACCTTCATGGTCGGCTGCCAGGGTAGCTGCTCTGATGTTGTTGCTCGGGGCGGCAGGTGTGTCCATGGCGCAACGGTCCCCGATTCGTCTTGGGCGGCTGCAAACCGGCGCCGTGGTATCGTTCGTCCGCTCGGGCTCCGGCGAGTTTGGCATGGTAATCGCAGGATCGCCCGCGCCGCGCATCACGCAGCCGAACCCCGCAAAGATTGAACTGTATCGAGCCGCGGACGACATCCGCGAACTGGCCGCGGGCTACAAGACGGTTCGGCGTACGTCATCCGGGGTCGAGGCCGTGGCGGAAATCGCTGCGCCCGGCGGTGTCACCTTCCGGGTGCATGATCTCTGGAGCGTCAAGGGTGCGACGCTTGCCTTGCGGCGAGAGGTGACGGTGAAAGGCAGCTCGCCGGGCGGCTTTGATTCCTTGATCGACTTCGCCGTCGACCGGACGATCGGCTGGCCGGACATAAACTTCATGGCTCCCGGCGTGATCTACGGCGATCCTACATTTGATGGCAGCCGCTCGCCCGGAGGCACCCTGAATTACGCCGCGCGGCGGTTGCTGCTGCGCGAGGACATTCTGCCTGCGCCTCTTCTCGCGCTCTCCTTCCAGAACGGCACATCTATTGCGATGCTCGATCCGAAGCCGCGCGGCGACACAACGGAAGAAGAATCGAAGCTCACTCAGTTGGTGATGATCGACCCGCGCATTCAGTTCGGAGCGCTGGGTGCCTGGCAGGCCGAGGATGGCGCCATTGATTTCGGCTTTCGCTATCCCGGCACCGTCAGCGACTTCGGCGGCCGCCGCGCTGTTCCCGTCAAGCCAAGATGGGTGCGCCGCTACCATCCAGTCACCGACGGCTTCATCCATAGCTACCAGGTGCAGTTCCGCTTCGGAAGCAATGAGTCCTTCCGCGATGTGACGCGCGACGCCTGGCGATGGGCATGGGTGACGCTCAATCCGCCGGTCATGAATCTCGACGTGAACCTCGTGCGTCGGGTATTGATCGATCATCTGGAGGCGCACGCCGCCACCATAGATGGCCGTACGGGCATCCCATTCGTCCTCTCCACCATGGTCGACAAGAAGCAGTGGAACTGGACCATGATTGCGATGGGCTTTGTCGGCAAGAACCTGGAGTGCGCGAACCAGTTGTTGATTGAAGGCGATCGAGATCCTTCTGAGCGCGGCCAGAAGATGCGGCAGACCGGCCTCGCCATCATCTCTTCCATGATCCAGGTGCTGCCGACCGTGCCTCTGCAGGGGACGGGATACGATCTGGCGACAGGCAAGCCATGGGACCACATCTGGGTCGCGCCCTGGCTACGAAATGCTACCGAAGACATGACCGCCCTGATGCGCGCCTACCAGCGCGAACTGGCGCTGGGCCGTCCTCATCCGGAGTGGCTCACGTGGGTGAAGAACTACTCCGACTGGCTGCTGCTCCAGCAACGCCCCAACGGATCCTATCCGCGCCGCTGGAAGCCGGGTAGCGATGAGGTCGCGGAAGCAACGGGAACAGGAAGCTACAACGTGGTTCCGCTCTTCGTGCTGATGACCAAAATTACGGGCAACCCGCAGTATCAGGCTGCGGCGACGCGTGCAGCAGAATACGTATGGTCGACATGGGGAACGCGCGGTCTGTTCATCGGCGGCGCCAGCGACAACCCCAACATCACCGACAAGGAGGCTGGCATGCTCAGCCTCGAAGCCTACCTCAGTCTCTATGACGCGACCAAAGATCCCAAGTGGCTGGAACGCGCCAAAGCAGCGGGGAACTTTGCCGAGAGCTGGATCTACATCTGGAACGTTCCGATGCCGGTCGACGCGGACAACGCGCAGCTCCATTGGAAGAAGGGCGTCCCGACCGTGGGACTGCAGGGCATCACTGCGCTCAACAGCGGCAGTGTGGATGAATATCTGTCATGGGCGGTCTCGTCCTATGCTCGTCTCTACAACGACACCAAGGACCCACACTATCTTGCGGTAGCCCGCATTCTGCTGATGGACACCAAATCCATGGTTGCCCTCCCAGGGCGGCAGTACGACATGAAGGGCATCGGCTGGCAGCAGGAAAACTGGCGGCTAGGACCGGGGCCTTCTGGCCGTGGCGTAGGATCGCACCGCTTCTGGCTGCCCTGGATCTCGGCAAATCACCTGCACGGAATCAACGCGCTTCAGGAGTACGATCCGGCTTTGTTCAAGCAGCTCTCCGCCCCGCCGACTTACCCTGGCAAGACGGACAGATCGAACTGAGACTGTCTCCGCTTGCGCGGTGACAATCCGGCTCCATCAATGGATTTGGCACTCCTTCTCCAGTCTCAGCCCAAGGTTGTATGTGAAGGTGCGGATACCGGAGATTGATCGCGGTTTGCGCGATGCGGGGCATGAGGTCCTGGCGGAACGACAGCTTTTTTTGGCAGATGCACAACTGATGAAATCGGCTGCAGAAGCGATCCCAAAATGACTTTATGTCCCCCAATTCAGCATGATTTATGGCGACAAATTATGGCTTGCCCCGTGCCTGCGCGGCGATGTGTCGACTCAGGCGAATGTAGTAGGATTGGGCATCTGTTTTCAAGCCACTCAGAAAGCTCTAGAGGAAGTCATTCGAATGCTGAGCAGCACGGTAAAGTCTGTCACACTAGCTTTTTTGTTGTTCCTCGGTATCTCAGCAGCAGCCCAAACCGCACCGGCCAAAGACAGCAGCGGAGCAGCCGATAAAGCAGTCGCGGAAAAAGCTCTGCGGATCGTGGTCAACATTCATGGTTCATGGACGCAGATGCCGGGGAATATCGCGACGAGGCGGATGTCGGCCGGCGCTCTGATCGGCAATGGAAGCGTCGGTGTCGCGATTGGAGGCACCGCGGACAAGCAGGAATACTGGGTGGGGCGGGATGATTTCTGGAGTGTGCAACGGGGAAAGATTATGCCGATGGGGCGGCTGGAGCTCAGCTTTCCATCGCTCGCTGGAGCGACGGCACACCTGCAGGAGAATATCGGGCCTGCTGATGTGACGGGTATCTTTGCGGCCGGATCGTCGCAGCTGAAGTCGCGTGCGTGGGTCGATTCTGACAAAAATTACTTCTTTGTCGAGCTTGAAAATCCAGGGACAACGGCGCTGGATGTAAGTGCCGCCTTGCTCGATGGCTTTGGGCAGGACGATCGCGAGACGCTTGGCGGTGTGACGGGACAGGTGACCTGGCAGCGTGTCTCCCCGGAAGTGGTGCACGCGACCATCGGCGGCCCGAACGACGGCAAGGCTACCACCTTGGATGCCGACGTGCGATCGCTGCAGATATTCGGCAATACTCCAGCCAGCCCCAACAAGAAGCCGCTCTATGCGTGGAACTCGCCGAGTGGCCTGGCAGGCGGCGCCGAGGCGAAGCCGGGACAGGCGTTCTCCTGCGGCAACATCATCATGCCGGAGCGACACTTTACGGTGCGCGCATCGATCAACCTGGACCTTGCAAACGGGGATGGCGTCATCTTCTCCTCGATCAGCCAACGCTGGAAGATGCAGCAGCAAGATCCCACGGATCCTCTGGGCAATGTTCGCGGACACGATACGGGCAGACCGCAGGGAGCCGAGGCAGGACTGCTGATCTATCTCTCGCACGGACGGCTGGCGGCGAACTTGAATGGGACGGTGCTTATCGCCAACCGTCCGGTTCCGCTGCAACAATGGACGACGGTTGCGGTGACATACGACGGCATGAAGATGACGCTCGTGGTAAACGGCAAGCCGGTGGGCGAGACGACCAACTTCCCAACTGCAGCCCAGGTGATGGGACCGAAGTGGGAGTGGGCAGCAGCGCATCCGGGCGATACGCGGATTCCGTTCGCCGGTATCGCTCCTGAGGGGGTTCTGGCGACGCGCGTCATAGGGGCGCAGGTTCATGGCGAAGACGGAGACCTGCGGTTCCAGGTTCCTGCCGGAGGGAAGGTGATTCTGGCGGTTGCCGCGACAGATGACCGCGATGCGGCAGGTTACTTCCAGTCGTCGATCTCCGACCTGCAACGGGCGACGGCTGAGACGGTTGCGGCTGCATCGTCGCGGCATTTGGCGTGGTGGCGGAATTTCTGGTCCAAATCGTTTGTCGAGATTCCCGACAAAACCGTTCAATCCTGGTGGTACGGATCGCTCTATGTGCTGGCGTCCTGCAGCAAGACTGGCAACGTCGCCCCCGGGCTGTGGGGCAACTGGATCACGTCGACCGACGTAGGGTGGCAGGGCGATTACACATTGGACTACAACTATCAGGCGCCGTTCTGGGCTGCGTTCCCGACCAATCACGTCGACCTGGCCGACTCCTATGACGCCCCGATTCTGACGTGGATGGAGCGCGGACGGGGGCTGGCGAAGGAGTTGAACGCGAAGGGACTGGTGTACTACACACATCTAGCACCCTCACCGGGGTGGAGCGCGGACAACTTCCGTGTCTTGGACCAGAAGAGCGATGCCCTTTTTGCGGCGGTCAACTGTGTGCAGCGTTGGCGCTATACGCGCGATCCCGCCTACGCGCGAAAGATGTGGCCGTTTCTCACCGGGGTTGCCGAGTTTTGGGACCATGATTTGAAACTTGTGAACGGGCGTTACCAGGATCTGAACGATGCCGAGGACGAGCATCTGTGGGGCCCGGCGGACGACGTGAACCCGGCGACCGTGATCGGCTTCCTCAATATGCTATATCCCGCCCTGATCGACATGAGCGCGCAGCTAAAAGTGGGACAGGACCAGCGCGCCACGTGGAAGGAGGTCATGTCGCATCTGAGCCCGCTGCCGATCGCTCCGGCGAACAGCGTCGCAGCTATTAGAGATGCGGTCGGCAAGCCAATTCCCGCCGACAAGATGGTGATACTCGAGAGCGAGCGGGGAATGCAGTGGGTGAACATCAATCGGGGCGATCGCTTCTCGGCCAATCCCCCTGTCTCCATCCAAGGCTCATCGGCCGGCATGAACTCCCTGCAGGTGGTCTTCCCTGCCTGGAATGTGGGCCTCGAGAGCAGTCCGGAACTGAGGCAGGCGGCCGTGAACACGGTGGACTACACGCGGCTTTGGTACGACTCCAACAACACCTCCAACTTCTATCCCGCTGCGGCTGACGCCGGTTACGATCCGGATTCCATTCTTCAACACCTGAACTTGCTGGTTACGCACATCGGCTATCCGAACTTTGCTTACAGGTTCGGCGCGGGCGGGGTGGAGAACGAAGCCACCGTTCCCACGACCATTGCGGCCATGCTGCTGCAGAGCTACCAGAAAAATATCCACGTGTTTGCCAACTGGCCGACAAACCAGGATGCCTCCTTCGGCAATCTGCTTGCGGTGGGGGACTTTTTGGTTTCGAGTAGCATCTCCAATGGCAAGATTGGCGATTTGCGGATCGTCAGCCAGCGCGGTGGTCGCTGTAACCTGGCCAATCCCTGGGGACCTGACCAGGCGGTAAAGGTACAGATTGCGGGCGCGGCGAGCAAAGTGCTGCATGGAGCTGTGCTAACCATGGCGACACGGGCGGGTGAGGAAATAACGCTTTCACCTGCGGCGAACTGAGGACCGTGGCCTCTTCAGTCCGGCAGTGAAGAGAGCGCGGAGCATCGAGCCGCTGAGAGAAAGCGACGGACCGCCGTGCAGCCGGCAAGTTTGTAACCTGAGGTTGAAAGCGGGCAAGAAGGAGAAAGCCGAATGAAGCGCAGAGAGTTTCTGAAAAATGGCACGCTGGCGGCGGGACTGGCGACATCTCCCGGATTCCTTGCGCCGATCCTGGGAAGCGAACCAGGTTCTGCTCAGATGATCGGCAAAGCCACTAAAGGCGCTCAGACGCTGCAGGAGATACGCTCTGCGAGGTATCTAAGCCGGGTGCGCGGGGACAAGCTTCTACCCAAGCCGCCTGTTCAGGCTGCTTCGACCGTTGGCGGGGTGAAGATCGAACCGATGCCGCTCGAAGAACGCGTGCGGCGCAATATCGTGCCGCGGCGGGGCTTCTGCAGTATCACGCCTGCCAGTGATGCTCTGCTGCTCTCCGGCAACGGCCCCATTAGCATTGATATGTCGTGCAATCCGTATGCGGACCAGATCACGTTCCGCCACGAGAGCATCTTCATGCCGCATAGGCCTTCCGCGGCGCCCGACATCGGAGGCATATTCCCGCAGGTTAGGCAGATGCTGCTGGACGGGAAGTACCATGAAGCAGCGCAATTGGGCCACGACGAATGGCACAAGAAGCTCATCCCCTCGTCCCGCAGAAGCTTTGGCGGAGGCCCGGGATTTGTGATGCACCTGGATCTTCCCAGGAACCCCTCGATCAAGAATTATCTGCGCACGGTCGATTTCGAAAGCACCGAGGTGCAGGTCCACTGGACCGAGGAGCATGGTGAATGGGTGCGCCGGACCTTTGTCTCCCGGCCTGACAATGTCGTAGTGCAATGGCTTACCGCCCCGAAAGGACAATCGTTCAATGTGCGGATCACGCTCGGGCGGGCTGTGGCCGCAAGACGCGGCGGGTTCGGCCGGGGAGCCGGAGGCCTGTCGGGCACCGCGCGGGGGGCGACGCAATCAACGCCCGGCGGCGCGGGTCTACGCCGGGCGACTGGCGGTGGCGTCGGTCCACAAGGCGAATACCACCAGGATTTCAACGAGCAGAGGCTCATCTTCAAAGGCATTCTGGATCCCTCCATCAGCCAGCGCGGCTACGCCGGCGTAACCCGAGTGGTCCGCGAGGGCGGCTCGGCTCGGATGGAGGGCGACACGGTGGTGGTGGAGAATGCGGCGTCTGTGATGCTGCTGACGCGCCTCGAAGCTTTCTCCGAGTACAGCGAGGAGCAGGTGGAAGCGCTGCGGCAGGCTGTGGAATCGATCACGCCCGACTATCCGGCGCTGCTGGAGCGGGCGCGCAAGGTCCAGTCGGAGATGCTCAACCGAGTCACCGTGGACTTCGGCGGCGCTACGCAGCACGCCATGTCCTCCGAGGAGCTACTCTCGGACCAGCGATCGAGCGCCGGCCATTCGCCCGCATTTCTCGAAAAGCTGTTCGAGATGTGCCGCTACTGGTTCATCCTTACCAGTGGCAAGTATTGCAGCATGCAGGCGGAAACTAATGCCAACATCAATCTGCAGATTGCGCCGGGTGTGCAGGGTGACCACCGGGAAGGCATGGAAGCGTACTTCAACTGGATGGAAAGCCTGGTTCCGGACTATCGCACAAATGCAAAGAACATCTTTGGCATGCGCGGCACCCATTATGCCCTCACGCCAACCAAGGATTCCGGCGTCGAGACGATGTTTGACTACGCCGGTTCGACCGGCGAGATATGGCCGCATCCCTACTGGCTCTCCGCCGGGGGCTGGTGTGTCCGGCCATTCTGGGACCACTATCTCGTTACCGGGGACATGGATTTCCTGCGCCATCGCGTGGTGCCAGCATACAAAGATCTCGCGCTCTTCTACGAGGATTTCCTGACCATCACCGACAAGAATGGCAACTATATCTTCGCGCCATCCTTCTCGCCGGAGAACAACCCCGGCAACCTGAACCCCGGCTGCATGGCGGTGATTAACACCAGCATGGACATCTCAGTCTGCCGCGAGGTCTTAGGCAACCTGGTGGAGGCCTGCGAGCTTCTGGGCATCGAAGCCGATAGCGTGCCGAAATGGAAGGCGATGGTGGAGAAGCTGCCGCCCCATCTGCTGGAACCGGACGGCACTATGAAGGAATGGTCGTGGCCCACGCTGGGGGAGCGTTACGATCACCGGCACATCTCACATCTCTACGGCGCGTGGCCGGGAGACGAAATCGATCCGGACCGGATGCCCCGGCTGGCCAAGGCGGCGCTGATTGCAGACCGGCACCGCGTTCCCGAGCGACTGGCCGCGCATGGCCGTTGCCATCGTGCCCTGGTCGGGGCTCGTCTGAAAGACAGCTATTTGGTGGACACGGAGCTGCGTCAACTGATTGAGGAGGGTAACGTTGGATCGACGCTCCGCTGTTCTCACGACCCCTACGCCCCCCCCATGCCCGATGCACAAGGCGGGATTCCCCTCATCATGATGGAGATGCTGGCCTATTCGCGGCCCGGGGTCATCGAAGTGCTTCCTGCCCTTCCTCCGTCGCTCGCGAAAGGCTCCATGAACGGCATGCTGCTCCGCACCTTTGCCCGCCTCGACCAACTCTCCTGGGACATGCAAGCCCGCACCGTCAATTTAACGATTACATCGCTTAGAAAGCAGGACGTCACGTTGATAGCGCGGCAGGGGATCGAAACGGTTACCGCTTCTTTGGGAGCCTTGACTGCGAAGCCACAGCCGGGCAGCGCCACGTGCGATCTGCACCTGCCGCAAGGAAGGCCGGTGCAGGTGCAACTGAAGCTCGGACGGCGCAATCCGCAGGAGTGGGTCAATTGGGTCGCTTAAGGCTCGCAGAACACGAGAGGGAGTTATGAAGCGCAGAGACTTTTTAAAAA
>Ga0208589_1001284_pt1 | contig 10651 bp, 9 predicted proteins | sample NGESurshal092012_2_FD_184486 | JGI IMG/M metagenome (GOLD analysis project Ga0208589, IMG submission 184486) | Arctic peat soil microbial communities from Barrow, Alaska - NGEE Surface sample F53-2 shallow-092012 (SPAdes) | ecosystem: Environmental > Terrestrial > Soil > Wetlands > Peat ... | reverse complement strand
GCGCATCGCGGCCTGCTGCTCCTCGTCGGTGAAGGTCAGCCCCAGCGCACGCACGCCGGGGGCGACCAGGATCAGGTGACGGATCCGCTCCGGGTGCGCCGCCGCGTAGAGCAGGGCCACGTTCCCGCCCGCGGAGTGGCCGAGCAGGTCCATCCGCTCCAGGCCCAGCCCGGCCCGCAGCGCCTCCACATCCCGGGCGATGCGGTCACAGCGGTAGGCGGCCGGGTCAGCGGGCACCTCGCTGTCCCCGGTGCCCCGGATGTCGGGCAGGATCAGTTCGCGGGAGTGTCCCAGGCCACCAAGGTCACCCAGGTAGCGGGGGCTCCGGCCGGGGCCCCCGGGCACGCAGACCAGCGGGGGGCCGGATCCGGCCCGGCGGTAGGCCAGCCTCGCGCCGTCGTAGGAGGTGAAGTGCACGCCGTCCATCTTCCGCCGGGGGCCGCGGCCGGGCCAGGAAATTCGCGGTCAGCAGAGGACGGGGCGCGTTACTCGGGGGCACCCCGGGCGGTGAGGGCCGGGCCGGGTGACACGGCGGCCGGGCCGGGTGACACGGCGGCCAGGCCGGGGCCTCCCGGCGGCACCGGCGGGCACGGCCCGGCCGGGATGAGGGTGCGGAAGCCGCGCGATTCCAGGCCGTACAGCGGGATCTTCCACAGCGGCGGGACCCGTCCGGTCCGGGCCGCCGCCCGGACGTTGAGCCGCATCAGGCGGCGAGCGGCGATGAGGGCCAGTGCGGCCAGCGGCAGCTCCACGCACAGTGCCATCAGCAGGCTGACCAGGAAATCGCTGGTCCGCAGGTCCAGGGTGACGTCGAACCACGCATCGCAGCACAGCAGGGTGGCGAGCACCACCAGGCAGGCGATCACCAGCTGGCGGTGCCGCCAGCCGGCCCAGGCGGTGACCGCGAACGTGACCAGCAGCCCGGCGTCGAATCCGACCCAGGCGCCCCGCCAGTCGCCCGAACGGTAATACCGGGGCAGCGTGACCGCGAGCACGCCGATCCAGGCGGCCAGGACGAGGCAGCAGCCGATGATGGCGACGAGCGCGAAGACCCGGGTGCGCGGGCTCCCGGCCAGCTCTGACTCCGTGCGCGGGCCGGGCTCGTCGGGCGCACCGGGGCCGGCCTGCTCAGGAGGAGTAGCGTCCAGGTCCGCGAGGGCGCAGGCGAGTTCGGCTCGCTCGGCCGGGCTCATCTGGCGAAGCTCGTCCACATTTATCACGCGAGGTACCTCCCTAGCCGCTAACTACCCCGGGGCCCGCGTTACTTCCCATTCCGGCCCCTGTGGTTTTGCTGGGAGTTCACCGGGTGCTGTCGGCCAGAGCGGTACGCGGGCCGCGGACGCGGCGGCTGCGGTGGGAGATTGGGCGGGGCTGGCCGCGTCCTGCGACGGCCCTAGCCTGCGGAGTCCTGGGCTGCGGTGCCCTGGGCCGCGGCGTCCTGGGCGCTGGCCGCCGTGGCCTGCCCGCCCAGGTACCCGGACAGCTCGCTGACCGGAACCGCCGCCTGCGCGCCGCTGTCCATGTCCCGCACGGTGACCACGCCCGCTTCTTCCTCCTGGCGGCCGTAGATCAGCGCCCAGCGCGCGCCCTGGTCACTGGCCCACTTGAGCTGGCGGCCGAGCTTCCCCGACGAGCCCAGGTACACGCTGGAACGCAGGCCTGCCCGGCGCGCGTCCGCGGCGAAGGCGAACCCGCGGGGCGCGAACTCCTCCCCCAGGATGGTGACGGCCACGTCCAGCCGCCCGGCGCGGCCCGCGCGGGCGCCGTCGGGCAGCAGCAGCAAGATCCGCTCGATACCCAGCGACCCGCCGGTGCCCGGCACGTCGGGGCCCCCCAGCTGCTCGATCAGGTGGTCGTAGCGGCCGCCGGAGGAGATGGACCCGGGCACCCCGTCCGCCACGACTTCCCAGATCGGGCCGGTGTAGTAGCTCAGCCCGCGCACGAGGCGCGGAGTGAACTCGATGCGGTCAGCCGGGATCTGGGCCCTGACCAGCGAGAGCACCTCGTCGACCTCGTCCAGCCCGGCCGCGCCCTCCTCGCTCGACTTGAGCGCGGCCCGGATCCGCGCGTCCGCATCCGGGGCGGTCATGGCGGAGACCAGGTCCTCCGCGGTGCCGCTGGCCAGGCCCCGCCCGGTCAGCTCGGCGGCCACGTCCCGGGGGGCCAGCTTGTCCAGCTTGTCCAGGGTGATGAGCACGCCCGGGCCCAGCTCGCCAGGCACGCCGAACGCCTCCAGCAGGCCGGCCAGCACGTGCCGCGAGTTGAGCAGGAACCGGAAGTCCGGGACACCGAGCTCGGCCAGCGTGTCATGCACCGCGCAGATCACCTCCGCGTCGGCCAGCACCGAGGCCGTGCCGAGGGTGTCCAGGTCGCATTGCACGAACTCGCGGAAGCGGCCCCGCCCCGGCCGGTCCGCCCGCCACACCGGGCCCATGGCGTAACGCTTGTACGGCGTGGGCAGCTGGCTCCCGTAGGCGGAGGCGACCCTGGCCAGCGGAACCGTCATGTCGTAACGCAACGCCAGGTCCGCCTCGCCGGACGCCTCGTGCTCGCCGCGGCGGAGGATCTTGAAGATGAGCTTGTCGCCCTCTTCCCCGTACTTGCCCAGCAGCACGTCGAGACGCTCGAACGCCGGGGTCTGCAGCGGCTCGAACCCGTACCGCGAGAACACCGAGCGGATCACCGCGAAGGCGCGCTCCCGCTTCTCGACCTCGGCGGCCAGGAAATCACGTGTCCCCGACGGGGGATCGAACTGGGTTGGCATGGGTCCATGCTCCCCGACGAGAGCACCCCGCGTCACATCGATATCCGGGAGCCGGCCCCGCGCCGCCCCCGGCGGCGGGGGTGGCGCGTTAAATGTCCAGGCCACCGGGCCTGCCCTGGTAGCCTGGACGCCGTGTACTAGGACCAGCGGCCCCCGCTATCAGCGCCCCGAGCCGTAGCTGCCCTCGTCCTAGGAGTCTTCTGTGTCCCTCCCGCAGGTCGCTGACGCGACCGCGTCCTCTGCTGAGCTGACCCCGCCATCCGTGGCCGGGGCTGGTCCGGCTGTGGCCGGGCCTGCCCTGGCCGGGACTGATCCAGCCAGGCCCGTCGGGGCGGAGGCAGAGACGCCAGGCCAGCCGGACCGGGCCACCCCACGCCACGCGCTGAGCCTCGCGATCGTCCTGCAGGTCCTGATCTCAGCCGGGGACGGGCTGGCCATGGTCGCCCTGGCCAGCCGGGTGTACCAGACGTCGCACGCCTCGTGGGCGGTGGCAGCGGTCTTCCTCGCGGTGACGGTGCCGATCACGGCCCTGGCCCCCGCGGCGGGCATGCTGCTCGACCGCCTGTCGCCCCGGCCTGTCCTGGTGGCGGCGGCCGCCGCGGAGACGGCGGTGGCCCTGCTGCTGACCCGGCTCACCGGCACCGGGGCCATCCTCTGGCTCTCCCTCGGCTTCGGCGTCTGCGCGGCCCTGCTGCAGCCGGGCCTGAGCACCATCGTCCCGCAACTGGCGGGCCGGGCCGGGGTGACCCGGGCCAACGGTTACCTGCAGGCCGCGACGTGGGGCGGGTTCACCGTGGGCCCGCTGCTGGCCGGGGTCCTCACCGCGGCCGGCGGCACCGGCCTGGCGCTGGGCGCGGTCGCCGCGGTGTACGGCCTGGGCGCGATCGGCCTGCGCCTGCTCCCCCTGGCGTCCGGTCCCGCGGGCCTGGCCGGCGGGGCGGCGCCCGCGGGCACCCCGGGCGAGTCGGTTGGCCGGCAGCTCAGCGCCGGGCTGCGCTTCCTGCGCGCCGACCGTGAGGCCGGGCTGCTCGTGCTGGTGGTCGCGGTGATGGTGGCCTTCGGCAACATGGCCAGCGTGGCCGAGGTGGCCTTCGCCGAGGGAGTACTCAAGGCGGGCGCCTCCGGATACTCGGTGCTGGTCGCCGCCTGGACCGCGGGCATGCTCGGTGGCACGCTGTTGGGCGGCCTCGTGCGCCGCCGCGGCCTGGCCGTGGCCACCCTGGCCGGCACGGTCATCGCGGGCACCGGGGTCGCGCTGGCCGGCGGCGCCGTCACGCTCTGGCAGGCCGCGGCCTGCTACGGGATCGGCGGCCTGGCCAACGGCGTCGAGGTCGTGGCGACCCGCAGTTTCCTCAACCACCGCGTTCCGGGGGCCATCTCGGGGCGGGTCTTCGCCCTGTACTCCGGCGTGCTGTTCGGCGCGGCGTCGGTGGGCATGGCCGCGGCCGGCGGCCTGCTGGCCCCGCTCAACCCCCGCGTGGTCCTGGTCATCGCGGGCACCGGCGGGATCGTGGCCGGCGCCGTGGGCTGGGCCCGCTACGCCCGGCTGCGGCGCGCGGGCGCGTCCGCCCGGGACGTACGCTGAGAGAGTGGTACTCGCACCCGAAGGACGCAGGCTGCTTCGCCTGGAAGCACGCAACAGCCAGACCCCCATCGAGAGAAAGCCGCCGTGGATCAAGACCCGGCTGCGCACCGGCCCCGAATACACGGCCCTGAAAGACCTGGTCAGCCGGGAGGGCCTGCACACGGTCTGCCAGGAAGCCGGCTGCCCCAACATCTTCGAGTGCTGGGAAGACCGTGAGGCCACCTTCCTGATCGGTGGTGACCAGTGCACCAGGCGCTGCGACTTCTGCCAGATCGCCACGGGCAAGCCGCAGCCGCTGGACACGGACGAGCCGCGCCGGGTCGCCGAGTCGGTGGCCACGATGGGGCTGCGCTACGCGACCGTGACCGGGGTGGCCCGCGACGACCTGCCGGACGGCGGCGCCTGGCTGTACGCGCAGACCGCCCGCGAGATCCACGCGGCGGTGCCCGGCTGCGGGGTGGAACTGCTGATCCCGGACTTCAACGCGGCCAGCGACCGGCTGGCCGAGGTGTTCGGGGCCCGGCCCGAAGTACTGGGGCACAACATCGAGACCGTGCCGCGGATCTTCAAGCGGATCAGGCCCGGTTTCCGCTACGAGCGGTCGCTGGAGGTCATCACCCTGGCCCGGGAGGCCGGGCTGGTGACCAAGTCCAACCTGATCCTGGGCCTGGGCGAGGAGCCGCACGAGATCACCGGGGCCCTGGCCGACCTGCGGGCGGCCGGCTGCGAACTGGTCACGATCACCCAGTACCTGCGGCCGTCACCGCTGCACCACCCGGTGGAGCGCTGGGTGCCGCCGGAGGAGTTCGAGCGGCTCGGCACCGAGGCCAGCGAGATGGGATTCTCCGGGGTCATGTCCGGCCCGCTGGTCCGGTCGTCCTACCGCGCGGGGCGCCTGTACCGGGAGGCGATGACCCGCCGGGCCCGCTCAGCGGACACCGCAGTTTCCCCCCAGGCCCGCTGACTCGTATCCTCCCTTCCATGGCGAACAGCACGGCGAACCGGAAAGACGGCGCGGATGGGGTCCCCGCAGGCCGCATCAAGCAGATCCGCATGGTCGCGGGGATAGTCCGCGAACAGAACCCCAGGGCGCTCCCGCTCATCGCGCTTACCGCGGTGGGGATCATCGCCGTCTTCGTGATCGTCGGGCTGCTCACCGGCCTGGCGGGCGTGCTGATCCCGATCGGCGTGGTCGCGGGGCTGGCCGCCGCGATGCTGCTGTTCGGGCGGTTCGCCCAGTCGGCGCAGTACTCCGTGGTCGAGGGGCAGCCCGGCGCGGCCGCGGCGATCCTGCAGAGCATGCGCGGCGGCTGGACCGTCACCCCGGCCGTGTCGGCCAACCGGAACATGGACGTGGTGCACCGGGCCGTCGGCAAGCCCGGGGTCGTGCTGGTCGGCGAGGGCTCGCCGAACAGGCTGCCCAGCCTGCTCGCGGCCGAGAAGAAGCGGATCTCCCGGGTGGCCCACGAGACGCCGATCTACGACTTCCAGGTCGGCAACGAAGAGGGCCAGGTGCCGATCCGCAAGCTGCAGCGGAAGATCATGCGGCTGCCCCGCAACCTGAAGGGCGCCGACGTGACCGAGCTGAACTACCGGCTCAAGGCCCTGCCCCAGTCGCTCCAGGCACCCAAGGGCCCAATGCCGAAGTCGGGGCGGATGCCCCGGCCGCCCCGGCCGCGCACCCGCTAGCCGCAGCCGCCTGGCGGGGGCCGGTCCGCCCGGCCAGGCGCTAGCTAGGCGCGAATCACGATCGTGTTGGCGGCCCGGTCGTGCAGCCCGCGGAGGTCACGGTCGGTGACCAGTGGCGGGATAACGGTGATCAGCAGCAGCGTGCGGACCAGCGACCAGAGGAAACCTACCGGCCTGCCGTCCAGCCGGGCCACCCGGAGACCCAGCAGCCGCTTACCCAGGGTGAACCCGGTCAGCGCCTCCAGCACGAACACCTCGACGCTGAAGACCGCCAGCGTCCAGCCCGCCGAGTGGAAGACCACCAGCGCCACGACCATGCTCGCCAGCCAGTCGATGAGCAGGGCGAGCACCCGGCGTCCCATGCCCGCGACCGAGCGGGGGCCGTGCTCGGGAAGGCCGAACTGCTCACCCGGGTACTTCTCCGGGCCTGCGGGGCTGCGGGTCGGCAGCAGGGCTCCGGCCCAGCGTCGTTCCGTCACCCTTTAACCGTACTCTCGCCCAGGCCAGCGGCGGCCCGTAGCCTCGGCCGGCGGCCGCGCCGGGACTTTCCCCTGCCCACGCGGGTCACGCAGGGTAAGGCGTAACACGTGTGAAACACTAGAGACACGGCCGGGAAATCGCCGGGAACTAACGTCCGATACGTTCCGGCCGCAGGCAGACCCCCCATGCGGCGAGCTCTGCGTGGCCGCCCTCCCGCGGCCTTCACCCGCGGCAGCCCCAGGGAGGCAATACGTGCCAGCCAACGCGGTGCCAGCTCCGCTCAGGGAGGGTTGATGTTCAACAACGCCGACGAGGTACTGCAGTTCATCGGCGATAACAAGGTTGAATTCGTCGATGTCAGGTTCAGTGACCTGCTGGGCACGGTCCAGCACTTCACGGTCCCGACCGAGACGTTCGACGACAAGGTTTTCACCGAGGGCCGCATGTTCGACGGCTCCTCGATCCGGGGATTCCAGCAGATCCACGAGTCGGACATGCTCCTGATGCCCGACGCGACCACCGCCGTGATGGACCCGTTCCGCCAGCACCCGACCCTGAACATCACGTTCTTCGTGCACGACCCGCTGACCGGCGAGCCGTATACCCGTGACCCGCGGAACGTGGCCCGCAAGGCCGAAACCTTCCTGAAGGGCACCGGGATCGGGGACACCGCGTTCTTCGGCCCGGAAGCCGAGTTCTACATCTTCGACTCGGTGCGCTACGACACCGGGGCCAACGCCGGCTACTACTACATCGACTCGGTTGAGGGCGCCTGGAACACCGGGCGTGAGGAGGAGGGCGGGAACCTAGGCTCCAAGCCCCCGTACAAGGGCGGTTACTTCCCGGTCCCGCCGGTCGACCACTACACCGACCTGCGCTCGGAGATGGTCCGCAAGCTGATCCAGGTCGGCCTCACGGTGGAGATGCAGCACCACGAGGTCGGCACCGCGGGCCAGGCGGAGATCGACATCCTGTTCGGCCCGCTGCTCAAGCAGGCCGACAACCTGATGCTCTACAAGTACGTGGTGAAGAGCGTCGCGCGGGCGGCCGGCAAGACCGCCACGTTCATGCCCAAGCCGATCTTCGGTGACAACGGGTCGGGCATGCACTGCCACCAGAGCATCTGGAAGGACGGCTCGCCGCTCTTCTACGACGAGGTGGGCTACGCGGGCCTGTCCGACCTCGGCCGGTACTACGTGGGCGGCCTGCTCAAGCACGCCCCCTCACTGCTCGCGTTCACCAACCCGACGGTGAACTCCTATCACCGCCTGGTGCCCGGGTATGAGGCGCCGGTCAACCTGGTGTACTCCCAGCGCAACCGGTCGGCGTGCGTCCGCATCCCGATCACCGGCTCCAACCCCAAGGCCAAGCGCCTGGAGTTCCGGGTTCCTGACCCGTCCGCCAACCCGTACCTGGCCTTCTCGGCCATGCTGATGGCCGGCATCGACGGCATCAAGAACAAGATCGAGCCGCACGAGCCGGTGGACAAGGACCTGTACGAACTCCCGCCGGACGAGGCCGCGGCGATCCCGCAGGTTCCGGGCTCGCTGGAGACGGTGCTCAACACGCTCGAGGAGGACCACGACTACCTGCTCGAGGGAGGCGTGTTCACCCCGGACCTCATCGAGACCTGGATCGAGTACAAGAGGACCAACGAGCTCGACCCGGTGCGGCTGCGCCCGTCGCCGCACGAGTTCGCGATGTACTACGACGTCTAGGCACGGGACGCCTGACTGGTAGCAGCTCAACCGGGAGGCCACCGGCCCGCCGCGGCATTGCGGTGGCGCCGGGGGCCTCCCGCGTTTCTCCGGGCCGCGGTCACGGCACCGGCCGGTACCGGGCAGGATGGAGCGGTGACCGATGAGCTATCCGCGGCCAGGGAGAACCAGGCCAGCCCGGTCACGCTCGCGAGCCTGAACCTGCACGGGGGCGTGACCAGCCGGGGCGCGCCCTTCGACGTCGCGGAGGCGTGCCACCGGCTCAAGGCGGACGTCATCACCCTGCAGGAAGCCTGGCGGCCTGAGGCCCAGCCGGACGCCGTGTCCGGGGCGGCCGCCGCGCTCGGCGCCGAGGTGCGCCACCGCGGGCTCGCCCGGAACACCAGCCGCGCCCGGCTGGCCATCGGGACGGACGAGGCAGCGGGCACCTGGGGCCTGGCCGTACTGACCATGCTCCCGGTCATCAGCTACCGCGAGATCGAGCTCGGCCGCGCACCTGGTGACCGGATCGGCCGCGCGGCGCAGGTCCTGACGCTCGCTACCCCCGCCGGAGCCACTTTGCGCGTGGTGAATACCCACCTGACGCACCGCTACAGCAGCCCGGTGCAGCTCGCGCTGCTGGTGCGCAGGCTGGCCACCGGCTCACCCGTGCCCACCGTCATCGTGGGTGACCTGAACATGCCGCGCCCGGCCACGGTGGTCGCCCGCGGCTACCGCCCGGTGGTGCGCGGCCGGACCTTCCCGGCCGACCGGCCGCTGATCCAGCTCGACCACATGCTGCTGCGCGGCAGCGTTGCCGCACTGGGGGCGGAGGTGGCCGAGCCGCTCGGCTCCGATCACCTGCCGATCCGCGCCCAGCTCAGCCTGACCTGACCCACGCCGCGCCGCCCGCCACCCGGGCCAGCCCGGCCACGGTCGACGCGGAGAGCACGTGAACGGTGCGGGCCGCGGGCGAGCGCCGCAGCGTCCGGCGGGGCAGCCGGACCCGCAGCGCCGCGGGCCTGAGCGTGAACACCAGCGGCGGGTCGAGGATCAGCGCCTCACCGTCCACGCCGACCGGCACGGGGGTGTCGGAGCGGATCTCGAAGCGGGGCACGGTCCACTCCGCCCAGCCGCTGAACCGGCGCGGCTGCCCGGCCGCCTCGAGGGCCAGGAACTGGCTGGCCTGGGCCGCGTCGGTGACCGTCACCGTCACCACGCCCAGCACGCCGCGGTCGATCCGCTCCCGGGTGCCCAGTCCGCCGCCGGCCGGCACCAGCTGGTAGGGGTTGTTGGAGATCAGGACGAGGTGGGCGGTGCGGCGCTCCGCCCCGTCCGGCCCGCTGAAGCACAGATCGAGCGGCTCGGCCTGCGGGCCGAGCAGGTCGGGCAGCATGGCCGCGGCCGTCCGGAGCTTCGCGTCCCGGTACTCCGGGGCCTGGACCACCTGGGCGTACAGCCCGAGCGAGGCGTTGTTCACGAACGTCCGGCCGTTCACCTCAGCCAGGTCGATATACCGTTCCAGCCCGTCCTCGTAGGCGTCCAGCGCCCCCACCACGTCGGCCCGGTCCAGCCCCAGGTCGAGGGCGAAATGGTTGCGGGTGCCGGCGGGCACGCAGACATAGCTCAGGCCGGCCCGGGCCGCGACCGAGGCAACCAGCGCCTGCGAGCCGTCGCCGCCGGCCATGCCGATCACGTCCGCGCCCCGGCGGACCGCGTCCTCGGCGAGCTCCCGCAGGTCGTCACCGGGTCTCAGCAGGACCGGCTCGATCCCCCGCTTCCGGCACTCGGTGGCGAGCTGGAACCGCTCCGCCTTCCCGCCGCCCGACTTCGGGTTCATGATCAGTACCGGGTGCGCCGGCTGCCCGGCCCGGGCCAGCCGGGCCGAGTCGGCCCGCAGCGCCTGGTCGGTGCGCCGCAGCGCGTGACGCGCGGCCACCACCGACACGCCGGCCAGGACGGCGATCAGGAGCAGCAGCGGCCAGTTGATGCCTGCGAAGAACAGGCCGGCGATGGTCCCGCCCAGCGCGGCCAGCACGACCAGCAGGGAGATCAGCCGGATCAGGCCGCGCCGGGACACCGCGTACCAGCAGCCCGTCACGCAGATCAGCAGCCCGAGGGTGACGACCAGGATGGCGGCCAGGTGCAGTGCGATACCCAGCAGCGCGAGACCGGCGGCGGCCACCAGGGCCAGCAGGGCAGCCACCGCGGACACCCGCTCGCCGATGGTCGGGCGATTTGCTTTACGACTGGTCACGCGGTTCCCCCGGGCGTGCCTGGCTCACGGGATCCGGGGTCAGCTCCCTGTGGCGCTTTCTGCCTCCGTGTAGCATACGCGCGTGACCAGACGGGAAGCGGGCGAGCAACTCACGGCGGTAGACCGGGCCGTGTACGACGCGATCGCCGCCACCCCGACGCCGGCGCTGGACGGGCCGC
>Ga0208589_1001283_pt1 | contig 10659 bp, 13 predicted proteins | sample NGESurshal092012_2_FD_184486 | JGI IMG/M metagenome (GOLD analysis project Ga0208589, IMG submission 184486) | Arctic peat soil microbial communities from Barrow, Alaska - NGEE Surface sample F53-2 shallow-092012 (SPAdes) | ecosystem: Environmental > Terrestrial > Soil > Wetlands > Peat ... | reverse complement strand
CCAAAAGTGATTTATGACAAAACCATCATGGCCGGAGGCGCGATTTTTTGGAATGGCCGTTGAACGGTATTGCGGTTAGCCGCCGCCCTTGGGCGGCGCTTCTGTCGACCAACACCTCAAATCAAATGGAATCAGTGTGAGCACTGAGGACTGAGAGGGAATACGGGGGGCGGGGGGCGCAGCGGATCAGCATTTGCGTGACTTCCGCCAGATTCTCCGCCACGCGCCACGGCACAGCCGCAAACGGGCGCTGCTTGCGCCCAAGACCAAGCCACACCGTGCGCACCCCGGCGGCGGTTCCCGCTTCAATGTCGTGAATGCCGTCGCCGATCATCCAGACATTTGATGTCTCCACGTTGAGTTTCTCGCAGGCTCGCAGAATGGATCGCGGGTCGGGCTTGAAGGGCGGGTCGTCGCGGGTGATTAAAACATCCAGAGTTAATTTGTGCTTCCGCAAAACATGCTCCGCGCAGCCGCGGCTGTTGCGCGTGACCAGAGCGGTGCCGATGCGCCGATGCGCGAGCCAATCGAGCAGGTCGCGGCAGCCGATGCTCAGGGTGGATGCGTCGGCGGCCGCGAGTTCGTGGCGTTCCAGAACCTGCCGGGCGGATTCACGCTTGTCCGCGGGCATTTCCGCCATGGCTTCCAAAATCGGATGCCCGTCGGCGATGCCCATTTCGGAGCGGATCAAATTGAAATCCAAAAGCGGCTCGGTGAGCGTCCCGTCCATGTCCAGCAGCAGCGCACGGGGTAGAATAGGTTGCGTGTCGTCGGTCATGAGCGATTGTCGTGTCCTTTTGCGCCGCCTGATTTGGGGGGCGGTGCTTCTTGTATTCCCCCTTGTATTTCAGAGCGCGGCGCCAGGCCAGTCGTCGGGGGGCCAGTGGCTGGAAGGCCAATGGCAGTACCGCCGCTCGCTGGAAGTGAACTGGGATTCAGAACACGCCACCGGCCATGAACTGGCGATCGCTCGCTTTTACACGGCCGGACCCATCGCGCCGGCCGGCGCGGATGTGCGAGTGTCCACTTCCGACGGGCGGGTGATTCCCAGCCATGTGCTGGATGTCGGGCCAGGCGATCAAGTGTGTGTGGTCTTTGCGCCCGTCGCCGGGCAGACGCGCTACTTCGCGTATTTCGGTAATCCCGATGCGCCTCCGCCGCCGGCGGGAACCGAAGACGTAAAATACGAGTGCGGCCTGCTGATGGAGATGCGGCAGTTCGCATCGGCACGACTGAATTCGCCGGAGGATCTAGCCAGTACATTTGCGAGCGCGACCACCATCATCGGCAAGACGCTGATCCCGCAGCCGTTCTACGGGCTTGATCCGTTCGGCGAGCATCAGCGCGTCATCACCAAACTCACCGGCTCGCTGGTCATTCCCGTGGACGGCGATTATTTTCTAGCCTCCTCCGTCGACGGGCGCGGCGCGATCTTTCTCGATGGCAAGGCGGTTTTGTTCGTGCCCGGTCGATCGGGCGATGTGAAGTTCAACGCGACTGTGCATCTATCGCGCGGGCGGCATGAATTCGTGATGTACGCGGCGCATTCCAACGGCCAGGGGGCGTTTTCGGTTGGCTGGGAGCGGCCGGGTATCGTTAAACCCGAAGTCATGCCGCGCAATGTGTTCGGCAGTTTCAGCCGTGCCAAAGCCGGCGCTCTCGAACAGCGCGGGCAGAAACTGGTGGCGGATTTTGACATGCAATACGAGGGGGAGTGTTTCCTGGCCAACAATTATTCCCACCGCTGCCTGTTCACGGCGAGCGTTCCGGCGGGAGCTTCAACTGAAGCAACCTACGACTGGGATTTCGGCGACGGCGTCACCGCCACCGGCCGTGAAATCGAGCATGTGTTCGTCACCAGCGGCGATTATTCCGTGAAGATTACCGCGCACGTCGGCGCCAACTCCGCTGCTCGAACCGTCCAATTACACATCGACCGCGACTGGGAAAACCTCGACAATCCGGTCGAAGACCCTGCTCTCAAGCAGGCGCGCGTCGTCGCCAAATATGACGCCGCGAAAGTCCCTGACCGCTGGCTCCCCTGGATGTGGCGGCTGGAGCGGCAGGCGCTTCTAACTGACGCGGCGATGGCTGCCGCCGCGCGGATGGTGGCGCTGCCGAAGCATTTCAGCCGGGATGCAGTGTTGGATGCGCTGAATGATTTATCGCATGACCTGGTGACGGCCAAACGCACGGATGAAGCGGCGAACCTGTGGGACCATGTGCCGGCGGATTCGGATTTACAGCCGATGGCGGCTGTCGCGGCGGCGCAATTGCTGCTGTGGGGGCCGGGTGATTTTTCACGCGCTCTGAAGATTACCGATCGGTTCGCGGCGTCGGACGATGCGCGCCTGCGTCGCATCCGCGCCCAGGCTCTGGTCTTAAGCGGGCAGGCCGACGAGGGCCGGAAAATTCTGCAGGAGCTATCGGACAATCAGGAAAAGATCGGCCCAACGGGGCAAACTCCCGGCGGCTCGCATCCGGCCGCCATGAGCGGAGCCAGCGCCCGCACAGTGGAGGCCCGCATCAACGAACGCGACTGGCAAACCGGTGAAGACGACTGGGAAACCTGGGCCGCCCGCAGCCCGCTGGATTTTATGGAAGGCTACAGCATTGATTTGCGCATCAGCCTGATGGAATTGAAGGGGGCCAGCGCCGGCGCGGCGAAGATTGCCGAGGCGTTTGCGACGGCGGTGCCGGATTCGCCGTACTCGCCGATGCTGCTGCATCGGGCGAGCTTGATTTTGATTAAGAGTGATCCGGCGAAGAGTAAGGAGTTGCGGGATGAGTTGAAGAGCCGGTATCCGGAGGATCCGCTTAGCCAGCAGTAGCTGGCGGTTGGAAGTTGCGCGCTGGGAAAGGATTCCGTATGAAACGGTTTGGCGGTTTACCGATGCTGGCGTTGATTGCAATTTTGCCGCTTATCGCGTCATGCGCCGAGCCGGATCGTCTCGGACAGACCATGTCGCTGCATGGAAGTGTTTACGCCGAGCCGTTCTTCGGACCTCCAAACTATGGTGAGAACCCGGACACGGACTCGCGGGAAATCGCCTACATATTAAAGTTGGATAAACCGATTCGCGTGGTTATGTCAGATGGAAATCTGGAAGACTGCCGCGAAGTGCAAGTAATTAATTATCCTCACATACCCAAGGGGAGTGATATGGTGGTTTCGGGCCAATTGGACGAAGGGGTTTCGGGCCATCACCGGCGGAAGGTAATCGTGTTCTGCGCGAGCCGGTGAAAGATGTCTCTGAAGCTGGCCATTCCTCCGAACTCTATTTCATGCCGAAAACAGTCTTGTGCAAAATCGGCCGCATGTGCCTTTCCTCCTCTCCCTGTACCCAGGGGGAGGGCTGGGGTGGGGGTTCTTCCGTTACGTTACGATCGAGCGTCACACCCGCACTCTCAACGCACGGCCCCCACCTTGACTATCTCCTTCCCCCCCTCTCATAATCCGCCTAAGGTAAAGATGGGCGCAACCGTCGTGAAAGTAAATCAATGGCAGGATTACGCCCGCGAAGTCATTCGCGGCGCGGAGGTTCTCAGCCAGGGCGGAATCGTTGTCCTGCCCACCGAAACCGTCTACGGGGCAACAATTCTCCTAAGCAATCGACTAGGCCGCGATCAACTCAAAACCCTAAGAAAAGACGGCGGCTCCAAGCCGCTCACGCCGCATCTGGTGCGTCCCGAGCAGGCGGAACTCTTCCTCGGCCCGCCGAGCGAACTGGCCGGCCGGATGATGCGCAAGCTCTGGCCCGGGCCGGTGGGGTTGCAGTTTGATGTATCGCCCGAGCAGCGAGTCAAAGCTGCCGCAAATCTAGCCGTGGGCGAAGAGGATTTGTTCGATAATGGGTCGATCACCCTCCGCTGCCCCGATCATCCGGTCTTTACCGATGTGGCGTCGAAGCTGGACGGTCCGGTGGCGGCGACGCTGGCGGGAGAAGCCGGGTCGTTTGACGCCGACAAACTGGCGCGCGATCTGGACGGCAAAGTGGAGATGATCTTCGACGCGGGGCCCCCGCGGTTCAGCAAACCCTCGACACTGGTGAAGGTTTTGTCAGACGGCTACCAGATTGTGCGGGCGGGAGTCTATGATGAGCGTACAATTGCGAGGCTGATGAAGACCATGATCCTGTTTGTGTGCAGCGGAAATACCTGCCGGTCCCCGATGTCCGAGGCGATCGCGCGGAAGGTATTAATGGACAAATTCGGCGTGGACGCCGCGGGCCTGGAGAAGCGCGGCATTGAGGTCGCCAGTGCCGGCGCGATGGCGGTGAACGGCAACCGGGCCACGCCCGCCGCGGTTGAAGCGGTGAAATCGCTGGGCGCCGATCTGTCCAAGCATCGGTCGCGGCCGCTGACGGTGGAACTGATCAATCAGGCCGATGTGGTCTATACCATGGGTCGCGGGCATACCCGCGCGGTGCTGAGCCTGGTTCCATCAGCGACGGAAAAGGTGAAGTCCCTGGACCCAGCCAGGGACATAGAAGACCCCATCGGCGGCGATGTCGAATTGTATGTGTCATTGGCGGGCGTGCTTAAGAAGTTGATCGAAGCGAGATTGAACGAAGGGCCGTTGCCGTGATGGGAGAAGAAGTATGAAGGTGTCAAAGTAAGAATGTAAGAAGGTGCGAGCGACGTTTCCCGCCTTCTTACTTTCAAACCTTCTTACCTTCTTACGGCTTGATGATTGGGTCGCGGTCGAGTTTACTACGCGCGGTTTTGTTGTTGCGCCGGCAATGGCAGCAGGCGCTGGAGATGATGACGCATGAAGATCGCCATTGCCTGCGACCACCGTGGCTATGACACCAAGCGGAAGCTGATTCCGCTGCTGCAGTCGATGAGCCATGAGGTCGTCGATTTCGGCTGCGAGAGTTCCGTCAGTTGCGATTACCCCGACTTCGCCATCCCCGCCGCCGAGGCGGTCGGGCGCGGCGAGTGCGGATTGGGGATTCTGCTCGACGGCAGCGGCATCGGAATGTCGGTCGCGGGCAACAAGGTATGCGGCGTTCGCGCGGCCCTGGTGCATGACGAGATCACGGCCGTCCGCGCCCGCGAACACAATCATTGCAATGTGCTTTGCCTCGGCACCGATCTGCTCAATGAAGAACAAATCCGCCATGTCGTGGCGATTTTTATGACGACGGATTTCGGCGACGGCCGCCATGCCCGGCGGATCGAAAAGCTGAAGGAATATGATGAGCGGCACAGCAAATAGGTTTAGCCACAGATGAACACAGATAAATGCAAATATCAAATTTGGAATTTGAGATTTTGAATCCATCTGTGTGAATCTGTGTTCATCTGTGGCTAAAAAAATTTTCAATGCAAGGAGGAACTCATGTCTAAAAATCAATGGATTCTCGCGGCGATGATTGTGGCCGGTTTGTTTATAGTGGGCTGCTCGACAGAGCCGCCGTCGTCCGGCGATCGCGATGTAATGAATGACGACGTTCAGGCGACCCTCAAGCGGATGTATGTTGAAGACACCAGCCTGCAGGGGTTCATGTCGTCAGCGTATGGCTACGCGATTTTTCCGTCCGTCGGCAAGGGCGGTCTGATCGTGGGCGGAGCCTACGGCCGCGGCCAGGTCTATTCGCACGGCCAGTTCATCGGCTACGCGGATATCTCGCAGGCGACCGTCGGCGCACAAGTCGGCGGGCAGAGCTTCAGCGAGGCGCTGGCGTTCGACAGCCGCGACTCGTTGCAGCGGTTTGAGATGGGGCAATTCGCGTTTTCAGCCAATGCGTCAGCGGTGGCGCTGAAAGCCGGAGCCGCGGCAGCGGCAAAATATGAAGACGGCGTGGCGGTCTTCGTAGACCCGCAGGGCGGGCTGATGCTCGAGGCGTCAGTCGGCGGCCAAAGTTTCTCCTATCAGCCGAAATGAATTGTGCGTCCCCCGTTTCATGTCCCCGGTTTCACGTCCCCCGTTTCACGTCCTGAGGGCGCGAGTGGTTTAACTCCGCATCCGCATCGAGCCAGCCCGATTCCCACAACTGCCGGTCTTCGGCTGTCTGATAGAAATTCTCCCCGCGTAATACACCCCTGCGGCGCGATTCAAAGCCGTCGATCCACGGATCCGGTTCTTTGCTCGCAACCGGCGCGACGACGACGCGAAAATTGAGCACAATGCCGGGCATGGTTCGTCCTCCGTTTCATTCAAAGCGGCGGTAGGGTATGGCCGCCATCGGCCAGGCGGTTCAGGGCGGCTTCGCGCCAGTGCCGCCAGCGCAGTCGAATGGTCTGGCCAAGCCCGGCGCTGTTGTGCAGCCGATTCATTGACTCCTCGTGCTCGTCGAGAAGGTCAGCCAGCTCGGGCCACTGATCGTGGAAAAACTCGCGGTAGAGACCCGAACGGATTTCATCATCGAGCAGATGCCAGAGGTGGGCGTTGGCGATCGCGTCGGTTCGGCTGGGTTCGAGGTCGGCCGAGCGACAGCCGGGTGGTAAATGTGCGTCCTGAGAGAAAGTTAATTCTGATGACATGACGAAAGCTCCCGTTAAAATTTCCGGAGCCAGTATAGAATACTTAAATAAGTAGTCAAGTAGTTAATTTGGTATTTATTTAGAGTTGAAATCGGGCCAATTTGGGATAGAATCAGAGCAAATGACAGGTGTTTGCGAGATTCTCATCGAAGGTCGGCGGCGGCGCGGATGGACGCAGCCGGAATTGGCCGCCCATGCCGGCGTGAGTCTGAGCACCATTTCGCGGACCGAGCAGAAAAAGGGCCGGCCCAACGCCAATTCGCTGCGACGGATCGCCGCCGCCATCGGATTTGATCCTGAGGCGCTGGTTCGCGTATTGCGCGATCCGACGTTTTCCGCGCCGCCGGCCTGGGCTGAAGATGCGGCGCGTTCGGCGGTCGAGTTGCCGGGGCAGCTCAATGAAATCGCGCCGGTGCTGCACGCCCCGTTTTTGATGACGCGGGTTCCGAATTTCGGCAGTGTGTCCGCGGTGTCGGCTGATGAACGCTTCGAGCAAGGCGGGCGCTACAGCGAGGTTCCCGACGTCGGCGTTGATTTCACCGTCGTCGTGGACGGCCAGTGCATGGAGCCGCGCTACGAGGACGGCGACACCGTCGGCTGTTCACTTCGGCAATGGGAACGCGAGGGGTTCATTTGGAATCGCGATTATTGGGTTCGCTTCAAGAACGGCGAGTCGACGCTCAAGCGCGTGCGCCAGGACGCCAAGCAGCCGGATCACATCCTGTTTGTGCCGCTGAATCCGCAGGCCCGGCACTTCTCAAAGCCGAAATCGGAAATCGAGAAAGCCGCCCGGGTGCTGGTGGTGCTTTCGGTTTGAAGAAGGAATTCAGATTGAACCACGGATACAGGAAGCGTGAGAAGGTAAGAAGGTGCGAAGGTAAGAAAGTAAGAAGGCAGGAAACGTAGGTTCGCGCTTTCTTACCTTCGCACCTTCTTACCTCTTCTTACATTTTCCTTGCGGATTCAGGGCAAAAGTGAGAACACCGTTCCAGCGGTGTGAGCCGCGACGATCCATTGCGCGTCCGGCGGCGCAGGTTGGGGGCTTATCGTAATCGCCTGGTTGGGCGGCGCGGGCGCCATCGTGACGATCGCGCCATCCCGCGCTTCGGCAGCGGGGGCTGCGGCCGGGCCGGTGGAATCGAGCCAGAATTTGGTCAGCGGCAACAGGAGCATCAGCAGCCACATGACGGCGGCCGCCGTCGGGCGTCGCCAGCGTTTGCGGCGAGGTTGAATCGCGCGGGTTGCGACAGCGCGTCCTGAAACTCCGGGCATTGGCTCGACTCGGTCGGATACCTGCAAGGACAAATCAATCGGCGAGCGCGGACGAATTCGCCTGGCGCGGGCGCGCTCCGCAGGCGCCTCCGCGATTGCGCCGGCCGGCCGCGGCTTTTTCGCTTCGGCGTAGATTGAATCCCAACTGCTCGAAGCCAGCGCGTTCAAAAGCGAGTAAACATCTTCGCGCTCGTAGGCCGCCGGCCGTCGCGGCTCCGGTTGCGGCGTTGGGCCATTCAGTTCGCAAACCAGTTCGCCGGGTTCGAGGTATTGGTAGCCGGCCATCGTGCCGGAGAGCGCCTCCGTCGGATCGGCCGGCCGCAGCGGCGGCGCGTCGAGAGGCTCAAGGCCAAGGTCAGCAAGGTCGGCCGCGTTATAAAAAACACAGAGGCGGCCGAGCTGCAGGCAATCGGCGTCTTCGAGTTGTTTGGGTTCTTCCAGCAACTCGCTGTTGAGCAAGGTGCCGTTTTTGCTCCCCATGTCGGCGGCGATCCAGCCATCCGAATCGTGATCGCGCTCGATCCGAACATGGCGGCGCGACAAAAGGATATCTCGAACCGCCACATCGCAATCCGGCGCACGGCCGATAACCACGGACCCGGCCAGATCGCGCCGGGCGATTTCCTGATTATCGAACATGACGCGAAGGCAGGGCATGTCCAGATGGGTCTATCGTAAAAATCAGGCCAAGACCGATAGTTTTCCTGTTTCCAGGCTTGGCGGGAAGGACCAGGATTTAACCGCGGATAACGCCGATGGCGCGGATAAATCCAAAGACAATGATCCGTGTCTCATATCTTTCCCATCCGCGCCATCCGCGTTATCCGCGGTTAAAATGATTTGGCATCAATTTCAGAGGGCCAACATGGAGCTTATTCATCAGGAAACCAGCGAATCGATCATCGGAGCCGCCATGGCGGTGCTGAATGAACTTCGACCCGGCCTGGACGAAAAGATATACGAGAACGCGATGGTGATCGAATTGCGAAAGCGCGGACATCGAGTCAGCCAGCAGTCGAGGTTCACCGTTCATTATGAAGGCCAGGTTGTCGGCGTCTTGGTGCCCGATTTGATTGTGGATGACGAGGTGGTCGTGGACCCAAAGGTGACAGCCGCATTTAACGACACCCACGAAGCACAAATGATCGGCTATCTTGCCATAACCGACCTCAAATTGGCTCTTCTATTGAATTTCAAATTTGCCCGACTCGAATGGAAACGAATTGTGCGATCAGGCAGCGGAAAATAATCGGTTCGCGAGTTTAAGGGCGCCAACAGCGTGATCCGCGGTAAGAATTAAATTCATTTGACCGCGGATGACGCGGATGGCGCGGATAATTCAGAAGGAGACGCAATTCAATCTTTGCGATTTGCATCTGTTCCCATCCGCGCCATCCGTGATATCCGCGATAGGAATAAAATTCATTTAACCGCGGATGACGCGGATGGCGCGGATAATTCAGAAGGAGATGCAATTCAATCTTTGCGATTTGCATCTGCTCCCATCCGCGCAATCCGTGATATCCGCGGTAGAAATTAAATTCATTTGACCGCGGATAACGCGGATGGCGCGGATAATTCAGAAGGAGATGCAATTCAATCTTTGCGATTTGCATCTGCTCCCATCCGCGCAATCCGTGATATCCGCGGTAAGAATGGAATTTATTTGACCGCGAATGACGCGGATGGCGCGGATAATTCAGAAGGAGATGCAATTCAATCTTTGCGATTTGCATTTGTTCCCATTTGCTTCCGCTCCCATCCGCGCTATCCGCGTCATCCGCGGTTAAAATGCCTTTGCCTTGGAATGAGAGAGCACGGCGATTGGATTTGCGTGGAAGCCAAACATGAATGCACAGAATTTCAAATCGGCCGGCGGAATTGCTCGAGTGGTCCTGCTATTTGTGGTCTTCGCATCCGTGGTCGGTTTCGCCCAGTCCACGACAGCCCCGGCTTCCACGCAGCCGGCGGTTTACACCTCCAAGCTGAATAATTTCACCTGCCCGATTCCCGCGATGCCGGGCCAGATGAAGACCAGCGAAGCCGCCAACGAATCTGGAGCCTATGTCTCCTTCCTTGACGACATGGGCAGCCTGCTGCGAATTGAAAGCCTGAAAATCCCCGCCGATCAGGCCGCGCGGTTTACCGGCCCCGACGCGAACAAGGATTACGATGCGGCGTTCGATCAGTCGCTTCTGCCAAACGAATTCAAGGCGACCTCGCCGGACACGACGGTAGCGGCCCGCGAATTTGTGAAGACCTCGGCCGGCGAGGCGCTCTTCGTCGCGGTGAACATCCCCGGCGGCTCGACCGTGGCCGAGACCACCGGCCCGAACCCGCCGCACCGGCCGGACTCGCTCCGCGGCGTGCTGATCTTCCGCCAGCATGATTATCTTTACATCGTGAGCAATCAGGAATTGCCGATCACGCAGGAGATTGTGAAGCGGACGATGGTGGAAAGGACGGGGATGTTGCAGAGGCAATTGGTGGATTTCGTGGGGGGGATGAGCTTTAGGTAGCGACGAAGATAGAATGCCATGGCGATGAGCAAGGGTGCCAAGGATTGTCGCGGAGCATAAATGCTGCTGCAACAAACACGAGATTACATCCAGGGTTTGAACGATCTTGAACTTGTCGATTATATCCGCGAGGGGATTTACGAGCCTGAGGCAATGCTCTTTGCCAAAGAAGAGTTCGAACGAAGAAAGCTCGATCCACAATGAGTGGCGGAACTGACCAGCGTGGCCGTTGCGAACGCGACGGAAAAGGACGCCTTCGCCTTGGCTACCTCGGCGAAACCGCTAAGGGGCTGTTCAAAAATAACCTGTTCAATTACTTCGCCGTGGAGCAATCGTATAATTCCAGTCTCCATGAAACGCGTGCGGCGTCAAACGCACA
>Ga0208589_1001282_pt1 | contig 10659 bp, 8 predicted proteins | sample NGESurshal092012_2_FD_184486 | JGI IMG/M metagenome (GOLD analysis project Ga0208589, IMG submission 184486) | Arctic peat soil microbial communities from Barrow, Alaska - NGEE Surface sample F53-2 shallow-092012 (SPAdes) | ecosystem: Environmental > Terrestrial > Soil > Wetlands > Peat ... | reverse complement strand
TATTCGGCACTGAAGCAGGATGGCGAGCGGCTGTATGTGAAGGCGCGTCGCGGCGAAGCCATCGAGGTGCCATCGCGTGAAGTCGAGGTGCATCGGCTTGATCTGCTGTCGCGCGACGGCGACACCCTGCAGCTGTACGTGGAATGCGGCTCCGGTACCTATGTGCGCTCGCTGGCGGTGGATCTGGGCGAGGATCTGGGCTGCGGCGCGCATCTGACGGCATTGCGCCGCTTGTGGGTGGAACCGTTCCGCGTGCCGCGCATGGTGACGCTGGATGAACTGCAACTGGCGGCTGAACAGGGCGACGAGGCCTTGCTGGCATGGCTGCTGCCGGTATCGGCGGGTTTGTCCGACCTGCCGGCGGTGCAGCTCGATGAGCCGCAAAGCATGGCGATCTCACGCGGGCAGCAGATCCAGTTGGGCCCCGTGCCGCCGGCCACCGGCCGTTGCGCAGCCTTCGCCTGCGACGGGACCCTGCTGGCGCTGCTTGAACTCGATGCCGAAGGGCGTACGCGCATCCTGCGCGGCTTCAACCTGCCGCACGGTTGACATTTTGTGCCGATGAACCGCTGCGCACTTGTTGAAACACCACACGCATCAGTAGAATAGGCAGGTTATTTCAACGCTTTCATTCATCTAGGCGAAGCTTGCGCAACGTCATCGTGGTGACGTTGCGCAAGCTTCGCATCGCCTTTCAAGGAAACAGATACCCATGTCCCTCACTGCAGAACAAACCGGCAAGATCATTGCTGATTTCGGCCGCGTGCCGAACGATACCGGCTCGTCGGAAGTCCAGGTCGCCCTGCTGTCCGCCCGCATCGACCATCTCACCGGCCACTTCAAGGAGCACAAGCAGGATCACCATTCCCGCCGTGGTCTGCTGAAGCTGGTCAACCAGCGCAAGCGTTTGCTCAGCTATCTGAAGGATCGCGATCTTGCGCGCTATCAGACCCTGATCGAGCGCCTCGGCCTGCGCCGTTAATCCACCGGACGAGGAGTAGAACAACGTGGCAAAAGTAACCAAGTCATTCCAGTACGGTAGTCACGAAGTCACGCTGGAGACGGGCGAAATTGCCCGCCAGGCGTCCGGCGCGGTCATGGCCAGCATGGGCGGCACCGTGGTGCTGGTCACCGCGGTGGCCGCGACGAAGCAGAAGGAAGGGCAGGATTTCTTCCCGCTCACCGTCGACTATGTGGAAAAGTTCTACTCGGCCGGTCGCATCCCGGGCGGCTTCTTCAAACGCGAAGGTCGTCCGACCGAGAAGGAGACGCTGACCTCGCGTCTGATCGATCGCCCGGTGCGCCCGCTGTTCCCGGAAGATTTCAAGAACGAAGTGCAGGTCATCGCGCAGGTCGTCTCGCTCAATCCCGAGGTGGACGGCGACATCGTGGCGCTGCTCGGCGCCTCCGCCGCGTTGAGCCTGGCCGGTATCCCGTTCAAGGGTCCGATCGGCGCCGCCCGCGTCGGTTACGCCAACGGCCAGTACCTGCTGAACCCGACAGCCACCGAGCTGAAAACCTCCGCGCTGGACCTCGTCGTCGCCGGTACCTCCGGTGCGGTGCTGATGGTGGAATCCGAAGCCAAGCTGCTGTCCGAGGACGTGATGCTCGGTGCGGTGATGTTCGGTCATCAGCAGATGCAGATCGCGATCCGTGCAATCGCCGAGCTGGCCGCCGAAGCCGCCAGGCCGTCATGGGACTGGCAGGCGCCGGCACGCAACGAGTCGCTGGTCGCCGCGCTCAAGGGTGCCGTTGGCAGCAAGCTGGCAGATGCATTTCAGGTGCGCGACAAGCTGCAGCGCCGCGACGCGATTGCCGCGATCAAGGCCGACGTGCTGGGTGAGCTGAAGACGCAGGCCGAAGCGAACGGCTGGGCGTCTGCCGAGCTGTCGAAGGAATTCGGCGAGCTCGAATACCACACCATGCGCGACAGCGTGCTGAAGACCAAGGTGCGGATCGACGGGCGTCAGCTCGACGACGTGCGCGCGATCACCGCACGCGTCGGCGTGCTGCCGCGCACCCACGGCTCGGCGCTGTTCACCCGTGGTGAGACGCAGGCCCTGGTCGTCATCACGCTGGGCACCACGCGCGACGCGCAGATTATCGATGCGCCGGGTGGCGAATCGAAGGATCCGTTCCTGTTCCATTACAACTTCCCGCCGTTCTCGGTGGGTGAGGCTGGCCGTTTCGGTGCGCCGAAGCGTCGCGAGATCGGCCACGGCCGTCTTGCCAAGCGTGGCGTGCAGGCTGTGAAGCCGTCGATCGAGGAATTCCCGTACGTGGTGCGCGTGGTCTCGGAAATCACCGAGTCCAACGGTTCCTCGTCGATGGCCTCGGTGTGTGGTTCCTCGCTGGCGATGATGGATGCGGGCGTGCCGCTGAAGGCACCGGTGGCCGGTATCGCGATGGGTCTGGTCAAGGAAGGCAGCGACTTCGTGGTGCTGTCCGACATCCTGGGCGACGAAGATCACCTCGGCGACATGGACTTCAAGGTGGCCGGCAGCGCCGATGGCATCTCCGCACTGCAGATGGACATCAAGATCGACGGCATCACCGAAGAGATCATGAAGGTGGCGCTGGAGCAGGCCAAGCGTGGTCGTCTGCACATCCTCGGAGAAATGGCCAAGGCGCTCACCAACGCCCGCACGGAAATGAGCGAGTACGCCCCGCGCCTGATCACCATCAAGATCCATCCGGACAAGATCCGCGAAGTGATCGGCAAGGGTGGCGCCACGATCCGTTCGATCACCGAAGAGACCGGCACCACGATCGACATCAGCGATGACGGCACCGTCATCGTCGGCTCGGTCAACCGCGAGGCCGGCGAAGCAGCCAGGAAGCGCATCGAGCAGATCGTCTCCGACGTCGAGCCGGGCCGCATCTACGAGGGCAAGGTCGCCAAGCTGATGGACTTCGGTGCATTCGTCACGATCATGCCGGGCAAGGATGGTCTGGTGCACGTGTCGCAGATCTCCAGCGAGCGCGTCGAGAAGGTTTCCGACAAACTCAAGGAAGGCGACATCGTCAAGGTCAAGGTGCTGGAAGTGGACAAGCAGGGCCGCATCCGCCTGTCGATAAAGGCTGTCACCGAAGACGAGGCCGCTGCCAAGACGCCTGCGGCGTAAGCGCCCGAAGCGTGTTCGAGTGATACAAGAACGGGCCGCAAGGCCCGTTTTTTGTTGGTGCGCCCGGCAGGGCGCACCGGCTTGGAGGCGAAAGCCCTCTACTCAACCGGCATCGGGGAGAGTCAGGCATCTACGCCCGGGCCGGGCAACCTGTACATCTCGTCGTTGCTGGCCATGTCCATGTCTTTCGTTCTTCTGTAAAGCGGCTAGACTCGGCTTACCGCCGGTTCTGGAAGGGTGCCGTGAAGCCGACCGATATCCGCAATCCGGGCTACTTCCACAAGGTCGTTGACTGCCAGTGGGCATGTCCTGCACATACGCCGGTGCCGGAGTACATCCGCCTGATCGCGGCGGGGCGTTATGACGAGGCCTTTCTGGTCAACTGGGATTCCAATGTCTTCCCTGGCATCCTCGGCCGTACCTGCGACCGCCCCTGCGAACCCGCTTGCCGGCGCGGGCGCGTCGAGGAAAGCAACGGCGAAAAGCCGGAACCGGTGGCGATCTGCCGCTTGAAGCGCGTCGCCGCCGACCACAAGAGCGCGGACATCGCGCATCACCTGCACGCTCGCTTGCCTGCACGCCTGTCCGGCACGGAGCATTTTCGGATCGCCTGCATCGGCGCGGGGCCTGCCTCACTCACCGTCGCACGCGATCTGGCCCCACTGGGTTATCGCATCACGATATTCGAAGCCGATGCAAAAGCCGGCGGCTTCATGCGCACGCAGGTGCCGCGATTCCGCTTGCCCGAAAGCGTGATCGACGAGGAAGTTGGCTACATCCTCGATCTCGGCATCGAGTTTGTGGGTGGCCGGCGCATCGATTCGCTGCGCACCTTGCTCGATGAAGACTACGACGCGGTGTTCGTCGGTTGCGGTGCACCGCGCGGGCGCGATCTGGATCTGCCTGGACGCTGCGACGCTGCGGCCAAGATCCACATCGGCATCGACTGGCTGGCTTCGGTGTATTTCGGCCATGTCGACAAGGTCGACAGGCGCGTGATCGTGCTCGGTGGTGGCAACACCGCGATGGATTGTTGCCGTTCGGCGCTGCGTCTTGGTGGTGCGGACGTCAAGGTGATCGTGCGCTCCGGCCTGGAGGAGATGAAAGCCTCGCCATGGGAAAAGGAGGATGCACTGCACGAGGGCGTCGAGATCCTGGGTTGGCTCAACCCCAAGGCATTCCTGCACGAAGACGGCAGGCTCACCGGCGTCGTCTTCGAGAAGATGCGCGCGGAATACGATGCGCACGGCAAGCGCACGCTTGTTGCCACCGGCGAGCCTGACCAGACCTTCGACTGCGACGAGGTGCTGATCGCGGTGGGCCAGCAGAATGCGTTTTCGTGGATCGAACGCGACCTCGGCATCGCCTTCGACGAATGGGGCATGCCGAAGCTCGACAAGACCACGATGCAATCGACGCTATCCCGGGTGTTCTTCGGCGGCGATGCCGCGTTCGGGCCGAAGAACATCATCTGGGCGGTCGAGTACGGCCATCAGAGCGCGATTTCGATCCATCGGCTGCTGCAGGGCGAAGATATGCATGCGCGCCCATCGCCATTGGTGAATCTGGTTTCGCAGAAGATGGGCATCCATGAGTGGAGCTATGACAACGCGATCTCTGGCGACGAGCGTTTCAAGGTGCCCTGGGCTGCGAAGGAAAAGACGCTGACGAGCATCCATCAGGAAGTCGAACTGGGCTTCGATGTGGAAACCGCGTTGAAGGAGGCCCAGCGCTGCCTGAATTGCGACGTGCAGACTGTGTTCACCGAAGACGTCTGCATTGAGTGCGACGCTTGCGTCGACATCTGCCCGATGGATTGCATCACGTTCACCGCCAACGGCGATGAAGCCGACCTGCGTACGCGGCTGAACGCGCCGGCCCCGAATCCCGCGCAGGACTTGTATGTATCCGGATCGCTCAAGACATCCCGGGTCATGGTCAAGGATGAGGATGTCTGCCTGCACTGCGGCCTGTGCGCGGAGCGTTGCCCGACCGGGGCCTGGGACATGCGCAAGTTTCTGCTGCAGCAAACCAATGCCGGCGCGGATGGCGGTAGTTGCGGTGGACATTGAGGAGACGACGTGACTCCACTCAGCGCCTGCAACGACTTCGTCGTCAAGTTCGCCAACGTCAATGGTTCCGGCTCGGCGTCGGCCAACGAATTGTTCGCGAAATCCATCCTGCGCATGGGCGTGCCAGTCAGTCCGCGCAACATCTTCCCGTCCAACATCCAGGGGCTGCCAACCTGGTACGAGGTGCGCGTCAGCGAGCGCGGCTGGCTGGGGCGCCGCGGCGGCGTGGATCTGATGGTGGCGATGAACCCGCAGACGTGGGATGCCGATGTCGCCGAGATCGGGCCCGGCGGTTACCTGTTCTACGACAGCAGCAAACCGTTGCCGAAGTCGAAGTTCCGCGACGATGTGCGCACGATCGGCATGCCGTTGACCGAGATATGCAGCGCCAACTTCAAGGACCCACGCCAGCGCCAGTTGTTCAAGAACGTCATGTACGTTGGTGCGTTGTCAGTACTGCTAGGTATCGAACGCGAGGTGATCGCGACGCTGATCGGCGAGCAGTACGCGGGCAAGGAAAAACTGCTTGCGGCGAATTTCCAGGCACTGGACCTCGGTCGCGACCATGCGACACAGCATCTTGAACCGCTCGGCCTGCGCGTGGAACGCCGCGACGCGATTGGCGATCGCATCTTCGTCGAGGGCAATGCCGCCGCTGCGCTGGGCATGGTCTATGGCGGTGCGACGGTGTGCGCGTGGTATCCGATCACGCCGTCGTCCTCGCTGGCCGAGGCGTTCGAGAAATACTGCGCCAAGTTTCGCGTCGATCCCGCAACGGGCAAGCATCACTACGCGATCGTGCAGGCCGAGGACGAAATCGCCTCGATCGGCATGGTGGTCGGTGCCGGCTGGAACGGCGTGCGTGCGTTCACCAGCACCTCCGGTCCGGGCATCTCGCTGATGAACGAATTCATCGGGCTGGCCTATTTCGCCGAGATCCCGGTGACCATCATCGACGTGCAGCGTGGTGGTCCCTCGACCGGCATGCCCACGCGCACCCAGCAGTCGGACGTGCTTGCCTGTGCGCACGCCTCGCACGGCGACACCAGCCACGTGCTGCTGTTTCCGGAGGATCCGCATGAGTGCTTCGAATTCGCGGCGGCGGCGCTCGATCTGGCCGATCGCCTGCAGACACCGGTGTTCCTGCTGAGCGACCTCGACATCGGCATGAATCACCGGCTTTGTGCGCCGTTCGCCTGGGACGAAGCACGCCGTTACGATCGCGGCAAGCTGCTCAGTGCCGAGCAACTGGAGGCGGGCGTGCCGTTCGGCCGTTACCGTGATGTCGATGGCGACGGTATTCCGTATCGCACGCTGCCGGGTACGCATCCGACACGTGGCAGCTTCTTCACCCGCGGCACCAGCAAGAACGCCGACGCACGTTATTCGGAAAGGGGTGAGGACTACGTCAGCAACATGCAGCGGCTGCAGAAAAAATTCGCCACGGCGAAAACACTGTTGCCGCAGCCGATCCCCGGTCGGGCAGCGCAGCCGGCGTACTACGGCGTCATCTATTTCGGTTCGACCTCACCGGCGATGGCCGAGGCGGTGGCGATCCTGGAACAGGATGGCCGGCACCTCGACACCCTGCGCGTGCGCGGCTATCCGTTTGCGGACGCGGTCATGGAATTCATCGCCGCCCACGAGGCCGTGCTGGTGGTCGAACAGAATCGCGATGCGCAGTTGCGTACGCTGCTGATCGAACAGTTCGAGGTCGATCCGATGCAATTGATTCCGGTGCTGCATTATGACGGCACGCCGATCACCGCGCGTTTCATCGCCGATGCGATCGGCGAGCGGCTGCAGGCGGTAAGCGTGCTCCCGTTGCGTGACGACCAGATGGCATGACATGACCTACCTCGCCAAACCCACGCTTCATCACCCCTCGCTGCAGCGCAATCGCGTCGGTTACACGCGCCGCGAATACGAGGGTGCGGTATCCACCCTGTGCGCTGGCTGCGGGCACGACTCGATCTCGGCGGCGATCATCCAGGCGTGCTGGGAGATGGACATCGAACCGCACCGCGTGGCCAAGTTGTCCGGCATCGGCTGCAGCTCGAAAACACCAACCTATTTCCTGGGTCAGTCGCACGGCTTCAATACCGTGCACGGACGCATGCCCTCGGTGCTGACCGGTGCGAACCTGGCCAACCGCGAACTGCTGTATCTGGGCGTTTCCGGTGACGGCGATTCCGCCTCGATAGGCATCGGCCAGTTCGTGCACGCGATCCGTCGCGGTGTGAACATGGTCTACATCGTCGAGAACAACGGCGTGTACGGTCTGACCAAGGGGCAGTTTTCGGCGACTGCAGACCAAGGGTCCCGCTCCAAGCGCGGCGCGGTCAACAGCGACAGCCCGATCGACCTGGTTGGGCTCGCGCTGCAGCTGGGCGCCAGTTTCGTGGCGCGCGGCTTTTCCGGCGACAAGGCACAGCTGGTGCCGCTGCTGAAGGCGGCGATGGCGCATCGCGGCGCCGCGTTCATCGACGTGATCAGCCCCTGCGTGGCGTTCAACAACCACGCCGGCAGCACCAAGAGCTACGAATACGTGCGCGAGCACAACCATGCCCTGAACCGGCTGGACTTCATCCCGGCCTGCGCGGCGATTACCACCGACTATGCGCCGGGCGATACGGTCGATGTACCGCAGCACGACGGCAGCATCCTGCGCCTGCGCAAGCTGCCGCAGAGCCACGATTCCAGCGATCGTCTCGCGGCGATGAATTACCTGCATGAGTGTCAGGCGCGCGGTGAAGTGGTCACCGGCCTGTTCTACGTCGAAGCCGATGCGTCGGATCTGCATGTCCATCTGGATACCGCACCGGTGGCGTTCAACCGGCTTGGCGAGGCCGAGCTGTGTCCGGGCCTGGCGACATTGGCCAGGATCAACGCCAGCCTGCGCTGAACGGCCAGCTTCTTGCGGATGCATGGCTGCACGGATCGGCACACCACCGTCCGACATGCGCTGCTAGGATGTTGGGGAACCGACGGATGAGGAACCGGGCATGGCCGAGCAGGCAAGCGATTTTCTGAAGAACTATCAGGCACTGGCACAACAGTCCTGGGATGCCTGGACACGGCAGTTGCAGCAGCAACAGCAACCCGCGGCGAATCCGTTTTTCACGCCACCGGCAGCCCCTGCTTCGGGCAGCGATACGCTTGAGCGCACACTGGCCGGCCTGAAGGGCTACTTCGATTGGATGCAGGGCGCTGTTGCCAGCGGTGCCGCTCAGCCGGGTGATTGGCGCCAGCAGCTGCAACAGTTGTTCGGTGGCGCCAGCCAGCCGTTTACGCAGGCGTTCGGCGGCATCGACAGCGGCGCCGGTGCGGAAGGCTTTGCCCGGCAATGGCAGTCGTGGATGCAGACCGCGCAGCACAGTGGTTTCGGCGATCTGCCCGGTGCGCATGGGCCGACACCGGCGTTCGGCCTGAATCGCGAGCAGCAGATGCAGCAACAGGCGATGACGACGGCGATCATGGCATCGCTGCAGGCCTCGGCGCGTTACCAGGCCCTGATCCAGCGCGCCAACAAGCAGGGCATGGAACGCCTGCAGGACAAGCTGGCACAACACGCCGAGCCGGGACGCCAGATCGATTCGCTCAAGGCACTGTACGATCTGTGGGTGGATGCGGCCGAGGAGGCCTATGCCGAGATCGCGTTGTCCGATGAGTTCCGCGCGGCCTACGGCGAGATGGTCAACACGCAGATGCACGTGCGCCAGTTGCAGCTGCAGCAGACCGAGCAGATCTGTCGGCAGCTGGGCATGCCGACACGCAGTGAAGTGTCGAGCCTCGGTGAACGACTGCAGGCCTTGCGACGCGAGCTGGCCTCGCTCAAACACCAGCATGGCGCCCGTCATGCACCGGCACCTGCGGCAACGAAAAGTGCAACCACCAAAACCACTGTCAGGCCACCGGCTTCAGCAGTAAAGAAGTCCGCTGCCAAAGTTCCGGCAGCGGCGCGCAAGGTCGCTGCCAAAAAAGCTGCTGCACCCGGCTCCCGCGCCAAGCCCGTTACACGCGCCAGCCCGCGCAAGCGCAAGTAAGGAGACGTCGCCATGTACACGCCACTGCAGATCGACCCGACCAAGGCCCTGGGTGACATCGCCACGTTCCAGCGCAAGCTCGCGGCCGGCATGAGCCACCTGCGTGGCATGCGCGAACCGGAGTATGCGAATACCCCGCGCGAGCTGGTCTACAGCGAAGACAAGTTGAAGGTGTGGCACTTTGAGGGCCACAGCAGGCCTACCGCGAAGACGCCGCTGCTGATCGTCTATGCACTGGTCAACACGGTATGGATGACCGACCTGCAGGCGGACCGCTCGATGGTACGCAACCTGCTGGAGCAGGGTGAGGATGTCTACCTGATCGACTGGGGTTATCCCGACGGCGCCGATCGGTGGCTGACACTGGATGATTACATCAACGGCTACCTCGATCGTTGTGTCGATGTGGTGCGCGAGCGGCACGGACTGGATGCAATCAACCTGCTCGGCATCTGCCAGGGCGGCGCGTTCTCGCTGTGCTACACCGCGCTGCATCCGGACAAGGTCAGCAACCTGATCACCATGGTCACACCGGTGGATTTCCACACGCCGGACAACATGCTGTCGCACTGGTGCCGGAATCTGGATGTGGACCAGTTTGTCGATGCCATGGGAAACATTCCCGCCGGGCTGATGAACTACGTCTATCTCACCCTGAAGCCGATGCGACTGAACCAGCAGAAGTACATCGGCATGGTCGACATCCTCGACAACCCGACCGAGCTGGAGAACTTCCTGCGCATGGAGCGCTGGATCTTCGATTCGCCGGATCAGGCTGGTGAGGCGTTCCGCCAGTTCATCAAGGATTTCTACCAGGGCAACAAGCTGGTCAAGGGCACGCTGGAGATCGGCGGCAAAGCGGTGGACCTGGGCAGGGTGACGCAACCGGTATTGAACATCTTTGCCGAGCAGGATCATCTGGTGCCGCCGGATGCCTCGCGCGCGATGGGCAAGCATGTCGGCACCACCGATTACACCCAGCTGGCGTTCAAGGGCGGCCATATCGGCATCTATGTATCCGGCCGCGCCCAGCGCGAAGTGCCACCGGCTATCCATCAATGGCTGAGTGCGCGAGACTGACGTCTTTCCCTTCGAGGTCCTTGGCATGGAGAAACGTCTGTACCGTTCGCGCAACGACAGGAAGCTGGCCGGTGTCTGCGGGGGGATTGCCGAGTACTACGGCTGGGATCCGACTCTGGTGCGGGTCGCCTGGATCGTGCTGACCCTGCTCGGTGGATCGGGCATCCTGATTTACCTGATCATGTGGCTGGTCATGCCCGAGGCGCCGTGAGCCCTCGTGGTGGCTCCTGATGGCATCCGTTTGACCGAGCAGCAAAGACAACGCATGGATTACGACCGTTACGACCGCATCCGTGCCGTGCAGTGGCAGGGTGATCATCTGCGATTGCTCGATCA
>Ga0208589_1001281_pt1 | contig 10662 bp, 12 predicted proteins | sample NGESurshal092012_2_FD_184486 | JGI IMG/M metagenome (GOLD analysis project Ga0208589, IMG submission 184486) | Arctic peat soil microbial communities from Barrow, Alaska - NGEE Surface sample F53-2 shallow-092012 (SPAdes) | ecosystem: Environmental > Terrestrial > Soil > Wetlands > Peat ... | reverse complement strand
GGGCCCATGGGCCCGATGCCCAAGCTCAAGTCGTTCCGCGTGGCGGGGCATTTTTACACCGGCATGTACGAGTTCGACTCCAAGCTGGCCTACGTCGCGCTTGCCGATGCGCAGAAATTCCTCGGCACGCCGGGGGAGGTCACGGGGATCGAGATCCGGACGACGACGCCCGAGGCGGCCCACGACGTGGCCGACGAGATCGCCCGGCGCCTCGGGACCGGCTATGAGGTGCGGACCTGGGAGGAGCTGAACCGCGGTCTGTTCGCCGCGCTGAAGCTGGAGAAGGTGGCGATGTTCGTGGTGCTCACCTTCATCGCGCTGGTGGCGTCATTCTCCATCGTCTCCAATCTCATCATGCTGGTGACCGAGAAGGCGCGCGAGGTGGCGATCCTCAAGTCTATGGGCGCGCGCGACGGCGCCATCCTTCGGATCTTCTTCGCCGAGGGCCTCTACATCGGCCTGCTGGGACTGGTGCTGGGGCTCGGCCTGTCGGCGGCGGCCAATGCGCCGATCGAGCCGACGAAATTCGGCCTGTTCAGGATGTGACGATGGATCGCTCCAGACTGTACCGCCGATTCCGCACCCTCTTGATCGCCAATCGCGGCGAGATCGCCTGCCGGGTGATCCGTACCGCCAGAGCCATGGGCCTGCGCAGCGTCGCTGTGTATTCCGAGGCCGACCGTGGCGCGATGCATGTCGCCGAGGCCGACGAGGCCGTGCTGCTCGGGCCGGCGCGCGCCCGCGACAGCTATCTCAACATCGAGCGCGTGATCGAGGCCGCGCGCAAAAGCGGCGCCGAGGCCGTGCATCCCGGTTACGGCTTCCTGTCGGAAAACGCTGAATTTGCGCAGGCCTGCGCCGATGCGGGATTGGTGTTTGTCGGCCCGACCGCCGAGATGATGATCGCGATGGGCTCCAAATCCGGCTCCAAGGCGCTGATGGAGAAAGCCGGCGTGCCGATGGTCGCCGGCTATCACGGCGAGGCCCAGGACGAGGCGACGCTGGCCAACGCCGCCGACAGGATCGGCTTTCCGGTTCTGGTCAAGGCGTCGGCCGGTGGCGGCGGCCGGGGCATGCGCATCGTGCGTTCGGCGGAAGAACTTGCGCCGGCGATCGTCAGCGCCAAGCGCGAGGCCAAGGCCGCGTTCGGCGACGACCGGATGCTGATCGAGAGATTCGTGCAGAATCCGCGCCATATCGAGGTGCAGGTGATCGGCGACAGCCACGGCAATTTGCTGTCGCTGTTCGAGCGCGAATGCACGCTGCAGCGCCGGCACCAGAAGGTGATCGAGGAAGCGCCGTCGCCGACGCTCGACATGAACCAGCGCGCCGCGGTCTGCGCCGCCGCGCGCAAGGCCGCCGGTGCGGTCAACTATGTCGGCGCCGGCACCATCGAATTCGTGTCCGACGGCAAGGATGTGTTCTTCATCGAAATGAACACCCGCCTGCAAGTCGAGCATCCGGTGACGGAATTGATCACCGGCATCAACCTGGTCGAGTGGCAGTTGCGGGTGGCGTTCGGCGAAAGATTGCCGTTGGCGCAGGAGGATATCGGCTTTAGCGGACATGCCATCGAAGCCCGGGTCTACGCGGAAAATCCGGCAAAGAATTTCATGCCGTCAGTCGGCCGCATCAAGACCTGGAATACGCCGGCAGGCGTGGATGGCCTTCGCATCGATGCCGGTTATCGCAGCGGAGATACGGTCTCGCCCTATTACGACGCGATGCTCGCCAAGGTGATCGCCTGGGCGCCGACGCGCGAGGGCGCCATCGACAAGCTCAATCAGGGGCTGGAAGAAACCGACGTCCGCGGCGTCGTCACCAACATTCCGTTCCTGTCGGCGCTGGTGACGCATCCGGACGTGAGGGCCAACGCCATCGACACCGGCTTCATCGAGCGCGAGTTGAAGAACCTGACGGCGGCGGGAGCGGCAGCGGCCGGCGATCTCGAGCTTTGCGCGGCGGTTGCCATCGTCCTGGCCGATGAGGGCAGCGCCGCCGACGCGCATTCCCCGTGGCAGAGTTTTGGCTGGATGCCGGTCGGTCGGCGTCAGCGGAGCTTCTCGTTCCGTCAGGCACAGGGCAGCGAGCATCAGGCGACGTTGAACTACGGCAACGGGCCTTCGACAGTGACTATCGGCGAGCGCCAATTTTCCTTCAGCTACACGGTCAACGACGAAGGCGAAATCGATGTCACGCTCGATGGCGTGACATCGCGGGTGGTTCCCGCCATCGAGGGCCACGAACTCTATTTGCGGACCCGCAACGGCCGTTTCGAGCTGCATTGGGTCGATCCGTTTGGCGGTGACGACGAGGAGCAGGTCGGCGAGGACAAGATCGCCGCGCCCTTGCCGGGCACGGTGGTGGCGATTTTGGCCGAGGAGGGCGCCACGCTGGAAAAGGGCGCACCGATCCTGACGCTGGAAGTGATGAAGATGGAGCAGACCTTGCGCGCACCGTTCGCGGGCGTGCTGAAGAAGATCAAATGCAAGGTCGGCGATATCGTGCAGGAAGGCGTCGAACTCGCCGAAATCGAACCGTCGGCCGGGTGATCCCCATGACCGATTCCATGACCGATTCCGTGCGCATCTTCGAGGTGGGCCCGCGCGACGGCCTGCAGAACGAGAAGACCCCGGTCGGCGTCGCCGACCGCATTGCCTTCATCGAGGCGCTGCTCGACGCCGGATTGCATACGATCGAGGTCGGCGCCTTCGTGTCGCCGAAGGCGATCCCGCAGATGGTGAATTCCGACCAGGTGCTGCACGGCATCAGCCATCGCACCGACGGCGAATTCGAGGTGCTGGTCCCCAACGAGAAAGGCTACGACGCCGCGCGCGCCGCTGATGCCCGCGAAATCGCCGTGTTCGCCGCTGCCTCGGAATCCTTCTCGCGGGCCAACATCAACTGCTCGATCGCCGAATCGATCGAGCGCTTCAAGCCGGTGATGACCCGCGCCAAAGCCGACGGCATCCGGGTGCGCGGTTACGTCTCCTGCGTGCTTGGCTGCCCCTATGAGGGCGAGATCAAGCCGCAGGCGGTGGTCGATGTGGCGAAGGCGTTGTGGGACCTCGGCTGCTATGAGGTCTCGCTCGGCGACACCATCGGGGTGGGAACGCCAGTGAAAACCCGGCAATTGCTGCGCGCGGTAGCAGGCCTGGTGCCAATGGCGAACCTCGCCATGCATTTCCACGACACCTACGGACAAGCGCTGGCCAATCTCTACGCCGGGATGGAGGAGGGCGCCCGCACGATCGACTCCGCGGCCGGCGGCCTCGGCGGCTGCCCCTTCGCGCCCGGCGCCACCGGCAACGTCGCGACCGAAGATGTGGTCTACATGCTCGAGGGCATGGGGATCAAAACCGGCGTCGACATGGCAAAATTGGTCGCGGCCACCAATCAGATCAGCAAGCTGATCGGGCGCGCACCGATGAGCCGGGTAGCGGCGGCGCTGAATGCCAAGCGGCGAGTAGCGAATACCCAATAGCGAACGGGAGGCGCTCTATTCGCCACTCGCCGGCTATGGGCTGGTATCCGGGCCCATCACGAGGTTGGGCAGCCAGGTCGAAATCTCCGGCACGAAACACAGCAGGAGCACGGCCGCCATCATCAACAGCACGAACGGCAGCGTGCCCCAGATCACTTCGCTGAGCGAGATGTCGGGCGCCACATTGCGGATCACGAACAGGTTCAAGCCCACCGGCGGGTGAATAAGACCCATCTCCATCACGATGGTCATGACCACGCCGAACCAGATGATGTCGAAATTGGCGGCACGCAACGGCGGCAGGATGATCGGGGCGGTCATCAGGATGATCGAGACCGGTGGCAGGAAAAACCCGAGCATCACCACCAGGACCAGCACAGCCGCCAATAACTCCCAGCGTGGCAGGTTCATCGCGACGACCGACTCGGCGGCCGATTGCGAGATGTGCAGATAGCTCATGACATAGGAATAGAGCAGCGACATGCCGATGATCATCATCAGCATGGTGGATTCGCGGATGGTCGATTTCAGGATCGGCGCCAGATCGCCCGGCCGCCACACGCCGTAGATCAGGGCGATCAGCATCAGCGCAAGCAGGCCGCCCAGGCCTGCGGTTTCCGACGGCGTCGCATAGCCGCCATAGAGCGCGATCATCACGCCCGTCAGCAGGATGACGAACGGCAGTACGCGCGGCAGCACGTTGAAACGTTCGGCCAGCGTGAAGTCGTCGCGCTTGAGGATCGCCGAGGTCGTCCCGGTCTGGGTATAGATCGCATGCGCAGCGGCATATTCCTTGCGAAATCGGAACACGGCATAGGCGCCGAACAGGCTGACCAGCAACAGCGCGGGACCGATTCCGGCAAGAAACAGCCGGCCCAGCGATTTCTCCGCCGCGACGGCAAACAGGATCATGGTGATCGATGGCGGCAGCAGGATGCCGAGCGTGCCGCCGGCGGCGATGATGCCGGCGGCAAGCCCGCCCGAATAGCCGCGCTTGCGCATCTCCGGAATGCCGGCCGAGCCGATCGCCGAGCAGGTCGCCGGCGAGGATCCCGCCATGGCGGCGAACAGCGCGCAGGCGAACACGTTGGCGACGCCGAGGCCGCCGGGCACGCGGTGCAGCCAGGCGTGTAGCGCCGTATAGAGATCCTGTCCGGCACGCGATCGTCCGATCGCAGCGCCCTTCAGGATGAACAGCGGGATGGCCAGGAGCGTGATCGAGGCCATTTCCTCGTAGACGTTCTCGGTGACCGTATCGAGCGAGGCGTGGGGCATATAAATGCCCATGAACACCACGGCGACCGCGCCCAGCGCGAACGCGATCGGCATGCCCGAGAACATCGCAATCAGGGTGGCCAGTCCGTAACTGATTCCAATACCCAGTACGGTCATCGGCGAGCCGCGCCGCTCAAGGGAGCGACGACCTGCAGCAACAGCTGCACGCACAACAGCGTCATGCCGACGGCCATCAGGCTGTAGGGGATCGACAGCGGTGGCGACCACATCGAATTCGAGACCTGGCCCTCGACGAACGCATCATGGGTCAGCGTCCAGGATTTCCAGGCGAAGAACATGCAAAACAGCAGGCTCGCGACGTCGACCACCCACCGCCGGATGCGGTTTGCGCCGGGCGACAGCAGGCCGACAAAGGCTTCGATGCCGATATGGCCGCGTTGTCCCTGCACATAGGCCGAGGACATGAAGGTAGCGCCGACCAGAAGAAACACCGCGGCCTCGTCCTGCCAGTAATTCGGGCTGTGGAACAAGGCGCGCCCCACCACGCTGTCGCTCAGGATGGCGCAGGCCGAGATCAGCGCGAGTGCTGCGAGCACCACAATGACATTGTTGCAGAGCGCAAGAGCGCGTTCGACCGCCGCGACGAGCGGATGGCTCGCCGCGGCGGTCGGCTCGTCATGTTGATCCGGAAGCGGACCGTGCATCACGCGTTGACGCTGGACGCCAGCTTCAAGAAGTTGGCCGAAAGCGCGGTCTTGGCGCTGTAGTCCTTCCAGGCGGTATCGCGAGCGATGTCGCGCCACTTGCCGACCACAGCCGCATCGAGCGCGCTGACCTTGGCGCCGGCCTTTTCGTAGACCCTGGCGACTTCGACGTCGTCATCCTGGGCACCCTTCAGGCCAAAGGCTTCGAGCTCGGTACCGACCGCCAGGATGATATCCTGGTGCTTTTTCGGCAGGCCGTCGAAAATCGACTTCGACATCATCAACGGTTCCATCATGAACCAGTAGGAGGCCTTGGCGCCCGAGGTCAGCGATTTCGAAACTTCCTCGAGCCGGAACGAAATCAGGCTGGTCGAGGAGGTGATGCCGGCATCGCACGCGCCGGTCTGCATCGCCGAATAGATTTCGTTCGAGGGCACCGATAGCACGGCCGCGCCCGCGGTCTGCAGCACCATGTCCATTTCGCGCGAGCCGCCACGCACCTTGAGGCCCTTGGCGTCTTCCGGGGCAACGATCGCGCGTGAACGGCTGGCAACGCCACCGGCCTGCCAGACCCAGGTCAGCAGGATAATGCCCTTGTCGGCGAGGAAATCCGTCAGTGCCTTGCCGATCGGCTCTTTCTTCCAGCGCATGCCCTGATCGTAAGTCGTGACCAGGCCGGGCATCAGGCCGATATTGGTCTCCGGCAACTCACCGCCGGCATAGGGCAGCGGATAAAGGCTGATGTCGAGCGCGCCCTTGCGCATCGCGGAGAACTGCGCGTTGGTCTTGATCAACGAGGAGTTCGGATAGATTTCGGCGGCGAGCTCGCCGCCGCTGCGTTTGGATATCTCGGCGGCAAACACCCGAACCAGGCGGTCGCGGAAATCGCCCTTGTCGATGGTGCCGCCCGGAAACTGATGCGAGATTTTCAAGGTGGTGGCCGCATGCGCGGTCCCGGTCCCGAGGCGCAAGATGGCGGGTGCGGCGACGGCTGATACGAGAAGGTGACGGCGTGTAAGCATGGAAATCTCCCCTGGGACGCTTTTGACTGCAGCGACGTGTTGTCCACAATTGTGGCGGCATCTTTACCGGGCTTCGCCCGGCTTTTCTCTAGTCTGATAGTTCGAGACGGCAGCCCCATGCAGCCTGTTGTTGCGGTGCACACTTGCTGCAATTTTCGGCGGAAACGAGACCGGTTGGTCTATTTTCGAAAACCCCGCAGGGTCCGACATAAGCCGATCGCGGGAAAATATTTCCGTCCCGCTGTAACAATCGATGCCGACGCACCGTTTTGAATAAGGCGACATCAGTCGCTTTCAAGCATCGGTTTCGAAGGGATCACAGACCCATGACCATCAGCACCCGCATCGCGCTTGGCGTTTCCGCCGCCGCTCTCTCGCTCACCCTGGCGTTCACGCCTGCCGCGTTCGCGCAGGATTCGATGAAGAAGGATGACGGCATGAAGAAGGACAGCATGATGAAGAAAGACGACGGGATGAAGAAGGAAGGAATGACGAAGAAGGATGACGGGATGATGATGAAGAAGGGCGGCGGCATGATGAAGAAGGACAACACCAAGAATTAACCGTCGCGTCCTGTCTTCGCGTCCTCTCCATCCGTCGTTGCGGGCTCGCCGATAGCGGAGGCGGGCCCGTTGCTGTTTCCGACCTCACGGCGCCGCTTTTTCCGCTTGCCTATTTCTTCCGCTTCTTGCGCGCGGCGTAGCGGGCGTCGCGGGCGGCCTTGCGTTCGGCTTCCAGTTCGACCTCGCGGGCGGCGGCCTCTTCCTTTTCGCGGGCAAGGCGAACGGCTTCCTGGGCGGCGGCTTCTGCCTCGAGGCGTTTGCGCTCGGCCTTCTCGGCATCGCGCACTTCCTTGGCCTTCGCGCGTAGGGCTGCCTGCGCCTCACGTTCGGCCTGCCGTTGTTTTACAGCGGGATCGTCGGGGCCCGGCTGGGCGCGAAACTTGTTCAGGATGTCTTTCCTGGCGTCCTGAGCGGCCTTCTGACGGTCGGCGAAGCTAGGTTCCTTGAATCCACTCATAGATAGGCCTTGTTACTTTCGTGGTTCGTGACGGGGCGATCGTTTAGTGCTGCGCCGGCGGGTGCAGCGACGCCGGCATAAATTGCTCGCGGCTTGTACCGCCGCCCGCGTCGGGACGCCATCAATTAACGACCCGGCGGCGCGATGTCGCGCGGAAAACCGGCGGCGGGTGTGCGTTTGGCTAAGAGACGGTAACCCGGGATTGCCTGACTTGACGCTTCAGCGGGCCAGTTGCGTTGAAAATGCCATTGGATAGCGGCATTTAGGCCTGTCATTGAATGTTTTGGAATGTTTTGCGATGGCTCGCTTTGGCGTTTGCCGACCGAGAACAATTGGCGAGAACAGTTTAGATGAATTGGCACCCAGGCCGGCGGCGCGGATTCCAGCTGCTCGGGGCGTTCGCACTGGCTTATTTCGGGCTTGCCTATGTCGCGCTCCCGGCGCTGTGGCGCCATCGCGAGCATGAGCCGGGGCTTGCCGAACTGCCGATGGTGACCCGCACCGGCACGGGCATCCCCGGCGATGCCCTCAATGTCGGGCTGGTCGGCCATCAGGCGGACGTGCTGCGCGCGCTGCAGGCGGCAGGCTGGGTTCCGGCCGATCCGGTGACGTTTCGCTCCAGCATCGCCATCGTCGGCAGCGTGGTGCTCGACCGGCCCTATCAGGATGCGCCGGTCAGTCCGCTCTATTACCAGGGCAAGCGGGAGCAGTTCGCGTTCGAAAAGCCCGACGGCCGGAGCCCCGACCGCCGCCACCACGTCCGCTTCTGGCGGGTGCTGGACGCCGGCACCGATGGCCGCCCGGTCTGGCTGGGGGCGGTCACCTACGACCGTGGGGTGGGCCTAAGCCACTACACCGGCCAGGTTACCCATCACATCGGCCCGGACATCGATGCCGAGCGCGACCTGTTGATGCGCGACCTGACCGCGGCCGGGATGCTGGACGCGGTGTTCCAGATTTCAGGGGTCGGCCCGACCCTGTTCGGCCGCAACGGCGGCGACGATCCCTATTACACCGACGGCGAGATCGACATGGGCAGCCTGGTGGCCGACGGCGTCAAACGAACCGAGCCGCCGGCGACATTGCCGCCGCCGCCGCTGATCGCCCTGAAGGACCAGATCTGGCACGGCGTCGGCAACGCGATCGGGCAATAGCGCCGGCGGTTACGCCCTCCCTACATCGTCACTTCTTGGAGCAGAGCAGCACCATGCCGTTGGCCGGTGCCGGGCAGGAGGCCGTCCAGGCGGCGCCACCGGAGCGGATAACGGACTGCGGGGGCGTGCCCTCGCTCGAAAGGCAGGTCGCAGTCGCGATGATCTCGCCGGATCCGCATTCCGAGGTGCAGCCGATCGCACCGCAAGCATTGCTGTCGAGCACCTTGGCATAGATCGTGCTGCCGGGGCCGGCCGGGCCTTGCGCGCCGTCCCGGCCATCCTTGCCGGCGATGCCTGCCGGGCCTTGCGCGCCGGCAGGCCCGATCGGTCCCGCGGGACCCGCCGGTCCGGCCATGCCGGCCGGGCCGCTATCGCCCTTGGGCCCGTCAAAACACCCGCCGAGCGAAATCGCGGCGACGCAGAGCACGGCCAGGACCGGCAAACGGCGGCCATAAGCTTTCAGATTTTGCGTTTTCAGGTATTTCATCTGGTCCATCCCCCTGTGAAAGCCGAAGAGCTTGAGCATCTGTCCAATCGGCGGAAAATCAATCCTACCTTCGAACCACGACCGGGCGAATTTGCTCCTACCAATCCTGTTTTTCTTTTCGCGAATCCCTGTCACGGTGTGCGCGAGTCGCAACCGGAGGGAACCAGATGCGGTCGTTTGCCTATCGAACCATGGTCACCGCGCTTTTGGCCGTCGCTGCCGCGGGCGTTTCATTCGCCGCGCGTGCCGACAGCGGAACCATCCGGATTTCCGTGCTGAAGGGCGGCTGGTTCATCGGCGCTTCCGGCGGCCACGGCACGCTGTATTTCCACGGCCGGCAGTATCCGTTGTCGATCGGCGGCCTCGACGCCGGCCTCGTGTTCGGCGCCTCGCAGACCTATTTGTCGGGCACGGTGAGCAATATCTACCGGCCCTCCGATGTCGCCGGCGTCTACGGCGCGGGCGGTGCCGGTGCGGCAATCGGCACCGGCGTGCGGGCGATCGTGCTGACCAACGAAAAGGGCGCGGTGCTGCAATTGAGCGGGCGGCAGACCGGATTGATGCTCAACGCCGACCTCAGCGGGTTGGCCATTTCGCTGCATTAGGCGTCCGAATCTATCAGAAAGCTTTGCAGCAATCTTTTTCGAGCTCTCCTGAAACCTTTTCGAGCCGCCCCCGTAGTTTGCGTTTTGGTTACGGGGGAAGGCGCGTGCGGGACTACAGGCTTGAGGTTTGCTTCAAGGAGACAGACGGCAGTTTTCGCACCCTTTCCGTTCACCAGTTCCGGTCGCTCGATACCAGGGAAGCGCGCACCGCGGCGGATATCTGGCTGGCGGGCATGACGTCGTCGCTGGAAACCGCGTCGCACGTCCTGCTGTTTGTCGGCTCCAGTGCGGTCTGCCGCCGGCCGATCGACCGCAGGGTCTGGGAAACGCTGGCTTGAGCCGGTGCGCGGCGTTCTAGATCAGCGCTAAGTCTTGAGCGCGAAGCCGTTAGTTTTGCCTTCGCGAGGTTTTGCCTTCATTCCGCGTCGAGATTTTTGCCGGGGCAGGCGGCGTCACGCCGTTTTCCGCGCAGGCCATTTCCTTCCAGGATCCATCCGGATTTTGCTCGTAGGCATGGCACGGCGCCGGCGATACCTCGGCGGCTGGCTTGGCAGCTTCCGACGTTCGCGCAAACGTGGGGCCTGCCGCAGCGCCGAGCGCGATGATCGCCGCCGACAGGGTGATGGTGATGAGCCGCATGGTGGCAATCCCTCTTCGAAACCCGGCCGATTTCCTCATCCGGATTGCGGAATTTTTTTGGCAAAGCGGCTTCGACGTTCGGCTAAGGCTTTCCCTTCTCCCCTTGTGACGGGCAAATCACCTGAAGGCTGTCATGCGTTTTGACGACCTGACGCGTCAACGGCCCAGAGCCAGCGGCTAACGACGACGGCCACGACCATCCCGAACAATTGCGCGACAACAAAGGCGGCCACGCCTGATGGCGCGATCCCCGCAAACGTATCCGAGAGCGAGCGTGCGACGGTTACGGCCGGATTGGCAAATGATGTAGA
>Ga0208589_1001280_pt1 | contig 10670 bp, 8 predicted proteins | sample NGESurshal092012_2_FD_184486 | JGI IMG/M metagenome (GOLD analysis project Ga0208589, IMG submission 184486) | Arctic peat soil microbial communities from Barrow, Alaska - NGEE Surface sample F53-2 shallow-092012 (SPAdes) | ecosystem: Environmental > Terrestrial > Soil > Wetlands > Peat ... | reverse complement strand
CCGGTCCGCGCGGCCCGCGGTGTCCAGCAGCCGCCGGGCCAGCGCCGGGGGCAGCAGGTCCGGGGCCCGCGGCAGCCGCACCGGCTCCGCACCGGTGACCTGGGTGAGCAGGTTGGTCCCGTAGGTCCACAGGTAGGTGACCCCACCGTCGGCATAGGTATCGCTCTCTCCCGTCCCGGTTACGTCGTCGGCCCGCCAGTAGGCCGGGGAGCGGTACCACACGTACTGGTCGGTGGTGCCGTCCAGCAGCAGGCTCACGTTGTGCAGATCGGGCAGTTCCGGCAGGCCCAGGTTGACCGTGCTCTCCGCGTAGCCCTCGTATGGCACGCGGGCCGAGGCCAGGATGCGGGCCCGCAGGGCCGCCGCGCTGATCGGGGAGGCGGACACGGGCAGCGCCGCGATCACCGCCGGGAGCGCGCACAACAGGGCGGTCCCGGCGACCACCACTGACCATCTGCGCCACGCACCCCGGGTCTGCCCGCGGAAGTTGCGCCCCCATCCGGACGGCAACCTCACCGGCAGCGCCGCATCGCCGCTTCTGCCACGAAACCAAGGTACGTCGGGACGGGGGCCCGGCGCACCAGAGCGGGCCTCCCGTAAGGTGCCCATAAGGACAGCGCACGAGGAGGCGTATTCGTGATCCTGGTGACCGGAGCAACCGGAAGGGTCGGCTACCACCTGCTGGAGGCGCTGGCTGACGCCCGGGCCGACGCCACCGCGATGGTGCGGGTGGAGGCCAAGGGACTGGATCTGCCCGGCCCGGGTGAGAACCTGGTGGGTACCTTCGACGAACCCCTGGCCGCGGAGCAGCTGCAGGCCTTCGACCGGGTCTTCCTGCTGAGCCCGTCGAGCGAGGCGCAGGCCGAACTGGAAATCGCCTTCATCGACGCGCTGGTGGCGGCGGGGCACGGGCCGCACGTGGTCAAGGTGGCCGCGGACGGCTTCCTGGACCCCGGCTGCGACGTGCGCTTCATGCGCAGCCACCGCGAGATCGCCCGGCACCTGGACGCGACCGGCCTGCCGGTCAGCTACCTGGCCCCCGCCCCGTACATGGAGACGCTGCTGCCGGCCGCGCAGGCCATCCGCCTGGAGGCCACGCTGTACGCCCCGGCGGGCCACGGCCACGTGGGGTTCGTGGCGGCCGCGGACGTAGCCGACGCCGCCGCGCAGCTGCTGACCCGCCCGGTCCCCGCGGCGGATGACGAGCCCCGCGCGTTCACGCTGACCGGCCCGGAGTCCCTCACCTACTCGAACGTGGCGTCCCGGATCTCCACCGTGTTCGCCCGCCAGGTGCGCTACTCCAACCTGGAGGAAGACCGGGCCCGCGAGGAGCTGCTGGGTTCCGGCCTGGCGCCCTGGGACGTTGAGGGACTGCTGGAGCTGTTCGCCTGGATCCGCGACGGCGGGGCCGGCCAGCTCACCTCGCACGTGCGCGAGGTGACCCGGCACGCCCCGCGGGGTCTGACCGACTGGCTGGAGGGGAACCGGGCCACGTTCCTGGAGCCTCTCCCGGATGAACGAGCCCCCACGTACTAGCCCCATGGAGGACTGATGGAGTACCGGCTGCTCGGCAGCAGCGGATGCGCGGTGTCCGCGCTCGCCCTCGGCACCCTGACCTTTGGCAACGAGACGGACCAGGAAGGCTCGTTCGCTCAGCTGGATGCCTTCACCGAGGCCGGCGGCACGCTGATCGACTCCGCGGACGTGTATGCGGACGGCCGGTCTGAGGAGATCATCGGCCGCTGGCTGGCGGCCCGGCCCGGCCACCGCGAGCGGGTCGTGCTGGCCACCAAGGGCCGGTTCCCCACCGACGAGACCCCGAACGGGCACGGGCTGTCCCGCCAGCACCTGGCTCTGGCCCTGAACGCGTCGCTGCGCCGGCTGGGTGTGGAGACCATCGACCTGTACCAGGTACACGGGTGGGATCCGCTGACCCGGATCGAGGAGACGCTGCGCTTCCTGGACGACGCGGTGCGCGCCGGGAAGATCAACTACGCCGGGCTCTCCAACTTCACCGGCTGGCAGCTGCAGAAGGCCGTGGACACCGCCGAGGCCCGCGGGCTGTCTGCTCCGGTATCCCTGCAGCCGCAGTACAACCTGCTGGCCCGGGCCATCGAGTGGGAGATCGTGCCCGCCTGCCAGGACGCCGGGCTGGGCCTGCTCGCCTGGTCCCCGCTGGCCAGCGGCTGGCTGACCGGCAAGTACCAGCGCGGCGAGCCGCCCGCCCCGGGCACCAGGGTCGTGGAGAACGCCGACGAGGGCATGCGGATCTGGAACCAGCGCGGCCAGTCCGACCAGACCTGGCAGGTCCTCGACGCGGTCCGCAAGGTGGCCGAGGGCCGCGGCGTGTCCATGGCCCAGATCGCCATCGCCTGGGTGCTGGCCCGGCCCGCGGTCTCCTCGGTCATTCTCGGCGCCCGCTCCCTGGAGCAGTTCACCGACAACCTCGCCGCCGCCGGTCTCCAGCTCAGCCCTGAGGAAATGCAGCTGCTCGACGAGACCAGCCAGCCGCCCACCCCCGACTATCCCTACGGGGAGCCCGGCCAGTCCCAGCGCAGCCGCCGAATCCAGGGCGGCCGGTTCTAGGCACCGGACCAGGGCTCAGCCGGAACGGCTCAGCATACGGTCGGGACGGCCCGCCAGGTTCCCAGCGACCGTGCCGCCAGACCGCCAATGGGAAGGCCGTCGTCCCAGATGGCCCGGGCCCGTCCGGTTCTCCGGCAAATTGCGAGGAACTTTCCGCTGTAGGTCGCTCCGTAGAGGGCGCCATTCCTGGTGACGAGCCCGTAGACATTCCGGTAACCGGTGGACCCGATAACCTTCGCGGCACCGGTCCGGGCGTTGACGGAGGCGAGAAGTGACCGCGTCGAGCCGCGGTGCTCCACGGTCGCGTAGAGATGACCATCGGCGAAGGCCAGGTCGCCGGCCGAGAGGAGGTGCCGGCCGAATCGGCCGATGATGGTGGCCCAGCCGGTGAAGGGATTGACCCGGAACAGGATCCCATGCCGGTCGGCGCCGTAGAGGGTGTTCGTGGCCGGCCTGGTCGCGAGGGCATTAGCCCCGCTGACGCCGAGCTTTCCGATCTTGTGGCGGGCACCCGTCCGGGCGTTGAGCCGGTACAGGTCGGTGAAACTGATCGCGTAGAGGGTCCGGCCCCGGAACGCCAGGTCGGTGAGCCGCACCCCGGTGCGGCCCGCCAGCCTCGCCCGGTGCGACCCCGGGTTCAGCCGGTAGAGGGCGCTATTAGGCGCGAACGTAATGGCGTAAATGCCACGAGGCTGTTTCGCGTGGGCAGCGGCACTGGGTGTTGCGGCACTGGGTGTTGCAGCACTGGTTGGTGCAGCACTGGTTGTTGCAGCACCGGCGGCTGAGGCGCCGAGCAGGAGGCTGCCCGCGACGGCTACCGCGAGCCCGCCGTAAATCGGCCGGAAAAGCGTCTTCAGCTGGGTCTTGAACAGATCCGTGTCCCGCATAGATGCCCTGCCCCCAATATCCCTGAATGGCCAGTAATCCTGGGTCAGGGGGGCCTTAGGGATCATCCCGCAGGCCGGTGAAAGATAAACTCCCCACGGGGTCTGGCGGGCGGTGTCACGCCGCCCGCCAGAAGCCCCGCCGGAAGATCAGTACCAGCCGTACGCGAGCTCGTGCTCCCAGGCAACCCGCGGGCGCCCGTACACGCCCTTGATGTAGCGCAGGCCCCAGCGGATCTGCGTGGTGGCGTTGGACCGCCAGTGGTTGCCGGCGCTGGCCATCTTGCTGCCCGGCAGCGCCTGCGGGATGCCGTACGCGCCCGAGTAGGGGTTATCTGCGTACTTGTTCCAGCCGCTTTCCCGGTTCCAGAGGTTGTACAGCGGCGTCCACTGCCGCTTGCCCCAGCCGAAGCGGGCGAGCATCTTCTGGGCGGTGCGCTCGGCGGCCCGGCGCTGCGAGATGGTGGCCGCGTCCAGGGTGGCCGTGGGCCGTGAGGTGGCCGGGGTCACGGCCGCGGCGGCGGCCGGACGGCTCGTGACGTGCTGGGCGGCGGCCGGATGAACACCGGGAGCACCGCCAGAGGTGACCAGCGCGCCGGCGAGGGCGCCGCCCACGGCCGCGGCGGTCAGGAGGAGTTTCGGATACGTGCGGAGAGACGTCCTTATCCGGGACAAGGGGAACCTTCGGTCGGGCGCGTCATATCGCGCGCTCGGCTATCACCCGGGCACGTGCCAGCTACCAGCGGAATTGCGGGAAGGGGCAGCGGCGTACGGACATGACGCGGGGACAGGGCGCCGGGCCAGCTCACAGGCGGCCATCTCGCACGCAGGGTGCTTGCGTCCATAACCATGGCGGAACTACGACCCTAATGTGACCAAAACTAGAAATATGACCATATGACGTGGGTCACACGCGGTGACCGGCGGCTGGCTAGTACCAGCCGTAGGCCTCCTCGTGGGACCAGGCCGAGCACGGTGAGCCGTACACCGACCGGATGTAGCCCAGGCCCCAGCGGATCTGGGTGGCCGGGTTGCTCTGCCAGTCCGCACCGGCGCTGGCCATCTTGCTGCCGGGCAGCGCCTGCGGGATGCCGTAGGCGCCGGACGACGGGTTGCTGGCGGAGGCGTTCCACCCGCTCTCCGCGTTCCACAGCGGCTGAAGGCAGCTGAACTGGGACGCGGACCAGCCGTAGGAGCCGAGCATGCCGCGGGCGATCTGCTGCGGCGAACCCGACGCGGTCACCGGGGCCATAGCCGCCGGGGCCGAGGCGGCTGGGGTCGCGGACGCCTGCTGCCGCGCGGCGGCCCGGGCGGCGCCCCGGGCGGCGGCCGCGCGGGCTTCAGCCCGGCCGCGGGCCGCCTGCCGGGCGCGGCGGCGGGCTATGGCCTGGCGCAGCGCGGCCTGCCGGGCCGCCGCCTCGCTCACCTTCAGCTGGTGGACCGAGACGGCTGCGCTCACCGAGCCCGCGGCGCTGGAGTCAGCCATGTTCTGTGCTCCGGCGAAGCTGGCCGCGTCGGCCGACGCGGCCGGCGCGGTTCCCGGCCACGCCGCCACGCTGGCCGCGGCGATACCCGCCAGGGCGAGCGCCGAGCCGGCGGCGATCAGGGTGATCTTGGGGGTCTTGCGATGGGGAGCCCGTCTGCTGAGGGACAACATGAACCTTTGGTCGGGCGCGTGCGCGCCGTCGGTTTCCACCCTGGGCACGGACCAGCCCACCAGGGGTACGGGGGCGGGTCAGCGGCGTCGGATGCGGCGCGGGGACAGGGCGCCTGGCCACTCAGAAGGCGGCGGTCATCACGAACGCGGGGTGCTTGCGGCACCCCACACTGCCCGAAACCACCGTGGCCGGCACCGGAACCCGCTACCAGGCCCTATGAAAAGGATCACACCATAAAGACCGTTTGGGCAGTAAAAGCTCCGGTCACGGGGCCTCGTTTCCGGGATTCTGCCTGCCGGCGGACGCGGGCGGCGGGCGTCGTCAGGCCAGGGCCGGGATCACCTCCCGGCCGTACCCGGCCAGTGTGTCCCCGGGCTGGTCGTGCATCAGGTACACGGCGAACTGGTGCACGCCGATCTCGGCCAGCTCGCGCAACCGGTCGAGGTGCGCGCCGACCGGGCCGAGCAGGCAGAACCGGTCCACGATGGCGTCCGGCACGAAGTCCGTGGACGGGTTCCCGGCCCGGCCGTGGTGGGCGTAGTCGTATCCCTCGCGGCCCTTGATGTAGTCGGTCAGCACGCGGGGCACCGGGCCGCCCTCGCCGTAGCGGGCGACCAGGTCGGCGACATGGTTGCCGACCATCCCGCCGAACCAGCGCAGCTGGTCCCGCTGGTGCTCCAGGTCCGTGCCGATGTAGGCGGGGGCGGCCACGCAGATCGTGATCGTGTCCGGGTCCCGGCCGGCCGCGCGGGCCGCGGCCCGCACCGAACCCACCGTCCAGCGCGCGATGTCCGGGTCGGCGGTCTGCAGGATGAACCCGTCCGCCTGCGCCCCGACCAGGGCCAGCGCCTTCGGCCCGTACGCGGCCATCCATATCTCCAGCCGCCCCTCGCGCACCCAGGGGATGCTGATCGGTGCGCCGTGCAGCATCACCTCGCGCCCTTCGGCCAGGCCTTTGATCACGCGCATCGCCTCGGACATGGTGGCCAGGGTGACCGGCTGCTGGCCGATGACCCGGCGGGCCGAGTCACCGCGGCCGATGCCGCACACGGTCCGGTTGCCGAACATGTCGTTGAGCGTGGCGAACAGGGACGCGGTGACCGACCAGTCCCGGGTGCCCGGGTTGGTCACCATGGGGCCGACCATCAGCCGCGAGGTGGCCGCCAGGATCTGCGAGTAGATGACGAACGGCTCCTGCCACAGCACGTGCGAGTCGAAGGTCCAGCCGTAGCGGAAGCCGTGGTCCTCGGCGCGGCACATGGTCTCGACCACGGCGCTGGCCGGCGGATCGGTCTGCAGGACCACCCCGAAGTCCATCTGCTCCCCCTGGGCTAGATCAGGTACGCCGACAGGTCACGGTGCAGGAACTGGCCGTGACCGGTGCGGCCGTGGTACTCGCCGCCGCCGATCACCAGCTCACCCCGGGACAGCACGGTCCGCACCTGCCCGGTGATGCCGAAGCCCTCGTAGGCCGAGTAGTCCACGTTCATGTGGTGCGTGGCCGCCGACAGGACCTGGGTGGCCCGCGGGTCGTAGAGGACGATGTCGGCGTCCGAGCCGGGCGCGATGATGCCCTTGCGCGGGTAGAGCCCGAACATCCGGGCGGGCGTGGTCGCGGCCACCTCGACCCAGCGCGCCAGCGACAGCTCGCCCGCCACCACCCCCTGGTGCAGCAGGTCCATCCGGTGCTCGACGCCGGGGATCCCGTTGGGGATCTTGGAGAAGTCACCGCGGCCCAGCTCCTTCTGCTCCTTGAAGCAGAATGGGCAGTGGTCGGTGGACACCACGGACAGGTCGTTGGTGCGCAGCCCCCGCCACAGCGAGCCCTGGTGCTCGCGGGGCCGCAGCGGCGGCGAGGCCACGTACTTGGCCCCCTCGAAGTCCGGCCGGGCCAGGTCGTCCAGGGACAGGTACAGGTACTGGGGGCAGGTCTCGGCGAACACGTTCTGGCCGGTGTCCCGGGCGCTGGCGACCGCCTCGAGCGCCTCGGCGGCGGACAGGTGCACGATGTACAGCGGCGATCCGGTCACCCGGGCCAGGGTGATGGCTCGGTGGGTGGCCTCCGCCTCCAGCTCCGGCGGCCGGGTCAGCCCGTGCTGCACCGGGTCGGTCCTCCCCGCGGCGAGGGCCTGGGCGGCCAGCTCGTCGATCGCGATGCCGTTCTCGGCGTGCATCATGATCACCGCGCCGGTGTCGGCCGCCTTGGTCATCGCGCGGAGGATCTCCCCGTCGGTCGCGTAGAACACGCCCGGGTAGGCCATGAACATCTTGAAGCTGTTCACGCCCGCGCCGATGCACGCCTCCATCTCCTTCAGGGACGTGTCGTTGACGTCGGAGACGATCATGTGGAAGCCGTAGTCGATCACGCAGTGGCCGTCGGCCTTGGCGTGCCATTTGTCCAGGGTGGCGAGCAGCGAGGTGCCCTTGGCCTGGACCGCGAAGTCCACGATCGTGGTGGTGCCGCCCCAGGCCGCGGCCCGGGTCCCGGTCTCGAACGTGTCTACCGAGAAGGTGCCGCCGAACGGCATCTCCATGTGGGTGTGCACGTCGATGCCGCCGGGCAGCACGTACAGGCCGTCCGCATCGATGGCCTGGCCGGCGGCGGCCCCCCAGGCCACGGCGGTCTCGCTGCCCGGGGCGGCCAGCGCGCTGATCTTCTCGCCCTCGACCAGCACGTCCGCCGGGACCGCGCCCGTCGGCGACACCACCGTGCCGCCCTTGATCAGCAGGCTCACGGCTGCACCAGCCCTCCGTACTGGTCGGGGCGGCGATCGCGGTAGAACTGCCACAGGTCGCGCACCTCGGCCAGCTGGTCCATGTTCAGGTCGCGGACGATCACCTCGTCGTCGGTGTCAGACGCCGCCTCGCCGACCAGCTGGCCGCGCGGGTCCACGAAGTAGGTCTGGCCGTAGAAGTCGTTGTCGCCCAGGGGTTCCACGCCGACCCGGTTGATCGCGCCGATGAAGTACTCGTTGGCGACCGCGGCGGCGGGCTGCTCCAGCCGCCACAGGTACTGCGACAGGCCGCGGCTGGTCGCCGACGGGTTGAACACGATCCGGGCGCCGGCCAGGCCGAGGGCCCGCCAGCCCTCCGGGAAGTGCCGGTCGTAGCAGATGTACACGCCGATCCGGCCGACCGCGGTATCGAAGACCGGGTAGCCCAGGTTCCCGGGCCGGAAGTAGAACTTCTCCCAGAATCCCTTGACCTGCGGCAGGTGGGTCTTCCGGTACTTGCCCAGATACGTCCCGTCGGCGTCGATCACGGCCGCGGTGTTGTAGTACAGCCCCGGGTGCTCCTCCTCGTACATGGGCACGATGAGAACCACCGAGTGCTGCCGGGCCAGCTCGCACATGAGCTCGGTGGTCGGGCCGCCGGGGATGGCCTCGGTGTAGGAGTAGTAGTCGGCGTCCTGCACCTGGCAGAAGTACGGCCCGTAGAACAGCTCCTGCAGGCACACGACCTGGGCCCCGGCGGAGGCCGCCCGGCCGATTGCGTCGGCCGAGGCCCTGATCATCGAATCCTTGTCGCCCGTCCACTGCTGCTGGATCAACCCGGCCCTGATGATCTCGGCCACTTCGCACTCCCCTCGACGTTGCGATAATCATGCCCGCCGCGAATCCGACCACCCAGTGTCGGCACCGGATGTTTCCCGGGGATTACGCCTTCGCGTTACGCCGGGAGCGGCGGCAGCGGCCCGGGAGGCTGGCGCTGGCCCCGGATCACGTGGATGACCGCGTTGATCAGGGCCAGATGGGTGAACGCCTGGGGGAAGTTGCCCAGATGCCGGCCGGTCCGCGGGTCGATTTCCTCCGCGTACAGGTCGAGCGAGCTGGCCAGCGACAGCAGCCGCTCACACAGCTGCTGGGCCCGGTCCATCTCGCCGATCTCACTGAACGCCGAGACCAGCAGGAATGAGCAGATCGTGAACGTGCCCTCGTCTCCGGGCAGCCCGTCGTCGGTCTCCTCGGGCCGGTAGCGGACGACCAGGCCGTCCACGGTCAGCTCGTCCGCGATGGCCAGGATCGTGGCCCGGACCCGCGGGTCCTCGCGCGGCAGGAAGCCCGTCATCGGCAGCAGCAGGAGCGAGGCGTCCAGTGCCAACGCGCCGTAGTGCTGGGTGAACACCCCGCGCTCGTCCACCCCGTGGGCCAGGACGTCGTCCCGGATCTCGTCGGCCGCCTCGTTCCACTTCTTGGCCAGCGCGACCTCACCCCGGGCCTGCGCGGCCTGTGCACCGCGCTGGACGGCAGACCAGCACATCAGCTTGGAGAACGTGAAGTGCTTCGGCTCGCCGCGGACTTCCCAGATGCCCAGGTCGGGCTCACGCCAGTACTTCAGCGCGGACTCCACCTGGCGGCGGACCACCCGCCACATCCGGTCGTCCAGCCGCTGCCAGCTGCCCAGCCGGATGTGGATGGCCTGCAGCATCGTGCCCCATACGTCGTGCTGGCGCTGGGTGTAGGCCTCGTTGCCCACCCGCACCGGCCGGGCCCCGTCGTACCCGCTGAGATGATCAAGGACCTGCTCGCTCAGGTCCCGTTCACCGTCCACCCCGTAGACCACCTGGACCTCGTCGTCGCGCTGGGCCAGGTCGGCGAGGAACCAGAAGAAGTCGTCGGCTTCCCAGTCGAAGCCGAGCGCGTACAGGCTCCACAAGGTGAACGCGGAGTCGCGCAGCCAGCAGTAGCGGTAGTCCCAGTTGCGTTCGCCGTGCGGCACCTCCGGCAGCGACGTGGTCGCCGCGGCCACCATGGCGCCGCTGGGCGCGAACGTGAGGCCCTTCAAGGTCAGCGCGCTGCGCTGCAGGTAGCGGCTCCACGGGTGGTCCGGGAACCGGCCCCGGGCCAGCCAGTGCTGCCAGTGGTGGGCGGTCCAGAGCAGCCGCTGGCGCGCCTCCTGGTAGGTGAACGGCGGGGCGTGATCGGTCCAGGACAGGGCGCAGAAATGGACTTCGCCCTCCTGCATCCGGGTCCGGGCCATGGCCCGGCCGCCCTCGAACCCCAGCCGCATGTCGGTGGTCAGGGTCAGCGGGACCCCGGGGGCCTCACGGGCCGGGCGGCAGACCCCCTGTGAGTAGCTCCGGTCGCCGTAGGACCAGGTTCCCGGGTAGCGGCCGTAGTCGAAGACCGGCTCGCACTCGAAGGTGACCTGGACCTCGCCGGTGACACAGCGGATCGTGCGCAGCAGCACGTGGTCCGCGTCGTAGTCGGTGGGCGTCCGGCGGTGCGTATGAGACAGCTCGTTATCGTGGTGCCAGGGCCCCATGAGCAGGGCGTCACGCACCACCAGCCACCCGGTCGGGGTGGCCCAGCTGGTCTCCAGCACCATGGTTCCGGGCAGGTACCGGCGGGCCGCCGGGACGGTGATCCCTTCCGGGCCGAGCCGGAAGCCGCCGGCCGAGCGGTCCAGGATCGACCCGAACACGCTCGGCGAGTCGATCCGGGGCAGGCACAGCCACTCCACGTTCCCGCTCGGCGCGATGAGCGCGGTGGTCTCGCAGTCGGACAGGAAGCCGTACTCACCGATCGGCGGGAACAGCCAA
>Ga0208589_1001279_pt1 | contig 10674 bp, 11 predicted proteins | sample NGESurshal092012_2_FD_184486 | JGI IMG/M metagenome (GOLD analysis project Ga0208589, IMG submission 184486) | Arctic peat soil microbial communities from Barrow, Alaska - NGEE Surface sample F53-2 shallow-092012 (SPAdes) | ecosystem: Environmental > Terrestrial > Soil > Wetlands > Peat ... | reverse complement strand
CGGTTGTCGATGACGGTGGTTGTGCTGGGGATTGCCAGTCCGGCGGCGAAGACCCAGTGACCTTCGCCGATGAGGCGCTGGTTAAAGATGTCGATCGCGAGCGTGAACACGTCATCAACGCCGCCCACGACGCAGTGGAAGCTCTCCACCGCGTCTTTCTGGCCGTCCCGTCGAGGCCCACGGGGCTCAGTCTCTCGTCGCGCGCCGTCGTACGACTCGTCGACGAAGTCCTCTGGGTCGACGCCCAACTAATTGAAGTACTTCAACTAGTCGACGTCACGTCAGAAACACAGCCGGTCCTTCACATGTTCACGTCATCAGCCGACGTATTGGACGCCGAGCAGATCTGCTCGATCGACCCTTCGCGCCACCAACTGATCTCGAAAGTGCTCTTCACCAACTTCGATCGTCACTCAAGAACATGGAGCGCGATACCTGGCTCCATGTCCCGATCGGGCCTCCGACGGAGATCAACGAAACAAGCCCAGAGATTGCAGTGACGACGGGGCGAGTTGACGAACTCGTGGCATCGTTAGAACCGAGTTTTCGAGCCCAGGAGCTGGGCTACGCGGCGTCGGTAATCGGCGACAACATCAACCTCGCGGCCGCCGCCGATCGACGCGGCTGGCTCGACGCGGTGGCTGGACACGTGCCGGGCGCTTCGGCGGGTCGCTCGGCGTCGGCCCGGCGGCGCGCCGCGGCGCATTTCGAGCCACACTCCGTGTGGCTTCATAACAGTGTTCGAGGAGCCATTGGACTGGCAGTCGCCGTCCTTATCGCCGAGAAGACTGGCCTCCAGCATTCGTTCTGGGTGATTCTCGGAACCCTGTCTGTACTGCGCTCGAACGTTTTCAGCACGGGCCAAAGCGCGTTGCGTTCGCTTCTCGGCACGACGGTCGGCTTCATCGTGGGTGCTGCGTTATTAGCGGTCGTCGGCACCAACGTCACCGTCTTGTGGTTCTTGCTTCCCGTAGCGCTACTCGTGGCGGGATTCGCTCCGACCGCGATCTCCTTCGCGGCCGGACAGGCGGGCTTTACCCTGACCCTCGTCATTCTGTTCAATCTTCTCCAACCCGTTGGCTGGAAAGTGGGGTTGTATCGAATCGAAGACGTGGCGATCGGTTGCGCCGTCAGTGTGGGCGTCGGTCTTCTCTTCTGGCCGCGCGGCGCGGCCGCCGCGCTCGGCTCTGCGTTGCAAGAGGCATTCGTTGAGAGCGCGTCGTATCTTGAAGCCGCTGTGAAAGACGGTACTAGTCGTCCCGTCGACGGCGACCACCCTTCAAAGTCTCTCGAGACCGCGAGAGCGGACGCGGCCGCCGCGTCTCTCCGTCTCGATGACGCCTTTCGCACCTACCTCGCTGAGCGAAACCAACCGATCCCTCTCGCCCAAGTCACCGCGCTCGTCACCGGCGTGGCGAACCTGCGACAAAGTGCGGACGCGGTGATCGGACTCTGGGATGCAGGAGAGAGTCGATCTGACGAACGGGAAAGTGAAGCGCGCAGCGAACTGCTCTACGAGGCTGCACTCCTGAAGGCCTGGTACGAACAACTGGGAGCTGGCCTGGTGGCTGAACGGTCGATTCCCGACGCAATGCCGGAAAGTCTCGCGTCAAACCGTCGACTGATCGACGCCCCGACTGACGACCTCAATGCCGTGGGTGGTCGCTCCGCCAACGCGGTGCTCTTGATTTGGACGAGGGACTACCTCGAAACAGCCCGAAAGTTCCAAGCAACGCTCGTGAGTCCGGCGCGAGGAGCGGCGGCGCGTCCGACTGTCGCCCGTTCCACTTGACGAGACTCCAACCACGGTCGCGCCAAAGGCGCTGAAAGCACAACTCTTCGCTTCTCCGACACGATGGGTCTGCGACCAGCGCGTAGTTGGACTTCTCGATGTCCGGGGCACTCGCCATCGCCGGTCCGCACGCCTTGACCGTGTTTGTCGGCTTGAGCCATTTCGAAGGACCGGTCATCGCGTGGCGCGGCTTCAGCTCACGTCATTTCGTCGTTGACAGTTGGTAGCCGCGTCAGTGGCCTGAACAATTCATGCTCAAGAGTGATGCGCCGCGCACGTGCGCGCTCTCTCGTCAGATTTGTCTATGTTGAGAAACACGAAGTTCTGAAATTGCCGTCCACTGGTCTTGCGTTTGGTCGAGTTCTCTCCCTCGACGTGGCCAACGGACGAGCGTCTGCGGCGTGTTGGCGATATTTTTGTTTCGGGGCGCGACTTCCATTATCACTGGTGAGGACGTCTTTCTAGAGCACGGTTGAAGGGTTAATCATGGTTGGCGCGCGATCCCGCTTCATGAATTTGGGCATACCTTGGGAGTGCGTTGTCGTCAAGTTGATATTTCTCAAAGATGATTGTGAGCGCTGTGATTGCGTTGTCATCGAGTTGATTTCAGAGGAAATGATTTTCCTCCGAATCTCGAACAGAGCTAGGGGTACGCGACTCATGTTGAAGTTGGAAGGCCTCGTGCGCTCGCACGCAGTTAAGTCCGTACGTTCGGAACGTATTTTGAATGGTCCGAAAAGACAACGCCTGGCCACGGAACTTCACCACTGTCCAGAGGTTCGAGAGCACGCAACGGCGTCGGTGTGTACTCGCCGTCGTCAACTCGACTCGCGCGCACGTAGTCTCTCCACGAAATCGACATGACGAACACGCTGAACTCGCGCGACGCCACGACGTCAAAGCACTCGCTAGGCTCCCTGCTCCCAGATTCCTTCAGCAGATTCCAGTTCTACTCCCAGCTCTTTTCGATCGCAGTGGTCACTCTCTACTCGGCGACGCTGTTCCTAAACGTTCACTCCCAAGCGGGAACGTCCAGCGCTCTCATAAGTTGGCTGGGGCGGATCGCGACGTTTTCACCCTTAGTGCCGATCTACTTTCGAGTTCGTCAACGGACCGAACTTCGCGGTGCGTGGTTCATCATGGGACTTGGCGTCCTGTTCTACAATTTCGGCGCTCTCCTCCAGTCAATCCCTCTCACGAACTTGACTCGAGTCGTGACACCAACGCTGCGCGACGTCGTCTTCCTACTCTCCTACTTCGCGATCGCGATCGCGGTGGCCGTCGTGATGCAACAATCCTTCGGACCTCGAGCCAACAGTGTGCGCCTCGACGGAATCATCTCTGGTCTGGCCCTGGCGTCGCTGGTGTCCATGTACTGGCTCCGGCAGCACATCGAACTGAGTGGTCGGCCACTCATCGCGGAACTCACGATCTTCAATCCCTTACTCGTGATGGCTCTCCTGGTCCTCCTGCTCGCCGGACTCGTTCCAAAGCACTTCCGCTCCGACGCGAGGACCTCACTGCTCATCGTTGGACTCACCGCCTTCGCGGCCGGTGACGTCATCCAGTTGAACCATGCGGTCTTTAGCTCGCCGTCGTTTGACGCGTTGGTGAACGCGTCGCGCCCCGTGGGACTCTGTTGCTTGGCGCTGGCCGCTTGGCCCCGAGCCGATCGCCGTAGTGACGTGAGGGGCTTCCTCGTCGCTCCTCGTGGCCTCAACTTCATACCGATCATCTTCGGGACGCTCTCCGTAGCGGTACTCGCTCTCTCCGTGGTCCGGCCCATCTCGGAATCAACGCGGTTCATGGCGCTCGCCTCGCTGATGCTCGTGATCATTCGAATGGTCATGACCCAAAGCGAGGTGCGCCTACTGGGAAAGTCGAACTTTGTCGAAGCGAGGACCGATCACGTCACCGGGCTGTCCAATCGCCGAGCTTTCTTAGAAGATGGCGAGGCCAAACTCGCCGCGCTCAAACCATCGGAGCAACTCGGCATCGTCCTGATTGACCTCGATGGTTTCAAGGAGGTCAATGACTCGATAGGACACGCCTACGGCGATGAACTTTTGAAGATCGTGGGCCAACGCTTCGCGAAACGCGTCGCCGATCGAGGATCGGTGGCGCGCCTGGGTGGCGACGAGTTCGCCTACACCTTCGTCATCAACGCCGGCGTTGATCCGTCAGCATCCGCCAAAGAGCTAGCGTGGACCCTTTCCAATCCCGTGTCGCTCGATGGCACGAAGGTACGTGTCAACGCGAGCGTGGGCGTCTCAATTTGGCCCCAACACGGCACGACGCACGTCGAACTACTTCGCAGCGCGGACGTCGCGATGTACGAAGCGAAGCGCAGTCACGTCGACGTGTGCGTGTATCGCGACGAGATCGACGTCAACAGCCGAGAACGTCTCTCGTTGATCGACGATCTACGCACGGCGATCGACCGGCGTCGCCTCACGTTGCACTTCCAACCAACGCGCGACCTACGCACCAATGGCGTCCATGGCGTTGAAGCTCTCGTGCGTTGGAATCACCCAACGCTGGGTCTTCTGCAACCCGATGAATTCATACCTCTCGCTGAGCGGGTAGGGCTGATAGTGCCATTAACTCGAACGGTGCTGGACCTGGCGATCACCGAACTGGCGCGCCTTGACCGCGAGGGGCATTCACTGCAGATGAGCGTCAACATCTCGCGATGGGACCTAATGGATCAGCACTTGGCCCTCTCTATTGATCGCATGCTCGAGTGGCACCACATCGACGCGAGTCGAATCACGCTCGAGGTGACCGAGTCGTGTCTGAGCCAAGACCCGGTTCGCGCAAGGGAGAGCCTCGAGAGGCTGAGAGCGGCGGGGGTGAAAGTCTCGATCGACGACTTTGGCGTCGGATACTCCTCTATGTCCCAACTTCTCGTACTGCCAGTGGATGAATTGAAGATCGACAAGTCCTTCATCCTGGCGCTCAACTCCGACCGCCGGGCGATCTCACTCATTCGTTCGATGGTCGAGATGGCGCGGGCACTCGGTCTAGTCGTCATCGCCGAGGGTATTGAAAACGAGGTGAACTTCGATCTGATTCGAAAGGCGGGCGCCGATATCATCCAAGGCAACTTCGTTTCCCGGCCGCTGACAAGCGCCCAGTTGGATGAATTCCTGTCGTTCGAAAGAAGCGCTGGCGACGACACGATCACCGACTTTCAAGAAAATACCTCTCGACGCCGCTCGACGCGCAGCCACCTGCGCGTGGTGTAACGCAAATTCACTCGCCGCCACGCGTTCGGTGATCTGGGACGCTGGATGTATCTACGGGCGAAAAGACGCAGCCGAATAGGAATCTGACAATTCCTAAAGCGATCACTCGCCCGATGCTGCGCAACCCTTGCGAACGGTGGCAAGGATGCGCGCCAGAGTCTTGAGGTCCGAGGACGAAAGGTTGCTGAGACCGACGGGCGGTCGGTCGAGGATCTCGTCAGCCTGGCGGGCTACCGCAGCACCCTTGCGCGTAGCGACAACAAGTTTGACCCTACGGTCCGTCGGGTGCGCGCGGCGTTCGACCAAGCCAAGGTCCTCGAGGTCGTCAACGAGGGTAGTGAGATTGGGTGGGTCCACGCTCAGCAGCGCGGCCAACTCGCCCATGGGCGTCGGCCGCTCGGCGATCCGACGTAGTGCTCGCAACCTGCCGAAACTGAGTCCTACCTTCTCGCTCACCTCGCGGCGACGCTCGTTGTCGAGAACGAGGTTCGCCATTGTGTCCCATGCCTCACGCGCCGCGCGTTCGCCGTTGGCACTCGGCGCGCTCACGCGTTGCCACCTTCGAGGTACTCCGGATTGATCAGGGCTGCGGTCCGTCGGGCACTTTCTTCGGCCCAACCGGACGTTGCAACGAGCCCGATGATCAGGATCGCGGTGCCGCTCCCGGCGAGCACCCACCATCCTGCGCGACTCGCGAGCGCGAACGAGGCGCGACTTCCTGGGTGCAGCGACGAAGCGACGAGCGAGCCCACGACGGCGACGCCCAACGTGGCGCCCACTTGACGTGACGTCGAAGCGATAGCGGCGGCGACTCCGGCTTGAGCGCGGGGCATGCCCGCGACAGCGGCGTTCGTGATCGGCGCGTTCACGAAGCCAAAGCCGATGCCGAAGACCGCGTAGGCGCAGAAGAGCCACGAGAACGGTGTCGTGGCACTAAGCCCGACCAACATGAAACACGCGATGGCGAGTGCGGCGCCCGCGATGGCGAGTGGGATCCGACCGCCTCGACGGCTGAGTACTCGTCCAGACACTGGTGGCAAGAGCATCACCATCGCCGCCATGGGCAGCGTGTCGATGCCGGCGTGCAGCGCCGAGAGTCCTCGCACGTCCTGGAGATAAATCGTGTTCAAGAAGAGGAAGCCGCCGAGTCCAGAGAACGCGAGCACGGCAATGACGGTGGCCGACGCGAACGGCACGGAGCGAAAGAATCGCAGGTCAATCAGCGGCTCGGTCGCACGCCGCTCCCACACGAGGAACGCGACAAGCGACGCCGCGGCGAGTGCGAAAGCCCCGACGATGGGCAATGACGACCAACCGCGATCCGGGGCCTCGATGATGCCGAACGTGAGAGACGAGAGGAGCGCGATGACGAGCAACTGCCCAGGGATGTCTACCTTGCGCGCGACAGGGGCCTTGGACTCGGGAATGAAGCGCAGGGCCAGGACGACCGTGATGAATCCAACGGGGACGTTGACCCAGAAGATTGAACGCCAACCGACTGACGACACGAGGAACCCGCCCACGACTGGTCCAAGGGCCATCGACACGCCCACGACCGCCGCCCAGACACCGATTGCCTGGGCGCGCTCGCGTGCAACGGTGAAGGTGTTCGTGATAATCGACATCGCGACGGGGTTCAGCATTGAGCCGCCCACGGCCTGGACCATCCGGAACACGACGAGTGTCGCGAGGTTCGGGGCCAGGCTGCAGAGCAATGAGCCGAGGGCGAACGTCACGAGACCAATCACGAAGGTTTGCCTACGACCAAACCGGTCCGCGGTCGATCCGGAAATCATGAGCAAGCTCGCCAGAACCAGCGTGTAAGCGTCGATGGTCCACTGCAGACCCGAGAGGGGCGCGTGAAAGGCCCCACCAATCGAAGGAAGGGCCACGTTCACGATGGTGATGTCGAGGCCCACGATCAGGAGGCTCATAGAACAGATGAAGAGAATGCCAACGCGATGTCGCCGACTCAATTCACCTATCGGCGTCTCAAGTGGCGGAAGTATTTGCTCAGGCATAATAGATATACAAGTATAACTGACTAAGGATGTCGGAGAACCTGCGTACTTATTTTGAGTCGATGTGCTCACGTCGAATCTCCCTGTGAAGTCAGAGAGCTAGATGTAACCGCAACGCGTCGTCGAGTGAAGCGAGGAGTTCCTGAGAGAGGATACCGACACGCTCCCCGACTCTCTCAATCGAGACCGACCGTAACTGTTCGGCCTGAGCTTTTGAGTCACGATCTAGTCCAGATGTGAGCGCGGGGAGAAAGACTTGAAATGGGTAGACGCGTTCGATATTCGAGGTGATGGGAACGACGGTTATCACACCGTGATTTGAACGCTCGGACGAACTATTCGCACCGTCGTTACTAACGACGACGGCTGGCCTACGCTTATTCGCCTCAGAGCCTCGCACCGGCTCCAGATCAATAAGGTGAATCTCGCCTCGTCGCATCAGTTAAGACCATCGAGGGACGTAATCTCCCATGAGGATCCTTCTTCGCTCTGCGACCACTCTTTCCAGGCCTCCTCGTAATCCGGACCAAGCTCAGAAGCTTTCAACATTCGAACAGCCACGTGCATCGCCGCGGATCTTGACGCGATCCCTCGCGAGACGGCAAAGGAATCAAGGAACGCAACGTCCTCATCGGGCAAACTCACGCTGACCTTCATACTTTAATACTACCATCAGTATGACTTATCTCCTACTCTCTTCCCGCTCCGCAATCGGAGGCAAACGACGCGAACTTCCAATGGTCTCTGAGACATACTTACTTCCCTCAAGAATTCGTCAGAAGCCCTCAGCGAACCAGCGAAATGATCAATTCACCAATTTTCTGTTTCTCCGAAGATTCGAGGCGCGACGTCAGAACGAAGGGCTCAACCTTCTGGCGGTGCGACAATCAGTTAATGAACATTCCTGTCGTGAATGGACTTCGCACCCTTGAACTTGGCACCCCGGGAACGATGCGCGAGTGGCTCAATGAACTCGTCCTTGAAGGGAAGAAGCGAGCAACCGCTGGTACTGCTGACGAGTACGAAGAAAACGAGAAGGAGTTCGTCGGCGAGCGACTGGCACTTGTCAATGACGAGCTGGTGATGGTCGCGACAGTTGAAGTTACTGACGTGGTCGAGTCAACATTCGGAAACGTCCCTTGGTCATTCGCCGAAACCGAAGGTGAAGGTGATACTTCGATCGAAGAATGGCGAGAAGGTCATCGGAGATTCTGGAGCAACGAAGGAGTCGACGTCACTGATGAGTTGCCCGTCGTCCTCGTGTACTTCAAACTTGTCGACGCTTCCACTTCAACGCCGCCAGCGTAAGTACTGACGACAGTTACCGCGACAGCGCTCTTCCCTCACTGTCCAAGTAGTCCTTCCACGACCGCTTCGGCGCCCATCCGAGCATTCGCTGCGCCTTCTCACTCGAGATACCCGACGCGTCCGGACGTGACGTAGGCCGTGACTCGATCTGGTCGCCGTAGTACTGGTGAAGTATCTCGGCGAAGTTCCGGCTCCCCACGTTGTCCGGAGAGGCGATGTAAAAGACCTCATGTCCAGGCAGGTCCGACGCCGTTGCCAACGCGATCGCGTCGGCGAGGTCGTAAACGTCTACGTAACTCCAAAGGTTGGGGCTCAGCTCCGCGGCGTCACGAACCTGCGGGCCGAGGTTCTGTTCGTAGTTGTCCTCGTTCTGCACCCAGCTCGGTCGAAGCGAGATGCACCGAATGTCGGAGCGCTCCACGGCGGCGTCCATCAGTAGTTCACCAAAATATTTCGTTAGGGCGTAGGGATCTTGCGGGTGAATCGGATGAAGCTCGTCGACGGGCGCGTACTTCGGAAGGAACGCGCGTTCGGGAAAGAAGAATCCAGGCACGGTCTCGCTCGAGATGTTCACGAAACGCTTCACGCCAAATCGCACTGCCGATTCGAGCACGTTGAATGTCGCCATCAAGTTGGTGCGAAAGACCACCTGTGGCGGATTGCCACTTGGTTCGGGGATCGCGGCGCAATGGACGACCGCGTCAGCGCCGCGAATCACGGCGAACGCTTCGCCCGCGTCGGTGAGGTCCGCCATCTGATACCGAGGGGCGTCTTTGGGCTGTCGCTCGAACACCGGCCGCGTCAGATCGGTAGCGGTGACTCTGTGGCCCGCGTCGACAAGTGCCTGAGTGGCTGCGCGGCCGACCTTGCCGTGGGCACCCGTAATGACTACTTTCATGTCCGCTCCTTGCTACTCGAGGCGTAAATTAGCGCAGCGTCAAAGTAATCACCATTTCAAGAAGCGGCCTGCGAGCCGCGACGAACCTACGCCCAATCACTTCGTCGTCGTCGTAGAACAGCTCAACGTGCCTTGGCCGCACGCGCCCGAGACCTTGAAGGTGAACGGCTGAAACGCCACCGCAGGAGATCCGACATCGATTTGAATGTCGCCGTGCGGAATTAATGGCGTTTGTCGAGGATTGCCGGTTAGTCGCTTTCCGTTTTCAAAGACAACGACTTTTCCCTTGGCGGGCCCGACTTGGTTTGGTCCGAGTGGCTGTCCCCATACGTCGAAGAACTGACCGAGAGTGAAGCTCTGCTTCGCTGGGGCTTCCACGTGGACGATGCCATCAGCGACGTGGGTATGGAGCCAGTAGAGGCAGTCGTACAGTCCGACGTCGTCGAAGGGGCCTGACGAATAGTGCTGAACGACAAAGGGCTTCGTAATGCCGATTCCTGACGGTAAACGCATCTGTTTACCGTCGACGAAGACCGCTACGTGGACATGGACGTGATACTTGACTGTTTCTTTCGCCAATGGTCGACACGTGATGCCGTCAACGGTCTTGCCATTTTGGGTCGTAGTTGCCGGGGCCAAGTTCGGAACGTTCAGTACGGCGACCCCCTCGGGTCCGACTTTGGGCTTGGCTGAACCGGTAACCAAAACGGCCGTCGTGGCGCCAGCAATCAACAACACGATGACGACAAGAGAGAGAACGATGAATCGTGGACTCCTGATGCCACTGTTCTCAGCGGCACTCACGAATTGTCACTCGTTTCGGTGCGCAAATCCACGTATCGACCGCGACCCGTCTTGCCAGTCCTACGTCGCTGAGTTCGGGGACCAGGGACGAACTCACAGCCTGAATTCTACCGATGTCACTGTTTCCACCACGACGGTGCGCCTGGTTATCCAGCGGGCGGCCTTGTCCAAGCGGCGGGAGTGCACCCCCGCCGAGCGTCCAAGCGACGTTGACGATCACCACCGTCGCGGGCAAGGTCGGTACGCCACTCCCCCCTCGCTGCGAGTGGCGACGATGGTGGTGGCGCGCTCACGTACAGCGTGTCTAACGGCACGGCGACCGGATGCGTGGTCGCCGGCGGTCGCCTGTCGGCGACTAGCGCCGGAACATGCATTGTCATCACGACCAGGGCCGCGAACGCTACCAACGCCGCCGTCTCGTTGCCGGCGACCATCATCACTTTCTCGGCCAAAGTCTCGATAGCCAGTCCCGTCAGTATCACGGTGAAATTCGCCGGAAAAACCAGCGCACTCAGCGCGGAAACTAAGAAAGCCCTGAGAGCTCTTGCCTCGAAACTTGTTTCCGGTGCGTCCGTCACCATCACGGGATTCGCGAAGGATGAC
>Ga0208589_1001278_pt1 | contig 10676 bp, 6 predicted proteins | sample NGESurshal092012_2_FD_184486 | JGI IMG/M metagenome (GOLD analysis project Ga0208589, IMG submission 184486) | Arctic peat soil microbial communities from Barrow, Alaska - NGEE Surface sample F53-2 shallow-092012 (SPAdes) | ecosystem: Environmental > Terrestrial > Soil > Wetlands > Peat ... | reverse complement strand
CTCGCGCGAGGAGCCGGCGAGCTGCGCGAGGTCGGCCTGCGTCGCGGTCACGAGCACATCGCCTTGCTGGCCGTCGCCGAGCTCCTGATCGACGAGCTCCGAGAGCACGACCGCGACTCGGCTCTGGACCGTCTGGAAGGACTGACGTGAGAGGCGCTCGTTCGTCTCGCGCAGGCGCCTGCCAAGCGCGATCACCAAGCGTGAAGAGATCTCGGCGTGTTCTGCCATCAGCCGGCGCATGTCGGGACCGAGCACAGCGACCGCCGTCGTACGCTCGATCGCTTCGACCGTCGCCGAGCGCTTCTCGTCCTCGAACAGCGCGAGCTCGCCGAAGATGTCGCCCGGCCCAAACGTCGCGAGCGTCAGCGTGCGCCCGTCGCGATGCGTCCGCAGCGCGCGTGCACGCCCGTCGCGTACGACGTAGCACGTGTCGCTCGCGTCACCCTCGCGGAAGACAACCTCGCCGGGCTCGAACTCGCGCGGCACGGCGAACTGCGCGATCCGCTCCAGATCATCGTGGACCAGTGTCGAGAACACCGGAACGTTTCCGAGAAGCTCGACGACCTCCTCTGAGCGCATCCCAGACATCCGGCAGGCATATCACACGCCGTGCGTGCGTTGACTCGGGGCCGCGCTCGGGCCGCAACTGCGAGGCTGGCGAAGGTATCTTCAGATACATGCCACAGTCGCTGATCAAGCTCTGCTCGCCGGCTCGAGCCATCGCGCTCGCGGCGCTCGTCGCGCTCTCGCTGAGCGGCGTCGTGCCGGCGCTCGCGCCGGGCTCAGCTCGCGCCGTCGCGCCGACGAACAAAGCGACGCGCGCAACCGAAACGGCGCCGCTGCTGCGCTCTCGATTGCTGTGGGCGACGATCGACGTGTGCAACGCGACCGACCAGCCCGACACGATCGGCATCCGCGGCTCGATGCCGGGCGACCACGTCGCGCACGACTCGATGTTCATGCGCTTTCGCCTGCAGTACATGAACACGACGACGAAAGCGTGGGTCGATCTGACGAAGGGCGCCGCCGAGGCCTACACGAACGTCGGCACGGGCGCGTCCGCGCGCCAGGCCGGGCGCAGCTTCCAGTTGAACCCCGTCGCCGGTCAGCCGGCGTTCACGCTGCGCGGCGTCGTCAACTTCGAGTGGCGCCGCCACGGGACCGTCATCGCGCAGGCCTCGCGCGCGACGAGCGCCGGGCGCGTCAGCCTCGCCGGCTCGGATCCCGAAGGCTTCTCCTCCGCTACCTGCCTGATCGGCTGAGCGTCTAACGCTCTGCAAATAGACGCGGATCGTTTGTGATGATCCCGTCGACGCCGAGCGCCGTCAGCTTCGCGATCCGCGCCGCGTCGTCGACGGTCCACACATAGAGCTCGCCGCCGCCTTCGCGCACGGCGCGGACAAGCGCGGGGGTGACGACGCGCCAATGCGCCATGATCGCGTCGTAGCGGCCCTCGCGCAGCGCCTTGCGGGCGCGCGCCGGAAGCGTCGCGCGGTAGCCCGTGAGGATCGCGAGCGCCGGGATTGCCGTCAGCATGTCCGTCGTGTAATCGCGGCGCACGCGCGGCACCGACCAGCCGAGGCGCAGCGCCGGCTCCGCGGCGCGAATTCGCGCGAGCGCCTCCTGGAACATCCCGCTGACGAGGCTGCGCTCGATCAGCCCGTGCTTGCGCAGTGCCTCGACGACGCGCAGCTCATAGCCGGGGATCTTCACGTCGATGTCGAACTCGAGCGCCGCGAAGCGCTCTGAAGCGAGGTGCTCGAGCGCTTCGTCGAAGCTCAATGGCTCGCGCGCGCGAAGGTCCTCGTAGTCGTGTCCGACGAGCAGCCGGCCGCTGCCATCGGTGCGCTCGGAGAGCACGTCGAGCTCGATCATGTCGACTCCGTGGCGTAGCGCCGCATCGAAGCTCGCGCGTGTATTGCCGGGCTCGATTAGATCGGCACCCTTGTGGCCGACGCGGCGCGGGACAGCTCGCTTCGGCGAAGCGGTCGACGGGGTCGGCGGCACGGTCATCGCGCGTCACCTTTGCAGATGACGAGCGCGCGCGACCGACAGCACGCGCGCGCCTGCTTCTGCGCCGCAGGCGCGGCGCTCAGTAGCCGCTTGGCAGCGGTTTGCGCGCCGCCTCGATCGTCTCCATCGCCGGCTTCGGGCCGATGTACGGAGCGAGCACAAGGAACGTGATCTGGTCGACGAGTTGCGGCAGCTGCCGCACGCGGTCGTGCGCCGAGTAGGCCGAGACGATGCCCCAGATCGCGCCGGTCGTTGCTTCGCGAGCGACGAGCGGGCCGCGGCGCGCCTCCGGACCGAGCTCGTCGAGCAGCTTCGTGAAGTCTTCGATCGAGCGCGTCATCCGCCCGACCATGCCCGGCCCGACGTCGAAGATCTCGATGAACGCGAGCCGGCTGAGCGCCTCGTGCGCGGCGAAGTACTCGACAAGCGCACCAACCGCGAGGTGGACGGCCTGCGGCCACGATGATGCCGGCTCGATCGAGCGCTTGACCGCTTCCATCGCTTCGGCGACGAACTCGTCGAGGACCGCGAGGAAGCATGCCTCCTTGTTGGCGAACTGCTTGTGGAACGCCTCTGTGGAGATGCCCGCGAACTGCGCGATCTGTGGATCGCTGAGCTCGCCGTAGCGCTCGTCGAGCGTCAGGTGGACGATCGCGCTGAGGGCACGCGAACGGCGGTCGTCGTTCGAGAGGAACGCAGCGGCCTGCGGCTCGACCGTATCCGGGCGTACGAGCCCCGATACGTTCAGGCGCTTCGCGACGGGCGAGCGGTAGGACTCCATCCAGTCGAGCAGTTCGTCGGCAAGTGTGTACAGCTCCTTCTCGCGACCCTCGTACATGCGCGTGAAGGCGACGTGGCGGATGCCTGCGACGATCGCACGCACGGTCAGCGGCGAGAGCTCTTCGCCGTTCGGGTCGGCCTTGAACGCCGTCGCGAGCACGCGCTCGAAAGTCGTCGAGGCGAGCGTCATCCGCTCGCGCGCCTTCGGCCCGATACCGAGCGAGTCGACGAGCACCAGGCGCGGCCCCTTCGGCGAGCTCGCCACGTCGTCGAGCAGCGCCTTGCAGGCACCGTGAAGCCGGTTCGCCCAGCCACGCTCGCGACCCCACGCGTCGAGCACAAGCTTGCGCGCCCGCGCGACGACGATGTCGTACGTCGAGAGGAAGCACGCTTCCTTGTTCGCGAACTGCTCGTAGAAGGCTCGGCGCGAGACGCCCGCGAGGGCGATCACGTCGGCGACCGTCGTCTGCGGATATCCACGCGCGTGGACGGCCTCGATCATGCCTCCGTACATCCGCGCTCGCTGATTGCGAGCTACGTCATCGCGCGACATCCCATTTGGACCGTGAGGAAGCCTCCGGTAAATGGGCGTCGGCCCCCTGTGTGTTCCACTCATCCCCACGATTCGAGATAATAAATCATCTACATTAGAAACGCAAGCCTACTTTGAGCTGCCCCGCCATTCTTTATACCGGAATACATTGAGCCCTTCCAGGACTGTCTCTTGCCGACAAGCGGTGTACCGACAGGCCGAACGCAGTACGTTTGAGCGGTACGCAGCGGGGCTTTTGGCGTCTCGCACTCCAGATGCCGGCGACTGCGTCAGGCGCTCAAAGTGAGGCGTCGCGGACCGGAGTGAAAGCCGAGCTCGAGCAGCATCTCGGCGAGTCCCGACGCGATCGCCGGCTCGCCGTCTATTCGCTCCAGTGAAAGCTTTGGCACGCGCCCGGAGCGCACCGACACGGCGAGCGCGCTCAGCGCGTGAGCGAGCGCTGCGCGATCCTCATCGTGATCCTCCGTGAGCGTCAGCAGGCCGCGCCCGCCACGCTCGACGTACAGCACCGGCGCATCGGCGACGAGCACGACGTAAGCACCCGCCACACGCGCCGGACGACGATCACGACCGGCGCGTTTCGGCCATGAAAGCGTCGCCCCGTACGGCTGCGCCGGGTCGGCGGCTGCCAGCACGAGTGTCCGCTGATCATCGCCCGACGCGTCGCGGCCACCCTGGACGCCGCTGACAGAGCGCGCCGAACGCAACCGCTCGACGGCGCCGGGCAGCGCGAACTGCGCGCCGCCCATGCCCTCGACGAAATAGCCGCGACGGCAGACGCCGAGCGTCTCGAGGTTGCCGAGCGTGTCGTAGAGCATCGCGAAGCCACCCTTGACGCCCTCCGCGAGCACCTGCTCGCGCGTCAGCACGCCGTAGCGCTCGAGCAGCAACTCCGCGAGCGCGCGGCGGCGCTCAGGGCCGGGCGCCCCGGCAGCCGCAGCCGGCGCTCCACTCGTCGCCGAGGTTGCCCCGAAGATCGGCCCGGTCAGCGACCAGCGCCCCTGGACCTGCGACTGCGCGCCGGTGCGGCGCGAACCGAACCGGCGAGCAGACGTACGGCGCTCCGGCCGGGCTCGCGCGAGCGCTAGGCGCGGCGCGCGCAACGGCGCCCATGCGTCGTTCGTCGCCTCGCCGGCCCAGACGAGGTCCCACAGTGCCTCGCGCAGCTCCTCCGCCGGCAGCGCGAGCTCGCCGAGCAGGTCGCTGAAGAAGCATGGGCTCTGCGCCAGGCGCGCGCGCAGCTCCTCATGTGCGGGCGGCGCTGCCGGCTCGCCGCCGTCGCGCTCCGGCGAGTCCGTCGGCTGTGCCGCCGCCGTCGGTGCGGCCGCGGCCGCCGCGCGGCGCTCGTTGCTCGGCGGCGGACCGATCAGCGGCGCATCCTCGCGGAAGTACAGCGCGACACGGCCCGAGCGCCCGAGCGGGCCAGCACCGACCCAGACGAGCTCGCCGCTCGCGCAGAGCATGTCGAGCCACGACGGTGAGTACGCGCCTGTGCGCCGTGGCAGCACATCGCGCTCCCAGATCTCTGCCGGTAGCGCGAGCCCCTGCAGCGGCACGAGCACTTCGCGCAGGCGATCGATTCCCGCGCCGGCCGGCGAGTGGCGATCGACACCCTGCCACGACGGCAGGAAGGCGGCAAGCGCACGCTGGTCGGCCGGCTCGATTTCCTTGCGCAGCGCCGCAAGCGAAGCGCGGCGCAGCCGGCGCAGAACCTCTACGTCGCACCACTCCCTACCGGTTCCGCCGGGGCGCAGCTCGCCGCGCACTAGCTCGCCGTCGCGCTCGAGCTCGCGCAGCACCGCGCCGGCGTCGACGCCGTAGCGCTCGCGCAGCTCGTCGGTCGTGAACGGGCCATGCGTGCGCGCGTAGCGTGCGACGAGCACACGCAGCGCATCCGGCACGTCTGCGAGGAACGCTTCCGGTAGGCCACCCGGCGGGGCGGCAGACAGCGCATCGCGGTAGAGCCCGGCCTCGTCCGCGGCGACGTAGCGCTGCTCGCCACCGACGCGCAAGCGGATCGCGCGGCGTTCGCGCTCGAGCTCCTCGAGCAGCGGCGTCTCCTCGACCCCCTCGAATACGCGTTCTGCGATCTCGGCCGCATTCAGATCGCCGACATGGCGCAGCACGTCGTGCAGTCCATCGCGGCCCGTCGCGCGCGTGATCTCGGAGCGATGCTGCAGGTCGTCCTCTACACGCGCGAGCGCTTGCGGATCGAGCAGCTCGCGCAGCTCCTCCTGCCCGAGCAGCTCGCGCAGCAGGTCGCGGTCGAGCGACAGCGCCGCTGCTCGGCGCTCGGCGCTTGGCGTGTCGCCCTCGTACATGTACGTCGCGACGTAGTCGAACAGCAACGAAGACGCAAACGGCGAGGCCGTCGGCGTCTCGACCTCGACGAGCGAGATCTCGCGCGAGTGCAGCCCGCCAAGCAGCGTCTGCAGACCCGGGACGTCGAGCACATCGCGCAGGCACTCACGATAGGTCTCGAGCACGATCGGGAAGTCGTCGTAGCGGCGTGCGACCTCGAGCAGGTTCTGCGCCTTCAGCCGCTGCTGCCACAGCGGCGTGCGTTTGCCCGGGTACGCGCGCGGGATCAACAGCGCGCGCGAGGCGTTCTCGCGAAAGCGCGCACCGAACAGCGCCGAGCCGCCGAGCTCAGCCGTGATCTGAGCCTCGACCTCCTCCGGCTCGAGCATGATCAGCTCAGCCGCCGAAGGTAGCGCCTCGGCGTCGTCCGCGTCGAGGTCAGGCAGGTGCAGGACGATCCCGTCGTCCGAGGAGATCGCGTCCGCTTCGAGGCCCATCCGCTCGCGGATCCTCGCCGAGATCGCAAGGCCCCATGCCGAGTGCACACGTCCACCGAACGGCGAGAGCACGCACAGCCGCCAGTCGCCGATCTCATCGCGGAAGCGCTCGAGCACGATCGTTCGCTCGCTCGGCAGAACTCGCGTCGCCTCCTGCTGCTCGCGCAGGTACGAGAGCAGGTTGCGCGCAGCGCGCTCGTCGAGGTCGTAGTCGTGCTCGAGCGTCTGCGGCTGCTGCTCGACAGCCCAGCGCGAGAACGCGCCGATCGCCTCGCCGAGCTCCTTCGGCCGCCCGACCGAGTCGCCCTTCCAGAACGGCACCGCGCCCGGCGCACCGGGCGCCGGCGTGACGATCACGCGGTCGCGCCCGATTTCCTCGATCCGCCACGCCGAGGCGCCGAGCAGGAACGTCTGCCCGGGACGCGCCTCGTAGACCATCTCCTCGTCAAGCTCGCCGACACGCCGCCCATCGGGCAGCGTGACCGCGTAGAGCCCGCGGTCCGGGATCGTGCCCGCGTTGGCGACCGCCAGCTGGCGCGACCCCTTGCGCGCCTTGATCGTTCCACCGACGCGATCCCAGACGATCCGCGCGCGCAGCTCGCCGAAGTCCTTCGACGGGTAGCGCCCATCGAGCATGTCGAGCACGTTCTCGAGCAGCTCGATCGACAGCTCCGCGTAGGAATGCGTGCGCGTGACTAGCTCGTGCAGCTCAGTGACCGCGAACGCATCCGGTTCGGCCGACACCGCGATCGCGACAATCTGCTGCGCGAGCACGTCGAGCGCGTTGCGCGGCACGACGGTCGGCTCGATCAAACCTTCGTGCATGCGCCGTGCAACGACCGCGCACTCGAGCAGGTCGCCGCGGAACTTCGGGAAGATCCGCCCGCGGCTGACCTCGTCGACGCCGTGCCCGGCGCGGCCGATCCGCTGCAACCCGCGCGCGACCGACTTCGGCGACTCGATCTGCAGCACGAGGTCGACCGCGCCCATGTCGATGCCGAGCTCGAGCGAGCTCGTCGCAACGAGACACGGCAACTCGCCGGCCTTCAGCAGCTCCTCGACCTTCGTGCGCTCCTCGCGCGCAAGCGAGCCGTGATGAGCGCGCGCGATCTCCACCGGCACGACCGGTCCGTCGCCGCCCGGCGGCGGACCGGCCTCACGCTCGCCAACGATCTCATCCTGCTGCTCGAGCTCCTTCGCGGCCAACTCGTTCAGGCGTAGCGCCACGCGCTCTGCCGAGCGACGGTTGTTGACGAAGACGATCGTCGAGTTGTGCGCTGTGACCTGCTTCAGCAGCTCCGGGTAGATCGCCGGCCAGATCGAGCCGCGCGTCGACTCGCCGCCGGGCACCGGTTCCAGCGGATCGGCGTCTGCCGGTGCCGGGCCGCCAGGTTCGCTCATCGACTCGACCGGAACCTCGATACGCAGGTCGAGCTCCTTGCGATGGCCCGCGTCGATGATCGTCACCTCGCGGCGCGGGCCGACGAGGTAGCGCCCGACCTCCTCGAGCGGATTCTGCGTAGCGCTCAGGCCGATTCGCTGCAGCGGGCGCTGCGCCTGCGCCTCCAGGCGCTCGAGCGTCAGCGCGAGGTGCGCGCCGCGCTTCGTCGCCGCGACCGCGTGGATCTCGTCGACGATCACCGCCTCGACATTGCTAAGCATCTCGCGCGCTTTCGAGGTGAGGATCAAGTACAGCGACTCCGGCGTCGTGATCAGGATGTCCGGCGGCTTGCGCGCCATCGCAGCGCGCTCCTTCTGCGGCGTATCGCCCGTGCGAATGGCGACGCTCACCTCGTCCGCGCCGATCCCGCGCAGCGGCGTGCGGAGGTTGCGCTCGATGTCGTAGGCGAGCGCCTTCAGCGGGCTGATGTAGACGACACGCGTGCCCGCGACGCGCTCTGCGGCGCCCTCGGAAGGGCTCGCCGCGACGGCGTTGCGCTCGGCACTCAGCCGGTCGAGTGCCCAGAGGAACGCCGCGAGCGTCTTGCCCGAGCCCGTCGGCGCCGAGAGCAGCACGTTCTCGCCGGCCGCGATCGCCGGCCATGCCTCACGCTGCGCCGGTGTCGGCGCGTCGAATGCTTTCTCGAACCATTCGCGGACCCTCGGAGTGAAGCTCGAAAGCGGCACCCGTTGAGGCTAGCGCGGAGGTGTCAGGGCGCGCCCGGTCGGCCGACGCGCATCGCGCCTGTGCCGATCCGGTGCGCGCCGCTGGGAGAATCCAATGCAGGCCAACCCGCCGTAACGCGAGCGAAACGCGCGGTGGCCGGACTGCAATGGCCTCCACGCGAATTACTTCCACCGATCTCGCCTCGCGCCTGGCAGAGCGCACGCTCGAGCTCATCGACATCGCGTCGGAGTCCGGCGCAGAGAGAGACATCGTCGGGCATGTCCTAGGCGTGCTGCGCGCAGGTGATGTCCCCGTCAACGACGCCGGCGACTCGTGCATCGTCGCCGGCGCGAGCGCGCGGCGCGAGCGCCCGTTCGTGCTGCTTGCCGGTCACCTCGACACCGTGCCTGCGCAGGGGAACCGGCCCGGACGCCATAGCGGCGATCACGTCGAGGGACTCGGCGCAAGCGACATGAAGGGTGGCGTCGCCGTGATGCTCGAGCTCGCGCTCGCAGGCGCCGCGGGCCAGCTCGATCGAACTGGCGTCGATATCGGCTATCTGCTGTTCGGCCGCGAGGAGCTCGCGTCGACCCGCAGCGCGCTCGCGCCGCTGCTCGCACGCGAGGCGGGGCTGCGCGGCGCCGACCTCGCGATCGTGCTCGAGCCGACGGCCAACGTCGTGCAGCCCGGCTGCCTCGGCAACCTCGACGCCACGTGGACATTCAACGGTCGCGCGGGCCATTCGGCACGGCCATGGCTCGCCGACAACGCAATCGACCACGCCGTCGCTGGGATTGCGGAGCTGCATGAAGTCGAGCCGGAGCGCCGCACGATCGAAGGGCTCGACTTCACACAGGTCGTGACAACAACGACGCTGCACGCCGGCATCGCGCGCAACGTGATCCCTGCAACGGCCACGGCGAACGTCAACTTCCGTTACTCGCCCGCGCTAAGCGCCGACGAGGCCGAGCAGACGCTGCGCAGATGGTGCGAGCCACATGGAGAAGTCGAGGTGCTCTCGAACTCGCCTGGTGCCTTGCCGCCACGTGCGAACGCACTGTCGAGTCGCCTGATCGCCGCGACGGGTGCGCCTGCGCAGCCGAAGCAGGCCTGGACACCCGTCGCCGAATTCGCAGCGGCCGGGATCGAGGCGGTAAACCTCGGGCCCGGCGACCCCGCCTTCGCGCACCGCGCCGACGAGCGCATCTCGGACGCCGCGCTCGCGCGGGCGCATGCGATCTTCAAGGCCTTCTTGTGCGACTGAACGCGAACGTCGAGCAGGCGCCCGGCTATCCGTTCCTGCGCGTCGCCGAAGCGCGGCGCGGCGCGCAGCAGCGCGGACTCGAGATAGTCGACTTGAGCCTCGGGCAGCCGACCGATCCCGCCCCTCAGGCCGTCCGCGACGCGCTGGCGCACGGCGCCGCGACGCTTGCGCTCTGCGAGTACCCGACGACCGCCGGACTCGAGGAGCTTCGCCGCGCGATCTGCGGATGGGTCGCCCGGCGCTACGGCGTCGAGCTCGATCCCGATCACGAAGTCCTGCCGACGCTTGGCGCAAAGGAGCCGATCGCGCTGCTCGCGCGCCTGTTCGCCGCGCGCGGCGTGCGCAGCGCCGACGAGCTCGACGACGCGATCATCGCCTACGTGAAAAAGGAGTACAACCTCGCGCTCGGTGAACGTACGGCCGAGGAGATCAAGATGGCGATCGGGTCGGCGTGCGAGCTCGAAGAGGAGCTGCACGCGGAGATCCGTGGCCGCGACCTCGTAACCGGGCTCCCGAAGACGGTCATCACGAGCACCCGCGACATCCGCTCCGCGATCGACGAGCCAGTCTCGGCGATCGTCGACGCGGTGAAGAGCACGCTCGACAAGACGCCGCCCGAGCTCGCCGCCGACATCATGACCCAGGGCATCGTCCTAACCGGGGGTGGCGCGCTGCTCCATGGACTCGACGTCCGGCTCCGAGCGGAGACCAACATGCCGATCATCGTGGCTCCCGATCCGCTCAACTGTGTCGCCCTTGGATCGGGGATGTGTCTCGAAGAGTTCGACGCACTTCGTCAGGTCCTTAGCTCTTCGTCTAGCCGCTGACCGCGCGGGCGCGCCCGTGGCAGCCACTCGGAGAACGAGCCAGCGCGTCACGTTGCTGATGCTCGTGCTCGCCTCGCTCACGGTGCTCAGCCTCGACTATCACGGCGAGGCGAGCAGGGCTATCACCCACGTGCGAAATGGCGTGGCTGATGCGCTCGATCCCTTCCAGCGTGGCCTCGCGTCGGCTATGCACCCATTTGGCGACGCGGTCTCCGCGATGTTCCACTACGGCCAGCTCCAGACCGACAACGCCCGACTGCGAAGCGAGATCGGGCAGCTCTCCGCGCAGCTCGCTGAGTCGAACTACGCCTCCAAGCTCGAGGCCGCGCGCCTC
>Ga0208589_1001277_pt1 | contig 10686 bp, 5 predicted proteins | sample NGESurshal092012_2_FD_184486 | JGI IMG/M metagenome (GOLD analysis project Ga0208589, IMG submission 184486) | Arctic peat soil microbial communities from Barrow, Alaska - NGEE Surface sample F53-2 shallow-092012 (SPAdes) | ecosystem: Environmental > Terrestrial > Soil > Wetlands > Peat ... | reverse complement strand
CGTTGAGGCTGAGGCGGTTCAGTACATCGGCCATCCGCTGGCTCTCGGCGTGCTCCGGCGCGAGAGTGGGGTTAAGTCCATCCCCCCGCACCACACCCGCGCCCACCTCACTTACAATTCCATCGGTTGTAAATCCCGGTAGCTTCGAAGGCATATCAAGGTTCGCGGTCTCCACTCTGTCGATCGCATACGAGCCAAGGTCTATGAACTTCACTGTGTCTTTCGAACCCGACCCAGCGCCAACGACCTTTGCAACCATCTTGACCGCAGGATTGATCTCGGGAATTGTCCATCCGGGAAAGCGGTCGAGCCCTTGCCAGTCTTTGCCGAGAATGAGTTCGCGAAGCCGCTTGATGAGCGCTGGCGTCATCAGCGCAGGCCCCTGCTTTCCGCCCTGATCCAGTTGCGCCAGCAACGCATCGGTGAAGCCGGGCGTAGCCGAGAGCTCCCGCATCATCTGGGCAAGCAGCACGGTGTTTGGAGGCATCGGCACTTCCGGTACGACATACGGCTTGCCGCTTATGCACCCGACTAACCCGAGCAAGACACCCACACTCACCCCACGGCGAACCATTCCGGACCACGAGCGACGCATAAACATCAGCCCATTAAACCCTATGTTTCGCCTATGCAAAAGCACTTACTACATCAGCTATCCAGCTTCTTTACCACCAACTCGTTGAGGAGTGCGGGATTCGCTTGTCCCTTGGAGAGCCGCATTACCTGACCGACGAAGAACGCCGCAACGGTCTTCTTACCGCCGCGATACTGCTCAACCTGCTTAGGGTTCGCCGCGATCACCTCATCGATCATCGCCTCAATCGCGCCCGTGTCTGAAATCTGCTGCGGCTTGTCGCGCTCGTAGACCTCCGCGAAGTCCTTACTTTCGGCGAAGCAAGTATCCAGAAGCTGCTTGAGCATCTTGCTCGAAAGCTCGCAGGACTCGGCGAGGTCGGCAGCCATCACGACACCCCCCATGGAAACAGGCGACTGCTCTGGCTCCAGTTCTGCTGCGCGTAGCCGCATGGTCAGCTCACTGGTCAGCAGCGACGCGACTCGCTTCGGGCTTTTCGCTTTCTTCGCCGCCACTTCAAACCGGTCGGCGAACTCACGCGTCGCTGTCAGAGTCGCCGCATCCTGTACCGAGATCTCATACTCCGCAATCATTCTCGCGCGACGGGCCTCAGGCAACTCAGGCAATGCCTTCAGTATCTCCGCCTGCCACTCTGCACCAACAACCAGGGGCGGCAGGTCAGGCTCGGGGAAATAACGGTAGTCGTGAGCCTGCTCTTTGGAACGCATGGAGTACGTGCGCCCTTCGGAGTTGTTCCACAGGCGCGACTCCTGCGTGACTCGGCCACCTTCTTCGATCACGCCAATCTGACGTTCAATCTCATACTCCACAGCCGCACGAATGTACCGAAAGCTATTGACGTTCTTAACCTCGGCTTTGGTGCCAAACTCCTTCGCGCCTTTGAGCATGACGCTTACGTTCGCATCACAGCGCAGCGACCCCTCTTCCATATTGCAATCGCTCACGCCGGTGTATAGCAGAATCTCTTTGAGCTTCGTCAAGTACTCAAAGACCTCGTCTGCGCTGCGCAGGTCGGGCTCGCTCACAATCTCGACGAGCGGAGTGCCGCATCGATTAAGGTCGATGTAGGTCTTCGAAACAGAGTCTGCAAACCCGTCGTGGACACTCTTGCCGGCATCCTCTTCCATGTGCAGGCGCGTCACACCAATCCGCTTCGTCACCGCCGCACCAGCAGAATCCAGCGCCGGAACATCTATCCATCCATGTTCAGCGATCGGTTTGTCGAACTGCGAGATCTGATAGCCCTTCGGCGAGTCGGGGTAAAAATAATTCTTGCGCGAAAAAATGCTTGTCTCGCGGATCTCGCAATTAATCGCCTTGGCGGCGAGCACCGCAAACTCAACCGCTTTGTGATTCAACACCGGCAACGCGCCTGGTAGACCTAAGCAGGTGGGGCAAATGTGCGTATTCGGCTCGCCACCATATTGATTGATGCATCCGCAAAAAGCCTTCGTTGCGGTCAGGAGCTGGACATGAACCTCCAGCCCAATCACAGGCTGGTACTTGGCAAGAATTCCCGGCGAAAGTGCAGTGGCTGTAGACATAATCACTTCGATTCTAGCAAGCTCATCGGCCCACGCCCATTCTGCATCTCACCTCTGACACGCTAACCACCGAGGATCGTCCATGCCCTTCCGCCTGCCCAGACGTCAACCCGCACCCCCGGCGCACGACGCCCAGAAAAATCTCGAGCGCCCCAGTGCACAAGACATTTATGAGCAAGTCGCCAACAATGCGCGTCAGGAACTTGGCCGCTCCAGCGTCGCGTTGGCCATTTCCGGGCTAGCAGGAGGCGTCTTCATGGGGCTTTCAGGCCTCGGCGACGCTATCGCCATCGCTCTGCTCACGCCTGCCGGAGCCGCACCCTCACCTTCAACTCTCTTCATTGCAAAGATGTTCTACCCGCTTGGGTTTATCGTGGTCATTCTCGGCCGCTCCCAGCTTTTCACCGAGAACACTCTCTATCCTGTAGCTCTCGTTCTCGCCGAAAAAAAACACTTCTGGAACACGATGCGCCTTTGGGGCATTGTCCTTCCCGCAAACATCCTGGGAGCTTTGGGTTTTGCAGCCATCGCCGGACTCACCACCGCTCTGCATCCCGACGTCGTACATGCACTCGCTCAACTCGGCCTCGAAGCTCTTCACCACCCACCAGCTACCGTCTTTTGGAGCGGTGTCATGGGTGGCTGGATCATCGCCACCGTCGCATGGCTCGTCTCCGGCTCTCACTCCATTACCGGATCCGTCATGATCATCTGGATGCTCGCCTTCGTCGTCGGCCTGGGCAACTTCGCCCACTGCGTCGCGGCCAGCGGCGAGATTCTCACCACAGTCCTCGTCGGCGGTGCTCCATGGGCAGCCTTCGCCGCATGGCTGGCTGCCGCGGTTGCAGGAAACATCTGTGGGGGTGTAGGCATGGTAACGCTACTCGAATATGGCCAGGTCATTTACGGCAAAGACGCTGAAGCGGAGGCGCTCCCCCCTCAACCTGTTGAAGAGTCGAAGCAGGATACAAAATCAGAAAAATCCTCCGCTTAGCCTCTGATAGCTATTTCGATCCGGCCCCGGTCTGGTTCACCAGGGTGTCCACATTGCTCTTGTCGATCAGTGCAGTTCCCGTATCGACAAACGCGGGAAATGGCGAGTATGGATCCAAGGCATAATCCCCACCCAGCGGCTTCACCGGGTAGTGAAACATATCATCCAGCGCTTTGAGGCCGAGAAATCCCATCGTATAGGGCTTCTGAGCGACCGTTGAGTCGATCAGGCCACTTCGAATCAGGTCCAGGGTTGATTCGTCCGTATCCATTGCCACCAGCAGTCTCTTTGGCTGTCCGTCCGCGATGGACCGCCTCATGGCCTCGCCAACATCCTTGCCAGAGGAAGATTCCAGGCAAATGAGCGCGTCGATCTTGTCGGCTCCTTTCCTTGCCAGGTACTGCGTCGTCTTATCCATGGCGAGACCAGAATCGCCCTTCATATCAAATACATCGACGATCTTGATTCCGGGATAGTTCGAGAACACATCCTTGTAGCCCTTCAGACGTTCTTCAACGTTCGGTTGCCCGCCGATAGTGAAGAAGACGACGTTCCCCTTGCCATTCAACTGGGCCGCCACGCGCTCGCCTCCCAGCCTGCCTGCTTGAAGATTGTTTGTTCCGATGAAATACAGGCGGTTGCTCGCGGGAGCGTCCGAGTCAATCGTTATCACGGGAATTCCAGCTGCAATCGCCGCGTCGATCGCGGGCCTCATCAGGTCGGCATTGGCCACCGAGACCAGTATTCCTGCAGGCTTCAGCGCCGCCACCTGCTGAAACTCTTTCACTTCATCCTGAGGGTCGAACGTCGCCGGCCCACGAAACTCGGCCGTGACTCCATACTCGTCAGCAGCTTTTTGAAATCCTGCTGCTGCCGTCTGCCAGTAAGGCAGCTTGATGTTGGTTGCGACCAGGAAGTAGTGCTCTTTTTTGCTGTGTCGCAAACACCCGGTAATGAGCGGAAGAACCGCCGTCAAAAGCGCAATTCCAATTCCCTTCCTCAAAATGCTCATCGTCAACCCTCCAGCAGGATTTTGCTGCCGTATGGCCTGGTGCCGCCAGATCGGGCAGCGCCGCAGGATTGTCTTTCCCACGGGGGCAAGATACTACTCCAACCACAGCAACTTTGGCACGTCACTTCAACTAGAATTGATACAGCATGGTCTTACCCTTCGTCCGCGACGTGCTCGCGGACCTTGAGCACTCAGAGTCGTTTGAGCGTGTACGCCGCCATCTCAGCGGAGGCACGGGGCGAAGACGTGTGTCTGGACTGACCTTTACGGCCCGAGCTCTGTACCTGCCATTTTTCGCCCGTGCCGCGGCGGCGCCGTGCGTCATTATCGTTGCAGACAACAAGGCCGCCGAGAGTCTTCATGCCGCCGTTCTTAGCGCCTGCGAGCTGACCGGAGCGCTCAGCCCGGACGCCGTGTTGCGTCTTCCGGCCCATGATGTCCTGCCTTTCGAAAATCTATCTCCTCACCCTGAGATCCAGGAGACCCGCGCGGCAACGCTGTGGAAGATAGCTGCCTATGGCAGTACCGCTCATCTCGTCATTGCTCCGATCGAAGCGGCCTGCATGAAACTCTTTTCTCGCGATTACTATCGCGCGATGGCATTGCACCTGAAGCTTGGGGAAGAGTACATGCCCGACATGCTTGTCGAGCACCTGCTCTCCGTCGGCTATACGCGGGTGGACGTGGTCGAGATGCCAGGACAGGTCACGCTCCGCGGCGGGATCATTGATGCCTACTCGCCGGAGATGGACCGCCCGGTCCGGATCGACTTCTTCGGGGATGAGATCGAGTCGATCCGAAAGTTTGACCCTGAGACACAGCGCTCGTCGTCTCATCTGGACGAAGCGCTTCTGCTTCCTCTGACGGAGACTCCCGTCACGGACAAGCTGCTGACGGCGATCAACGCACGGCTTACCCGCGGAGGCTCGGCGGGCGCCGCGCTGGAAGGGGGCGAAGAGCCGGCCGAGTTGCGCAAACACGTAAGTACTCGCACGGGAGAGGCAACTGTTTTTCCTGGGTGGGAGTTTTTTGCGCCGGTCGCAGGAGCCAACTCGACGATTCTCGATCTGCTCGGTCCAACGACGCGCGTGTTCCTCGAAGAGCCGGCGATGATCAAGAATCAAGGAGAGCGCTGGTGGAACAAGGTAGAGCAGCGGCACGAGCGGTCTGGCATCGGAAATCTTGTTCGCGCGGAAGACATTTATCTTTCTCCATGGGAACTGGAGGATCGGCTCCGCAGGTTCACGGGCTGCGACCTGGATCAGCTTGGCGCGGTGGACATTCTCGACGCGGACCGCAGCGACCTTTCTGAGGTAGAGTTTGCGACGCGGCCAACGCAGCGTTTTCACGGCAGCATCCCGACGTTGATCGATGCACTAAGCGGGCTGATGAAGCAGGAGGCTCGCATCGTGTTGACCGCGCCGAACCAAGGTGAGGTGGAGCGGCTCGCCGGAATGTTGCAGGAGTATAAGCTGCCGTACCGTCTGGGTTCGCGGAATGAAGGGCCGGGCAGCACAACGGTCTATAGCGAGTCGAGCTATCTTGCCGGAGACCTGCGCACGCCGGTGATCGTAAAAACGACGGTCGCGTCTGGCGTGCAGATTCTCGACCTTGATCGAACGACAGCGCGCCAGATCGTCATCTTTGGCGCGCAGGATTTAATCGATGATGCGGATGTCACTGCGCGCCCGGTTCGTCGCGGTAAATCGAAGACCAGCGCGTTTATCTCGGACTTTCGCGATCTCGCGGTAGGGGACTACGTGGTTCATGTTGAGCATGGCATCGCTCAATATTGCGGATTACGCGTCATTGAAGAAAACGGTGCCCCGCCACTGGAACTGATGATCCTTGAGTTTGCCGACCAGGCTAAGCTCTATGTCCCGCTGACTCGCCTGGATCTGATCCAGAAGTACCGAAGCAGCGAGACCGGGCCGCCACCCGAGCTGAATCGCCTGGGCTCGCAGGGATGGCAGAAGACCAAGGCCCGCGTAAAAAAAGCGATGGCCGATATGGCCGCGGAGCTGCTGAAGTTGTATGCACAACGGAGCGCTGCGGCCGGTACTCCTTTCAGCCCCGATACCAACATGCAACGCGAGTTTGAAGACGCGTTTGACTTCAACGAGACCGACGATCAACTGGCCGCAATTGTCGATATCAAGGCCGATATGGAATCGCCGCAGCCGATGGACCGCCTGCTGTGCGGCGATGTCGGTTACGGCAAGACCGAGGTTGCGATGCGGGCGGCGTTCAAAGCGGTGCAGGACTCGAAGCAGGTGGCTGTGCTAACGCCCACGACGGTGCTGAGCTTTCAGCACTACGAGACGTTCAAGCGCCGCTTCGCCAACTTCCCCGTCAATATCGAAATGATCTCGCGTTTTCGCAGCGCGAAAGAGCAGAAGGAAATTCTCGAAAAGGCTGAAGCAGGAAAGATCGATATTTTGATCGGCACGCATCGCCTTCTATCGAAGGATTTAAAGTTTCAGGATCTTGGCCTGCTCATTGTCGATGAAGAACAACGCTTCGGGGTACGGCACAAGGAACGCTTGAAGCAGATGCGTACTGCCATCGATGTGTTGAGCATGTCCGCCACCCCGATTCCCCGAACGCTGCACATGTCGCTGATTGGGCTGCGCGATATGAGCGTGATCGAGACGCCTCCCAAGGACCGCATGGCGATTCAGACAATAGTCGCCAAGTTCGACGAGAGACTGGTACGCACGGCAATCGAGATGGAACTGGAACGCGGAGGGCAAACCTACTTTGTCCATAACCGCGTCGAGACAATCTACGATCTGGCTTCGAAGATCCGGGAACTGGTGCCGCAGGCGCGCATCGTCATTGGACACGGCCAGCTTCCGGAGACAGAATTGGAGCGGGTGATGCTTGCCTTCATGAACCATGAGTATGACGTGCTCGTGGCTACAAGCATTATTGAAAACGGACTGGACATTCCTCTGGCGAACACGATCATCATCAACCGTGCCGACCGCCATGGACTCAGCGAGCTATATCAACTTCGAGGCCGCGTGGGCCGCAGCAATCGTCGCGCATACAGCTACCTTCTGATTCCCCCTGAGACCGAGCTGACGGAGATTGCACGCCGGCGTCTCGCCGCGCTGAAGGAATTTTCGGACCTGGGTGCGGGGTTTAAGATTGCCGCGCTTGATCTTGAACTGCGTGGTGCCGGCAATATGCTTGGCGGAGAGCAGTCCGGTCATATCGAAGCGATCGGCTTCGAGCTGTATACGACGATGCTCGAAGAGGCTGTCCGCAAGATGAAAGGCGAAGATGAAAAGCCGGCGCATGCGACTACGGTTCTCAATCTCGGCATCAGTGTCCGGATTGATTCTGATTACATTCCTGAAGAGAACCAGCGATTGCGGATGTACAAGCGGATTGCCGGTGCCGAAGATCAGGCGGCTCTGGCCGACGTTCGTGCAGAGCTGCAGGACCGCTACGGTACGCCGCCGGAGACCGTACTCAACCTGCTGGCGGCAGGGGAGCTTCGCCTTCGCTGCGAACAGATTGGCGTCTCCCAGATCGATCGCAAGCGCACGCAGATCGAGCTACCCAATCCCAACGGCAACAAGAAGGCTCCGTTGAAGAGCTTCGTCGAGATGCTTCATGTCAAGTTCGTTGCGGTCAATGCAGACCCTTCGCACTTTGCCGACAAATCAAACAAAACGGTAGACACAGGGACGTTGATGAAGCTTGTGAGCCGCAATTCCAAACGAGGAGCCCAGTTCTCACCCAACGGCACCCTCCGCTGGCCGCTTCCCTCCGCAAAAGCCGAAGATGTGCTCGCAGAGACGCGCGCACTGTTGGACGCACTCGATACAAGGCATCCATAGTTCACTTTCCACAGGTAAGGGCTAATGTTGAACGTGGCCGTCCATCTCCATGCGAACCACCTTGCCATCCGAATTGAAGATGACGGCTCCCGACAACGGAGGGGCTTCACGACCGGACATAAGCGGCGTGTCATACATGAAGCGCAGATCGCGGAAGGTTACGGTGGTGATGCTATCGTTAGCCCCTGGCCCCGCACTTGTGGTCTCGGTGACGAGCGGATAGCTGGACCAGTCGAGATAGACCTTGCCGAGCCAGGTCTGTTCCGCGCGGCGCATATCGGGAGTTAGCGCGGGTTTGTAGAACGTGTCTGTGAGCTGGTGCGTCGTGAGGGTACCGCCGAAAGTATCTACCGTGGCGAGTTCATAGGACTGTGGCGTGTCGATAACAATGTGCCAGCGGAAGAGATTGACCGGGTAAGGACTGGCGGAGACGCGCAGGATCTGCATGTTTCTCTGTGCATTATCCGCTCCAGTGAAGTCATAGTTTTGAACGAGATGGATGGCGTTCTGATGTTCGACGGCGCGCCCCCCCCAGAGCGCGGTCACAGCTACGATCGCGGCAATGGCCCAGCCGCGTCCGCGAAACGCCTGTTTGCGCACACCCACCTCACTATTAACAAGGCCGAAGATAGCGGGTGCGACGAGGGCAATCAGCAGTATCGCAAAGATGATTGGATCGAAGATGAAGACAAGCGAGGCTGCGTACCAGTGTGGGTTCAAGGGAAAAAAGGGACGCAGGCCGTAGCTGTTCATCCAGTCGAGAAGCAGGTGGCTGAGCAGAGCAATGATGCAGAAGAGATAGAGGAGTCCCCAGCGCATGGGCGCTGCGGGAGGTCTTTTCGCCTTTCCGGATCGCGTGTACCACCGATGACCAAGCCACACGACTCCCACGACGACCGCCGCTTCAAGCGGCAGACCGAGGAACGTGTGGGTCCAGCCTCGATGATGCTGGAAGACGGCAATGGGGCCTTTGATCGACCAGAGGGTATCGAGGTCGGGGGCTTCGGCTGCGAGGGTCATTGCCAGGGTGGCGTAGGCTGCCTTGCGATTGAAGCCCGCACGGGAGAGAACGGCGCCAGTCATCAGGTGGGTGATGGGTTCCATGACCTACCAGCATATCGCGGAGGCCTTGGATTAAGTGCGAGTTTGCGCGACTTTCGATAAGATGCTCTCTTTATAATTCTGCTATGGCTACCGCACCGAAGCCCCAACAGGAGATCGAAAGTCTGCGCGATGAGCTGCGCCATCACGAGCATTTGTATTACGTCATGGACGCTCCAGTGCTCACGGACGCGCAGTACGATACCCTGATGAAGCGGCTCAAGAAGCTGGAGACGGAGCATCCGGAGCTGGTGACACCCGACTCGCCTTCGCAGCGCGTTGGGGGCAAGCCCCGCGAAGGGTTTGTAAAGACCGCCCACTCGCGACCAATGCTCTCGCTCGACAATGCCTACAACGAGGACGAACTGCGCGCATGGGAACAAAGGGTGCGCGATGCGCTGCCCAGCGCCGAGACAGTCTTCTATGAGTGTGAGCTGAAGCTCGACGGCTTCTCGCTCGCGCTGTCGTATGAGGCGGGCACGCATGGCGCTTCCCACCTTCTGCGCGGCGTGACGCGCGGCGACGGTTCGGTAGGCGAAGACGTCACAAGCAATGTGCGGACCATCCGCAGTGTGCCGCTCAGTATCTCTGCGGCCAAGCTGAAGACTGCCGACCTGCCGCAGAGCTTTGAAGTGCGGGGCGAAGTGATCTTGCCGCAAACAGCCTTCGTGAAGATGAACGAGGAGCGGGAGGCTGCGGGGATGGCTCCTGCAGCGAACCCGCGCAACGCAGCCGCGGGAACCATTCGCACGCTCGAACCAAATATCGTGGCCCAGCGGCGTCTGGACTTCTACGCTTACTTCTTGTTGCGCGACGGAGAGTTTTTTCTACCGCGGCAGTCGGGTGCGCTCGATGCCCTGCGCATGGCCGGATTTCGCGTCAATCAGCATGCGCGAACGGTAAAAAGCATCGACGAGGTCATGCAGTTTATTGCCGAGGCGGAATCGCTGCGCGACACGCTGGGCTATGAGATCGATGGCGTCGTCGTCAAGGTAGATGCAACGGCGCAACAGCGGCGGCTTGGATTTACCGGTAAGGCTCCACGCTGGGCGATTGCATATAAATTCGCCGCTCGCGCCGGTATAACGCAGCTTGAGAATGTTCTGTTTCAGGTCGGGCGAACCGGGAAAGTAACGCCTGTTGCGGTGCTCGCCCCGGTCTTGATTGGCGGCACAACCGTGACGCGCGCCACCCTGCATAACGCGGAGGAGATCGCGCGGCTCGGAGTGCGGATTGGTGACTTGGTTTCTGTGGAGCGCGGTGGCGATGTGATTCCGAAGATCGTCGAAGTTGTGGATGATGCGGCGCATCCGCGCGGCTCGCGGGAGATTTTCTTTCCCGACGCTTGTCCAGTCTGCAAGAGCCCTTTGGTGAAGGCGGAGGGCGAGGTAGATTGGCGATGCGTGAACAACTCCTGCCCCGCGCGGGTCCGCGAGGAACTGCTGCACTGGGCTGCGCGCGGAGTGATGAACATCGAGGGCCTGGGCGATGCGATGGTGGCGCAACTACTTGGCCAGAGCGCGGAGTTGGGCGGCGAGGATGAGGAGGTGGTGACCGAGGAAGGTGCTCCGGTGGAGATACGGAAGCCG
>Ga0208589_1001276_pt1 | contig 10687 bp, 4 predicted proteins | sample NGESurshal092012_2_FD_184486 | JGI IMG/M metagenome (GOLD analysis project Ga0208589, IMG submission 184486) | Arctic peat soil microbial communities from Barrow, Alaska - NGEE Surface sample F53-2 shallow-092012 (SPAdes) | ecosystem: Environmental > Terrestrial > Soil > Wetlands > Peat ... | reverse complement strand
CGTTTTCCTCCTGGATGGCAGCAACGACCTGAACACGCTTTCCGGCGTATACAACTATTCGCCGATCGTAGATGCGATTCAGGAATTTAAAACTCAGGGTCACAACGACCTTGCCGAGTATGGCGGAGCCGGTGGAGGCCTGGTCACCGTGGTCACAAAGTCCGGAACCAACCATTACCATGGCGCTCTCTGGGAGTTCCTGCGCAACGAGAAGATGGATTCCCGCGGCTACTTTGAGGCAAGCCGCGCGCCCCTTCGGCAGAACCAGTTCGGCGCTTCGCTCGGCGGTCCGCTCTCGATTCCAAAGCTATACGACGGCAAGAATCGCACCTTCTTCTACGCAGCGTATGAAGGTTACAGATTTGCCTCCGCTCAGACGACCGGAGCGTTCGGACCAACGGCGGCGATGCGCAGTGGCGATTTCAGCGCACTGAGCGTACCCATCTACGATCCGGCAACGACCACCTATGACAGTTCCACCAAGTCTTACTCGCGCCAAACCTTTACCCAGGAGTACAACGAAGGGGCAGGCAACCCGTCCCTTTGCAACGGCAACATCAACTGCATCCCCACCAGTCGGATCAATTCAATCTCATCGTTATTCCAGACGATCATCCCGCAGAGCGGTTCCCTGGTCAACGGGAGCAACGTCTTCGTCACCGGAAGGTCCTACACCAACCAGGAATCGGGAACCATTCGGGGCGACCAGAACTTCGGCAATAACAACCAGGTTATGTTTCGTTTTAGCCAGCTCGATCAGTATGGAGTTACTCCGTCAGGCACCATCGGTTCGGGCTTCGATCATGTTATCGGCTATAACTACATAGGCCATTGGACCCATACCTATAGCCCGACAGCCTTCTCGGACGTGTACTTCGGCAGAAACTACGGATATAGCCTCATCGGCACGTCTTGGCCTGGCGAGGATCCCGCGTTTCTTACGCAGTTGCAGACAGACGGGATGTCCCCAGCCTGGATGAACCTGAACAACAAGCTCTATGCCCCGCAGTACACGGCGGCCGGTTATGTTGGGTTGAGTGGCTCGCAGTTGCAGGGGAGCGGTTTGGCGGATAACTGGCAGTTCGGCGGTGCATTCACGAAGATCCTTGGTAAGCATACGATCCAGGCCGGAGCCGATTTTGAGACCAACAACTTCACTTCGCCGATCGCATACTCCGGAGTGAATTTCGAGCCCACGCAGACTGCGGGCGTCGGCGCAGCCCAGGGCGTGGGCGGAAATAGCTGGGCGTCCTTGTTGCTCGGTGTTCCGGACGGAGCCAGCTATCGGAACATCGACGAGGTAGCCCATAGCGGCTGGATCAACGCGTTTTACATCCAGGATCAGATCAGGGCGACGGACCGTCTTACCGTCAACGTAGGTTTCCGCGACGACATGGTCATCACGCCGATTTACGGGACTGGCAATGGCGGGAACCTCTACACTGGCGAGGCCAACCCGGTCACTGGACAGTACATCCTTAACGCGCTTCCGCCGAACTGCTCGGCAACCCAGGGCGCGCCTTGTATTCCAACCGGTGTCTACACCGCGTCGGCCACGCCTGCTCCAGGCGGGCTTCCCGCGAACGCCATCGTTAGCCCGACTCTCCGCATGATCAAGAACTCCAAGGCCAACTGGGCGGGCCGGCTCGGTCTGGCCTATCGCTTAAATGACAAGACAACGCTTCGCGGGGGTTATAGCCGCGAGTATGACGAATGGGCTACGATCGTCCAGTTGTCGCAGAATTTCGGCGGGAACTGGCCGGCGGTCAATACCCTCTCCACCTCCGGTATGAACACGAATATCCCAACGGTGACGAATGCCGATCCTCTGCAACTTGGCAGCGGCGGTTCGATCATTTATCCGATCAACGACTTCAGCCAGGTCAGCCAATGGATGGTGGATCCGAACTTCAGGACTCCATACTTCGATGAGTGGAACCTGGGTGTCGAGCGGCAGTTGCCGGGTAACCTCGCTCTCGACGCGAACTATGTCGCTTCGAACGGGAGGCACGAGGATTGGGGTCCGACCATGAACACCCCCCAACCGGGACCAGGCGATGTTCAATCCAGGCGGCCCTACCCGTACATGCAGCAGCAATGGTTCGACCAGAGCGTCGGCAACAGCCGTTATAACGCATTACAGGTCACTCTCAACAAACGTCAAACCCATGGTGTTGGCTTCCTGATTGCCTACACGTTGTCGCATTCGAACTCCGACGGCTGCAACCTGGGCGGAAGCTGCCACTCGTCGAATCCATACAATCGCGCTGGCGACTACGGCACTTCAGACCTCAACCAGCCGAACGTCCTTTCGGCGACATTCACAGCGCAGTCACCATTCGCCCGGTCTCCTAATAAGCTGGTTTCCAATGTGGCTGGCGGATGGATGCTCAGTGGCATCGTGCAATTCAGCACGGGGCAGGCATACACGATAACCACCGGCAGCGACCCTGAGAATATAGGCTGCTGCGCCCAGCAGCGAGTCGATGTGGTTGGCAACCCGAACAGTGGTTCCGGGATCCGTACCAGGGGGGAATGGTTCAACACCAGCGCCTTCGCGACGCAAGCGCCGTACACCTATGGCACCGAAAAGGTGAACCCGTATACGGCACAAATGCGTCACGAAGTCGACTTGTCCCTGCTCCGTCAGGTCCATATAGGGCTCGGAGAGGAGCGATACTTCGAATTCCGCGCCGATGCCTTCAACCTATTCAACAACGTTGTTTTCGGTGTTCCGGATACGACCATCTCTGATGCAAACTTCGGACAAGTCACAAGCCAGCAGAACTCACCCCGTCAGTTGCAGATAGCTCTGAAGTTCTATTACTAGTGCTATGACTTCGTGGTTTCGTAATCCGATCCACGCATCGCGGGTACCCCGGTTTCATCCCTTGTGGCGGATGAGACCGGGGCAGTTACAAATCCACGCAGTCAACTTGCCAGCTCGCCTCTCAATCACTGAACCTCTAAAATGCCATCGCCGCACGCATAAGCGCGGCGGTGACATTATTCTTTTCAAAGCCCGATTATGCTATAACAGTGGCCACGCGGAGGGATGCATTTGGCGGTGTTGATTCTATTGCTTTGCTCTGTCGTGATCGGTGGAATCGTATTTGCCTTGTGCATCGCGCCGCCTCCGGACACTGATCCGGCTTCGAGTATCGACGGCTCCCGGCGGACCTTTCTGGGCGCGGCGGGCTTGCTGGCACCGAAAATGCTGTTTCCATGGGTGCGGCTACGCCAAAGCGAACTCCTGGGTATTCTCACCGGTGCGGTGCGTCCATCAACCATCCGGTTCGAGGACATTGCTCAAAAAGCGGGCGTACATTTTGTTACCGAGAACAGCCCCACTGCGGAGAAATACCAACCGGAGACGATGCCCGCAGGCGTTGCCTTGCTCGACTACGACGGGGATGGTTGGCTCGATATTTACCTGGTCAACGGCGCCGAGATGCCATCCATGGTGAAAACGGACCCGAAGTATTTCAACCGCCTGTTTCACAACAACCGCGATGGAACGTTCACCGATGTTTCGGAGCGCGCCGGAGTCACCGGAGCGGGTTATGGGATGGGCGCGGCAGTGGGCGATTACGACAACGACGGCAAGCCCGACTTGTTTGTGGCTAACGTCAACGGAAATCAACTGTTTCACAACAATGGCGATGGCACGTTCACCGACGTCACCGCCAAAGCGGGTTTGACTGGCGGCGTCTACAATGGCCGCAAGATGTGGTCCGTCGCGGCCGGCTGGTTCGACTACAACAACGACGGTCTGCTGGACCTGTTTGTGGCAAATTACTGCCAGTGGGATCCGCGCTATGAACCTGTCTGCATGGGCCTCGATGGCCGTGGTTACTGTCATCCCAACAGCTTCGCTCCACTTCCCAACACGCTGTACCGTAACAACGGCGACGGTACGTTCACCGATGTGTCCGCGGAGACAGGGATTTCGTCCGTGCTGGGCAAGGGAATGGGAGTCGTGTTTGCGGATTACGATGGTGACGGCTTTCTCGACGTGTTTGTGGCCAACGACAACAGCCCGAACCGCCTGTTTCACAACTTGGGAGGAAAGCGATTTGAGGAGGTGGGTTTTCAGGCAGGTGTAGCCTACAACGACGAGGGGACTGCCCTTGCAGGAATGGGCGCTGACTTCCGGGATCTGAACAACGATGGTTTACCCGACATCTGGCACACCGCGATCGAAAACGAGACGTTTCCATTGTTCATAAACCAAGGCAAAGTGCAGTTTCGAAATGCCAGTCAGGAAAGCCGACTTGCAAATCTAACCAGGCCGATGTCGGGCTGGTCGAACGGTATCGTCGACCTCGATAACGACGGTTGGAAGGACTTGGTGGTGGCCCGCAGCAATGTGCTCGACAACATCGAGCAAATCTCCCATCATTTTCGCTATGCCGAACCGAACTCCGTCTTTCGCAATCTCGGAAACGGGCAGTTTGAAGATGTGAGTGCTTCTGCCGGCCCCGACTTCGCTCGGCCACTACCGCACCGAGGACTCGCGTACGGGGATCTGGACAACGACGGACGGATGGATCTCGTAGTGACCGCTCTGGGCGCCCCGGTCAGTGTGTTCCGCAACATCACGGAAACGCACAATCACTGGGTGCTGCTCAAACTTACTGGAACGAAAAGCAACCGGATGGGCATTGGCGCACAAATTCGGATAACCACCGATGATGGCAGAATGCTTTACAACGAGGCGACGACCAGTACGGGTTACGCTGCTTCGAGCGACCCGCGCGTCCATTTCGGGTTGGGCAGTTCGCGCGTGATGAAGGAAATCGAGATCCGCTGGCCATCGGGTATCCGCCAGGTGTTGCACGGTGTGACTGCGAATCGCGTGCTCGAAGTGACCGAGCCCCACAATGGCAGTTAGCAATGAGGGTGGCCAAGGTGGAATTATAGTCGGAGCGGGTCCATCATGAAGCGATCACTCATTTGCTGTAGCGCACTTCTACTATTTGTCGGTGTACGGGCCGTGGCGCAACTGCCGAACACCTGCACACCGCCGGCATCGGCTGCGCACGCACCGGTCGGCACACCGCCGGCAAGAGTCTATGATGCGGTGGGTGCCTGGTTCGCCGAAAAGCGGGACCTGACCTGCGCTGTGGCGGCGTTCAAGCATGCCTTACGTCTGGAGCCAAAGTCGGCGGAGGCGCATTTTGATCTCGGGCTTGTCCGCCAAAGTCAGGAGATGCCGGACGAAGCAATCAGCGAGTTCCGGCTGGCGCTGCAATATGATCCCAGGTTGCTGCAGGCTCGGTGTGCGCTTGGCTCGTCGCTAACTGATCCCGCCGAGGCGGAATCGGAATTTAGCAAAGCGCTCGCAGTGAACCCGCAATTGGTCTGCGCCCTGGACGGGATGGCGCAGGTTCTGATGAAGGAGGGACGATACGATGCCGCCATGGATTCCTGGCGGCAGGCCCTACGGGTTCAACCGGACGCTCCGGATTTGCAACTCGCTTTGGCGACGGCGACATATAAGGCTGCCAAGACCAGACAGGCCAATGGGCTGCCGGCCTTGGATGGTGCCGGGGTAGCTGACGCTATTCGACTTCTAACGGATTTGCTTAAGAGCCATCCCGACATGACGGCTGCTTACTTCACTCTTGGTAACATCTATGCGAACGAGCGCCGCGATCGCGAGGCCGCGGATGAATACAAGGAGGTGATCCGCCGGAATCCCTCCGATTTGGCAGCGCTGGCTGCGCAGGTCAAAGCGCTCATTGACGCATCAGCTTACGCCGAGGCCCTTGCACCCGCCCGCGAGTACGTACGCCGGGAACCGAACGAACCCTCGGCTCATGTCATGCTTGGCACGGTCTATCAGCAACTGGGCGATTACGCAAAGGCGGAGCCGGAGCTTGAGCTCGGAGCTGCCAGGGCGCCAGACGATTTTGAAGCTCGATATCAGTTTGGGCTAGTCTTGGCGCGCATGGGAAAGCCCGATCAGGCGCTGCCCCAGTTGCAGAAAGCTGTCGCGTTGAAACCCGGAGATCGGTCGGCTCAGTTCCAACTCGTGGCTGTGCTGCGCTCGCTTGGTCAAACGCAGCAGGCAACGCAGATTGTAGAGCAGTTGCGGAAAGAGCAGGGTGAAGAATTCCTGAATAGCCAACTGGTATCCGAGGGAACCAAGGCGAATGACCTGCTCCAATCCGGGAAGCCGGCAGAGGCAGCGCAGATTTATCGCCACATGCTCGAAGAGAGTCCTGACAACGCGTGGACGGCTTATAATCTCGCGTTGGCGCTGGAGGCGATGCACGATACGAAAGGCGCTGAGGACGCACTCCGCAAGGCGATCGCCATCAATCCGAAGCTGGCCAATATTAGGGCCGAATTAGGCGCGCTGGAGTTGGCGGAAGGCGATCTGCAATCCGCGCAGAAATCCCTCGAATCCGCACTTGACCTTGCACCTGAACTCGTGGAGGCGCGCGGGAATCTGGCGATGCTGTACGCCAGGAAGGGCGATCTGGTATCGGCCGAGAGGCTTCTTCGTCAGGCCCTTGAAGACAATCCGAAATATAAGGAAGGCCACTTGAATTTGGGATTGATTCTTGCCCAGCAGAACAGAAAATCCGACGCTGAGAAAGAGTTGGACAAAGCGGTCGCACTGGCGCCAAAGGATCCCGCCACGTTGTCGACAGTTGGAAAAGCGAAAGTGCAACTGGGCAAGGTGAGCGAAGGGGTCGCGCTCCTTCGGCAGGTCGTAGATCTGGCACCCGATCTGGCCGCGGCCCATCTGGACTTGGCGTTCGCGCTCGCCGCCAGCTACAACCTGCCCGCGGCACTGGTGCAAACCAGCGAGGCGGTTCGCCTTGCTCCACAGTCCGGTGCAGCCCATTTCTACCGCGGCCGAGTTCTCTACGATCTGGGCCGCGGCACCGAAGCGCAGGCTGAGTTCGAAACCGCCTGTCGGCTGGATGCACAGATCCCCGGTCCACGATATTTTCTTGCCCTCATCGACAAGCAGCAGGGCAAGTACGAGCTTGCAGCCAATCTCCTTGAACAGACTGTCAAACTGCAGCCCGGCAACGTCAGAGCCTGGTACATGCTTGGCCAATGTCTTGAGCAGACCTCCGAAACCGCGAAAGCACTCGTGGCCTGGCGAAAGGCGATCGCGATCGATCCCAAGTTTAGCCAGGCGCTCATCAGTCTGGCGAACGCGTTGCGATCTACGGATTCAGCTGAATCGGAGCAGTTGATGTCGCGCTACAACGCCGTTCAGAAAGAGCGGAGTATCCTCGACCGCGCGGACACCCTCGCAAACAACGGTGTTGAAGCAGCGTCCGCTCACGACTGGCCCGAAGCGATCCGGCAGTTGAAAGAAGCAATCGGTGCGTGTGGCGATTGCGCAGCAAAGGCCGACCTTCACAGAAAACTGGGCATCATCGACTGCCAGGCTGGCAACCTCGACAACGGCGAAAGGGAACTGCTGGCTGCGAAAGCGCTCAAGCCGGATGATCCCGTCACCCAGGCCGCCCTTGAGTTGGTCGCCCGGGCTAGAAGCCAGCATTCCGCGTCCGCGGCCGGTGCTGCCCATTAGCTGTTTCCTGCTTATCTGGTTGTTTCAGCAGAACACCGTCGGTTGCGGTTCACGATTTTCCAGGCAATATAGGAAGGTCAAAAGCCGCCTTGTATCTGCGTGTAAGGTACGGTCTACGTCCGGCTCCGAGACCGAGGAGGGTTTGAAAAGCTACCATAGGTGCCTGGCGGCGATTGTGACGGAAAACAAACTCATCCAGGTAAACCTGGAGTTGCTCGCGACTCACCGCTTGGTAGGTGCCGATCAACCACTGTTGCAGGTTCCCAATGGCCGGATCAGCCAGCGGCACCACCAATTCCGAGCCTTTGCGGAGATCGCTTTGCAGGGGCTCGGTGCGCGGAACATGCCGGAAGCCCACTTGTTCAAAACCGGTAAAGCTTTTGAAGCCGTCCGTGTAGAGGTCGAGCCGGAAGCCACATTTTGTTGGGCAAACGCATTGAGGGTAACGGACTTGAAGTCTGGGATCACCGCCATTCGTACTCGTTCTGACAATTTCCAAGACCATCGCCACCGTATTCTGCTAGAGCAGACCAATTCAAAACTAACGAATGCACCCCGCGAATGAAACGATTGTGCAGCGATGTCAAACCCTTGGTGGCAAACTCCTGCTTCACCTTGAGGGCGATAGCCTCGGTGTCCACCTTGTACGCGCTGGCAGCATCGCGGAGGACACTGGCGGAATTCGCGTGGGAGGCGGCAAGCATGATGGTGGATTCGACCAACAGCCGGGAGAGCGTGCCTTCATCGGCACGGCGAAGGAATGAGGCGAAAGTCTTTGCCACGCCTCCATCGTCGCGCTTCTGCCGGATGCCGTGCTGCCGCGCCAGCATCTCGACACGGTTCTCGTCCAAGGTGCCTACCAGCCTCTCGATGACGAAAAGCAGGTCACGCTTCATCAGACGAACGGGAACGGCGGCGCTCACAGCGGCAAGAACACGAAGGCCGGTCGTGTTGGCGATGGCCTGTTCCTTTCCGGTGCTTTTCCTGCTCGGCCTTGTACTTCTCATCGTCGCGGCTGGCTTGCTGCTTCGGATGATGGACGGGGCAGGATGAATTCGCGCACACCTTATGAAGGGTGCCAACATCGGTTCCCTCCGTGATGATGGCCTCCGTGGTGAACTTGCACACCTTGAACCCGGGACGCTTCGCCTCGTCCTTCGACTTTGGCTTTTCCTCCCGAATGGCCGTGTACTTGTTACGCGGCACTACAGGCTGCCTTTTTTTTGTGCGCCGTATGCCGTGCTGATCTGCACCAGTTCCGGCTTCGCAGCTACGGCCTTCGCTACATGCGCGGAGACCTTGGCGTGATAGCAACCGGGATCGGTGCATTATGTGGAATCAGGGCAACTGGCAAGTATTTTCCGCTGGCTCGCCACTGCCGCGCGTCCCGCGTGGATGTGCGAGCACCATCTCTTGCGGGATATGGTCTCCGACAATGGGTCTAACCAAGGTGATCTGCACGAGGCCGGAACCGAGCTGGCGTTGGGTTGGGCCTGCCGGAGTCGGCACATCGGCGAGCTTCAGTAGAAGACTTTCATAGGCCGCGACACCATCTTCGACGGCTGCTTGTTCAACGTCCCCGAGAGGAATCTCCTGAAGCAGACGAAGCAGGTTCTGCTTGCCTTCGAGGAGCAGAGCGGCGGTGGAGAGCTTCGGCATGTAGAAGTCACACTTGGCACAGGCCATACGGTGCGGGCACTCCTCGAAGAAGTCATAGGTGCGGTAGCCGTGTCCAAGGTCGTAGAACTTCCATGGTTCCGACGATGATATCCCGGCACGGACGGCGTCCTGGTCGATCAGCACCTCGATGGCGCGAAGGTTGCGGGCGAAGTAACCTGCGTCGGCGTAGGACTTGGCTATCTTGAGCGGGGTGATCTTCGCATAGTGCTGAGTTGCAGAGGGTGACGAGTGACCGAGCCATGCTTGCAGCTCGAAAAGGGTCATAGGCTCTTTTGCGTTGAAGAGTTGCGATGCAATCGTGGAGCGTGCGCGGTGCGATGTAATGTTGCCACGCACATCGGCGAGCGGAACGCCAGCCTTGGCGCAGAGGGTCGGAATCAGGCCCTTGTTGATGTAGGCGACGCCCACCGGCCTCAGTCGGATCAAGAAGAGGAAGTCTACTACTTCGCCCGTCTTCCAATCGGACTGCTTGGCACCCTGCGGACGGACCTTCTCCCATGCGGAGATGGCTTCGCCGACGATGCGATCCACAGGCTTCGTGAAAGCGGTGCCGGTCTTGCTGACGGGAACGTCGAGCAGACAGACTGCATCTGCGGACAGCACCTCTCCCGTGCCTGGGACAGTGGCATCGTCTCTCTGCCAACGGATACAGCCGAGACGCAGGCGAACAATCTCGTTGCTGCGGAGGCCGGCGAAGAGCCAGGTCAGGGCGAGTGCCCTGCATAACTCAATGGGGTAGCTGGTCGGTCGATAGCTGCTGCGTCCGGAAGGGCCGCGCCTCGGGAGATCCTCGGCTGTCAGGTTCAGTCCGGCCCAGACTAGCTTGGCCCAAACGTCGTCGGCGATGACGCGCGGGTTGGGGCCTATCAAAGCGAGCAAACTCTTCGGCGTGGTGAGATGCCGCATGGGATCGAACCTGCGCGGTATCAGCTCCCACTCCTGTAGGTCGCGAATGAAGATGCGGATCGTCGAGATACGGGACGCCCTCGTACTTGGTGCCAGAATCTTGCCTCTACTCTTCACATGCGCTGGATCGACGCTGCACCAGTCGCCGCCGTGCCACTGGCAGATGATGGATAAGAGTTCTGCGGCAAGGTCGCGTGTCCAGTCTGCTGGCGACAGGATCGTGGGATGAACCTGACTGAGCCATCGTCCGATGTTGAGCAGGAAGTAGTAGCTCTTAGTCCTGGAACGCACGGCATAAGTGGAACGATCAAACCAGACGCGGCAGAGGCGAGCCCACTCAGAGGGCACCCCCTGAGTGAGTGCCGGGGAAGCCTTCTTGTCTACAACAGGACGCTTAATCTCAAGGGCTTCGGGGACGGTTCCCATGCTCGCCAAGATGCGCGAAAATGCAACGATGGAGTAGGTTCCTGTGCGTTGCGGCTTGCGAGCAATCACAGCCTGAAGATCGTCCAGCGTGAGTTGGTCGAGATGGGGAGAACG
>Ga0208589_1001275_pt1 | contig 10688 bp, 10 predicted proteins | sample NGESurshal092012_2_FD_184486 | JGI IMG/M metagenome (GOLD analysis project Ga0208589, IMG submission 184486) | Arctic peat soil microbial communities from Barrow, Alaska - NGEE Surface sample F53-2 shallow-092012 (SPAdes) | ecosystem: Environmental > Terrestrial > Soil > Wetlands > Peat ... | reverse complement strand
ACCGCCTGGCCTCGATCCAACCGTCGCGTTTTAACGCCGCCAATACGCGCCCAGCCCTCGCCATGTACCGCACGGTAAGACACTGCGCTGACAATTCAGGTCAGGCCATACTGAGTAGCCGCGGCCACGAGATTATGCCGACTCTCAATGCAGCGCCGTTAAGTGAGCGTGTGCCAGATCATAACGAGGCCCTGGCTGGACGCAATCCGCGCGCCAGGATCTTCGCTGGCGCGCGTTCGGTCTAGGAGGCGGGCTGGCCGGGCGGTGACGGCCGGCCGCCGATGAAGTCCTCCCAGTCGGTCTGGACCGGTGCCCACCGCTTGTCGAAGTCGGCGGCCCGGCGGGTGGCCCGCTCCAGCCGCTCGCCGTGGTAGCGGCGCCGGGCCCAGATCGACTTAGGGCGGGCCAGCCTCACCGCGCCGACCCAGGCGACCGGCGGCAGGAACAAGCCGAACAGCGCGCAGCGGTACTTGCCCTTCAGGGCGCAGGTCACCGCGAACACGCCGTCGATCAGGAGCAGGACCGTCGCGCTCAGCCGGACCGATCGCTCGATCCCGCTCGCGCCCTGGATCCCGAACGGGCTGAAGCCCACCAGGGCCAGGCCGAGGCAGGCGGCGGTCAGCGTCACCGCCTCGACCGAGATCTGGCCCTCGCCGCTCCAGTAGACGTCTTCCAGGTGCAGGATCAGCGCGAACTCGTCCAGGACCAGGGACATACCCATCCCGGTGGCCACGCCGGCGAACGACAGCCAGCCCAGCGAGTCAGGTCCGCCGATCGCGGTGAGCGCCCCGACGATCAGCAGGATGAGACCAGGAACCGCGTGATGGATGTGCGTCCCGGACGCCGTGATGTTCCGGAACGGGCCGCGGCCATCGCGGATGAGCCGGGTGATCGTGCGCGTGGACACGAAAGTCAGGACAAAAGCCAGAAAGCACAACCCGAGCGGCAGCTTTCCCGCCGCAATAACGTCGCGATGCCACCAGGAGCCCATGCCCTGATGTTGGCAGAATCACGAGGCCGCGCGATCACCGGACACGGATCATCCGCAGTGAACCAGGGCGGGGCCGCCGCCGTGTAGGGAACCGGAGGGCATCACTCGGGCACGACCACGCAGGGGGACGACGATGGCGGAGCAGCAGGTGGTGGACTGGGCCGGTGCGGACCGGACCGGGGTGCGGGCGGGAGCCGCGCCAGAAATGGCGGTGCGCATGGTGGGGGCGCTGCTCGCGCTGGCCATCGCGGCCGTGCATGTGGCGGATCAGGGCGGGATCAGCAGCTTCGCGTCGCCAGACTGGATCGGCTGGAGCTACCGGCTCATCGAGGTCGGCGCCCTGGTCACCGCGGTGACGCTGCTCATCCCCTGGTCGGCCTGGGTGGGCTGGGCAGGCGCCGTGCTGCTCGGCACGGGGCCGTTCCTCGCCTACGTCGTGTCCCGGTCGGTGGGACTCCCGGGTGATCACGGCGACGTGGGCGACTGGGGCTACTGGGTGGGCACCGTGTCGCTGGCCGTCGAGGCCGCGCTGATCGTGCTGGGCGTCACGATGTTCGTGGCCTACCGGCAACGCTCCCGACAGCGGCTGGTGGTCGGCCGCCTGCGCGCCGGCCGCCTGGGTCAGCTCCGCTAGAAGGTACCGCCGGGGTGACGCCCCGCCGGGATCCCCCGGCCGGGCGTCCCACGTGCCAGAATCTGAAGGCGTGGCAACTCACCCGGCCAGCCGCCGCGCTACCGCCCGGGACGTAGCCGAGCGGGCCGGCTGCTCGGCGTCGACCGTGTCACTCGTGTTCACGGGCAAGGACACCGGGCGGGTCAGCCCGCAGCTGCGCGGCCTCATCTACGCGGCCGCCGCGGATCTCGGCTACCGGGTGAATTCCACGGCCAGCGCCCTGGCCCGCGGGCAACTCGACTCGATCGGGTTCGTCGGCCCCGACCCCACGAACCCGTTCTTCTCGATGGTCCTGGAGGGGCTGACCCGGCACCTGGACAGCGCCTTCTCGCTGACGGTGCTGATGCCGGAGGGCGGTGCGGACTACAGCCTGGGCACGGTGCAGCGGGCCATGGCCGGTAACCTCGCCGGGCTGATCCTGGCCAGTCCGGGCACCGAGTTCCTGGACACCTTCGTGCCTACCTGCCCGACCGTGATCCTCGACGCCGGCGGGGCAGCGGGCGAGTTGCCCAGCGTCGATCTGGACCTGCGTGGTGCGGTCCGCGAGCTGTCGGCATACCTGGCCTCACTTGGCCACGACCGGGTCGGTTACGTCGGGGTCAGCCGGGAGACGAAGGTTTCCCTGCAGTACCGGCGGGAGGAGCTGCAGACCGGCTTGCGGGAGCACGGCGCCGGCCTGGCCGTGGACGACCTGGTCCTCGGGGGCATGACAATCGGCGATGCCTTCGACGGGTTCCGGCGCATCTGGCCGGCCTGGTCGGCGGCGGGGGTGACCGCCGTGGTGTGCGGCGACGACCTGCACGCCTACGGCGTGCTGCGGGCCGCCCGGTCGCTTAGCCTGGATATCCCGGGTGACCTGTCCCTGGTGGGCTTCAACGACCTGCCCTACTCAGAGCTGACCGCGCCGGCGCTGAGCACCGTGAACCTGTTCGCGACCCGGCTCGGCGCGGAAGCGGCGACCCTGCTAGGCCCCTACATCCGTACCGGGCGCCCTCCCCGCAGCACGGTGCTGCCCAGCGCCCTCGTCGTCCGCGAATCCACCGGCCCCGCCCGCCGCCGCCGACCATGGGCCGGGCCCTGAGCGAGGGCTCCCGGACCGGCCGTAGAGGTCCAGGAACGACGTGGCCACCAGCTCGTCGATGAACCGCGGGACCGGGACTACCGCGTGCCCGCCGCCGAGCGAACCGGCCGCCACTGCTTCCAGGCAGCGCGCCTGCAGGGCGAATCCCAGGTCCATCGACTCGATGGAATTGCCCAGCGGGCGCGGGCCCGCCAGGTTGACCATGTGCCCCCGGGTCAGCAGGTGGAATCGCCGGCCGTCGTCCAGGCGGACCGTCTCGATCCCGTCGGCCGCCGGGTACCGCCGTACCACCGCCGCGGCAGCACAGAGCTCGTCCACGGCGATCTCCCGGGGGAAATGGCCGGCGTTCATCAGGACCACGCCGTCCTTCAGGAACTCCAGGTCATCCGCGGTAATCACCGACTCGGCCCCGGTCACGGTGATCACCACATCCGCGGCGCGCAGGGCGTGCTCGCGGCCGGGCACGGCAAACCCGTCGAGGCTGGCTTCCAGCCTCGCCACGGGGTCGATCTCGACCACCGCGACCGAGGCGCAGGCGTTCCGGAAGTTGGCCGCCACGCCCTTCCCGCACGCCCCGTAGCCGAACACCGTGACCTGCCGGCCGTTGGTCATCTGGTTGGTGATCCGCAGGTAGGACTCCAGCACGCTCTGCCCGACCGCGTGCCGGTTCTCTGCGAACTGCTTGATCGGGCTGTCGTTGATGACCAGGACCGGGACGCCCAGCTGGCCGGCCAGCGGCCGCAGCCGCATCCGCCCCGAGGTCGTCTCCTCGGTCCCGCCCAGCAGCCCTGGATAAGGCTCATCCAGGTAGCCCGCGAACAGGTCCCCGCCGTTGTCCAGCAGGAGCTGCGGGCGGGTGGCCAGCACCTGCCGCAGGTGCTCGTGGTGCACGGCCTCGTCGGTGGTGGCCGATCCGATCACCTCGACCCCGCGGGCCCGGAGGTAGTCGACCGCGTCCGCCTGGGTGCTGGACAGGTTGCCGGTGGACACCACCCGCGCGCCGCCATGGGCGAGGGTCAGCAACAGGGCCACGGTCTTGGGTTCCAGGTGGATCCCGGTGCCGATGGTCAGGCCGTCGAACGGCCGGGTCCGGGTGAACTCGGCCGCGATCGAGCCGAGGAGACGGCAGCCGCTGCGCACCCACTCGATCCGCGACCCTCCCGGGGAGCCTTCGGCGGCGGGGCTCACGACGGTCCCCGGCCGGCGCCGCAGCACCTTCCCCGGCCGGCCAGCGTGCGGACGCGCGTCACGCGGCCGCGGATATCCGAGACCAAAAATATCCGCAACGGAACCTCTCGTTGACTGGTCAGCCGCCTGGCCCGGGTGGTCTGCGGCCAGTGCCGCCCACCGCCGTACCAGTGACGGTAATGGCGGCCATCCCACGGGGCAAGCGCTTGACGCCAGGCATGGCCAGGTTGGCGGAAGCTGGCCAGGATGTGCCACCGTCGGGGCAGGGAAACCGTGCGGCCCGTCCGGGGCCGCCGAGGACGAGTCCCCGGAAGGCCAGGGCTTCAGCGGTGATCAGCTTCAACGACACCTCCACAGTGCCGACGCAGGACATGCTCGACGCGATCGCCCATGCGCCGCTCGGCGACGACGTCTACGGCCTGGATCCGACGGTTAACGAGCTCGAGGCGGTCGCGGCCGCCCTCATGGGCAAGGAAGCGGCCGTCCTGATGCCGAGCGGCACGATGGCGAACCTCGCGGCGGTGCTGTCCTGGACCCATCCGGCGGATGAGGTCGTCCTCGAAGCGGAGGCGCACCTGCTCTATTACGAGGCTGGCGGGATCAGCGCGGTGGCGGGCTGCGTCCCGCTGGGAGTGCCAGGGGACCGGGGCGTGCTGCGTGCCGACGAGGTCGAGCGGCATCTGCGCCGCCCGGACCTGCATTACCCGCCGACCCGGCTGCTGTGCGTGGAGAACACCCACAACCGGGCGGGAGGCACGATCACGCCGGTCGCGGTGATGGGGGAACTGCGCGAGCTGTGCGACGCACACCGGCTGGCGCTGCACGTGGACGGGGCGAGGATCTTCAATGCAGCCGTGGCGCTGGACATCCCGGCCGCTGAGCTCGTCGCCGACGCGGACTCGGTGTTCTTTGCGCTGAGCAAGGGGCTGTCCGCGCCGGTCGGCGCGGTGCTGGCCGGATCGGCCGAGTTCGTGAGCCGGGCCCGGCGGGCCCGCAAGATGCTCGGCGGCGGGATGCGGCAGGCCGGCATCATCGCCGCGGCTGGCCTGGTCGCGCTGCGCACCGGGATCGGCCGGCTCCGCGAAGACCACGAGCAGGCCCGGGAACTGGCCGCCAGGCTCGCCGCGCTGCCCGGGCTGACGGTCAGCCCGGCCGAGACCAACTTCGTCATGATCGACACGGCGGCGTGGGCATCGGTGCCGACGAGATGGCCGCCGGGCTGCAGACCCGTGGCATTGCGGCGTCCTCCAGGCCGCCCTCCACGGTGCGGTTCGTCACGCACCGGCTGATCGGGGACACCGAGGCGGACGCTCTGGTGGCGGCGGTGCGGGAGATCGGCGGCCGCTAAGCCCGGCAGGAGGTGGGCTCGCCGCACAGCAGAACGATGCCTGGCCCACGTGTAATGCGTGGGGACCAAGGGCGGAGGCGGCGGTGACGTTCGAGGAATTCGCGGCGGCCCGGCTGCCGGCGGTGCTGCGGTTCGCCGCGGTGCTCACCGGCGACCGCAGCCTCGCCGAGGACGTGGTGCAGGAGGTCCTGATCCGCGCGAACGGGCGCTGGCAGGCCATCGCGGACCTGGACCGGCCGGAAGCCTACGTCCGGAAGATGATCGTCAACGAGTACCTGTCCTGGCGCCGCCGGTCGTGGCGCCTGGTGCTGTCCGGGGCCGGCCCCGAGGTAGACGGTCGGCTCGCGCCGGATCCCGCCGCCGCGCACGCCGAGCGCGACGCCATCCTGGCCGAGCTGGCCAGGCTGCCCGCCCGGCAGCGGGCCGTGCTCGTGCTCCGCTACTACGAAGGGCTGTCTGACACCGAGATCGCGGAAGCCCTGGGCTGCGCGCCAGGCACGGTCCGGGGGTACGCGTCGCGGGCGCTCGCCCTGCTCCGCGTCGAGATGGCCGGGCCCACGAAACCAGCCCAGGAAATGACCGAGGAGAAGTCATGAGGCGCGACCGGGACGGGGGACCAATGCGGACCGAGGACGACCTGCGCCAGGCGCTGGTCACGCTGGAACGTCACGCTCCGGATGCCCACACCGTGCTGAGCGTGCTGAACAGCGCGGCCGGCCAATCTGGCCCGGGCCGGTTCTCGTGGCGGCGGCCACCGACGCGTAGCCGGTGGCGGCCCCGATTCCGCCTGATCCTGCTCGCCGCCGCGGCGGCGGCGGCCGCCGGGCTGGTGATTACCCTGGTGCCTGGTTCCAGGTCGCCGCAGCCAGGCCGCCCGCCCGCCGAGGCGGGGCTGCCCACGACGGCCGCACTGGGGCGGGCCATGCTGACCGCGTTCAACGGGGTCCGCGACGACATCGAGTACAGCACGCAGACTGGCATCACCAAGGGCGTCACTGCGGACGTGTACCGCGACTGGTCCTGGCCGGCCCAGCCCGCTCCGGGGCAACTGCAGCACGACCGCACGCTCTTCTCCGAACGCACGCCAAAGTCTCTCGTCGTGCGCCTGTCCGAGGACGACGAGGTCACCTTTATCACCCCGCGGACCGGGGTGATAACCGTCCGGGGCCAGATCACGATGGTCTGCTACCCCGGGACTGGGCCCGCCTGCGGCTATGGCAACACCAATACCCCGGCCGGAACCTGGTCCCAGGCCAGCGGGAAGGTGCTGAACGCCTCCGATATCGGGGCGGGCGGCATGCTCAGCCCGGCCTCGCTGGCCCAGGGGATCGCCTCGGGGCAGTGGAGGATCACGCACCGCGCCCGCCTGGAAGGCCAGCCCGCCATCGAGCTGAGCGAAACCAGCCATGGCCGTAATGTCATCGAGCCGCTGCCCACCCTGCTGTGGGTGAACGCCCGGACCCATCTGCCCATCCGGATGATCAACGGAGTCGGCTTGGCCACCGTGACGCTGAACGAGTGGGCCTACCTGCCACCCACCCCAGCCAACCTGAAGCTGCTCCGGGTGCACATCCCCCCGGGCTACCCGCGTTACCGGTTCGCGCTGAACTCCGCCCCATCGTCCGGAGGCCCGGGCCAGGTCCTTGGTCCCTAGTGCCGGGCGGGTCGGCGTGCCTACGGTGCGCCCATGGCGATGCCGAGTGGGGCCCAGCTGAAGGATGGGCGGACGGTCTGGCTGCGGGTGGCGGGTGCGGCGGATGTCCCCGCTATCGCGGGACTGTACAGCGCCCTTTCGTCGGCCGCCTTCCGCAGCCGGTTCCAGGCCGGCCAGCCCACCACGGCCCTGGTCGCGAGTCTGGCCGGCCTCAGCGAGCCTGCGGGCACCGTCTGCGTGGTGGCGGGCGAGGAAGCCGCGGCTGCGGCGGAACCGGGGCTGCTCATCGCCGAGGCCCGGTACGTGCCGCTGGGCGAGGGCACCGCCGAGCTGGCCCTCACCGTCCGGGACGACTACCAGGGAGCAGGCCTGGGCCGCATCCTCCTCGGCGAGCTGGCGGAGCGGGCCCCGGCCTCCCGGATCGAGCGGCTGCGGGCCATCGTCAGCCTCAGCAACGCCGCGATGCTGCACCTGCTCGCGCCGTATGGGTGGGTGCTGGCCGAGCCCACCGACGAGTGTTCCATCGCCTGTCTGGAGATCTCCGCGACGGGCGGGATGCCAGGCTGGCCCGCGGGCGTCACGGGCCGGCGGGTCCTGGTGGAACAGTGGGGCTGGTTCGACACCGGGCGGGTCGCCGAGCTCAGGGCGGCCGGGGACGATGTCCGCCAGTGCCACGGCCCCGGACGGCACGCGGGACGGACCTGCCCGCTCGTCACGTCCGGCCACTGCAGGCTCGCCGAGGAAGCGGACGTCATCGTGCCGCTCCTGCCCGCGGACGACGAGGACTGCGCGGCCGTGCTCGAAGCGCACCGGCGGCGCTGGCCGGGCCGCCTGGCCCCGTAGCCGGGCCAGCTGGGTAAGGCATCAGCTCCCGGTCATGGCACCCTGGACCGGATCCCGTTTACCAGGTGACGGGATCCGGTCATGAGGGCACGGGATGGGAGTCAGTATGGATCTTGAGCTGCGCGGCCACCGCGCGCTGATCACCGGCGGGAGCAGGGGCATCGGGTTCGCGGCCGCCGAGGCGCTGGCCGCCGAGGGAGTCGCGGTCGGTCTCGTGGCCCGGGACGCCGGGGGCCTGGCCAAGGCGGCCGGCCGGCTGGCGGACCGGGGCGTCCCCGTGGCCACCAGCGCGGCGGACGTCACGGATAGCAACGCGCTCGACCGTGCGGTGGGGGAGATCGCGGCCGCGCTGGGCGGTCTGGACCTCCTAGTCGCCAACGCGGGCGGGACCGTCGGCAGCGGTAACCTCACCAGCGCCGCACCCGGAGAGTTCACGGCGACCTTCGCCCTCAACGCCGGGCACGCCGCTGAACTGATCCGGGCGGCCCTGCCTCATCTGCGCGACGCGGGCGGGGGATCCGTCGTGATCGTCTCCTCGATCACCGGCCTGCGTCCCGCGCCGCGCACCGCCTACGCGGCGGCCAAGGCGGCCGAGATCCAGCTCGCTGCGACGGCCGCCCAGGAGCTGGCGGCCGACCGCATCCGGGTCAACGCGGTCAGCCCAGGCTCCATTATGTTTCCCGGCGGATCGTGGGAGACCTTCCAGCAGGAGAACCCCGGCGACTTTGCCACCTTCCTCGCCACCCAGTTCCCGTTCGGCCGGCTGGGGAGGCTGCCCGAGGTCGCGAGCGTGATCGCATTCCTCCTGTCCCCGCGGGCCTCGTGGGTGACGGGCTCGAACATCGTCGTGGACGGCGGCCAGCGCTACCCGAGCGCCCGCCGTTTTGACTGACCTCCCTCTGTGCACCGTAAGCTGACCGGCGGCGGTCACGGTCGAGCCCGGGCGTGGGCGGCGCCGAGCGCGCCCTCACCGCGGGTCAGGGCCGACAGTTGCCGCGCCAGTTCGTGCACCTGGGCGGCCGGGATGCTGCCGGCTACGGTGACCAGCGGACCCTGGGGGACCGGCGCGTCCGGGATGGCTCCCAGCCGTGCGAGAGCAGGCGGGCGTTCCCTTCTGGCTGGACATGAACGCTGCGCGCACGATGCTCTCCTGGTGTGCCGACGCTTTCCCGCGAGTCCAGCAGACCTGCGCCTGGGAGGGCAACTGCTTTACCGGGAAGAACGGGCCAGCAGGCCGGCGATCAGCACCTCGGCTACTTCACGCAGGGTCGCGGTGAAGTCGACCCGCAGGACAGCCAGGGCGGGATCGGCCTCGTAGGCGGCGAGCGCGGCGGCTGACGGCTGCGCGTGCGCCCACAAGGCGCCGGCCACCAGGACCGTGCCGGCGGCCAGTCGCTCCGCGTCGTGCTCGCTGAGCTCATCCAGATAGCGATGGACGAGCCGGCCCAGCCGGGTGACATCGGCCATAGCCGCGCGTTTGTACTGCAGGGCAACCTCCGTGGAGACGTTGCGTTCCAGCACGGCGGCCTGAGCGCTGAGCAGGTCGCACAGCACGGGCCTCGCGGCCAGTGAGCTGGCCAGCGCCGCCGCCAGCTGGTCGGCGCGCTCGCCAAGGGGGGCACTGGCGTCGATCGCGCCGGGTAGCTCCGCCTCCATCTCGGCCAGCCATTCCTGCCAGGCCGAGTCGAGCAGCTCCAGCAGCACGGCCTCGCGGGATTCGAAGTAACGAAGCACGTTCGACTTGGCCAGGCCCACCCGCCGGCTGAGCTCGTTGAGGGTCACCTGGGCTACCGGCATCTCGGCCAGCATCGCCGCGGCGGCGTCGAGAATGGCCCGGCGGCGCACCTCCCGCTGCTCCTCGCTGCGCGCCCGCTGGAAGGTGGTCATGACCGCATTTTACAGACCGACGGTCCCTTGTGTACAGACCGCTGGTCTGCTAAGTTCGTGAATAACAGACCGATGGTCTGCCAAGGCCCGGAAGGGAGCCACCCATGTACACGGTCCCGGATCAGGCCGGCCGGCGCGTCATCGTCACCGGCGCCAACAGCGGCACAGGCAAGGAAGCTGCGCGGCGGCTCGCCGAAGCAGGCGCCTACGTAGTCATGGCTGTCCGGACGGTGGCCAAGGGAGAGCAGGCCCGGGACGAGATCCTGGCCCGCCATCCAGGCGCCCAGCTTGAGGTGCGCCGCGTCGACCTGGCCGATCTGGCCTCGGTCCAGGAGTTCAGCGATGGCCTGGTCGCCGAGGGCACGCCGGTCGACGTGCTCGTCAACAACGCTGGCGTGATGGCGCCGCCGACCCGGATGACCACCGCCGACGGTTTCGAGCTGCAGTTCGGCAGCAACTTCCTGGGCCCGTTCGCGCTGACCGTCCGGCTGCTGCCGCTCGTGCTCGCCGCCCCGGCGCCCCGGGTGGTGACGATGAGCAGCGGCGTAGTCAGCTACGGCCGGATCCGCTTCGATGACCTGCAGTGGGAGCGCCACTACCGCCCGAACCTCGCCTACGCCCAGTCGAAGCTGGCGGACCTGATGATGAGCCTGCGGCTCGCCGCCGTCGCGGCCGAGCGTGACTGGGACCTGATGAGCGTCGCCGCACACCCTGGGTTCACCCGCACTAACCTGCAGACCGCGGGGGCCAGTCTCGGACGCGACCAGCCTAGGCGCACTGTTTTCAACACCGTCGGTCATCTCCTGCCCTCGCAGGAGGTCGGGCCCGGCACCGAACCGTTGCTGTACGCCGCGACCAGCCCGTCCGCCGTGTCCGGTGGCTACTACGGCCCGGGTGGCAGTCTCGGGCTGGTCGGCCCCACCACCTTCGTCCGGCCACCGCGCCGGGCCCGTGACACCGCGGCCGCCACCCGGCTCTGGGCCGAGGCTGAGCGCCTCACCGGGGTGCGCTTGCCGGCGGCGG
>Ga0208589_1001274_pt1 | contig 10692 bp, 10 predicted proteins | sample NGESurshal092012_2_FD_184486 | JGI IMG/M metagenome (GOLD analysis project Ga0208589, IMG submission 184486) | Arctic peat soil microbial communities from Barrow, Alaska - NGEE Surface sample F53-2 shallow-092012 (SPAdes) | ecosystem: Environmental > Terrestrial > Soil > Wetlands > Peat ... | reverse complement strand
CGAGATGAAGCTCCGCGGTCACTACGAAAAGCCCTCCGAGAAAAAGGCCCGTGAAAAAGCCGAAGCGGTGCGCCGCGCGCGCAAGCTCGCCCGCAAGAAGCTGCAGCGCGAAGGTCTGCTGCCGATGAAGCCGAAGCCGGTATTCGGCGCGGGTCCCGGTGGTGCCGACCGCGGCGGTGCCGGTGGCGGCCGTGGCGGTGCAGGCGGCGGACGCCCGCCGCGCTGAGCCGAAAATCAGATATCTGGATACGAAAACGCGGGCCCTGGGGCCCGCGTTTTTTGTTGTCGAGATCGTATCGCGCCTGTGTCCAGGGTTACTGCGGCATGACCGAGTGGAAGACCGACTTGGCGGCCAGCAGCATGTCTTCGGCGACATTGGTATGCGGCGACCCGGTGTGGAGATCGACCGGCGCCGGCGGCGGAATATCGGCAGGCGGAATCGGCCGGCGCGGATCGTCGGCCCGCGCCGTTACGGGATAGGGCTGGGTCGACGCGGGTGCCGGGCCAAAACTGTCGGTCGGCGGCGTCGAAACCATGATCGGGGGCGGTAGCGGCCGGACCGCGGCGGACTGCGGAACGGGGCCCTGCGGCACCGATGCCGTGCGGGCCGCGGCGTCGGGAACACGCACGGTCTCCTGCGCACGCGGCGCGCCCTCATTGCTGCCGCGCAGCCGTTCGATCGCGGCACGCGCCAGGTCGTTGGCGTCGCGATGTTCTTCGGGGGCGATCGAGGCCTCGACCGTCGGGATCGAAGCCGGCGAGGCGACCGATGCGACCGGCTGCGCCGTCGGCTGAGCGGCTGCGGTCAGCGGGATCACCCTTACGGCCGTCTTCTCACGCGATGCGGTCGTACGGCGATGGGTGTCCGGCGAAATACTCGCGGTCTCGGCGGGCCGGTCTTCCGGCTGTTCCAGCGACTTTTCCGGAGACTTTTCCGCCAGCGCCGCTTTCTCGGCGGGCTTCTCAGCTTGCTTTTCCGCCTGCTTTTCGGCGCTGGATTTCTCGAAAATGGCCTTTTCGGAGATGCCTTTGGCCCGGACGCCGGCCGCGGGAATGTTGCCGGCATCCACCGCCGCGGCATCTACCTTCTTGGGTTCCGCGGTCGAGGCAGCGGCCGTCACCGGCGCGTTGGTGGCAGGCTTGGTCGCGATGTAATGATTGACGATGTAGGCCCCGATGATGGTCGCAACGACCGAGGGCAGTATGTCCATCGTGATCTTGGAAAGGTATTTCAACATGCCAGCCACTCCGCGCAGCGGTTTAATGCGGGAACTTTGAGGCACATTGAGGGATCAACTGCGACGGATCGGTGGCAATTGGGTAAACGTAAGTGAATGACGCCGTTATGGTTTCAGTTCGACTTCCAGGAACACGATCTCGGCCGCCGTCTCGTTGAGCACGTCATGCTGGACGCCGGCCTTGCGGAAGTAGGACTTGCCGACCCCGAGCTGGGCCTTGGACCGTTCCCCGCCGGGCGCCACGATGGTTATCTCGCCCGCGGTCACGGGCACGATCACATAGTCCATCTCATGGGTGTGATGGCCGGTGGCGCTGCCCGGCGCCAGCCGCCACTCGGTGACGCGGACTTCGGCGGTATCGACCTGAACGTCGGATTTGGCATCAAGCATGGTCGTCACCTCGGAGCGCGGCTACGGCACGAATACCAGGAACACATATACCGCAAACATCACCAGATGCAGCAGCCCGGACAGGATGTTGGTACGGCCGGTGCCGAAAGTGAGCAGGCTGACCAGGAACGTCAACAGCAGAAGCACGATCTCGCGCTCGTCGAGGCCGAGGATCAGTGTCTTCTCCAACGTATAGGCCGCGACCGCGACGGCCGGGATGGTCAGCCCGATGGTCGCGAGCGACGAGCCCAGCGCGAGGTTAATGCTCTTCTGCAGGTCGTTCTTGCGCGCGGCCGCAAGCGCGGCAACGCTTTCCGGCAACAGAATCAGGAGCGCCACCACAATGCCGGCGAACGCCGCCGGCGCGCCGATGGCGGCCGCCCCGGCGTCGACCACCAGCGAGAACTTCTTCGCGAGCAGCACCACCGCCAGCAGCGAGACTGCGAGCAGTCCGACGCTCGGCAATAGCGAGCTGCCGGAACCTTGCCCCGCATCAGCGGGATCGCCGTCAGCTTCGCGGATGAAATAGTCGCGATGCAGGATGGTCTGGGTGTAGAGGAACACCCCATACAGAATGATCGTCACGACGCTGACGAAGCCGAGCTGGGCGGCCGAGTAGAACGGCCCGGGCGTCGTCAGGGTGTAGTTCGGCAGCACCAGCGTGATGGTGGCGAGCACCGCCAGCACCGACAGATACACATTGGCGCCGGAGACCTGAAAGCCCTGCTCGCGGTAACGCAAGCCGCCGACCAGGATGCAGAGCCCGACCAGCCCGTTGCAGACGATCATGACCACCGCAAACACGGTGTCGCGCGCCAGCGTCGGCACCGCCTTGGCGCCGAGCATGATGGTCGCGATCAGCGCGACTTCAATGATGGTGACGGACAACGTCAGCAGCAGCGTGCCGAACGGTTCGCCGATCCGCTCGGCGATCACTTCGGCATGATGGACCGCCGCAAATACCGTGCCGAACAGGATCACCAGCAGCACGGCCGCGAACAGATACCCGCCCGCCGACGGCGCGAAGACGTAGCCCGTCGCGGTGACGGCGGCAAACAGCAGCACCGCCAGAGCGGGGAAAATCCAGGCCGATCGGGGCATCGGGCCGTGCGCGCTCATGTCGTCGGCCTCACCTGGAGAGCAATTGTCTCACATCGCCTTGACGATGTTCTCGGTCATCTTCTTGGCGTCGCCGAGCAGCATCATGGTGTTGTCGCGGTAGAACAGGGGATTGTCGATGCCGGCATAGCCCGACGCCAGCGAGCGCTTGATGAACATCACGGTGCCGGCCTTCCAGACCTGCAGCACCGGCATGCCGTAGATCGGCGAGGTCTTGTCGTCTTCCGCCGCGGGGTTGGTGACGTCGTTGGCGCCGATCACGAAGGCGACGTCGGCCTGGGCGAATTCGGAGTTGATGTCCTCGAGTTCGAACACCTCGTCATAGGGCACGTTGGCTTCGGCCAGCAGCACGTTCATGTGGCCGGGCATGCGGCCGGCGACCGGGTGAATGGCGTACTTCACCTCGACGCCTTCCTTCTTCAGCGTATCCGCCATTTCGCGCAACGCGTGCTGCGCCTGCGCCACCGCCATGCCGTAGCCGGGCACGATGATGACCTTCTGCGCGTTCTTCATGATGAACGCCGCGTCGTCGGCCGAGCCGAGCTTGACGGGGCGGGCTTCGCCGCCGCCGCCGGCGACCGCGGCGGTCTCGCCACCGAAGCCACCGAGGATGACCGAGATGAAGGAACGGTTCATCGCGTGGCACATGATGTAGGACAGGATGGCGCCGGATGAACCGACCAGCGCGCCGGTGATGATCAGCGCGGAATTGCCCAGCGTGAAGCCGATGCCGGCGGCGGCCCAGCCGGAATAGGAGTTCAGCATCGAGATCACGACCGGCATGTCGGCGCCGCCGATCGGGATGATCAACAGCGCACCCAGCGCCAGCGCGATCAGCACGATCAGCCAGAAGTCGACCGCGCTGCCCGACATCACGAGGCCGACGATGAAGACCACCAGCGCCAGAGCGAGCAGGATGTTGATGATATGCCGCGCCGGCAGGATGATCGGCGCGCCGCTCATGCGCCCCGACAGCTTTGCGAATGCGATCACCGAGCCAGTGAAGGTCAGCGCACCGATCGCGACGCCGAGCGACATTTCGACCAGGCTCTGCGGATGGATGTTGCCGGGGATGCCGATGTCGAACGCTTCGGGCGCATAGAACGCGCCGGCCGCCACCAGCACGGCGGCCATGCCGACCAGCGAGTGGAACGCCGCGACCAGTTCCGGCATCGAGGTCATCGGCACCCGGCGCGCGATCACCGCGCCGATGCCGCCGCCGATCGCCACGCCCAGGATCACCAGCACCCAGGCGACGCCGTCGGCCGGCGGGTGCGATGCCAGCGTGGTCGCCACCGCGATCGCCATGCCGATCATGCCGAAGAAGTTGCCCTGGCGGCTCGAGGCCGGGCTCGACAATCCGCGCAGCGCCATGATGAACAGGACGCCGGCAACCAGATAGAATACTGCGGATAGATTGGCGTTCATCTCAGGCCCCCATTTCCTTCGTCACCACGAGGTGCACGCCGTTCACTCGTCATCTTGCCTGTTCTCACTTACTCGATCTCATTTGGCTTTCTTCTTGTACATCGCCAGCATGCGCTGGGTGACGAGGAAGCCGCCGAAGATGTTCACGCAGGCGAAGATCAGCGCGACGAAGCCGAAACCACGCGCCCAGCCGCTGCCGCTCGAAATCATCCCGACGCCGACCGCGAGCAGTGCGCCGACCACGATCACCGAGGAGATCGCATTGGTCACCGACATCAGCGGCGTATGCAGCGCCGGGGTCACCGACCACACCACGAAATAGCCGACGAACACGGCGAGGACGAAGATCGACAGCCGGAACACGAAGGGATCGACGGCCTGCGCGATATGCTCCATGGCTTCTCTCCTCAGGCTTTCGGCTGGAAATTCGGGTGAATGACGGCGCCGTCCCTGGTCAGTGCGGTCGCCTTGACCAGTTCGTCGTCCCACTTCACGTCGAGCGCCTTGGTCGATTTGTCGACCAGCGTTTCGATGAAGTTGAACAAATTGCGCGCATAGAGGCTCGACGCCGAAGCCGCAACTCTCCCGGCGACATTGGTGAAGCCGACGATCTTGATGCCATCGACATCGGCCACCTCGCCCGCCTTGGCGCCCTCGACATTGCCGCCGCGCTCGACCGCGAGATCGACCAGCACCGAGCCCGGCTTCATCGATTTGACCATCTCCATCGTCACGAGCTTCGGCGCCGGACGGCCCGGGATCAGCGCGGTCGTGATGATGATGTCCTGCTTCTTGATATGCTCGGCGGTGAGCGCGGCCTGCTTGGCCTGATACTCTTTCGACATTTCCTTGGCGTAGCCGCCGGCGGTCTGCGCGTTCTTGAATTCCTCGTCCTCGACCGCGAGGAATTTCGCACCGAGGCTCTCGACCTGCTCCTTGGTCGCGGGACGCACGTCGGTCGCGGTGACGACGGCGCCGAGCCGGCGCGCGGTCGCGATCGCCTGCAGGCCGGCAACGCCGACGCCCATCACGAACACCTTTGCGGCCGGAATGGTGCCGGCCGCCGTCATCATCATCGGAAACGCGCGGCCGAAGGCTTCCGCGGCCTCGATCACCGCGCGATAGCCGGCGAGGTTAGCCTGGCTCGACAGCACGTCCATCGCCTGCGCGCGGGTGATGCGCGGCATCAATTCCATCGCGAACGCCGAGACGCCGGCATCCGCCATCGTCTTCAACGCGGCGTCGTTGCCGTAGGGGTCCATGATCGCGATAACCAGCGCGCCGCGCTTGTAGTTCGCAAGCTCGCTCGCCTCCGGCCGCTTCACCTTGATGACGATGTCGGCGTCCTTCAGCGCATCCGCGCTGACGGTGGCGCCGACCGCGGTGAATTCCGAATCCGGCAGGCCCGATTTGATGCCGGCGCCCGGCTCGACGGCGATTTCGACGCCCAACGCCTTGAACTTCTTCACCGTGTCGGGTGAGGCGGCGACCCGCGGCTCGGACGGATCGATTTCCTTGGCAACGGCAATCTTCATGGGGCCTCCGGCGGCGCGAGGCACGCGCACGACCAAGCTAGCGCTATTTCCGCTGGGATGGATACCGGTTTTGCAACCGGCCTGTGGGCAATTCCCGGACCGCGCCGCGGCCTCGCGGCTCGGCGGGCGTAAATCAGGTCAGGAAGATCGCCATCATCGCGACGATGAAGATCACCGCGGCCGAGCCGTATTTCACGAGCTTGATGAAGCCTTCATAGGTCTGCTCATGGGCCGGATAATCGTTGCCGTCGGCGGTGGTGTAGGCGACTTCGTTATGATCAGACATCAGTATCCCCAGTCAGTGTCGGTGCTCGCGCCGAAATAGCGCAAAGCGGTTCTCAGGGCAACGCCAAGGCAGCTCGTCTTACGGGCTATTTGCCTACAATCTGGGCTCTATCTGGCGCCTTCGGCAGGCCAATTATCCCTGATCCAGCGCGTCAGGCTTTCCTCGCTCACTTCGCCGGCGGCGAGCGAGAGAATCATGGCCGCCGCGTCCGCCTCGGGCACGACGAAATCGACGCCGTTCACACCGAGAAAGGTATACAGCGCCAGCAGCGACGTGCGCTTGTTGCCGTCGACAAATGGATGATTGCGGGCGATGCCGAACGCATAGGCGGCCGCCAGTTCGGCGAGTTCCGCCTGCTCGTAGGACCATCTGTTTTTCGGCCTATCGAGCGCAGACTCCAGCATGCCTTCGTCGCGCAATCCGCTCGCGCCGCCGTGGATCGTGAGTTGTTCGTCGTGAATCGCCACGATCATCTGGCGGGTGAGCCAAAACGGCTCACTCATTTGGCAAGCTCCGCCAAGGCATTGTGGTAACGCTTCATGCCGCGCCGGGCGACTTCCATCGCCTTTTCGAAGTCCGGATCGTGAGGCGTCAGACGAAATCCGCCGTCCGGCGTAAGCGTCGCATAGAGCGTGTCGCCGACGCTGACATTCATCCGGGCAAGCACATCCTTTGAAAGGATGATTCCCGACGAGTTACCGATCTTTTTGATCTCCACGATCCCGATTGGCTGGCCGCGGGGATCGGGTGCAATCTTCGCTTGGTCGTTCATGGGAAAAACTCCGTTGTACAGAAGTTATAACACAGATTACGGCCCGTTCAACAAATGTTTTACATCCCTACATAGGCCCGCATTCTCGCGACGCACCGCGCCCGAGGTTTGCAAATCAGCTCCGCCCCAAAAAAAGAGGGCGCAGGGAAGACCGGGTGCGCGCTGCACCCGCGATCTCATGTGCAATGTGCATCAAAAAATACGCACATGAGCATACAGGTTCAGCGGAAGCAGTCCGGCCTTCCCTGCGCAATGGTTTGACGACTTATACGTGCTCTCCCTGGTGACCGGGCTTTCTTGCCACCATCGCCCCCGGGAAGCTTTTGGCTTCTCAGGAACTTGACGCCAGCGTCGGGGCGTCAGGACCACACGATTTCGCCGTACGCATCAGCGCCGCACGTCTTGCGACACAAACGCGTCCACCGCAGCCTGCCCCAACGTCAGTGACGTTGGCCAACGCCCCTCTTGCGGGACAGGATGGCCGCATTACGCCGGTGATTTGGGTCCGGGGGTCAAGTCGAATTTCTGGAAAGCGGAATCTTTCTTTCATCGTCCCGGCTCAAGGCCTGGACGACGTCGAGCCTGTAGGATGGGTGGAGCGAAGCGATACCCATCGATTGCCGTTCGACGATGATGGGTTTCGCAAGTGCTCAACCCATCCTACGATTCTACTTGTTGGCTGCCCTACCCCATCCCTTCCAGCTCGTCGATCATCCCTGAAATCACCGACAACCCGCCGTCCCAGAATTTCGGGTCTTTGGCGTCGAGGCCGAACGGTTTTAGGAGTTCGGAATAATGCTTGGTGCCGCCGGCGGCCAGCATCGCCAGATAGCGTTCGGCAAAACCGCTTTGGGCGTGTTCGTAGACCGCATACAGCGAGTTCACCAGGCAGTCGCCGAACGCGTAGGCGTAGACGTAGAACGGCGAATGGATGAAGTGCGGGATGTACATCCAGAAATTCTCGTAACCCGGCCGGATGTCGATCGCCGGACCCAGGCTCTCGCCCTGCACGCTGAGCCAGATCTCGCCGATGCGCTCGGCGGTCAATTCGCCGTTGCGCCGTTCGGTATGCACCGCGCGCTCGAACGAATAGAACGCGATCTGCCGCACCACCGTGTTGATCATGTCCTCGACCTTGCCGGCGAGCAGCGCCTGGCGCTGTTTTGCATTCCTGGTCTCGCCGAGCAGTCTTTTGAACGTCAGCATCTCGCCGAACACGCTGGCGGTTTCCGCCAGGGTCAGCGGAGTCGGCGCCATCAGCGCTCCTTGTTTGGCCGCCAGCACCTGATGCACGCCGTGGCCGAGTTCATGGGCGAGCGTCATCACGTCGCGCGGCTTGCCCTGGTAATTCATCAGCACATAGGGATGCGCCGACGGCGTGGTCGGATGCGAGAACGCACCCGGCGCCTTGCCCGGCCGCACCGGCGCGTCGATCCAGCAGTCGGTGAAAAAACGCTCGGCGATATTGGCCATCTCGGGCGAGAAGCCGCGATAGGCCGTCAGCACCATGTTGCGCGCATCCGGCCAGGCGATGCTGCCGGTGGCAGCAAACGGCAGCGGCGCATTGCGGTCCCAATGCGCCAGCTTCTTCTGTTTGAACCAGCCGGCCTTGAGCCGGTAATAGCGATGCGACAGTTTTGGGTAGGCCGCGCGCACCGAACTCACCAGCGCATCGACCACCTCGCGCTCGACGCGATTATTGAGATGGCGGGAATCCGCGACGTCCTGAAAACCGCGCCAGCGATCGGAAATCTCCTTGTCCTTGGCGAGCGTGTTGGTGATCAGCGCAAAGGTGCGCTCATTGGCCTTGAAGGTTTTGGCCAGAGCTTGGCCTGCCGCCTTGCGCTTTTGCGGCGCGCGATCCTGCAGCAGGCTGAGCACCGGCTCGATCGCCAGTTCCTTGCCCCCTACCTTGAAGCGCAGGGCGGAGATGGTCTGGTCGAACAGCCGGTTCCAGGCGGCATAGCCGCTCTGGGATTTCTCGTGGAACAGTTGCTCGACGCGGTCTTCGAGCTGATACGGCTTGTCCTTGCGCAAATCCTCGATCCACGGCCGGTAATGGCCGAGTTCGGGCGTCTGCATGGCGCGGTCGATCGCGGCATCTTCGATGCGGTTGAGTTCCAGCGCAAAGAACAGCAGATGCACCGACGCCGCCGTCAGCCGCTCGGAAACATCGCCATAGAATTTGGAGATCGCGGCGTCGACGCTGTCGCCGGCATGAACGAGACCCGCATAGGAACCCAGCCTGCCCGCGAGATCGTCGATCGCCTCGTAGCGCCTGACCGCCCCGGCGAGCCACTTTCCGCCATCTTCCGACGAAATTTGTGCCGCAAGCTTGCCTTTGTAATCTGTCTCAAACGCGACGCATTCGGCGTCCATCCGTTCGAGGTCACGCGCCACTTCCGGCGCGTCGATCCCGGCATAGAGATCGGCCAGATTCCATTCCGGCAGCTTGCCGGTCTTGTTGGCGGCCGGTTTTTTGGCAGGATTCTTGGTCTGGTTCTTGACCGCGGACTTCCTGGCGGGCTTGCGGAGGGCGGATGCGGAGCGCGAGGTCATCTGGTGTCAGCCTGTGTGATGCGTTGAACCGAAACGATCGATCGAAGGCGAGGTCAAACCTTGGCGCCAACCTTTAAGAGGGCGTTAATCGGCTTGCGCGAGAGTGCCCCGATTCGAGACAGATAGTTGTAACGACCGAGGAAAGCCATGGCTGCCTGCATTTTGATTGCCGATGACGATGCCGTGCAACGTCGCCTGGTCGAAAACATGGTGCAGAAATGCGGCTATGAGGCCCTCGTCGTCGACAGTGGCGACGCCGCGATCGCGGCCCTGACGGCTGTTGACGCGCCCGTCATCGACGCGGTGATGCTCGATCTTGTGATGCCCGGCCTCGACGGCATGGGCGTGCTGGCGAGGATCCGCGAGGCCGGCCTCAACATCCCGGTGATCGTGCAGACCGCCCATGGCGGCATCGACAATGTGGTGTCGGCGATGCGCGCCGGCGCCCAGGATTTCGTGGTCAAACCGGTCGGCCTCGAACGGCTGCAGGTGTCCCTGCGCAACGCGCTCAACGCCAGCGCGCTGAAAGGCGAGCTGCAACGCATCCGGCATAGCCGCGAAGGCAAATTGACTTTCGCCGACATCGTCACCCGCAGCGAAACCATGACCGCCGTGCTGCGCACCGCGCAGAAGGCCGCAAGCTCCACGATACCTGTTTTGGTCGAAGGCGAGTCCGGCGTCGGCAAGGAATTGTTCGCGCGCGCCATTCACGGCAGCGGCGAGCGAAAGACAAAGCCGTTCGTGGCCGTCAATTGCGGCGCGATCCCCGACAATCTCGTGGAGTCGATCCTGTTTGGCCATGAGAAGGGCGCCTTCACCGGCGCCACCGAGCGCCACATGGGCAAATTCGTCGAAGCCTCCGGCGGCACGCTTTTTCTGGACGAAGTTTCCGAACTGCCACTGACCGCGCAAGTGAAACTGCTTCGCGCGCTGCAGGAAGGCGCGGTCGAGGCCGTGGGCGGTCGCAAGCCAATGAAGGTCGACGTCCGCATCATTTCCGCGACCAACCGCAAATTGCTCGACCGCGTCAAAGGCGGCCAGTTCCGCGAGGATCTGTTCTACCGCCTGCACGTGCTGCCGCTAACCATCCCGCCGTTGCGGATGCGGCGCGAAGACATCCCGCATCTGTTGCGGCATTTTTTGGCGCGGTTTTGTGCCGAGGAGAACCGCCCGATCACCGGCATCAGCGGCGAGGCCATGGCGCTGTTGTCGCAGCTCGACTGGCCCGGCAACATCCGCCAGCTCGAGAACGCGGTCTATCGCGCGGTGGTGATGAGCGATACCGACCAGCTCGACGTAGCCGACTTCCCGCAAGCCGCCGCGCAATCGCTGTCGGCGCCCGAGGCGAGCCACCAGCCGGTCGAG
>Ga0208589_1001273_pt1 | contig 10696 bp, 11 predicted proteins | sample NGESurshal092012_2_FD_184486 | JGI IMG/M metagenome (GOLD analysis project Ga0208589, IMG submission 184486) | Arctic peat soil microbial communities from Barrow, Alaska - NGEE Surface sample F53-2 shallow-092012 (SPAdes) | ecosystem: Environmental > Terrestrial > Soil > Wetlands > Peat ... | reverse complement strand
CGAGGTTTCGCCTGGCGTCTCGATCTGCATCCCCACGGGCACGCATTTCCAGTTCCGCTGCGACGGCACCGAGACGCTGACGGCGATCGCCGCCGTCATGCCGCCCTGGCCGGGCGAGGGCGAGGCCTACGCGGTCGTCGGCGCCTGGACGCCAACGGTTCCGTGAAGCCCCCGCCGGGGGTCTCCGCGCGCTTTCTGTGACCTCGATCACGGCCGTACTGACCGCGAACTCCCAACCTCTCGTTGTGGACGATCGCATTCCGTTGGAAAGGAATCAGGTCATGCAAAACCCGCAATCCCATGACGAGCGGCGCCGCCCGGACCCGCGCGCACGCGGAGCCAAGCCATTCGTCGGCCTCTTTCCATTCATGCCGGACTCCGCCTGGTTCGACGAACATTGGTATCCACGCGAGGAACGGCCCGCGCGGCCCAAGCGCCGAGGGACGCACCGCACCCTGGCCTTCGTCGCGGGCTTGGTCGTCCTGTCGGCGGGAGGCTCGCTCGTGGTGCACCACTACGCTCCGCCGCCGGCCGCGTGGCCGTCCGGGTGAGGCTGGCCGGGCAGCGGAATCAGTCCCGCCGCCCGGCGTGCCGGCTAGTGCTTTCCCGCCCCGGATTCGGACAGCATCTTCAGCGCCGCGTCGATCGTGAAGCTGTTGGGATGCTGAACCGGCGGAAACTCCTTGAAAGTATCCGCCCACATGTTGGCGACCCCGAAGGCCGCGTACAGGAGGTAGTCATGGTAGAGGAACCAGTCATAGTAGGTGTTTGACGTGATGTCCGCGTATTCGTAGGGGTCGGTGCGCAGGTTGAACAGCTTCGGCAGCCGCAGCTTGATGAACGGCTCGGACCACACTTGCATGGTGCCCTGGCAGCGCTGCTCCATGAATACGATCTTCCAATTGTCGTAGCGCATCGCGAGCACGTCGCCGTCGTCGCTGAGATACATGAACATCTTGCGTGGGCTCGCCTTGACCTCCCCGGTCAGATAGGGAACCAGGTTGTAGCCATCGATGTGGTTCTTGTAGGTGCGCCCGATCGCCTTGTAGCCCTTCTTCAGCTTCTCGACGATTTCGGCATCGCCGGCCATCGCCAGGAAGGTCGGCAGCCAGTCGTGATGCTGCACGATTTCGGTCGACACGGTGCCCGCCGCGATCTTGTTCGGCCAGCGCACCAGCATCGGCACGCGGAACGCCCCTTCCCAGTTGGTATTCTTCTCGCTGCGGAACGGCGTCGTGCCGCCATCGGGCCATGAGTTCCGATGCGGGCCGTTGTCGGTCGAGTACATCACCAGGGTGTCGTCGGCGATGCCGAGTTGGTCGAGATAGTCGAGAACCTCGCCGACAAGCTTGTCGTGGTCGACCATGGTGTCGTGATAGGGCGACTGCCAGCGCCCGGCCTGCCCCTTGCTTGCCGGCTTGGGGTGGGTGAACAGATGCATGTGGGTGGTGTTGAGCCACACGAAGAACGGCTTGTCCGCCTTGGTCTGGCGCGCCATGAAGTCCTTGGCGGCGGCGGCGAATTCATCGTCGCACGTCTCCATGCGCTTCTTGGTAAGCGGACCGGTGTCCTCGATCTTCTGCTTGCCCACCCGCCCCCAGCGCGGTTCCTCGGTCGGGTCGTCCTTGTCCGTCGCCCAGGACCGCATGACGCCGCGCGGCGCCGACTGCTTGCGGAAATTCGGGAAGTCCTTTTCCGAGAAGTAGTCGTCCATCTCCGGCTCTTCCTCGGCATTGAGATGATAGAGGTTGCCGAAGAACTCATCGAACCCGTGGTTGGTCGGCAGCATCTGATTGAGATCGCCGAGATGGTTCTTGCCGAACTGCCCCGTCGCGTAGCCTTGGTTCTTGAGGAGGGCTGCGATCGTCACGAGCTTGTCGGACATGCCGACGGGCGCGCCGGGAAAGCCGACCTTCGACAGGCCGGTGCGATAGACGCTTTGGCCGGTGATGAACGAGGATCGTCCCGCGGTGCACGACTGCTCCCCATAGGAATCGGTGAACATCATCCCTTCCTTCGCGAGGCGGTCGATGTTGGGGGTGCGATAGCCCATCAGGCCGTGCGAGTAGCAACTCAGATTCGATATGCCGATATCGTCGCCCCAGATGACGAGGATATTCGGCTTGCGCGCCTTGGGCATCCGCCCTCTCCTTTTTTGGTTCAGCAATCCATCTTCACCCGAAAGGCCCAGCCTGGAAAACCATGCTGACGATCGCCGCGGCGCCGATAAAGAGCAGAACCACCGCGGTGATCAGGGTAAGCGACGGGGGGAACCGGCTCTCGGCATGGACAAGCCCCGCGGCCGCCATTGTCCTGCGCTCGGCGCGCAGCCCCATCATGAACTGAAGGTGGTAGACGATGCCGATGACAAGCATCGCGATCCCGAGGATCACCAGGGCGACGCCGAAATGGCGGGCCGGCGCCGAGCCGGTCACGACAGCTTGCTCCCGAAGCTTTTGAAACACCTGGAAGATAGTGAACCCGAAGCTGATCAGCGACAGCGACGTGCGGATCACCGACATCAGCGTGCGGTCGGCGCTCATGCGCGTGCGCTGGAACGACATGCCGGTGCGGCGTGACGCAAGCTCGACGGAGACGTCTCCCGCTATCGGCTTCGACGTCGCGGCTTGGGTCATGGTACGGGGCTAATGCCACTCGGAGAGCTCGACCACCACGCCCTCCGGACCATCGAGGAAGGCCAGCTTGCGCGAGTGGAAATCGAGGATGCCGCCGCGGGTGCCGAATCCGTTCTCGCCCATCGTCCTGATCTCGGCCTCAATGTCGTCGGTGGCGAAGCAGACATGATTGAAGCCGATTTTGTGCAGGTCGCCAATACGCGGGTCGGCGATGGCATCGGGATGGCGGTAGTGCAGGAGCTGGATCTCGGTGCGTGGGGTCGCGTTCTCCAGCACCAGGGTGACATGGTCCGCCTCGATCCCCGGTACACCCATGTAGGAGGCGAAGGGCTCGCCGGCGATCACCACGGAGATCGCTTCCTTGAAGCCCAAAAGGCCGAAGAACCGGCGTGCCCGGTCGAGATCGCGTACCGCGATTGTCAGGTGGTCGAAGCGCCGCACCATCGTTACCCTCCCTTGTCTCAACCATCGTTGCCGCCGGCGTCGCGCGCCGTGAGGCAATGGTGATCGCGACGCCGCCGAAGTCAACGGAAACTACGACGGGGCGTCTCTGTCGGGTTGAATGAGCGGACCTTCCGGCGGTCGCAGCTGGCCGAGGCCCGCGCGAACGCGTAACACCGCACGGGGGAAGGAGACACCACCATGGCGTTCTACCAACGAGGCGACGTGCGCATCCGCTACGAAGAGGCCGGCTCCGGCTTCCCCTTGCTGCTCATCCCCGGTGGCGGCTTGAACGCGACGATCGCTTTCGTCACCGACAAGGGGCCGTTCGACGCGATGGCGGCGTTCAAGGACGAATATCGCTGCATCACGATGGATCTGCGCAACGCCAATGGCGGGGAGTCCTCCGGCCCGGTGGAGATCGAACGGCCTTGGGATGCCTACGCCGACGACCAGCTCGGCCTGATGGATCATTTGGGCATCAAGGAATTCATGGTGATGGGCTTCTGCATCGGCGGCCCGTTCATCTGGAACCTGTTGCGCCGCGCCCCCGGGCGAATCGCCGCGGCCGTGCTGGCCCAGCCGAGCGGGTTCCGTCCGGAGATGCCGGACCTGTTCTACAACAACAACGTCACCGGCTGGGGGCCGCCGCTCTGCGCGCGCCGGCCGGACGTGACGACGGCGATGGTCGAGGCCTTCCTGAACCGGATGTACCGCACGAGCCCGGACTTCGTGTTCACCGTGACGCGCGATTTCGTGCGCGCCTGCCAGACGCCCATCCTGGTGTTGCCGGATGATGTCCCGGCGCATCCCTACGCGGTGGCGATGGAGAGCGCGATGCTCGCGCCGAACGCGCAGGTGAGCTTGTATCCGTGGAAGGAGCCGAAGGAGCGGATTCCGCTGGCGGTGCGCCATGTGCGCACGTTCCTGCGGGCGAACCGGCCGGGGGGCGGGCGCTAATCGGGGACCGCCTCCCCGAACGCCTCGGCGAGCGCCCGCACCGCGCGCCAGCCGGTGCGGATCACCCCAGCTTCACCTCGCGCAACTGGCGCACGTCGCGCCGTCCCGCGCTCAGGATGTAGCCGGTGTCCGATCCGCCGGTGAGGTAGCGCATCCCGAGCGAGACCAGCCAGGACTGAAACGCCAGGTTCTCCCGCACGCCGCCGACCCCGAAGCTCTTGCCGTGCGCCTTCGCGGCCGCCGCGACCGTCTGATAAGCGGCGCGCATCCGCTCGTGCTCGTACTCGCCCGCGATCCCCATCTCCGTGCTAAGATCGGTCGAACCGATATGCAGCATGTCGATCCCATCCACCCCGGCGATCGCATCGGCCTGCGCGACCGCCTCGGGCGTCTCGATCATCGCGATCAGCAGCGTCTCCTCGTTCAGCCGGCGATTGATCTCCGCCTGCGACAGCGACGCGTAGCCCAGCGCCGGCCCCGACCCGGCGGCGGAGCGACGGCCCAGCGGGGCGAACCGGCACGCCGCCACGATCGCCCGCGCCTCGGTGGCGTCGGCGACGTGCGGCACCATCACGCCTTGCGCGCCGCAATCCAGAACCCGCGCCGCCAGCGACGGGTCGTGCGAGCCGACCCGCACGATCGGCGTGACGCCGAGGCCGAGCGCCGCCACGCAGACGGCTGCGGTGGTCTCGAGCGAGGTCGGGTTGTGCTCGAGGTCGATGTAGATCGCGTCGAACCCGCAGGCGGCGGCGAGCATGGCGATGTTGGGCGTCCGCATCTGATTCACGCCCATGCACAGGACCAGCTCGCCGGCCGCCAGCCTCCGCTTGGCGAGATTGGCACCGATCGGGTCTGCCATCGTCGTGTCCTCCGGCTGCTTGATACGTGAACGGCAACTCGCCGCCGCCGGTTATATTATCCCCTCGCGCCCGTTCCGTCCCCCCAGCGAAGGACCACCCATGCCCGCATCGACCCCCAAATCCCGCATCCACGAGGGATCGCCGTTTCCGCTCGGCGCTACCTGGGACGGGCTGGGCGTGAACTTCGCGCTGTTCTCCTCGCACGCCACCAAGGTCGAGTTGTGCCTGTTTGACGGCGCCGGGGAGACGGAGCTGGAGCGGATCGAACTGCCCGAGTACACCAGCGAGATCTTCCACGGCTACCTGCCCGACACCCGGCCCGGCACGATCTACGGCTATCGCGTCCACGGTCCGTACGAGCCGAACGCCGGGCATCGGTTCAACCCCAACAAGCTGGTGATCGATCCGTACGCCAAGGCGCACGTGCACGAGCTGCAATGGGACCCAGCCTGTTTCGGCTACACGATCGGCGCCGAGGATGAGGACCTATCGTTCGACGAGCGCGACAGCGCCCCGTTCGTGCCGAAGTGCCGGGTCATCGACCCGGCCTTCACCTGGGGGCGGGTGCGCCAGCCGGAAATCCCCTGGGAACGCACGATCCTCTACGAGACGCATGTACGCGGCTACACCAAGCTGCACCCGGCGGTGCCCCCCGAGTTGCGCGGCACCTATGCCGGGCTCGGACAGAAGGACGTGGTGGACTACATCCGTTCCCTCGGCGTCACCTCGGTCGAGCTGCTGCCGATCCACACCTTCGTCAACGACAGCTATCTGCTCGACAAGGGGTTGATGAACTACTGGGGCTACAACTCGATCGGCTTCTTCGCCCCCGACGCGAGCTATGCCGCGATCCCCGCCTTCGTGTTCTCCGAGTTCAAGGAGATGGTGGCGCGTCTGCACGACGCGGGTCTCGAGGTGATCCTCGACGTCGTCTACAACCACACCGCCGAGGGCAACGAGCGCGGGCCGACCTTGTCGTTCCGCGGCATCGATAACGTCTCCTACTACCGCCTCCAGGCCGACAATCCGCGCTACTACGTCAACGACACCGGGACCGGCAACACGCTCAACCTCGACCATCCGCGCGCCTTGCAGATGGTGACGGATTCGCTGCGCTATTGGGTCACCGAGATGCGCGTCGACGGGTTCCGCTTCGACCTCGGCACCATCCTCGGTCGCCAAGCCACGGGGTTCGATCAGAGCAACGGGTTTCTCGTCTCCTGCCTGCAAGACCCGGTGCTGTCGCGGGTGAAGCTTATCGCCGAGCCGTGGGACATCGGCCCGGGGGGCTATCAAGTCGGCGGCTTCCCACCCGGCTGGGCGGAGTGGAACGACAAGTTCCGCGACACCGCGCGGGAGTTCTGGAAGGGCGATTCCGGAAAGCTGCCCGACCTCGCCAAGCGCCTGACCGCGTCGGCCGACGCCTTCGATCATCGCGGACGCAAGCCGTGGGCGAGCGTGAACTTCATCACCGCCCATGACGGGTTCACCCTGCATGACCTGGTTTCCTACAACGACAAGCACAACGAAGCGAACGGCGAGGACAATCGCGACGGCACCGATAACAATCATTCTTGGAACCACGGGGCGGAGGGCCCGACGGAGGACGACGAGATCCTCGATCTCCGCGACCGCCAGAAGCGCAACCTGCTCGCGACGCTGCTGCTGTCGCAGGGCACGCCGATGCTGCTCGCCGGCGACGAATTCGGGCGTACCCAACAAGGCAACAACAACGCCTATTGCCAGGACAACGAGATTAGCTGGGTCAACTGGAATATCGACGAGTACAACCGTCTACTGATCGACTTTGTCCGCCGCCTGATCGGCGTGCGCAACGCCTTCCCTATCCTGCGCCGCAACCGCTTTCTCACCGGCGAATACAATGCTGAACTGGAGGTAAGCGACGTCCGGTGGCTTACGCCGGCGGCAACCGACATGGGCGAGGAGCAGTGGCAGGACGAGAATGCGCGCTGCTTCGGCATCCTCATGGACGGACGCTCGCAAGCGAGCGGGATCAAGCGTCCCTCGCTCGACGCGACGGCGCTCCTGATCCTCAACGCGCACCATGACGTAGTGCCGTTCCGACTGCCGGAGGTCGCGGGCGGATCGCGGTGGCGGCGGCTGATCGACACCAACGTGCCCGACGCCAGCGGCAACCGGGAGGCGCGCAGCGGAGAGGACTATGAGGTGACCGGGCGTTCGGTCCTGCTGCTCGCGCTGGAGCCGGACGAACCCGGATCGGTCGCGGTGCGCCGCGCCCGCCAGGCGCTGCGCAACGTCGCCGAGACGCCCGCGCAAGTGCCCGAGGCGGAGGAGGTGGCCGCAAGTGAATGATCGGCGAGATGCATGAGCACGTCATCGTCCCGTCCGGCAGGCTGGAGGCGGCATGGTGGGGTCCGTCGCCCGATGCCGCGCCGACTCTCGTCCTGCTGCACGAAGGCCTGGGGTCCGTCGAACTATGGCGCGACTTCCCTTCGCTGCTCGCCACCGCGACCGGATGCGGCGTGTTCGCCTATTCGCGCTTCGGCTACGGCCGTTCCGACACCGTCGCCCTGCCGCGTCCGCTCGACTACATGCGGCGCGAGGCGATCGAGGTGCTTCCACACGTGCTCGACGCAGCCGGCATCCGAAGCTGCATTCTCGTGGGACACTCCGACGGTGCCTCGATCGCGGCGATCCATGCCGGGCGCATCGGCGATTCTCGGGTGCGCGGCCTCGCGCTGATGGCGCCGCATTTCTTCGCCGAAGATCTCTGCCTGGCCAGCATCGCGGCGATCCGGCGCGACTATCGGCCGGCCCTGCGCGACCGCCTCGCCCGCTATCACGACGACGTCGATGCGGCGTTTTTCGGGTGGGCCGATGCGTGGCTCGACCCGGGCTTTCCGGCGGCCTTCGACCTCAGCGCGGAGGTCGCGCGGATCAGCGTGCCGGCGTTGATCCTGCAAGGCGCGGACGACCCCTACGGCACGGTCGCCCATGCGCGCCTCGCCGAGCGGCTGGCGCCGGACTTCGTGCGTACCATCCTGCTCCCCGCCCGTCACGCCCCGCATCAGGAGGCGACGGAGGCAACCATCGCCGAAATCACCGCGCTGGTTGCTTGCGTTCGAGTCTGACCGATTCACGAACCGTCATGCCCGCGAATGCGGGCATGACGACGTTTTCCGCGTTGTCAGCCGGTCTGCGTTAAATCCCCACCCACGAACTCCGCCAGCAGCGCCCATGCGCGCGTTCCGCGTGCCTGCGGCGCGGCCATGAACGCGCGCGCATCGTCGGGGTTGTCGAGGTCGAGCGCGATTCCCGCCGCCTGAACGATCCGCGGCGTCAATCCGTGCGTGCGCGCTGCGTCGAGATGCGGCAGGAAGCTGTCGTCGCCGAACCGCAGCGCCATCGCGTCGGGCGGAGAGATCAGGATCGCGTTCGACCCCCGCTGGTCGTGCGCGGCGACGATCGTGAACGCGGGCGGCGCGCCGTGCCCGTCCAGCACCTCGGCGACTTCGGCGGGCGTGATCGCGGGAATATCTCCTGGGCAGGTCAGCATCCCCGCCGCCCCCTCTTCCGTCAGAATCGCCGCCATCGCGGCGACCGCGCCGGTGTGTCCGCTGCGCGCATCCGCCGCCACGACACGCGCGCCATAGCGGCAGGCAAGCGTCCGTGCCCTCGGGTCGAGCGTGTTGACCATCACTCCCGCCAGCCTCGCGGCGGCGAGCGCGGCCAGCACGTCCTCCAGCATCGCCGCCGCCAGCGCCCGGCGCTGCGCCGGGGTGAGCAATGGAGAGAGCCGCTGCTTGGCGCCGGCGAACTCCTTGACCGGCACGGCGGCCCATACGCCTTCGATCATCGCGCCTCGGCGGCGGCACGCAGCACCACGCGGGCCAGCGCCTCCTTGTCGGTGAGCGTCGTCATCAGTGTCGGCGCGAGCACGACGCGGCAACCCAGCCCGTCCAGCGTACCGGCATCGGTCTCGTCGGCCACATAGACATTCAACAGTCCGTCGTAACGTTCCGCCACGGCGCGCGCGCTGGACGACATGCCCAACTCACCCATCATCTTCGCCGTCGGTCCCTTCACCGCGCGGCCGCCGATGATCGGCGACACGGCGACGACCGGCGCCCGCGAGGCGCGCAGCGTCGCCTCGACTCCCGACACCGCCAGCATCGGCTCGATGCTGATGAACGGGTTCGACGGGCAGATCACGATCGCCTCGGCCTCCGCCAAGGCCGCCAGCACGTCCGGGCTGGGCCGCGCGGCCGCCGCGCCGGCGAAGACCAGTTCGCTCACCGCCGGCTCGGCGCGCCGGCCGACGAACCAGGGCTGGAAGTCCATCCAGCCTTCGCTGGTCTTCAGTCGCGTCCGCACCGCGTCGTCGGTCACCGGCAGAATGCGCGCGGAAGCACCGAGCCGGCGGCAAATGTCCCGCGTGATGGCCGACAGCGTCTCGCCCCTCGCCAGCCGCCGCGTCCGCTCGACGTGCAGCGCGAGGTCACGGTCGCCCAGGCGAAACCACGTTTCCCCGCCGATCGCCGCCAGGGTGTCCATGAACGACCACGTCTCGTCCCGCCGCCCCCAGCCCAGGTCGGCGTTATCAAGCCCGGCCAGCGTATAAGTCAGCGTGTCGATGTCGGGCGAGATGGCGAGGCCCAGATGCTCGAAATCGTCGCCCACGTTGGCGATCACGGTCAACGCACCCGCCGGCAGCACCCGGCTGAGGCCGAGCGCCAACTTGGCGCCGCCGATCCCGCCGGAAAGGGCGACGATCACCGGAACAGATCCTCCGCCTGAGGGCGGACCAGGTCGGCGGCGGGGGCGTGCGGCGCGGCGCCATTCAGGCCGCGCACCAGCACGACCGGCGTGCCCTCGCCCGCCTGACCTTGCACGAGCCCGGCGGCAGCGGCGATCTCGTCCGCGTGGCCGACAACCGTCACCTCCAAGGTGCGCCCGAACAGGTCGGGCTGACCGCGCAGGTCGATCAGCGAGGCGATCCCCGCCGCCCCGATCGCCACCCCGCAGGTGCCGCGTCTCCAGGCCCTGCCAAAGCTGTCGGTGATGACGACGCCGGGCGCCACGCCGCACAACCGGGCCAGCGCCTCGCGCAGCCGCGCCGCGCTGGCGTCCGGATCGGCGGGCAGCAGCAGCACCTGGTCGGGCTCGCCCAACGCGGCGACGTTGGAGTGATCGACGCCCGCGTTCGCCATCACGAAGCCGAGCCGGTGCTCCATGATGAGCAGGTTCGCCCGGTGCCGCACCACGCGGGTCGATTCCGACAGGATCACCTCGACAAGGCGCGGGTCCTTACCGACCTCGGCGGCAAGCGCGATCGCCTCGGCAGACGGCGCCACGTCGGCAAGGGCGACCAGCCGGTTCTCCGCCTTGGACACGATCTTCTGCGCCACCGCCACGCAGTCCGATGCGCGCAGCGCGATCCCGGCGCGCGCCAGCCCGCCGGCGATCAGCGCGGCGAGGTCGTCGCCGGGCCGGACGAGCGGGAAGTCGGGGAGGGCGAGGAGTTCCACCCCTCCCCCAACCCCTCCCGCAAGGGGAGGGGAGGAGTATGCGCGAGACTGGGCCTTCTTCTCCCCCTTCCCTTGCGGGAGGGGGTCGGGGGGAGGGGTGAGCCGCCGACTCACCCGAATCGCTGCCGCAGCTTGGGCATCACCTGCGCGGCGTACAGGCGCAGGAACCGCTCCTGATCCGGGCCCGGCGCGTGGAACACGAGATGGTTGAAGCCAAGCTCGATGTACGGCCGGATCTTCTCGATGTGCTCGTCCGGGTCCGAGGAGACGATCCAGCGGCTCGCCGCCC
>Ga0208589_1001269_pt1 | contig 10724 bp, 12 predicted proteins | sample NGESurshal092012_2_FD_184486 | JGI IMG/M metagenome (GOLD analysis project Ga0208589, IMG submission 184486) | Arctic peat soil microbial communities from Barrow, Alaska - NGEE Surface sample F53-2 shallow-092012 (SPAdes) | ecosystem: Environmental > Terrestrial > Soil > Wetlands > Peat ... | reverse complement strand
GAGGTGCCGCTGCTCGCGGCCTTCGCGCGATACAGCTCGAGGTCCGCTTCGCGGACGAGCTCGTGCGGGCCCGTCTGCGTTCCCGTCGCGACACCGACGCTCAGCGGTACGCCGTCGGGCAAGCCGATCGCGTGCAGATCGATCCGCGCGGCGGCTTCGCGCAGCCGCGCGGCGGTCGCCTGCGCGCCGTCGCCGTCGGTCGTCGGCAGCGCGACGAGGAACTCATCGCCGCCCCAGCGCCCGTAGATGTCATCGGCGCGTAGCACTTCGCGCATGCAGTCGGCGATCGTGCACAGGACCTGGTCGCCGGCCTCGTGGCCGAAGCTGTCGTTCGTCTGCTTGAAGCGGTCGAGGTCGATCATCAGTACCGAGAGCGGCTCATCATGGCGCCGAGCGCGCGCGGCTGCACGCGTCAGCTGCTCGGTCAGCGCGCGGCGGTTGTAGAGGTCCGTGAGCGAGTCCGTCTGCGCGGTTCGCTCCATCGCCCCCGAAAGCGCCGTCAGACGCGCACGATCGGCGAGCAAGTGTGCGCACAGCACGAGGATCAGCGCGCCGAGCATCGTCACGAGCGCGAAGATCAGCCATGGGACATATCGCGTCCATCCGGCGATCGAAGCGAACAGGCGACTGTCGGGGACGGCGATCACCATCCGCCAAGACGTTCCCGGCACGTGCGCCGCCGTGAAAGTGCTCGGCGTGCTCGCCCCGGACACCGCCCCGCCAGAGGAGTGCCTGGCCGCTGTCGCAAGCCACGGGTCGGCAGCGCCAAGCGTGCTGCTGAGCACTCGCGGGCTCGCTGAGATCATCTGCCCGCTGCCGTCGAGCAGGAACACCTCGTGCTGAGAATAAGAGATCGTGTGGTCGACGAGCGCGTCGAGCGCGAGGCCGGATGCCGGGTAGTCGGCCGACAGCACGCGCGTGCCCTGCGGCGACTCGTAGGGGACGGCGATCGCCGTAACCGAGGCGCCGGTCACAGGCGAGGTGACGACGCCAGAGATACCCACGCGGCCTCGCTCGGCTTCGTCGAGGTGGCGATAACGCGATGCGAGCTGTGAGCCGATCTGCAGAGCGTGCGAGGGAACGGCGTCGAGCACGCGCCCTTCAGCGTCGAGCAATACCGCTCCGGCACTCCCCAGCGAGCCAGCGACGACGCGGAAGCGGGCAGGCGAGACGTTCGAAGCGGCGAGGAAGCGGGTCGCGGCCTCGCGCTCGCGGCTGGCCTGCTGAGAAAGGTATGTCGCAACGAACTGCGCCGAGCTCTGCACGCGCAACGCAAAGTTCGCCTTCAACCGCGACTTGGCCTGCTGTTGCGTGAGCACGATGCCGGTCGCCAGCGCGCCGAGCAGCGCGAGCAGCGCGAGCGTCGCAAGCAGCATCGCCCACGAACGTTTTGCCCGACTGAGCCCGAGCGCGTACACGGAACTTGCGGTCATGGCAGCGCGCGTATCAAGAATTAGGCGTGGTTCGACTTACGGGACTTCTGCTCAGATCGGCGTAATCGCGGCGGAGCTTGAGCCGAAACTGACCTCGCTCGGCGACGGATAGGCTCCCGGCCCAGATGAGCGTCGGCCAGATCATCGCGATTGCGATCGCCGGCGTGGGAGCGGGAACGATCAACACCGTCGTCGGCAGCGGCACGCTGATCACGTTCCCAGTGCTGCTCGCGTGCGGCTATGCGCCGGTGACGGCGAACGTCTCGAACACGATCGGGCTAGTGCCCGGATCGGTGTCGGGGTCGATCGGCTACCGCCGCGAGCTCGAGGGGCAGCGCGAGCGGGTATTGCGCTTCGGCGCGATGTCGGTGCTCGGCGGCGTGACCGGCGCCGTGCTGCTGCTCGTCCTGCCGGCGTCGGCGTTCAAGGATGTCGTGCCGCTGTTCATCGCGCTCGCGCTCGTGCTGACGGTGCTGCAGCCACGCCTAAACCTGCGCCTGGCCGGACACGTCGCGGCGCGCTCGCGCAGGGCGATCGTGCTGACGCCGCTCGCGGTTTACATAACCGGCGTATACGGCGGCTACTTCGGCGCGGGGCAGGGGATCCTGCTGCTCGCGATCTTCGGCGTGATGCTGCCGCAGAGCCTGCACCGCTCGAACGCGCTGAAGAACGTGCTCGCGGGAACGGTCAACGGCGTCGCAGGGGTGTATTTCATCTTCGCCGCGCACGTCGAATGGGCGCCGGCGGCGATCATCGCCGTGACGTCGGTGATCGGTGCGCAGATCGGCGCGCGCTACGGCCGGCGCTTGCATCCGAACGCGCTGCGGGCACTGATCGTGGTCGTCGGCATCGCCGCGATCGTCGACCTGCTCGTGACGTGAACCCGGCGCGGCCGCGCGGGGAGGCGCTCAGGTGGTGGTCGGCGGCGAGTCCGAGGTCACCCCGGAAAGCGTCTCGCTGAGCCAAATCTGCGCGGCGGGGATGTACGACGGGTCGACGGAGTGCCCGCCGGGGAACTCGCGGAAGTCGACGTCGAGACCACCGGCGAGAAGCTGCTCGCGGGCGGCGCGCGCGAAGTCGACGGAGATCACCGGATCGCTGCTGCCGTGCGCGATGAACGCACGCACCGCCTCGCGATCCTGCAGGTGGGGAGACCAGCCCTCGACGGACGGGATGAAGCCGGAGAGCGCGAGGATGCCGGCCGGCGGCGGCCGATCGGCGCCGAGTGCGAGCGCATAGCTCATCACGGAGCCCATCGAGAAGCCGCCGAGCACCGTCTGCGCGGGGCCGAGGCCGGTGCGCCCCCACAGCTCGTCGTGAAAGCGGCCGAGCAGCTCGTAGGAGGCGCGAAACGTGTCTTGATCGGGGAAGCCGACGCGTGGCACGACATACCAGTGGTTCCCTGGCCAGCCGGGCACGTTCAGCGGGCCGCGCGGCGTGACGACGTGCAGGCGGCGCTCGGGGTCGAGCGCGTCGGCGAGCGGCAGCAGGTCGTGCTCGTCGGCACCGCGGCCGTGGTGCAGGATGAGCAGGCCTGCGGGCTCGCCGGAGGCGGGACGCTCGCGGAAGACTGGTGTGCTCACGTTGCTGAGCTTATTCCGCGGCTGCTTGCGGGCGGACGGGGCTATCGGCGGGCGGCGATGCGCTGCTTCAGCGTTCCGAGCTGCAGGCGCACGAACAGCGGCCACACCGACGGGCTGCGCAACACGCCGAGCAGCAGCGGCAGCGGGTCGAAGTAGGACTCGCGCTCGATCGCGATGCCGTCGCGCAGCGTCAGCCGATCGCAGGCGCGGAAGCTGAGCGCGTGGCGGCCGATCGTGCCGAGCATCGTGACCTCGATGTAGATCGTCGCGTCGGTCGCTGAGTTGTCGCTCGCCGCCCAGCGCTCGACTTCGGCGCGCACATCGGGGATCAGCGAGAACATCGGCTTGACGAACGACTGCTCGAAGGCATTGAAGCCCGTCAGCGGCGGCAGTTGTGGCCCGAGCAGGTGCACGTCGGGCGCGAGCAGCGAGCGGAAGTGCTCGGTGAACGTATCGGCGCCTGTCGTCGTCTGCCAGCCGAGCCTGAAGCGCTCGACCCACTGCTCGGCGGTGAGCGGCTGCGAGGGAGTTTCGACGACTGCGGCCATGGATGTCACATTACGCCAATCACGATTTGAGCGTGAAGGTCTTGATGGCGGTAATCGCCGCTGCGCCCGGCTGCTTGATGCTGCCCTTCGCGGTCAGCTTGAGGCTGCTCTTGTGCTTGAGCAGGGCGAGCGCCTTGCCGGTCAGCTTGATCGTGATCGCCTTCGTCGCGGCCGCAGTGAAGCTCGCCTGGCCGGTCGCGAACAGGACGGGCTTCGGCTTTGGCGTTGACTTGCCCTTGCGCGCGACATGCCCGCCGGGCGGGAGGAAGTACCAGCCGATCGTCACTGCGCCGGCTGTCAGGGATTTGAAGGCGAAGGAGTAGCCCTTGTTCTTCTTGACCGATGCCAGCTTCGCGGCTTTGCCGCTCGGCGTGAGCTGCGCGAGCAGGCTCGCCTTCAGCTCGGCGGAGGTGGGGGCGGGGGTCTGCGTCGACGTGACGGCGCCGCCACCGGGGACGAGTGGAGCGATCAGAGTCGTGATCGTGATCGGCGTTTCGCCTGCACTCGGTGCCGCTGGAACGGCGCGAGAAAGGTGGATCAGCGTGTCCGAATTAGCGCCCACTGCGTAGACCGAGCGACCGTTCGGGCTCACCGCGATGTCTTCACCCGACCTGAGCGGATCGCCCGGCATGTCGTCACAGCCCGCCATCGCTTTGCTCGACAGGCACTGCTGGAAGGTAAGTCGTCCTTGTGCTCCGACCGCGAACGATGTGATCGCGGATTCGCCAATGGCATAAAGCGATTTGCCGTCCGCGCTGATCGCCAGATCCTCGGCGTTTTCGAGTGGCGTCCCAGCGCCCGGCAAGTCCGCACAGCCTCTGGACCCGTCTGAGCTGAAGCAGCCCTCCCAAGCGAGTTGTCCGTTCGGCTCGACGATGAAGTGCGAGACGGTCCCTTTGAATGACGCGACGTACACCGACGCGCCATCCGGGCTGACCACGATCCCGTCAGGTTCTACGAGCGGTGTGCCCGGAACTTTCGTGCAATTGCCAGAGGAGCCGTCGTCGCTGGCGCATTCGAGCCACGTGATCTGTCCTTCGGCGTTGGCCGAGAATCGTGTCACGATCCCTCCGCCGACGGACGCCGCGTAGACGGCTTTGCCGTCTGGACTGACGGCCACGTCCTGCGTGTTTTCGAGCAGTTCCGAGTGTTCCGGCGCACTGGGTTTCCCGCAGTTGCCGCCCGACCCGTCCGAGCTGATGCACCCGCGAAAATCGATCTGTCCGCCGGGGGCGACGCCGAAGTGTGAGATGCCGCCTTTTTCTCCGAAGAAGCCGACGGCCGCCACATAGAGCGATTCTCCACTCGGGCTGACGGCCACGCTGCTCGCGCCCTGCATCGGTCTACCCGCATTCGTCAGGCCGCACGCGCCGCCGCCTTCATCGCCGACGCACCCGCCGTAGGTGACCTGCCCTCCGGCCGAGTCGAACAGCTGAGTCACGAGGGCCCGATCGGCCGATGTAGTGAAGACTGCCGGTCGCGTCGGGTCGACCGCTATGCCTCGAACCGATTCGAATGGCGTGGTGCCCGAGACGACGCGCGTGCACGCAGAAGTGCCACTCGGGTTGGTCAGACATTCGCCAAAGTCGAGCGCGCCCGTCGCGGGGTCTGCTGAGAAGTGCGAGACGAACAGCTCGCTACCGACGTAGACGGCTCCGCTGTTGGGACTCACCGCGACAGACTGGGCGCTTTGTAGCGGGTTGCCGCTGATGCTGATGCAGCCGGTTGCTTGCCCGAAGCATTCGTCGAAGCTGAGCTCACCGACAGCGCCGGCGACCGCCGGAATCGAGAGCAGCAAGAAGAGACAGAGCGCGACTACGGTCGAGGCGCGCCTGGACACGATCCGGACGGCGTGTCCGTCCTCCCACCGGCGTACGAGGATACGTCGCATCTGCGCCATCGAGCTTGCCCCCTTCATCTACGTCTGTTGCGCGATCTTCGCCGATCCACGACGCGCCTCCAATGCGGGACTGTACTGAACAGCCGGCATCGTGCCAGTTGGTCGGACGGATGCACCGCGGGGCCGGATGTGGGTTAACAATGACGGCGGTGGACGGCGACGGTGACATCGACGAGCGATCGGCGAATCGACGCGAGCGGTCGCTCGCGAGAGCGATCCCACTGCCGGCGCTCGTGATCTTTGACTGTGACGGCGTGCTCGTCGACAGCGAGGCCATTTCCAGCAGGGTGCTGGCGCAGACGCTGACGCGGTACGGGCTGCCGACGACGCCTGCCGACGTGCAGCGCGACTACGAGGGGTTGCTGCTGCGTGACATCGACAAGCGTGCCGGCGCGAAGCTCGGCAGAGATCTGCCGGATGACTGGATCAAGCTTTTCCAGGCCGAGCGAGCAGAGGTGTTCCGCCGCGAGCTTCAGCCGGTCAACGGCGCAGGGGAGGCCGTTGAGCGAATCGTGGCGGCCGGTGTCCCGGTGTGCGTCGCCTCGCAGGGAATGATCGAGAAGACGCGTCTCTCGCTCGCGTTGACGGGACTCGACCGGCTGTTCTCCGAGGAGCTGCTGTTCTCGGCATGGCTGGTCGAGCGAGGCAAGCCGTTCCCGGACCTATTTCTGCACGCGGCCGCGACGCTCGGCGTCGAGCCCGGCTGCTGCGCGGTCGTCGAGGACTCGGTCTCCGGCGTGACGGCAGCCGTTGCGGCGGGCATGCGCGCGATCGGCTACGCGGCACATGGCGAGGGCGCCGCGCTGCGCGAAGTCGGGGCGGAGGTAGTCGGCTCAATGCGAGCCGTCCCGAGCGTGCTCGGCCTGGAGTAGCTCGTGCGCGCGTGCCGGCCGTCAGCTGCGGTGCTCGGCGATCCACGAGTTGATCGCGCGCGAATGCGAGATCACGGTGCCGTCACCGAGCACGAGCGTCGGCAGCTTCGTCGTTCCCGTTTTCGCGCGTAGCTCCTCACGAGACCCTTTGCGCAGGAATGGGATCGGGTTGCCGTGCGCAGCGACGACCTTCTCGTACTCGATGCCCGCATCGCGCAGCGCTTCCTGCACGCGACGGCATGGATGGATTTTTGGACCACCGTCGTCACCATGACATACGTACAGCGTTGGCTCCTCAGCCATCTGCAACCTCCTGCCGTCGATCGTTTGAGTACTCATCCTCAATGACGAGACGATCGCGGAAATGTCATCGGTCCGTGATGCAGCCGTGGTGTTAGCGTGCTTCGTTCGTGGGGTCGCTGCCGCACATCCAAGTAATCCTCGGCACGGTCCGCGAGGGACGCTTCGGCGAGAAAGCCGCCGGCTGGGCGCTCGACCGCATCGCGCAACGCAAGGACCTGCGCGTCGAGCCAGTCGACCTGCGCGACTATCCGATGCCGTTCTACGAACAGGAGCGCCCTCCGGCGTACGGCCATCGCGAATACCCACCCGAGATCGCGCGCTGGGCTGAGAAGGTCGATGAAGCAGACGGCTACCTGATCGTCACTGCCGAGTACAACCATGGCTATCCGGCGGTGCTGAAGAACGCGCTCGACCAGGTCTTCCCGGAGCTCAACCGCAAGCCGGTCGCGTTCGTTGGCTACGGCAACTCGGGCGGCGCGCGCGCGATCGAGCAGCTGCGGCTCGTCTCGGTCGAGCTCGAAATGGCGCCGCTACGGCACGCTGTACACATTCTTCCGGCCGTGATGGTCCCCGCGATGAAGGCCGATGGGCCGTTCGACCCGGAGCTGTTCGCATCGCTCGACGAGCGGCTCGATACGGCCGTGAGGGATCTGATCTGGTGGGCGCGTGTGCTTGCGCGCGCTCGTGCTTCCGAACCGTCTTGAGCGCCACCTCCGATCAATCCGCAAGAACCGCCGACCGTTAGGACGAAGCAATGCAAATCACTCGCAGCAGCATCGACACCGCAAAGGGCCCCGCAGACTGGTTCACGGGCGATGTCTACATCGACACCGTCGCGGACCCGGCCGGCAGCTCGACATTCGCCGCCGCAAATGTTCACTTCACGCCGGGCGCTCGCACCGCGTGGCACACGCATCCGCACGGGCAGACGATCTTCGTCACCGAGGGAGTCGGGCTGTGTCAGCGAGAGGGAGGACCCGTCGAGACGATCCACGCCGGCGACCGCGTTTTCTTTGAGCCCGGCGAGAACCATTGGCACGGCGCTGCGCCGGACCGCTTCATGGCGCACATTGCGATGCACCAGAACGACGAGTCCGGGAGTCCTGTGAGCTGGGGGCGGCAAGTAACAGACGAGGAGTACGGCACGACTCCCGGCGGTTGACGGCCGGCACCGCTTCGAGACGCGCGGTCTGATGGCGCGCCGGACGGGTCGCCGTCCGTGGCCGGGCCATTGCTATCTTGACACCGTATGCGGTGTACCAGCTCATCCACGCTGTTGCGCGAGGCTAGGGCACGAAATGGTGTCAGCCAGCGACGACTGGCGCTGCGAGCAGGGACCAGCCAGGATGCGATCAGTCGCATCGAGCGCGGCGTGGAGTCGCCGACACTCGAGCGCCTGGCTCACCTGTTGATGGTGCTTGGCGAGCGGCTCGAGCTCAACACGGCAGCCTCGGATGAGCCCTGGGGGCACGTTGCGCGGCTTACGCCTCGAGAGCGACTGCGCGAGGCGGCATCCTGGAACCTCGTCGCGACCAAGCTGGAGATCGCAGGCGCAGAGGCGCGCAAGGCCGGTCATCCAGCAACGCGTCTCAGGCAGTCATGAGCGACGCCGCGGAGCGCCCACTGGATCTAGGAGAGCTGTTCCGCGCGCTAACCGAGCACGGAGTCGACTTCTTGGTGATCGGTGGCGTTGCCACGCAAGTCCACGGACATCGGCGCACGACGAAGGATCTCGATGTCACGCCGGCACCCGACCCGAAAAACTTCGAGCGACTGGCGGCCGCGCTGGTCGCTCTCGCTGCTCATCCAGTTGAGCTTGGTGCGAGCGCCCCAACTCCCACGGCAGAGCAACTCCAGATCGCTTCGATCGTGCCGCCGCTCGCGACGCGACACGGGGAGCTGCACATCCTCAACGACGTTCCCGGGGCCGCCGCCTACGACGGAATGCGCGCACGAGCGCTCACCATCGACCTCGATGGGATCGCCGTGCACATCGCTGGCCTCGACGATCTCGTCCGGATGAAGCAGGCAACCGGAAGACCGAGCGACATCGCGGACATCGAGGCACTGGCGACTGTCGCGCGAAGCGATGTGCAGCGCAACTGACTGGACGCGTGCCCCGTGTCAGGGCGCGGTAGACCGCGCGTCCGGCACTGACTGCGGCGCCGCAGTCCAGCTCGTCAGAAGGTGGAGAGCCTGCTCGGAGCGGCTGCCCGGCTCGGCGGTGTAGATCGCCAGCCGCAGTCCGCCGTCGGCGGCGAGCTCCATCACCTCGTAACTAAGCTCGAGCTCGCCGACAACGGGGTGGTGCAGTCGCTTCGTACCGGTTCCGTAGGATTGCGCCATGCCGTTCGTGCTCTCGAACCTCACGTAGCTCTAGCGTGCGTTATGCCTTACGTCGTCGACTTCAACGATGTCTCGACTACCGGCCTGGAGTCCTCGCCGGTCGCGGCCGCACTGGCCGGGCTGCGGGCGAACGAGGCCCGCTACTTCAAGAACAAGTACGACCACGTCTTCACCGTGGAGCCCGCGAGCGAGGCGCAGACGACGATCGACTGGGTGCATCGGATCCTCGAGGAAGAACGCGACATCGTCATCGCCTCGCGGCCGCTCGAGGCTACGGCCTTCCAGGTCGAGAACATCCGAATCGCCTACGTCTTCTACGAGAGCGGATTGTCGATCAATGTCATGTACACCATCGACGACGACAAGAAGCGGGCCGTCGGGTTCAAGCTCTCCGAGGGGATGGACGTTCCCGCGGAGCTCGCTTCGTTCAAGTTCGCCAGGCAGAAGTCGAAGCTCGCCGGAACCATTCGCGGTTCTTACTTCGTCCTCAAGAAGGAGCACTGACAAGGAGGCAGCGTGAACGTTGGGTTTCTCGCGACCGTGGCCGTGATCGCGCCGGACCCGCCGGCCAGTCGCAAGCTGTACATCGACGCTCTCGGGCTGCCGCTCGAGAGCCAAGGCGGCGACTATCACCACAGCGAGCAGATCGGCGGCTGCAAGTCCTTCGGCATCTGGCCGCTGTCGCAGGCCGCCGAGGCGTGCTTTGGGACGGCGCAATGGCCTGCTGCGAGACCGGTGCCGCAGGTCAGCATCGAGTTCGACGTCGAGGACGCCGCGGCGGTGGGCTCAGCGGCACAGGAGCTCGAGCAGGCCGGCCACGAGCTGCTGCACGCGCCACGCGAGGAGCCGTGGGGTCAGACGGTAGCCAGGCTGCAGTCGCCTGAGGGCGCGATCGTCGGGATCTCCTACACGCCCGTGCTGCACGACGCCTGACTGGCGAACCGAGCGGCGGTGCACCGCCTTTCGATACAACGCTCGATAATGCATGTTATGTAAACAACTAAACGAGCTCAGGTGAGATCGCGCGGTGAGATCACGCCGAACTGCAGCGCCTTCTCGGCCAATGTGGCGCGCTTCTGGTTCTGCGCGAGCTCGGAGAGCTGGAACTTCGCGAACAGCGAGCGCAGGTGCATCTTGACTGCGTCGACGCTGAGGAAGATCTCCGCGGCGATCTGCTGATTTGTCGCGGGAGTCGCGAAGCTGCCGTCGCGATACGGCCTGCAAAGCGCGACGAGCACGCGACGCTGCGCGTCGGTCAGCTCGATCTTCGGCAGATCGCGCGCCGCGACGGTCTGATCGACGAGCGTCGCCTGCGCGGCGCGGTAAGCGAGCACCGTGCGCCCTACGCGAATCCGGTCCCCGTCGCGCAGGCGCTGGCGTCCGCTAATCCGCTCGCCGTTTACATAAGTCCCGTTCGTTGAGAGGCCGTCGTCGACGACAGTCCATTCACCGCCGATGTGATGAAGCTCCGCGTGCAGTCCCGAGACCTCGCTGTCCCAGGCCAGCGAAACGTCCGCCTCCGCGCGACGACCAATCGTGCTCGTCGTCTCACGAGGCCCGCCCGCGCCATCGACCACATACGACCGCAGCGTCCTTTGCTCATCACGGAAGGCGAGAAAGGCGCCACCGGCGCGTTCGGCCGCGAGCAGCTGCTTGAGCTCGGCGGCCGACAGCGAGTGTCGAGCGAGCGGGTCCTCGCTCACGTCGACGTTCTGCGCCGTTCGGAGTCCTGCGCCGCG
>Ga0208589_1001268_pt1 | contig 10731 bp, 11 predicted proteins | sample NGESurshal092012_2_FD_184486 | JGI IMG/M metagenome (GOLD analysis project Ga0208589, IMG submission 184486) | Arctic peat soil microbial communities from Barrow, Alaska - NGEE Surface sample F53-2 shallow-092012 (SPAdes) | ecosystem: Environmental > Terrestrial > Soil > Wetlands > Peat ... | reverse complement strand
GAAGAACAACCTGATGAAGCAGCCGATTATCGTGTCGCTCAAGGGCGGCGCATCCGGCGCCGAGGCGCTCATCTACATGAAGTCGAGTGACGGCGACGCCAATCGCATGCTGCTCGCCTACTCGCTGATTTACATGCTGCCGCTGTCGGCCAAGATCCCGTTCAACTGGCGCGACCTCACGCCGCTTGCCGTCACCGCGCTCGACGAGTTCGTGCTGTGGGACAACACCGACGGGCCGAAGACCGTGAAGGAATTCATCGCGGCGGCGAAAGCCTCCAATCCGCCGTTCAAGATGGACTTCTCGGATTTCCGCGACGACCTGGAAAGTGATGCCAACACCACGCGCTTCTTCGCCGGCATCCCCAAGGTACCGGCCAAGGCCAAGGACAAGATGGCGATCTACCTCTTGTTCATCCAGCACATCATCGCCAGCCTGAAACCGGGCGGAAAAGCCGCCGTGGTGGTGCCCACCGGTTTCATCACCGCCGCCAGCGGCATCGAGCTGCGCATCCGCCAGAAGCTGGTGGACGAGAAGATGATCGCCGGCGTGGTCTCCATGCCCAGCAACATCTTCGCCACCACCGGCACCAATGTGTCGATCCTGTTTCTGGACCGCAGCGCACACGACGGTGTGGTGCTAATCGACGCCTCGCGCCTCGGCGAAAAGGTCAAGGAAGGCAAGAACCAGAAGACCCTGCTGAGCCACGCAGAGGAACAGCGCATCGTGGATACTTTCAACGCCCGCGAGGCAGTGGAGGATTTTTCGGTGGCGGTGGACTACGACGCGATCGCGGCGAAGAATTACTCGTTGAGTGCGGGGCAGTATTTCGACGTGAAAATCGAGTACGAGGACATCTCGCCTGCGCATTTCGCGAGAAAGATCGACGGTTTCCAGTCGCGGCTTGATGCGATGTTCGGCGAGTCGTCGAAGCTGGAGAAGAAAATCAAGGGACACCTGGCTGGGCTGTGTGTATGACCGCCGAAGCTGCGGTCACTTCTAAGCGTGCGTTTGATGGCGATACCGCCGAATTGCAAACGCTATGCGTGTCGATTACCGACTGCCACCATTCCACGCCGAATTGGACGGATGCTGGCTGGATTGTCGTTCGCAGCGAGAACATCAAGAACGGCAGGATTTCACTTCGCGATGCTTCGTACACTGACGAGACTACTTTTCGGGAGCGGATTGCGCGCACCATTCCAGAGCCGGGCGACCTCATCATCACGCGCGAAGCGCCGATGGGCGAGATTGGGATGATTCCTGATGGTGTAGCCTGTTGCCTCGGCCAACGGCAAGTTCTTATCAAGCCGGATGCGGCGAAGGTGAACAAGCATTTCTTGCTTTACGCGATGCAATCCCAATTCGTGCAAAAGCAGATTGGTGCAAGTGATGCCACGGGTTCGACCGTGAGCAATCTGCGCATTCCATTATTGAAGGAATTGCAGATCCCACTGCTCGGTGACAAGCCGACGCAGCAAAAAATCGCCGCTGTTCTTTCCGCCCTCGACGCCAAGATCGACATCAACAATCGCATCAACGCCGAACTGGAAGCGCTGGCGAAGACGATCTACGACTACTGGTTCGTGCAGTTCGACTTCCCTGACGCCCACGGCCGTCCCTACAAGTCCAGCGGCGGCGCGATGGTCTGGAATGACAACCTCAAGCGCGAGATTCCGTCGGGGTGGAAGGCGGGATCACTGGACGACCTCGGGAAGATCGTCGGCGGCAGTACACCATCCACCTTGAATCCGGATCACTTCGGCCAAGGCATGATCCCGTGGATCACGCCCAAGGACTTGTCGAACAACAAGGGAAACAAGTTCATCACGCGCGGCGAAACCGATGTATCCGAGGCTGGCATGCGTAGCGCCTCGCTGACCTTGCACCCGGCAGGCACGGTGCTGATGAGTTCGCGCGCGCCGGTTGGCTATCTGGCCATCGCCCTCAACCCCGTGACCACGAATCAGGGGTTCAAATCGTTCGTACCGTCCAAGGGTTACGGCACCTCGTTCGTCTACTACGCCGTCGAACGGTCGCTACCCACGATCATCCAGTACGCATCCGGCTCCACGTTTGTGGAAATTTCTGGCGGCGTGCTGAAGTCCGTGCATGCGGTTCTTCCTAACAAATCGGTGACCAACGCCTTCTGCACCCTGATTGAACCCATCGTCAAGCGACAACAGCAGGCCGAGGTGGAGAACGTCGAGCTCACCCAACTCCGCGATTGGCTGCTCCCCCTGCTGATGAACGGCCAGGTGCGCGTGGCGTAAGCGCCGGCGCGACACCGCAACTCCCGCGCTACAATCCTCGTGCCCACTGGCGACGAAAGGTCGGAACATGAGCCCGCTCCTGCAAGCCCATCGTGCAGAACTCGATGCCCTGTGCCGCCGCTTCCACGTACGGCGCCTGGATACGTTCGGCTCGGCGGCGAACGGGCAGATGCACGAGGGCAGCGATCTCGATTTTCTCGTGGAATTCGAGCCGCTGCCCGAAGGCGGGTATGCAGACGCCTACTTCGGCTTGCTGGAGGCGCTGCAATCTCTGTTCCGGAAATCCGTGGACCTGGTGGTGGTTTCCGCGATCCGCAACCCGTACTTCCGCCAGTCGGTCGAGGCCAGCCGGACGCCGTTGTATGCGGCTTGAACTGGCCAAATATTTCCACGATGTGCAGAGTGCCGCCCACACGCTTGCCGGCTTCGTCGAGGGCCGCACATGGGCGGATTACGAACGCGACGCCATGCTCCGTGCGGCAGTGGAAAGGCAGTTCGAGATCATCGGCGAGGCATTGGCGCAACCGGCGAAGCGGGATCCGGCGCTGGCCGGACGGATCCGCGAGCATCGGCAGATCATCGCTTTCCGCAACATCCTGATCCACGGTTACGCCGAAGTGGACGATCGCCTGGTCTGGGATGTGGTTCAGTCCCGTTTGCCGACGTTGTTGCAGCAGGTGGATGACCTCCTGGCCCCTACCCGATAACCGGCATGAACCACATCCCCAACTCCGCGACTGGCTGCCCCCCTGCCGATGAACGGCCAGGTGCGCGTGGCATGACCGTCGTGCGCTGCACCGCCAAGCTGCTCAAGCGCCTGAAGCAGCCGGTCAAGCCGCCGGAACCGGCGCCGCAGATCAACCCGCTGGGCGAGTGGTATGCCGACATCGACTTCTGGCGTCGGCAGCCGTTCGTGGTGATGCTCAACGCCGCCACCGGCGCGGTGCTGGTGCTGCCGGGCAATGCGGAAGGTCTGCGCCAACTGCACGAACGCGCGCTGCGGCAGTTCGCCGCGATCTGCGAGCACGTCGGTCTGCGCGGGCCGGGCGTGGATGCGGAGCTGCACGGTTTCGATGCCGGCTTCAGCGTCGCCGCCACCCGCGACCGCAGCCTGCTGGCCTCGCTCAACCAGCGCAAATTCGGGTTCTGGCTGGCACTGGAACACAGCGACCGCTCCCTGCCGGAGGTCGCGGCGCAGGAATGGGAAGGCCTGTTCAAGCACCCCGCGCTGGGCCGCAACACGCGCCACAACATGGAGTACCACCGCCCGCTCGATCTGCTGCGGCAGCATCTGATGCCGTCAGCACAAATTCTTCCGTTCGACCGCGCGACCTCACCCGCGTCGCGATAACGCGGACCGCTGCGCTCAGGTGTCGCCCGTGGCGACCGGGCGCGACGGGTCGCTGACCCAGCCGCTCCACGATGGCGCGTAGAGTCGCGAGCCATGCAACCCGGCATGTTCCATCGCCAGCAGGTTGTGGCAGGCGGTGACGCCGGAGCCGCACATGTGCACCACGTCCGACGGTGCTGTCGAACCCAGCACGGCCGCGAATTCCTCACGCAATTGCGCAGGCGACTTGAAACGGCCATCGCTGCCGAGGTTATCGGCGAATGGTCGGTTCAACGCACCGGGCACATGGCCGCCGACCCGATCCAGCGGCTCGACGTCGCCGCGATAACGCGGCGCCGCACGTGCGTCCAGCAACTGACCTGACGCGCCGCCCAGCAGCGCGGCATGCTCGACCAGCATCTGGCTCGCGTCGTAACGGAGGGAAACTCGCGTGGCGGTTCGCGCCGTGGCCGCGCCGGATTCGACCGGCAGACCCGCGGCCAGCCACGCGGCATAGCCACCATCCAGCACTGCGACCTGCTGCATACCGACCAGCCGTAGCAACCACCACAGCCGTGCCGCGGCCAGCGCGCCGCTGCCCGCGTCGTAACTCACCACCTGCATGCCCGCCTGCCAGCCCCAGCGCGACAGCAGCGCGTTGAACGCCGACTCCAGCGGCAGCGGATGCCGACCCAGGCCTTCGGTCTGACGCGACAGGTCGGACAGATCGTGGTCCAGGCTGGCGAATACGGCACCGGGAATATGGCCGTCCAGATAGTCGCGACGGCCCTTGTCCGGATCGGCCAGATCGAAACGGCAATCGACGATCAGCACATCGTGCGGTGGCAACGCAGCGAGTTCCACCGCATCGATCAAGGTGGTCTTCAGACTCATGTTCTTCCCATCCTCTGCAGCAGGTTGAGCAGCATCGCGGCGGTGGCGCCCCAGATGCGATGACCGCCGTGGATGAACTCCACCATCGGCCGCTGGTGGCCGCGGAATTCCATCGTGTAGCGGCGCAGATTCGCCGGCTCCAGCAGGAAGGCCAACGGCACCTCGAAGACTTCGGCCACTTCGTCCGGCGCCGGATACAACTGTGCTTCGGCGGTGATCTTCGCCACCACCGGCGTGATACAGAAACCGCTGATCGTCTCGAAGCAATCCAGATAGCCGAGCGGCGTCACCAAAGCGCGATCGAGGCCGATCTCCTCCTCGCTCTCACGCAACGCCGTGGTCAACGCATCGCCATCAGCCGGGTCGGTACGACCGCCCGGGAACGCCACTTGGCCAGCGTGCGCCTGCAGATGATCGGTACGCACTGTGAATACCATCCGTGGCTGCACGCCTTCGCGCAAACCGATCAGAACCGCGGCCGCCTGACGCCTGTGGTCGCCAAGCAGTTCCGTCATGTCGGCATGGTTCCAGCCTGGCGGCGTCGGTGGCGTCGACAACGGCCACAGCGCGGCACACAGCGCATCCATCACGGCACGACATCTCTCTTGCGGGCGGGCAGGATCTCGCGCATGACATACAGCCGCTGCGCATCGTTCATCGTGCGCCAGCGGCCGATTTCCTCGCCCGTGCGCCGGCAGCCGACGCAATAGCCGCATTCATCCAGCCGGCAGACGCCGGTGCAGGGGGTCAGAGGGATGGTGGCGGCGGCGCCTGGATCGTTCGACATGCCCCGCCATGCTACCACTGGCCTATGGATGCTCTGATCTATTCAGAGCATCCCTTGGTCAGGGCTTGTCCGAAGGCGACTTGATGTCAAGCAGCTCGATCTCGAATACCAGCGCCTCGTTCGGACCGATGCGCGGTAACGCACCACTTGCGCCATAGGCCAGCTGCGGTGGAATCACCACTCTCCAGAGATCGCCCACATGCATGCGCGGAATCACGTCGCGCCAACCGGGGATGACTCCGTTCACCGGGAAACTCACCGGAGCTCCATGCGCCCAGGTGCTGTCGAATTCCGTGCCGTCGATCAGCATGCCGCGGTAATTCACCGTGACCACGCCAGTCACCGTCGGGGTGACCGTGCCAGAGCCTTTCTGCAATACGACGTACTGAATGCCCGAGGACAATTGCACCACACCGGGCTGCAGCCGATTGTGCGCCATGAACGCGGCACTCTTGCGCGCATTCTCTTCGGCAATATGCTTGAACTCGGCCATCGCGTCGGCATGCATCTGGCGACCGAGCTGGTGCAGTTGCTGGTGCATCTCCTGCATCGACACTGCCGGTTGCCGCTTGGCATAGGCATCCTGAATCGCCCGCTGCAACGTGGGGATGTCCACATCCGGCTTGCCGTCCGCGAACTGGCTGCCGATCTGGTAGCCAATCGCATACGACAGCTTGGCCTTGTCCAGTTTCATCGACGGCGCAGTCGTTCCCGCCGGCATACGGTCCTGCGCATGCACCAAACCGCCCAGCAGCAAGATGCCAAGCAAGCAGCAACGCAGGTGTGCCATGCCTTTCTCCATCGGGCCTTTCTCTACTGCGGCAGCCAATCCAGTCGGGCCATCCTAAGCGGTTTGCGGGATTCATGCAGCGAATGGCGCTCGTGGCTTGAGAAACCCTGCGGCGACAAAGGTTCCCGCTGCTACCATCCTGGTTTTGCATGCATGGGGGACTGCTCATGGCTTACCGCAACCTGGAAATCACCAATCGCGGCGCTGTGCGCACGATCAGCGTCAACCGTCCCGACAAGCTGAATGCGCTCAATCGCGACACGCTCAACGAGCTGACGATGGCGTTTGCACAGGCGGCCCAGGACGACGCCGTGCGCGTCGTGGTGCTGACCGGTGCGGGCGAGAAGGCGTTTGTCGCTGGCGCCGACATCGCCGAAATGAATGGCTACACACCGGTGCAGGCACAGGCATTCTCGCGCGCCGGGCAGCGCTTGATGAGCTCGATCGAGCGTCTCGGCAAACCGGTGATCGCGCGCATCCAGGGCTTCGCGCTCGGCGGCGGCATGGAACTGGCCATGGCCTGCCACCTGCGCGTCGCCAGCGAGAAGGCGAAGTTTGGCCAGCCGGAAATCAACCTCGGCCTGATCCCCGGTTTCGGCGGCACCCAGCGCCTGCTGCGGCTGGCCGGTCGTGGCGCGGCGCTGGAGCTGTGCCTCACCGGCGCGTCGATCAACGCCCAGCGCGCTTACGAACTCGGCATCGCCACCCGCGTAGTCAAATCCGAAGCACTGGACGAGACCGTGAACGCACTGGCCGACCAGCTCGCCGCCGCCGCGCCGCTGGCCGCCGCCGGCATCCTCGATGCGGTGCTGCAAGGCGGAGAGACAAGTATCGATCAGGGCCTGGAATTCGAGACGCAGGCCTTCGCCTTGGCGTTCGCCTCCGAGGACATGCGCGAAGGGACCAGTGCGTTCCTCGAAAAACGCAAGGCGGAGTTCAAGGGACGCTGATCGCTGCGTCTCGCAGCGATCAAAATCAAACATGAAGCTTTGATCTTTGCCTGTTCAGTAATCAGTGCTCCCCGCGATACTTCTTCTCACCCGCGGTCACGCGCAGGTCCAGCCGGTTTTCCGGCGGGGCCAGCGGACAGGTGGCGAACAGAGTGAACGCGCACGGCGGGTTGTATGCCTCGTTGAAGTCGATCACGACCTTGCCGTCTTTCGGCAATTTCGCGTACACGAAGCGCGCCGCCCCGTAGGTTTCCTTGCCGGAAGTGCGGTCGGCGATCACGAAGAACAGTTCGCCGCCCGGCTCTTCCTGGTACGGCAGCAGCTCATAGGTGTGGCCGTCACGCTGGAATACCGCCTTGCCCGGAACGTCGACCTTGTCGATCGTGCCGATCACCGTGCCTATTTCCAACGTGTGTTGCGGCTGGAAAGGCACCCATTGGGCCACCACGCGCCACGACGGATCGATCGGAAAATAGTCGATGCCGAGGAAATGCCTGCGGCTGGCCGCGTCACTGTCCCTCACGCGCAGCGCCTTGCGGCCGTCGCGATCGATCACGTAGAAGTTCGCCGCGCCGAAACTCACCGTGGTGGGCACTGCGTCATCGGTGACATGCGCATCGTCGATGAGCGGGGACTGGGCAACAGCCTTGCCGTCGATCGTGGCACCACTGTCCTTGTCCAGCGTGATGTGCAGACTGCCGCCCTTGCCCAGCGTCACCGTACCCAGGTGCGCCGGTCCCGCCTTCAGCACGATGTCGTTGTCGTCCGCGCTGCCGATGCGGCTGTCGCCGTCGTTCAGCCATTCCAGTCCGATCAGGCTCAGCCAGCCGTCCGGTGCGGTGAGCCGTTGCACGCGGCCACTCCGCCATTGCTGGATCTGCTGCTCATAAGCACTCGGGGTGGAACTTGCAGGAATTTCGGCTTGCACGGCAACGACTCCGGACATCAGGGCAACGGCAACAATGGCATGACGCAACATGGGCATCGATCCGCGCGAGGCAGGAACCCCGAGTATGGCCGTCCGTTTGCGTACAGGGCAAGCCGCGTCGTCAACGGCCGCGCATGAACAACTTGTCCAGCTCGGCCACGCTCAGCTGGATCCAGGTGGGACGGCCATGATTGCACTGGCCGGAGCGTTCGGTCGCCTCCATCTCGCGCAGCAAGGCATTCATCTCGGGAATCGTCAGGCGCCGCCCGGCACGCACCGAGCCATGGCAGGCCATGGTCGAAAGCAGCTCGTTCTCCAGTTCCTGCAGGCGGCGCGAGCTGCCGTGCTGGGCCAGTTCGGACAACACGTCGCGACTGAGCTGGGCCACGTCAGCGCCTTCCAGCAAGGCGGGAATGCGCCGCACCACGATCGTCGCCGGACCGCTGCGCGACAGTTCCAGGCCCCACTCGGCCAGCGCTTCGGCATGCTCCTCGGCCGCGGCGGCCTCCTTCGCGCTGACCGCGATGCCAAGCGGCACCAGCAACATCTGCGAACGCAGGTTGCTGCAGGCACGCCCGGACTTCAGCTTTTCGTAAGTGATGCGCTCGTGCGCCGCGTGCATATCCACCAGCACCAGTCCGTGCGCATTCTCGGCCAGCACGAAGATGTTCTTCAGCTGGGCGATGGCGAAACCCAGCGGTGGCGCTTCGCCAGCTTCCGCCGTTGGCATCGGTACGGATGACCCGAAAGCTGTCAATGCTTCACCAAGCAACGCGGCATAACCGGCCAGCGGCGCATCGCGCACACCCAGGCTCAAACGACTCTGGCTGAATTGACCTGGCCATACAGCGACAGCAGACGGTATTGAGCCGGATGCGGCGTACGGCACGCCCATGGCCGCTGCCGGTTCCCTCACCGGCAGTGCGTTCTGCCCGGCCCGCGTCTGTGCCAGCGTCTCATGCAGGGTGCGGAACAGGAAGTCGTGCACCAGCCGCTGCTCGCGGAAACGCACCTCGTGCTTGGCCGGATGCACATTCACATCGACGCCGGCCGGATCGAGTTCCAGATACAAGACGAACGCGGCGTGACGGCCGTGAAACAGCACGTCGGCATAGGCCTGCCGCACGGCGTGCGCAACAATGCGATCGCGCACCAGCCGACCGTTGACGTAGAAATATTGCGAGTCGGCCTGCGCGCGCGACGCGGTCGGCAAACCCACCCAACCGGACAGATGCAGGCCAGCCATGGCGTGATCGATGCGCAGGCTCTGTGCGGGGAATTCCTCGCCCAGCACCTCGGCTACCCGTTGCAGCTCAGCCTGCTCGTCGCGGGCAGCCTTCCACACGCGCACCGGCTTGCCGTTGTGGCTGAGCCGGAACTCCACCGCGCCGCGAGCCAGCGCCAGCGACTTCAGCAGGTCGTCGATATGCGCGAATTCGGTGCGCTCGACGCGCAGGAATTTTCGCCGCGCCGGCACGTTGTAGAACAGGTCGCGCACTTCCACGCTGGTGCCCGGTGGATGCTGGGCCGGGCGCGCGGCCTGCAACTTGCCACCATCGACTTCAATGCGAAACGCGGCGTCGTGTCCGCGCACGCGCGAGGTCAGTGCAAAACGCGACACCGACGATACCGAGGCCAGCGCCTCGCCACGGAAACCCATGCTGGCGACGTGTTCCAGATCGTCGAAGCTGCCGATCTTGCTGGTCGCATGCGAAGCCACCGCCAGCGGCAATTCGTCGGCTCCGATGCCGCCGCCATCATCGCGCACGCGGATAAGGCGGGCACCACCAGCCTCGATATCCACCTCGATGCGCGTGGCGCCGGCATCGATACTGTTCTCGACCAGCTCCTTGACCACCGAGGACGGACGCTCGATGACTTCGCCGGCGGCAATCTGGTTGATGAGTTCGGGAGGCAGCAGACGGATGACAGGCATCCGTCAAGCTTAAGCGAGCCGCACCCGGCATGAAAGCCACGCGATGCGGGGAATCCGGCTCAGCCGGTCGGAATGGTCAGCACCGTGCCGGCACGTACCGTATCGGCATTGATCCCGTTGGCACTCTTCAGTGCACCGACGCTGATGCCGTACTGCCGTGCGATGCTGCGCAGACTCTCGCCGCGCCCGACCCGATGCAGATCCTGCACATTGGCGTCCGGACTCGCCGGCTGAGTGCCGGCCAGCACGGTCTTGTTATAAGCCGACTTCGCCACGGCATTCCTGTCAGCACTGTCCGCGGCCTTGTTTGACGCAAGTTCGATGCCTTTGCGGTGGGCCGCCGCCTGCGCCGCAAACCATGTGCCCGGGGGCGGCGTGGATTCGAAATAATTCTTCACGCCATCCATGATCGCTTCGGCGAGTTCGTCCTGATGCTCCGGATCGCGCAGCTTGCGCTCCTCGAGCGGATTGCTGATGAACGCGGTCTCGACCAGGATCGACGGCACATCCGGCGAACGCAGCACCACGAAGTTGGCATTCTCGACATAGCCGCGATGGGTTGGACCGAGTTGCCCGAGTGCGTTCAGTACATTGTCGGCGACTACATGGCTGGCCTGCATCGCCCAACCCTGCTGCATGTCCAGCAGCACCGAAGCCAGACTATCGTTCTCGGCGGCCAGTGAAACGCCGCCAATCAGATCCGAACTGTTTTCCTTGTCGGCCAGCATGCGTGCCGCCACCGAACTCTTGCCGCGCGAGGACAGCACCCACACCGACGAGCCCTTGGCATCGTCGCTGGTGTACGAGTCGGCATGGATCGCCACAAACAGATCGGCATTGTTCTC
>Ga0208589_1001266_pt1 | contig 10737 bp, 7 predicted proteins | sample NGESurshal092012_2_FD_184486 | JGI IMG/M metagenome (GOLD analysis project Ga0208589, IMG submission 184486) | Arctic peat soil microbial communities from Barrow, Alaska - NGEE Surface sample F53-2 shallow-092012 (SPAdes) | ecosystem: Environmental > Terrestrial > Soil > Wetlands > Peat ... | reverse complement strand
CGCAACTCACGGGCGCGGGCACTACGATCGCGATTGTGGATGCGTACAACGATCCAAATATCACGGCCGATCTGGCGACTTTTGACAAACAATTCAGTATCGCGGCTCCGCCGTCGTTTTCGGTTGTCAGTCAGACTGGCGGATCAGCATCGTCGGTTCAGACCGATGCGAGTTGGGCTCAGGAAATTTCACTCGACGTGGAATGGGCTCACGCCGACGCGCCGGGCGCCAACATCGTTCTGGTCGAGGCGAAGAATGCCAATACCAATAATCTGCTGACCGCGGTGAACTATGCCCGGAATATTTCCGGCGTGGACGCGGTGTCGATGAGCTGGGGCGGCAGCGAATTCGCCGGCGAGCTCAAAGACGATTCATACTTCACGACGCCAGCCGGGCACGCCAACGTCGCGTTTGTGGCGGCCTCCGGCGACAACGGCTCATACGGCGGCGCCGAATGGCCGGCGTCTTCGCCGAATGTCATCTCCGTCGGCGGCACCACACTCGAATCAACCAACAGCACCGGCGCGTATGGCGCTGAGTCCGCGTGGATCGACAGCGGCGGCGGGACCAGCATTTATGAGTCGGAGCCGACCTATCAGAAAGTGATCGGCACGACGCGCGGACGCGCGACGCCGGACGTTTCGCTGAACGCCGACCCGAACACGGGATATCAGGTTTACGATTCACTGGCGTATCAAGGCTCAAAAGGTTGGCAGGAAATCGGCGGCACCAGCGCCGGCACGCCGCAATGGGCGGCTCTGATCGCGCTGGCTGACCAGGCCCTGATTCACGCCGGGAAGAGCACGCTCACCAGCACGGCGGCTTTGCAGTTGTTGTACTCTTCCTATTCAACCTCCAGCTATTCGACCCTTTTCCATGACATCACCAACGGGGCTTCAGTCGGCTACGATCTGGAAACCGGACTGGGCACACCGATTATCGGAGAAGTTGTCTCAACGCTGGGTGATACCGGATCGACCGCATCCGCAGCGCCGGCGCTCGCGGCAAAGACCCCAGCAAAAACTACCAGTCATGCGCAATCGACGCCCCCGGTGTACTTATATCCAGGCGGATTATTCTTAAACACAGGCAGATATTCCGGGCCGTTTTCCGTCGTTTCGACGCCGACCGGGTTTTACATTGTGCCGATTCCGCCGGCGGCCCCTGCTCCGGCGCCTGCGTCCGCTCCGGTGCCTGCTCCCGTTTCTTCACCCCTGTCTTCTACTGTTTCCGCGCCCGTATCTTCGCCGGTCTCTACTTCGGCGTCGGCCGTGGTGGCCACGTCAACGAATTATGCCGGCTCATCCATCGTGACGGGCACGACGCAAATCGATGGCTCGGTCTTCTCGCAGCCGTCTGAGGTCAACACGAGCGACAGCCCGTTTTCGCGGCAATCGCTCGTCTGGACCACGGCGAACATCGTTGGAACCACGCGCACGGAATTGGCCGACATCATTCAGACCGAGTATCCCGCGATGCGGCATGTTTTATTCAGTTCTGCCCCGATCATGGCGATGCATTCCGCCAGGGCAGCGGGAGCGATGATGACGGAAGCCGTGGAAATTTCGGCTCATATGTATGCGCCGATCGAAGCGGCCGCCACCGCGCCGCATGTGCTGTTGCAGTTGGCGCGGATTGACGCCGGCGTGTTCGTGGATTCGATGCGTGCGTTCGCCACGGAATCGGCCACCATCGCCACGGCTTCGGTACACAAGCACGGCCTGACGCGCCCGATGTCACTGGCCGCCGCGTCCGTGCTGGCGGATGTGATTCTCGTCGGCTACTGGCAGTACAACCGGAAAAAGAAAGCCCAGCAGGCGGCCGCGATGGAAGAGGATGCTGAAGGGGTAATGGCGTAAAAATTGGAATTTAGCCACAGATGAACACAGATACACACAGATGAATTTCAAATCTCAAATTCCAATTTCGGAATTCGCATTTATCTGTGTGCATCTGTGTTCATCTGTGGCTAAATCTCCCCCCGTTTTAATCTGAATCGCAATTGAACCACTCGAGCGGCGGCCAGCAGCGTGCCAAGGAGGCCGCCGAGGTAGCCGCCGAGGTGGATGGACCAGGCGCAAATAAAGCGGGCGGGGCGGAAGAGGCCGGAGTGGCGCATTTCGGGGAAATCCTGCGTGATCCAGTCAAGCCCGCCGTAGTAGCCGATGGGGGCGAAGATCGCGGCGAAGGCAATTGTCACGGCCAGAATCAGCGGGAGCATTCCAATCAATTGCCGGTTTCTCAATCGTGGAATATCCCGAAACGGATTGTTGGCCAGCAACAGGACCACGCCGAAAATCAGACCTGCTGACCAGGTGGCCATCAGGCCGATCATGACGGCCTGCCAGCGCAGCGCGACCATATCGGGCGGAACCGTGGGGCCGAGTTTCAGTTCCAGTTCCTTGGCGTAGAAGAAATACTCCCATGAAATCGTGGCGGTGATCTGATCGTTGACAACGCCGTATGCGCAGGCGACGAGAACCGATGCGATTAATACGCTGTATTCTCGCCAGCGCGTGGCGGCTTGCTTGTTTCGCTGCAAATCGGTGACGGCAAGGAAGACCAGAACGCAGACGCCGAGCGTGACGCGGAGGGCAAGGCCAGCGTTGCTTTGGAGGAGCCAGTGGAGCATGGGTTGACGAATTCTACTGAATTTCCACGCCAACCGGAAAATGATCGCTGGCGAACTGCGCCAGTCGATCGCGCTCGATCCACGCGGATTTTAATCGATTCTCAACGCCGAAGGAAAAGACATAATCGACGCGCTGGCCGGGATATTGGGTTGAAAATGTCCCCGTGTTGGCGGCGATTTCCCCGTTGAATTCATGCAGCGTATCAACATATCCGGCGGACATCAGAGCCTGCACCGCGCCGGTGGGAAGACGACCGCCGTTTTCACGCCACGATTTTTGCGTCATAGGTTTGCAGGCGGCAGGATCAATCCGCTGAACCGGCGAATCTGAGTTGAAGTCGCCCACCAGCAAATGGGGAATGTTTTCCTTCCGGCGCGATTGGAAGATTTCGCGGATGGCGCCGACTTCGCGCTGCCGCACTCGATCATCAGCGTCATTGGCATGGGGATGAAGATGGGCGACCCCAATAAGCCAATCCGTCCCGCCCGGATCGCGCACCGTGGCTTCCATGAAACAATTGCTGAACTCCTCGCGCAGCAAGGCGTGATTGACGCTTTCGATGATCGGCCAGCGCGACAGAATCGCGACAGAATGCCGACGGCCGACCGCGGTAACCGAATCCATCTTCAGCCTCGACGCAACCCGCGCGACCACCGCAGGATGATCCGCCTCGATGAGCGCGACAATGTCCGGCCGCTGCGCAAGCAACACCTCGGCGATCGGATCGGCGCGGCCTTCGCCGCCATCGAGGATGTTGTAGCTGACTAGACGCATGGGGCCACGAAGAAAAGTGAAAGCAATTCAATTCATCGTCCACGAATAGACACGAATAAGAAAGGCGAAGAACCCTCACCCCAACCCTCTCCCTGAGTACAGGGCGAGGGGGTAAGAGGAATCGGCGTTCAAAACCGGCGTCTTTTTTCCAAATTCTTATTCGTGTCTATTAGTGTCCATTCGTGGACATAAATTCTCCGGCTCGCTCCAAGTGATTTTGGTGGATCAGGGATTTTTCAACGTCGCCCGGCGGCGCAAACACCGCCCTCGGCCGGATCGACCTAATCCGCTCGGCCAGCTCGGCCTGCTGCATCATGAGTTGCCGGTTGACGGAATTGATGGCTCGATCATCCGCACGATAAATATCGCCGGTGAGAGTGCGGGCGATGGCGCTCTCCACAAATGACGAGCGCTCCGATCCGGTTTCAAGCCAGGCGGCTTTGACCACCACGCTCACGCCCGCCGGGCCGAAACTAAGCAGCCCCCAACGCGGAGGCAAATCCTTCTTCTGGATCAGACCGGCGGGCGCGAGAATGTAATGGAGGTTGGCCATCGAATAAACCAGGCATGCGTCGAACTTGGCCAGCCCGACCGGATTTCGCCGACGGCGGCGTCCGCGCCGCGGCTTCTGCTGCGACATGAAAAACTCAAGCTGCCCGTCCCGGCTGACATCGCTCAGAAAATCCGAACGCGACGCTTTGCATTCGATGAAACAAACCTGCGGCAGGTCGCGCGTGACTTGCAGGTAATTCATACTCGGCCGGAAAAGCCCGGTCCCCGCCGCATCAATAATCCCCAGTGGCGGCACGCGCACCTCAGCGGCGATGGAGCGATACCCCATCCGGTACATCCAGCGGCAGGCTTCCTTCTTCAGCCGTTTGTGCAGATCAGTTTCGCCAGGCATGAGCACTCCTTTGCCATGTGAGGAAAGATTAATGATTTGGAGGATTTCGTACAAGGCGGAGAAGGATCACCGGCCATGGCTTTGAGGAAGGTCAAGTAGCGAACGACATGAGCATGGGTCGCACATCTGGAACTCATCTTATGGTGAGAATAAACGTCTGCCTGGCATTCGGCTTCATGCCATTCTTGGCCTTAAGCGTCAGAATATAGACCCCTTGGGTTCCCGTGCCGGGCGTGCCGGTAAGGATCGCCGTGCCATTGCCGTTGTCCTGCAGGGTAATGCCAACCGGCAGGCTTCCAGACGCCGAGAGCGCAGCGACCGGAAAGCCGCTGGTTGTAATGGCGAATGTTTGGGAACGGCCGATTTTGAACGTCGCGGCGTTGGCACTGGTGAATTCCGGGGCCGCTTGGATGGCCAGCGTGAAAACCTGCGTGGCAACGGGATTGACGCCATTCCTGGCCGTCATCGTCAGGACGTATTCGCCCTGCGTTCCGTTGACCGGAACGCCGACCAGTCTTGCCGTGCCGTCGCGCTTATCCACGAAACGCAGGCCCGCAGGCAAAGCGCCGTCTTCGGTGAGCGTGGCCATCGGGTAACTCGTGGCTTGGAGTGTGAACAATCCATGCGTTTCCGTTGTGAAGTTGGCGTCTTCTGCGCTGTTGATCGCCGGCGCCTGATTGACCGTCATTGTGAATTCTTCTGTTGCGTCGGGAGAGATGCCGTTGCTGGCGATGAGCGTGGCCCCATAAGTTCCGCCGGAATTGAGTGCGGGAGCGCCGGCCAGCGTGGCGGTGCCATCGCCGTTGTCATTGAACGTCACGCCGTTGGGAAGCACCCCGGTTTCAGCTAACACCGGGGCCGGGTAGCCGCTGGTGCGTATGGTAAGCGACCCGGCATGGCCGGCCGTGGCGGTAAAGTGATTGGCGGTGGTAATACCCGGAGTTTCATCGACAGTGAGGGCGAAGAGTTGGCTCGCATCGGGCAGCACGCCGTTGCCGGCGGTGAGAGTCACAAGATACGTGCCTCCCGTTCCGGCGGAAGGCGTGCCGGAAATCACGCCCGTGGTGGAGTCGAGGGTCAGGCCGTCCGGCAGCGAATCGTCATCGCCATACGTCGCATTCGGAACTCCGGTTGATGTGACCGCGAAACTACCGGCCGAACCGGCGGTGAAGGTCGCCTGATCATCGCTGGTGATCATCGGAGCCTGGTCAACGATAAGCGTGAAATTTTGGGTGGCGTTGTCACCAACGCCATTGGCGGCCGTGAGCGTGATGTTGAAGAGGCCGCTGGATGGGGACATCGGAGTTCCCGCGAGTGTGGCGGTGCCGTCGCCGTTGTCCGTGAACGCGACGCCGAGCGGAAGCGTGCCGGTCCTGGTGATTTCCGCTGGTGGGAAGCCGCTGGTGGAAATCGTGTAAGTATTGTGGGATTCAGCAGTAAAGGTTGCAGCGGAATCGCTGGTGATTGCAGGAGCCTGATTGACCGCCTGGTCTGCGGCCGGGTTGAATGTCGAGGCTGTAACGGGACCGGAAGCGCTTTGGCATAAAAAAGCCGTGGTCGTGGCGCTCAAAAATCGGCGGGATTCCAACGCTTCGCACAAGGCGAACGGTGAGTGATGAGACGATTGAACCAACCGGCGCTTTAGCCGTGGAAATGCAGCCTTCAACATCATTTTCTCCTACTCCGCGCGTCGTCGGAAGAAACCCGGAACAACGCCTGCCGCTACCAGACATGACTTTACCGGACGTGAGTGCGTTACCATGCTGGACTTGATTCAGTCCTTCGTGGCAACCCGCTGTATGCGTCCGATAATAGCTGCGCACCTTTCAACCGGCAAGCAATAAATATCGCAATGCTGGCTAAAGGCTACCTGCCCCCTGTTGCGATGGGATTGCGATTGTGTTTGGAAGTAAAGTTTGCAGGGATTCAAACTAAACTGAGATCAAAGTCAGACGGCGAGATGTGGCAGGCGGACTGCCTACCGATTGGGACAAAGTGCGCCATGTAGGACTTGAACCTACAACCCGTTGATTAAGAGTCAACTGCTCTGCCAATTGAGCTAATGGCGCTGTGAGAGAAGGTTTAAGGTTCCATACGCCGCAAGTCAATGCCTTTGCGGTAGCAAAGACGAGGTTAGGGAACTCAGAATTCAGAACTGAGGACTCAGGACCGAGAGGAAACACAAGAGAGTTTCGCACGAGACCCTGTCACCGGCTCACCATAGGCAATGAGCAATCTCCCCTGCGGGTCCTGCCTCTCAGTCCCCAGTCCTCAGTCCTGATCTCTTCTCCCCCCCCATTCTTGCGAATCGAACCATATGACCGAAAGAGTCTTAACGCACTTCTGCCGCTCTCGTTGGGGAAGCGGAAGTCTTTGGAGTTTTAGACATGAGCGGTCCGATAAATGTACAGATCAAACGCCTCGATTCCGGCCGCGGGTTGCCGCTGCCGGCGAAAATGACGGCGCTGGCCGCGGGGTTTGATCTCGCGGCGGCGGTCGCGGGGCCGGTGTCGCTTCAGCCGGGCGAAATTCGGCTGGTTCCATGCGGCTTTGCCATCGCGCTGCCGCCGGGATACGAAGCCCAGATTCGGCCGCGCAGCGGATTGGCCACCAAACATGGAATCACCATGGTGAATTCACCGGGCACGATCGATGCCGACTACCGCGGCGAAGTTCATGTGCCGCTGATCAATCTCGGCAAGGCCGCCTTCACCATCGAACGCGCGATGCGCGTGGCCCAGATGCTTATCGCGCCGGTCCCCGCGGTTCTGCTTGTCGAAGTCGATGAGTTGGAAGCCACCGATCGCGGATCAGGCGGGTTTGGGCATACGGGGCATTGAGATTTGCGCGGAGACGAGATTTTGTTAAGTCACGGATGGCACGAATTTGTGGCGGAGTTTGAAGTTTTCAGTTTTCAGTTTTCAGCTAGGACAGGCATCCCAAAACTGAATACTGAAAACTTCAAAACTTCTGTCTTATCGGTGCCATCCGTGGTTAAAAATTTTTTAGATCGCAATAAGAATCATGGCTCGAGAAAATCTAAAACGAAACGTATTTCTCCTGGGCGGCATTGCCGCCTGGGTCTTTTTTTTCCTGGCCATCGCAAGCTTTCATGCGGCGGATTGGCCGAGCCACGCGGTTTATCCGTTTGAGCCAACGCAAAACCTGTGCGGCCCGACCGGAGCGATGGCGGCTTATTGGATGCTCGTGGTCATCGGCCAGGGCGTATATCCCCTGCTCTTCTTCACCGGAGCCTGCCTGGCGGCGATTTGTTTGCGAACCCGCATCACCGATATCTGGCTGCGGCTGGCCGGCCTGACGATTCTCTGCACCGCCGTCGCAGCACTGGTTCATCATTTTTCGCCCGGCTCGGCGCATAGCCTGCCGGAAGGTCAGGGTGGATTTGTTGGGATCGTCACCGCCACATTTTTACAGCAGCAGTTCAACACCGTGGGAACGCGGCTGGTGCTGGGGTTTGCCATCATCGTCGGGCTGCTCCTTACGGCGGATGATCTGCTTTTGCGCACGCCGGCCTTCGTGGCCGCCGCGGCCGCAACTGTGCGAAATGTTCCCAAGTCGCGGAAGAAGATGACGTGGGCCGGCGTGGCGCGCCTGCCGCTGACCCTGGCACGCGGCGTGATGGAAGGAATCGGCGCACACTTCAAACGCAAGCCACAGCCGCAGAAGCCGGCGGCCAGGACCAAGCCAATCATTCAGGATGACGACGAAGATTTGAAACCCCAGGTGCTTTTGAAACGGGAAAAGGCCCAACCAGAGGCCAAGCCCGCTGCCACAGCGGCGGAAACAGCCGAAGCCGCCGCCGCGCTGGCCGCGATCCCGGTTGCCACGCTTCCCCTGTTGCCTTCGCCGGACAATGCACCTACTGGGGCATCAACCGAGGCGTCAGCAGCCGCTCCGCGGGCGGACATCATTGTGAAACTGCCCTGTCCTCCGGCCAAGCCGGGCATGCGTACGGCCCCGCCGCCGCCGAAGGAACTGGGCGATTACCAACTGCCGCCCTGGGATTTCCTCGCTGAGGCGGAATACGGTTATGCCGCATCGCAGGAAAAATTCGTCCGCGAGCAAGCGGCGATTCTGGAATCGGCATTGCAGGAGTTCAATATCGAGGCGCACGTCGTCGAAATCGATACCGGCCCGGTCATTACCATGTACGAGATTTCGCTGGCCCCGGGCATCAAGGTCTCGGCGATTACCGCGCTCTCCAACGACATCATGCGCGCCTTAAAAGCTGAATCCGTGCGCATCGTCGCCCCAGTTCCGGGCAAGAACACCGTGGGAATTGAAGTTCCCAACGCGCAAAAGGAAAAAGTGCGCCTCAAGGAACTGATGCAGCTTGCTCCCGACGCGATGTCGAAGATGGCCATCCCGCTCTTCCTCGGCAAGGATGCCAGCGGCGAAGCGCTCATCACCGATCTGGCGGCCATGCCGCACTTGCTCATCGCCGGCACCACCGGCAGCGGCAAGTCGATTTGCATCAACACCGTCATCATGTCCATCATCTATCACCAGCGGCCCGACCAGGTGAAAATGATCCTGGTCGATCCGAAGGTGGTGGAAATGGCTCCGTTCAAGGACCTGCCGCATTTGATGTGCCCGGTGATCAACGAATCCGCCCGCGCCACCAGCGTGCTGGAATGGGCCTGCCAGAAGATGGATGAGCGATACGAATATCTGGCCGAAGCACAGGTGCGCAATATCAAGGGCTACAACGCCCTGACTCGCGTGGAACTGATCGAGCGCTTCCGGCCGGCCTCGGACGAGGAAGAAGCCCGTATCCCCAAGAAGCTGCCGTATATCGTGATCATCATTGACGAGCTTGCCGACCTGATGATGACCAGCGGCAAGGAAGTCGAGGCTCACATCGTGCGCTTGGCGCAAAAGAGCCGGGCGGTGGGGATTCATCTCATCGTCGCGACGCAGCGGCCGCAGGCGAATGTCGTGACCGGCCTGATCAAATCAAACATGCCCAGCCGCATCGCGTTCCGTGTTTCGAGCAAGATGGACAGCCGAATCGTGCTGGACCAGAACGGAGCCGACCTGCTCCTCGGCCAGGGCGACATGCTCTTTTTACCGCCGGGTTCAAGCAAACCGATCCGCTCGCAAGGTACATTCATCGACGACAAGGAAATTCGTGAAAGCGTGAAGATCGTGCGCGAGCAGGCCGAGGCACAATATGAGCCGGACCTCGTGCAAATCCGCGGCACGCCCGGCAGTTTGGAAGAGGGAGAGAAAGACGAACTATATGACGATGCCGTGCGCGTGGTTCTGGAGACCAAGCGCGGCAGCGTCAGCCTGTTGCAGCGCCGCCTGACCATCGGCTACGGCCGCGCGAGCCGGCTGATTGAGCAGATGGCCGCAACAGGCATTCTCGGCGACTACAAGGGATCGCAGGCCCGCGAAGTCACGCTTACCGTCGAAGAGTGGGACGCCATGATGGAGCAGAAGCGCAAGGATGCGGAGAGCGGGATGAGCGTGTGAGATCAGGCGAGGAATTCGCGCAGCGGGGAGCGATTGACTTGATCGTCGAAGATCGCCTGAACGGGGATATTGAATCCTTCAACGACAACGCTCTTGATTTCGCCGCTGGTCTGCTTGCCCGTCAATTCGTATCGGTTCTGGAGAAGAGTATACTGCTCGACGGTTTGGTTATCGGGGTCGATGATCCAATATTCGCCTACGCCGTGGGTGGCATAATCCTCAAACTTCACGCCGCGGTCCTGAAGTTCCGTGCTCGGGGAGAGGACTTCGGCAATGAAATCGGGCACGGGATAAATGGTCGTGCCTCCGTGGAAAACGGATGACTTGGCCATCGTCCAGAAGCAAATATCCGGTGCATAGTCATTGCGCGAAAAGCCTGTCAGCGCTTGCTCGGTACGAACCACACCGAGCCGGCGGGTTTCCACAAAGATGTCCAGCAATCGCCCGATATTGCGCACGGTCGTCGCATGTTTATCGCGTACCGTCATTTGAACAATGACCTTTCCGTCAATGAACTCGGCACGCACGTCCTCATCAATCGTCCGGCGGAATTGTTCCCGCGCCTCGACTTCGCTGGAACTGATGTCATTCAGTTCGCCAAGATGTCGCAGGGTGGCTTCCATGACAGATAGTATAGCCTCTATTGTGACGATATTTCATCTTCAGACTGTACGCATAAAGAAACCGGCCGCCTGTGCAATGGCGGCCGATCCTCCGCGTGACATTACCTCTTCAAGGGCTTACATGATCGACCTGATACCATTACATGCTGCGTGGATGCGGGGGTCAATTGCCAAGGCCGGCGAATCATCGCAAAACAGAGCTACTGTTAACAGCCTGTGGCAAAAGTCCCGCGCGGCCAGGCGAAGTGGATTTTGGCCGCGAGCGAGACGCGACGACGAAGCGTATTGCAGCCAAATACGCTGA
>Ga0208589_1001265_pt1 | contig 10739 bp, 7 predicted proteins | sample NGESurshal092012_2_FD_184486 | JGI IMG/M metagenome (GOLD analysis project Ga0208589, IMG submission 184486) | Arctic peat soil microbial communities from Barrow, Alaska - NGEE Surface sample F53-2 shallow-092012 (SPAdes) | ecosystem: Environmental > Terrestrial > Soil > Wetlands > Peat ... | reverse complement strand
CTGCATGAGCCACATTCGCATCCAGCGTTTGCACATACACATTTCCAGTAGTGGTAGTGCTCTCGTGGCCTGTGGACACACGCCCGTCCCCGAGCCGCTCTTCTTAAGCAACACGGTCAACCTCGATACCGCCAATCCAGACGCGAGTGACGACAAGCGCATTCTATGAGAGCCCGATATAAAAACTTGCCAGCCTCCAAGTCTATGCCGCATTTTGCGCCCAAATATCTCTGCGGCCCCTATCAATAAATTGCGACTGCAAGGCTCCGTGGTAATGCGAGGAGCAGAGCGAAACTGTGCTGTTCGGTGGCGGCTGCGAAGACGCCAGCTGTTCTTTCAGTGTGGACCGCTGCCTTCACCCTGTTGCACGCTCTAAGCCTCGGATGTGCCGCTGAAGCAGAGCCGCCCCTTTTGAAAAATCGCCCACCCTTAAAGCGTCGACAATCTGACGGTGATCGTGACTGGACGTGGGTCTCCAGCCCGCTGAACGAGTTGCAGAAAATATGATTCGTGAATTTGCGAGTTGAAGCTCATCGAGCATCTCAAGCAATCTTGGCATTTTGCATGGCGCGATCAGCTCACTGTGAAATGTTCGGTTGGCCCGTTCCCATTCAATGATTGTTTGTGCATTGTCTCCATCCAGCATTGCGCGCTCGATCCTCTCGAAAGAGGCGGCATTCAACCGTGGCGCGGCATGGAACAGCGCCAGGGTCTCAAGGGAAGCACGAATCTCGACGATCTCCTTCATGGAGAAGTGATTGAGAGGGGCTACGCGCATCCCACGTCGAGGCTCACTCACCAGCAGTTGCCGCGCCTTTAGGATCTGAAACGCTTCTCGGACCGGCACATGGCTCGATTCAAATTCCTCCGCGATACGGTCCTGGCGAAGTGGAACCCCGGGAGACAGTTCTCCAGTAACGATTCTCTCGGCAAGTGTATGTGCAATTCGTTCCGCAGTTGTCTCATTTCTTACCATAATCATAGATTATCTCTGATAAATGGTCGTCCAGATTGTTATAGTTCGGAAAGTCCATGGCGAAGGTGACTAATTATCTATGATTTTTTGCCTCTATGGCAGCGATTTATGCACATATAGGAGATTTCGAATTCATGAAGGACGAACTCACTGCTACGTCCGCTTCGCCGGTAATCTCTGCGCATATCTCTTCGGCGACGCGTTGGACCTCCACAAGCGCGCGTGCGCTGTATGATCTGCCGTTCAATGACCTCCTGTTCCGGGCCCATACTGAGTACCGGGAGAACTTTGATCCGAACCGGATACAACTCAGCAAATTGCTCAGCGTAAAAACCGGAGGATGTCCGGAGGATTGCGGCTATTGCAGTCAGTCTGCACGCTATGCCACCGGATTAACGGTTTCGAAACTGATGGAGGTTGAACACGTAATATCCGAAGCACGCAAGGCACAGGAGGGCGGAGCCACCCGATACTGCATGGGGGCTGCCTGGCGCAGCCCGAAGCAGCACGACATGGAAATGGTTGTCGCAATGGTCCGGGGGGTGAAAGCGCTTGGACTAGAGACATGCATGACGTTGGGAATGCTTTCGCCGGAGCAAGCTGAATCCCTTGCTGAGGCTGGGCTCGATTACTACAACCACAACATCGATACGTCCGAACGGTTTTATCCGAAGATCATCACCACGAGAAGCTTCGGGGACCGCTTGGAGACCCTCGAGAATGTCCGACAGGCGGGGATCAAGGTTTGCGCTGGCGGCATTATTGGCATGGGCGAAACGGCTGAAGACCGCATCGACATGCTGGTGACGCTTGCAAATCTGCCCACACCGCCTGAGAGCGTGCCGATTAACATGCTCATCCCCATTCCAGGATCGAGGCTTGCCGACGCAGGACCGATTGATCCGATCGAATTCATTCGGATCATCGCGCTCGCCCGACTCCTAATACCGAAATCTCATGTCCGGCTATCAGCCGGACGGAAAAGTATGTCGGACGAATTGCAGGCTCTCTGCTTTTTTGCTGGGGCCAATTCGATCTTTGTCGGCGACACTCTCCTGACGGCCGCCAACCCAGGAGAAGACCGTGACAGCAGTCTGCTTGGTCGACTCGGATTAACTCCAGAGTCCATGAGCACCTTCGAATGATGCCGGAGCGGCTGGCTCGATATGAAGTGACACTCAGGCAGCTCGAACGCAAAGGTCGAAGGCGCGCCCTGGCGCGACAAGGCGGTATCGACTTCACCTCGAACGATTATCTTGGCCTTGCCGGATCGGCTCGACTCAAAGCGAGCGTGATCTCCGCTATCGACCGGGGAGTGCCGGTTGGAGCAGGCGGATCGCGGCTCCTTCGCGGCAATCATCCCGAGCATGAGGCGCTGGAAGAGGAAGCGGCCGCATTCTTTAACTCCGAGCGGATGCTGTATTTCGGCAGTGGCTATGCCGCGAATGTCGCAATCCTCTCAACTCTGCCGAAACGCAATGATCTGGTTGTCTATGACGAGTTGATTCATGCGAGTGCACATGCGGGAATCGCTGCGGGGCGGGCCACAGCGGTCGCTGTGCCACACAATGACCTCGACGCATTTGAAGATGTCGTCCGCAAGTGGCGTAAAACGGGCGGCAAGGGACATCCCTGGATTGTGGTCGAAAGCCTTTACTCGATGGATGGCGACAGGACTCCCTTGGCCGGGCTTGCGGGCCTAGCGGATCATTATGACGGGTTTCTCCTGATTGATGAGGCTCATGCAACGGGCGTTCACGGCGCAGGTGGTCGTGGCTTCTCGACGGAGTTGGAGGGAGGCGACAATATCGTCGTGCTCCATACCTGCGGCAAAGCGCTCGGCGTATCTGGAGCGCTCGTCGGAGGGAGCCGCATCCTTTGCGACTATCTCGTGAATCATGCACGCCCCTTTATCTACGCAACCGCCCCCTCTCCGCTTACGGCTGCCAGCATTCGCGAAGCCCTGCACATTCTTTCGGATGAACCGGAGCGGCGGCAAAGGCTCCAGAGAATGATCGGCTATGCCAACGAACAGATCGTCAGTCATCTCGGAATCGAAGGCAGTGGCTCACAAATACTCCCCGTCATTATTGGCGACAGTGCCAGAACTCTGAGGGTTGCGCAACTGATGCAGGCAGATGGGTTTGATATTCGGGCCATCCGCCCCCCTACCGTCCCCGCAAATACAGCCCGCCTGCGAATCGCTATTACGTTGAACGTCGATCTCCCAAGCGTGTCCAGCATGTTCGAGCGGCTGGCGCAAGTGATGGCGAAGGAGCAGCAGTGAATCTAAGACTGGTCATCACAGGTACTGATACAGGGATTGGCAAGACGGTATTTTCTGCCGCACTGACCGATGCCCTCGGTGCCAGCTATTGGAAACCTATCCAATCCGGCCTTGACGAGGAGAGCGACAGTGAGACAGTCCTCCGGCTCGGCAGGATACCGTCCAAGCGCATTCTTCCCGAAGCCTGGCGGCTCAGGACGCCGGTTTCACCACACCTGTCAGCAGAAATCGACGCGGTGACGATCAACCCCTATGCGCTAGAGCCACCGGATACGAGTTCACCTCTCATCATCGAGGGCGCGGGCGGCTTGCGCGTTCCGCTGACACGCCATGAAACTTTCGCTGATGTCTTTGCGCGCTGGCAGATTCCGATCATCCTCTGCGCCCGAACAGGTCTCGGAACCATCAACCACACCCTCTTGTCACTGGAGAGTATGCGGCAACGCCATATTCCTATCTTCGGTGTCGCGTTCATTGGAGATGCTTATCCCGACACACAACAAATCATCGAGGAGATGGGAGATGTACGTATCCTCGGCAGATTACCTCGACTGGAACCATTGACGCCCGATACTCTACGACAGGCGTTTCGAGAACACTTTGACACTTCGCCCTTTCGGGGGGTGATCGCGTGATGCGTTCTCATCCGCAGTCCCCCGTCTGGCATCCCTTTACTCAGCACGCACTCGATCCCGTAACCACCAGGATCGTTAGAACGGACGGGGCCTATCTCATTGACGAACATGACCATTCGGTTCTTGATGCGATCTCTTCCTGGTGGGTGATTACGCATCGTCACCGGCATCCGGTAATCATGGAGGCGATTCGTACAGCAGCCGAGACCTTCGATCAGATCATCTTCGCGGAGTACACCCACGAGCCAGCGGAGGAACTAGCGCAAGGATTGATCAGCTTGGCTCCCCACGGTCTCAAGCGCGTCTTCTATTCCGACAGCGGCTCCACTTCGGTTGAAGTGGCGCTGAAGATGGCACTCGGATTCTTTCACAATGCAGGCTATCCGCGCTCGCGCATTGTCGTTATGGAGCACGGCTATCACGGCGATACAATCGGCACGATGTCCGTCGGCGAGCGCGGCGTCTTCAACGCTGCTTACAGACCACTGCTCTTTGACGTGGAGACCATTCCTTTTCCTGTACCCGGTTGTGAACAAGAGACGCTGGATGCATTCGAGCGTCTCTGCAGCGGCCACGAGGTGGCTGCGCTGCTGGTTGAACCGCTTATCCTCGGTGCTGGCGGCATGAAGATGTATCCGCCACACGTGCTGACCGAGTTGAAGCGAATCTCCGAGTGCTACGGAAGTTTGTTGATCGCCGATGAAGTTATGACCGGCTGGGGAAGAACAGGTACTCTTTTCGCTTGCGAACAGGCGGGCATCACGCCAGACATTCTATGCATCTCCAAGGGCATTACCGGGGGTGCGCTTCCTCTTGCCGCGACCCTGTGTTCGTCAGAGATCTTCGACGCACATCTGTCATCGGATCGCAGGAGGACGTTCTTCCATTCCAGTTCCTACACGGCCAACCCAATTGCATGCGCGGCGGCGGTCGCCAACCTCATCATCTGGCGGAATGAACCGGTTCTGAAACGTATCGAAACACTGGAGCAGATGCACCGTGAAAGGCTAGCGCCTTTCCGCACTGATCCGCGCTTTGTCAACGTCCGACAGAGCGGCACAATCGCAGCTCTCGACCTCGATGTTTCGACATCAGGCTATCTCTCTGACGTTGGACCCCAGCTCAGAGCTTTCTTTCGGCAAAGAGATCTTCTCATCCGTCCGCTCGGTAACGTGATCTATCTGATGACACCTTATTGCGTGACATCTCGTGATCTCGACCGGGCCTATGCAGCCATTAATGAAGCAGCGGATGTGTTCGGAAGGCCCAGAAAGTGACTCATGTTCAATCAAGCCGCGTCGCGGGTTTAGGCCATCATGCTCCGCGAAGACGTGTCGAGAATGCTGAAATCGAGGCGAGGCTTGGCCTTGAATCCGGTTGGATCGAACGACGAACTGGTATCCGAGCGCGACGTTGGGCCGCTCCCGATGAAGCGCTCACCGATCTCGCCCTTAAGGCTGGCGACATGGCCCTGAATGATGCGGGTATCGCGCGTGCGGATGTGGCGTTGACACTTCTCGCAACGTCAACGCCCGATCACCTGTTGCCGCCATCTGCTCCGCTGCTCGCTCATCGACTGAATCTCCAGAACTCGGGTGCCATCGATCTCGCTGGCGCTTGTTCGGGATTTCTTTACGCTTTGACCCTGGCCGATGGCTTCGTCAGGACGCAGGGAAAACCCGTCCTCATCGTGGCCGCCAATATTTTGAGCCGACGTATCAATCCAGAGGAACGCGCCAGCGCAGTTCTATTCGCCGACGCGGCCGGAGCGATGCTTCTGGTTCCTTCAGCGACGCCGAGCACTGGCATACTTGGAGTCGATTTGGCATCTGACGGAAGCCACTATGGTCTGATTTCAATTCCCGCTGGCGGAAGCAGAAAGCCCGTGACTGCTGGCATGGACCCAAAGGAGCTGATGATGACGATGAGTGACGGAAAATCGATATTCTCTCAAGCCGTGCGTATGATGACCCGATGTTCCATTCGCGCCATGGAACAGGCTGGACTGACGGCGGCAAACATCGATCGTTTTGTACCCCATCAAGCCAACGTCCGCCTCTTCGAGGCTGTCTCGGAAAACATAGGACTGGCAAGCAGCACGACTGTTCGAACGATCGAGGAGTTCGGAAACTCCTCGGCAGCTACCATTCCGTTGTCTTTGTCTCTTGCCAACAGAGATCGTCCCTTTGTCTCCGGTGAACGATTGCTCTTAACTGCTGCGGGGGCCGGGCTGGCCGGGGGTAGCATCGTCTTAGGGATCTAGTGATGAGTGAGTCTAGAGGGGATGTCGTAGAGAGTTCTCAACCGGCCATCAAAACTAGACGAATTGATATCTGCCCCCCTAAGAAGATGAGAAATGAGACTGGCGTCGTTCCGAAGATCGATGGCTGAACGGGAAAGCCAAGTACACTGATGCTCCTTGATCCGCTCGACGATCCAGTTGGGGTCAGGGCACCATCCGTGGAGACGGCGTCCCATCGGACCATTTGCCAACCTTCACGAGGAAAATGGTCGCGCGTTCTTCAGGGTCATTCGCTGCCATAACCGGCGAGCCCGGCAGATTCGCTCCCCAGCTTTTCGCCACGTCGCCCGCAACAAAAAACATCAGATGTGGATGCCATCTCATGTCGCGGTCACCCAAATACTGTTGCTTCGACATCATGTAGCACATCGCTCCCGTCTCCAACGCAGGCAGTTCCCTGTTATCCAGTGCCGATGCTGTCGCCTGAGCGATCTCCGCATTCGATTTGTCTGCCAGCACCAGTTTGGTCTTCATCAGGTAGATCGGCACAAGGGTCCTGGCGGCCGGCGGATTGAAGCAGTTGGGAGCACGCACTTTGGGATTCCAGAAGTCCGGTTCATCGGTGGCGGAGGCCCATGATCGCTCCACGATACAGAGGAAGCCATTGCTGCCTTTTAATGCGATCCTGTATCCATTCCGCCCCAGCACCATCACTTCAGCTTCGTCCGAAATGGACGCTGGAGCAGCACTACGAGCCAGCGCAATTTCAGCATTCTCGTCAGGCATCAGATACCGATCGAGAGGAGCCATGGCCGGGTAGGCAGACTTCTCCGACTGGGCTCGTGCCACACGGGTTGTGCCGGGTATGACAGCTAGAACAAGGAATGCTAAAGCAATAATCATGACACTATTCTTCCGCATGGTCCCTCCAGTACACACATATTCCGGTTAGACTCGAATGTCCCTTTGAGTTGTATGGTACGTGCGGGGCATTTCCGACTAAGCCGCAACCAAAATCAAGTCAATCTACAGGTTCGCAGTGAAGTGCAGCAGTTGTTTGCGCGAGAACATGTTGCTCACAAAGGCATCGCAGCTCAGATGAGGCATACCAGATGAAAGACTGTCTTGCTGAGATCAATGCCAATCGTGCGAAGTTCCACGTGACGCCTCCTCCGTGTGCTTAATCTCAAATGTTAGCTAAATAGACGTGCGGTGAAATTCCTGGAAAACTCCAAGCTTGTTTTGTAGGGGTCACGTCAGAACACCAGCCGACCCTGCACCACCAGAAGGCGACCGGAGACGATCGACGACTGCTGACTCGATCCATACGGGCTGGTCGGCGGTCCGATATCGGACGAAATGACACCCAGGTTATTCGGATTGGACGCGTCATTTCCTGGCTGCCCGAAGTTCACATGGTTCAACACGTTGTAGGCCTGGGCGCCTACCTGGAACGCCGTCGACTCCTTTTTGAAGAGCTCTTTATAGAGACTCATGTCGACATCCGCATAATGTGGCCCATAGAAGGCGTTCCGAGGGATGTTGCCAAAGTCCGTTTGCACGACTCCGGCATCGCCTGGGCCAGCGCCGTTGAAGATTCCTGGGGTCTGGAAGCAGGGCTTGGAAAACGAGTTACAGTGGTTGTCGAAATTATTATTTAATACCTCGGCTAACACCACGGCTCCTCCGGTCGCATTGGCCCCCAGCGCATTCCCTGCATCCACGTTGAACACGCTGAAGGGTTGTCCGGACCGCCAGTATGCCTTGGCGCCCAATGTCCAACCGGCGGCCGCAAAGTTCACCAATTTATTGTGGAAGTGGTTCGGTTCGGCATACACGAGGTCCATCAAAAAGTTATTGCGGACATCGTAGTCGGAGTTGGAATACATCAGTCTGGAGGGGCTATCCGGGGTAATTTGAAAACCTATGGACGTGCCGTTATAAGGGAGCTGAGCGTTGCCGCCGTTGGAAATGTCGTCCAGCGCATGCGACCAGGTATACGAGATGTTTGTTGTCAATCCTCGCCGGTCGATATGCTTATACTGCACTGACAATCCGTTGTAGTTGGAGATGGCGTTGTTGGTGAAACCTGAGACCGTGCCAAAACGCGGATCTGACGATGCCTGTGGCAGGCCGTCAAAACCGGAGTTGCTATAGGGAGTGGCGCCGATACTTTGGTTATAGTTGTTGCGCGACATGAACAGGTCATACCCATGATTGCCAGCGTAGGAAAAAATCACTGCATCCGTCGGGGTGAACTGCTGCTGGAGTTGCAAGCTATACTCCAAATAACGGGCGCTGTGAAATTTGTTCGGAGTGATGGCAAAGCTTGGAGGTGCAAAGGGAAAACCCGTCGATGCCATCACCGCTGCGTTTATCTGGTTGTACGTCGCTCCCTGAGAGAAGCCGTTCAGCACTGCTTCGGCCGAGTTCGCCGCGATTGTCGGAGCGCTCCCGGAACCCTGTGCTATTGTTCCCGAGCCCACTCCTGCAAAATACCGATTGGGGAATCCACCTTGGGCTTGCTCCAGAATCAGGCCAGGAAGCTGATCGGAAAATAAGCCGACACCGCCGCGTACAACTGTCTTTCCATCGCTATGCGTGTCCCAGTTGAATCCGACGCGCGGCTGCACGATGACCGGCTCAATGGACGGGAACGCACCGCGATGTCCGTAGGAAATGGTGGCATTGTACGGAACGCTGAGGGGATCGGTTCCTGATTGAAACGCGGCGGGAAACCCAGATGAATACTGGCTAAAGCAGTTGTTCACGCACGCCGGGTTGCCATTGCGATCGAAGCGAATGCCGTAGTCAAGGACAAGATTGGGCTTCACCCTCCACTCGTCCTGACCGTAAATTCCTACGTTGTAAACGGCGTCGTACAGGTTGCCAAGCCCAGACCGTGGAAAGCCCTGAATAAATGTGGAGCTTTGGCTGGGTCCGGGCAACGACCCTGCAAATTCATCGGCCATCTGGCTGAAGCTATAAAAGCCGCCGTAGGCGGCTGTAGTCAAAACCGTGTCGGTCAAGTTGTACCGCACAAAGTCGAGTCCGAATCTGAAATTATGGTTTCCTTTTAGCCAGGAAAGGCCATCGACCACCTGATACTGGGTGGTATTGACTCCACCAGGAAAATCGTCCCAGATGGTTCCCAGCGTGGTAGCTGCAGCCAAAAACGAGGACTGGCCGACCCCGGGCAGGCTGTTGGTTCCTCCGTCGTTACTTTGGTTGAATTCCGTGGGCGAAGCGGCGAGCGTGGCCGGGATATTGGGCTGCTTGAAGATACCGCTGGAGTAGATCGCGCCAACAATGAATTGATTGATCAGGTTGGGCGTGAAGGTGTAGGTGTCGTTCAACTGTCCAGTGTAGGCCGACTGGTCACTGCCAGCGTTCCACACTGGATTGATCAGGCTGACAAACGTAGGTTGCTGACCCTGGTCGTCGGTGACTCGAAAGAAGACGAGGTGTTTCGGGCTGACATTCCAGTCAATCCGGCCCGTCACCAGGTACTCTTTGTTAAGCCCGGTAGCATTCACAAATGCGGAATCGATGCAGCTTTCCGCGGAGTTGGTGCCGAGCGTTCCGCCGGTGGCGTAATCGGGCGTCGTTGCGAGGCTTCCGCAGCCGTAAGTACCCGACTTATCCTGTTGCGGAGCGGGGCCAGTTACCACCGGAACCGCACTCGCGAACGCGGGAGACGCGTTCGTCGAACTAAACATTGTTCCGTACAACGCCTTGCTGGCAGCCGTCAGATTGGGGTTGGCTAATACACTCGCCTGCAAAACCTTGGAAGGCAGGTTGACAAACCCGGTACTGGGCAGAACGAATCGAATTCCTTCTGTGTCGACAAAGAAGAACAGTTTATCGCGCTTGATGGGGCCGCCGATCTGGGCGGCGTATTGATTGGACACGGCCTTGGATTTGGGAACGCCATTGAGATTATTGAAGAAATCGTTTGCGTTCAATCCGGAGCTGTTGTAGTCGTACTGCAACAGTCCGTGAAAACGGTTTGCGCCCGATTTGGTAGCGTAGGTTTCAATAATGCCGGCCTGTCGCCCATATTGCACGCTATAGCCGTTCTGCACCACGGATGCCTGGGCAATCTCCTGCTGGCCAAGCGTCAGGTTGGACGAACCTGAGTAATTGACGCCGCCGTAGAGCGAGAGGTTGTAGTCGACGCCGTTTAGGATGACCATATTGGAGAGGCCTGGAAGCCCGTCGGAACTGATAGCGCCAAAACCTTCGGTACCAGCGCCGACGACGACCCCGGGCACGGTGTAGGCAATCGTGGTGATGTCCCCGCCCGGCGCCGGCAGGTTTTGAAACTGCGAAGTAGTAAACGTGGTGGTTGTGTTCGAGCTCTGAGTATCGATCAACTGCGCATTGTCCGCGCTCACCTCAACCGTTTGCTCACTAGCTGTCGGCGTGACCGTCATGTTGGCCACCGACTGCTGACCCACCAGAACCGCCACCGAAGTCGTTGTGGACTGCATTCCGGGAGCAGTCGCCGCAACATTGAATTTGTCCGGTTTGAGAAACGGAGCAGTGAAATGTCCGTTGGCATTCGTCGTCAGCGTGAGGACCGCTCCAGTCGCAGTA